>Ga0209172_10007551_pt1 | contig 11189 bp, 8 predicted proteins | sample LarsenN4metaG_FD_184113 | JGI IMG/M metagenome (GOLD analysis project Ga0209172, IMG submission 184113) | Hot spring sediment bacterial and archeal communities from British Columbia, Canada, to study Microbial Dark Matter (Phase II) - Larsen... ... | reverse complement strand
TGTTGCTCGCACCGTCGATTTCGAGGACGTCGAGCGATCGCCCCTGGGTGATCTGCTCGCAGTTGGGGCAGGTGCCGCACGGGGTCGGGGTTGGCCCGCTGGCGCAGTTGAGTGCTTTGGCGATGATGCGCGCGGTGGAGGTTTTCCCCGTGCCGCGAGGTCCGACGAAGAGGTAGGCGTGGGCGATCCGGTTCCGCTCGATCGCGTTGCGGAGGGTGCGGGTGACGTGGTCTTGGCCCACCACGTCGTCGAAGGTCTGGGGCCGGTACTTGCGGGCAAAAACCTGGTAGCTCACGGGGTCGAATGTACCGGGCGGAGTCCGGGAGGAAAGCGCGATTCCGCGGGAGATCAGCCGACCAGCAGGCGGAGCGGATCCTCGACGGCGTTTTTCACGTGGACCAGGAAGCCGACCGCCTCCCGCCCGTCCACGAGCCGGTGGTCGTAGCTGAGAGCGAGATACATCATCGGGCGGATGACGACCTGGCCGTCGATGGCGACCGGGCGCTCCTTGATGGTGTGCATGCCGAGGATCCCGCTTTGCGGGGGGTTGAGGATCGGGGTGCTGAGCAGCGAGCCGTAGATCCCGCCGTTGGTGATGGTGAACACCCCGCCGCGCAGCTCCTCGAGGGCCAGCTTGCCCTCGCGGGCGCGGGCGGCGACCTCCGCCAGCTCCTTCTCGATATCCGCAAACGATTTGGTGTCCGCCCCGCGCACCACGGGAACCACGAGCCCGCGCTCGGTGCCGACGGCGACGCCGATGTCGTAGTAGTGGTTCTGGACGAGTTCGTCGCCTTCGATCCGGGCGTTGATCTGGGGCACTTCCTTGAGGGCGGAGACGACGGCTTTGATGAAGAACGACATCATGCCGAGCTTCACTCCGTGCCGCTTCTGGAAGGCCTCGCCGACCCGCTTCCGGGTTTCGAGAATGGCGCTGAGGTCGCACTCGTTGAAGGTGGTCAGGATCGCCGCGGTATGCTGGGCATGGACAAGATGCTCGGCGATCTTGCGCCGGAGCGGCGTCAGCTTGCGACGCGTGACGCGTCCGCCTTCGGTCGCATGCGCAGCCTCCGGCGCGGGGGCGACCGGGGTGGCAAGGGTGGGCGGCGGCGCGAGCTCGGCGGGCGCCGGGCGCGAGCGGAGATGCTCCACGACATCCTGCTTGGTGATACGTCCGCCTTTGCCCGTGCCGGGGATCTCGGCCGCGGAGAGGCCTTCTTCCTGGAGGAGGCGACGGACCGCGGGAGACTGGCCGGCGACTTCGGTGGGAGCAGGAGCAAGATCCGGAGTCGGTGCGGGAGCTTGGGTGGGAGCGGGGGTTGAGGCCGGGGCTGCGGCGGTGGGATCCAAGAGGGCGACCACCTCGCCGATCTTCACCTCGCGTCCTTCCTCGACCTTCACCTCAAGGATCCCGTCGCGGGGCGCGGCCACTTCGGTGGAGACCTTGTCGGTGTCGAGCGTGAAGAGGACGTCACCGGCGCGGACCTGCGCTCCGGTGGCGTGTTTCCATGAGGAAAGGATGCCGCTGGTGATCGATTCGCCGACTGCCGGGATCTTGATTTCGAGTTTCATGAAGGCTGGGTGGGCCGCGTGGGATGCGGGAATAAAGCGGTGGAGCGGGAGGGTCGCAAGTTACTCCCACTCGATGGTGGCGGGCGGTTTGCTGGAGATGTCGTAGCAGACGCGGTTGACCCCCTTCACCTCGTTGATGATGCGGGCGGAGATGCGGGCCAGCAGTTCGTACGGGACGCGGACCCAATCGGCGGTCATGCCGTCCTGGCTTTCCACGATCCGGAGGGCGACCGTGAACTCGTAGGTGCGTTCGTCGCCCATGACGCCGACGGAACGGACGGGCAGGAGGACGGCGAACGATTGCCAGACCTTGTAGTACCATTCCGAGGCTTTCATCTCACCCACGACGATCCCGTCGGCTTCGCGCAGGATGCGGAGCCGCTCCTCGGTGATCTGGCCGAGGATGCGGACGGCGAGGCCGGGTCCGGGGAACGGCTGGCGGAAGACGATCTCCTTGGGGAGACCGAGCTGGAGGCCGACCTGGCGGACCTCGTCTTTGAAGAGCTCGCGGAGCGGCTCGACCAGCTTGAACTTCATCCGCTTGGGGAGGCCTCCGACGTTGTGGTGGCTCTTGATGAGCGCCGCGGGGTTGCCGGAGATCGAGACGCTCTCGATCACGTCGGGGTAGAGGGTGCCCTGGGCGAGGAAGCGGTAGTGGCTCTTCGTGCCGGCTTTCTCGGCGCGCTTGAGTTCCTCGGTCGCCTCCTCGAACACCCGGACGAACTCGATCCCGATGATCTTGCGCTTGCGCTCGGGATCCGTGACCCCACGGAGTTTGCGGAGGAAGCGGGCCGAGGCGTCGACGTATTTGAGGCGGACGTGGAAGTTGTTGACGAAGACGCGTTGGACCACCTCGGCTTCCTTGGCGCGGAGCAGGCCGTTGTTGACGAAGATGCAGGTGAGCTGGTCGCCGATGGCGCGGTGGAGGAGGGCGGCGGCCACGGACGAATCGACCCCGCCGCTGAGGCCGAGGATGACCTTCTGGTCGCCGACCTGTTCCCGGATTTTGGCGCAGGCGCTTTCGATGAAGGAGCCCATGGTCCAATCCATGGCGCAGCCGCAGACCTTGAAGAGGAAGTTCTGGAGGATGTCCTTGCCCCGCGGGGTGTGGACCACTTCGGGGTGGAACTGGAGGCCGTAGAAGTTCTTCTTGGGATGCTCGATGGCGGCCGCGGGCGAACCGTCGGTCGTGCCGATCACGCGGAAGCCGCGCGGGAGCTTGGTCAACTTGTCGCCGTGGCTGTTCCAGACATCGAGTTTCTTCGCGAGCCCGTGGAAGAGCCGGGAGCGGTTATCGGCACTGAGCAGGCCCGGGCCGTATTCCCGGCGCTCGGCGTGTTCGACCTTGCCGCCCAGATGCTGCCCCATCAGTTGCATCCCGTAGCAGATCCCGAGCACGGGGATGCCGAGCTGGAAAATCGCGGGGTCGATCTGCGGCGCGTTCTTCGCGTATACGCTCGCGGGTCCGCCGCTGAGGATGATGCCGTCGGCCCCCTCTTTGGCGAGCTCGGAGGCGGGGGTGTGGAAGGGGAGGATCTGGGAGTAGACCTGGCTTTCCCGCACCCGGCGCGCGATCACCTGGGTGTACTGGGAACCGAAATCGAGGATGAGGATCTTGGAGCCTTGGCTTGCGGTGGGCGTGGACATGAGAAACCGGAACTTTTATTCGCGCAGGACGGGGGGACGCGAGCGGATTCTGCGCGGAATCCGGCGCGGGAAGGGGCTCGGAGCGCGACAACAGGGACGGGAAGCTGTATGGAGCTGGCGAGGGTATGAGCGAACTGACTCCCGAACTCCTGCTGGCGGCCTACGCGGAGGGGTGGTTCCCGATGGCGGTGCAACCCGGGGAAATCCGCTGGTTCTCACCCGATCCCCGAGGGGTGCTGCCGCTGGAGGAATTCCACGTGCCGCACGGGCTGCGCCGCAGCCTGCGGGCCGGGCGCTACGTGATCCGGGTCAACACCGCGTTCGAGGAGGTCATGGCGGGGTGCGCCGCGCGGGCCGAAACATGGATCGACCGGACGATTCTGGAGGCCTATGGGGCGTTGCATCGGATGGGGTACGCGCATTCGATGGAGGCGTGGGACGGCGAGGGCCTCGCGGGCGGGCTCTACGGGGTGGCGATCGGAGGGGCTTTCTTCGGCGAGTCGATGTTCCATCGGCGGACCGATGCGTCGAAGGTCGCGTTGCACGCCTTGGTCGAGCGGTTGCGGGAGCGGGGGTTCGGGCTGCTCGATCTCCAATGGACCACCCCGCATCTGGAGCAGTTCGGGGCACGGTCGATCCGGCGCGCGGTGTATCTGCGTCGGCTGCGCAGAGCGTTGGCCGCACCGGCTCGATTTCTGCCGGATTGTGCGTGACGCGCGGGGGCGGGGCGCTAGCGTGGCGAGCGGTTCCGGTCTGCCCCCATGCGCCGACACTCCCTACTTTCGGTCCTGTTCCACCTCTGCCTGGGGGGTGTGGCGTTCGCCTTGCTCGTCCCGTTCCTGTGGCTGATCTGCGCGGCGTTCAAGACGCAGGGCGACATGTTCGATTCGGTGTTCCTGCCCTGGTCGGGCCTGGACCGGCTGACGCTGGACAACGTGCGGATCCTCTTCACGCGCGAGCCGTTCGGCCGGTGGCTGCTCAACTCGGTGTTCCTCGCGTCGGCCTCCACCGCGATGGTGGTGTTGCTCAGCAGCCTGGGCGGGTTCGCGCTCGCGAAATATTCGTTTCGCGGCAAGCCGTGGCTCATGTTGCTGATGCTCGCGACGATGCTGGTGCCCAACCAGGTGCTGTTGCCGGGCATGTACGAGATCATTTTCCAGATCCGGTGGATCGACACTTACTGGGCGATCCTGGTGCCGGGGGCGGTGAGCGTGTTCGGGATGTTCCTGTTCAAGCAGGCGATGCAGGCGGTGCCCGACGAACTGCTCCAGGCTGGGCGTGTGGACGGCTGCAGCGAGTTGCGTCTCTGGTGGGATGTGGCGCTGCCGATCGTCCGCCCGATGATCGGGGCGTTCACGCTGCTCCAATTCACCGGCACCTGGAACAGCTTTCTCTGGCCGCAGATCGTCCTGCAAACGGAGTCGAAATACCATCTGCCGATCGGGCTCGCGAACATGATCGGATTGCCCGAGTACGAGACCCAGCTCGGTGTCCTGATGGCCGGCACCCTCTTCAGCGTCCTCCCCGTGATGCTTCTCTTCTTTGCGCTGCAGAAGGACTTTATCGCGGGCCTGACCAGCGGCGCGGTGAAAGGCTGATCATTCCACCCCGCGCGGCGCGGGGAGATCGGAGGGGGCGGAGCGGAACACCCCGGCGGCCGGGACGCCGGCCTCGGGAAAGAGCTGGGCGAGGGCGCGTCCGCCGGAGGTGACGCGGACTCCCGGTCCGAGCCCCTTGGCGGCGAACCACCCGCGGTTCATCTCCAGCACGAACCGGATATCGCTCGTGGCGGAGGCGACGGGGCGTTCGTCGAGGGGTTCGAGATCGTGGAGTTCCCGGACGATGCCGTCGGTATCGAGGTACGCGACGCTGAGCGGGATCGTGGTGTTCTTCATGTAGAAGGCGGCGCGGCGCCGCTGCTCGAACACGAAAAGCATGCCACGCTCGGGCTCCATCGATTTGCGGAACATGAGCCCGGTCGCCTGCTCCCGCGGACCGATGGCCACCTCCGCCTCCACTTCGTGCGAGCCGACCCGCAGCCGGACCGTGCGCAGCGGCGGGAGCGGCTCGGTCGGTTCCCAGCCGAGTTGCGGCGATGCGGGCGGCTCCGCGGGGGCGGAAGGCGGCGGAGGGGAGCAGGCGGCCAGACCGAGCGCGAGCACGCAAAGCGGGACGAGGAGAACGGGGGGACGTTTGAACGGGACCATGAGGAATCCCGGATCGTGCCGTTTTTCGCGTGGTTGAAAAGGGGAATCCGCGGGGGTTGCCTCGGTCAGACGGCGTCCCGGACCGGATCGAGCATGCGCCACTCGCCCGGCGCGAGGCCCTCGAGGGTGAAGCTTCCGAACCGGGAGCGGTGGAGCGCGGTGACGGTGTATCCGCACGCCGCGAACATGCGTCGGACCTGATGGTATTTGCCCTCCGTCAACTCGAGGGTCGCGGTGTGCGCGCCGGTCAGGGCCAGCGTGGCGGGAAGACAGGGCTTCGATTCGCCTTCGAGCAGGAGATCGCCCCCGGCGAACCGTGCGATGAGGGAATCGTCGAGCGGCCGGTCGACGGTGATCTCGTAGAGCTTCGGGACTTTGTGGCGCGGGGAGGTCCAGCGATGGACCAGTTCGCCGAGATCGGTGAGCAGCAGGAGCCCGGTCGTTGCCTTGTCGAGACGGCCGACCGACGTGACCGGCGGATTGCGGTCCGACCAGCGGGGCGGGAGCAGGCCGTAGATGGTGGGGCCTTCGCCGGGATCGTGCGAGCAGACCACCCCGGCCGGTTTGTGCAGGAGGGCGAGCAGGCCGCCGGGAGCCTCGACCGGTTCACCGTCGATGGTCACCGTACGCGGATCGGCTTTCTCGGAGGTGGAACGTGCCGGGTCGGGGCCGATGCGGACGCGTCCATCGGCGACCCACCGGCGGGCTTCGCTGCGCGAGCAATACCCGAACCGGGAGAGGATCTGGTCGATCCGCATGATCGGCGGGCGGCCGGGATCCGGTCGGTCAGGACGCCATGCCGCCCACGCGGGCCTGGCGTTCCAGAAACTCCGAGGCGAGCGCGCGGTACGATTGCGAGCCCGGACCGTAGGGGTCGTGTTCGAGGATGGTTTTGCCGAAGCTCGGAGCTTCGCCGAGCCGGATGCTGCGGGGGATGACGGTCGAATAGACGAAATCGGGGAAGTGCCTGCGCACCTCCTCGACAACCTGCTGACTGAGGTTGGTGCGGCCGTCGTACATCGTCATGACGATGCCGCCGATGCCGAGTTGGGGGTTGACCTCCGATTGTCGGATCTGATCGACCACCTGGACGATTTTGGAGAGGCCTTCGAGCGCGAAATACTCGCATTGGAGCGGCACCAGGAGTTCATGGGCCGCGGCGAGGGCGTTGGTCATCAGGATGCCGAGCGAGGGGGGACAGTCGAGCAGGGCGCAGTCGAATCCGGTTTCGGTGGCAAGAAATGCGAGCGCATCCCGCAGGCGGGTGAGGTGGTCGTCCATCCGCGCCACCTCGATCTCGGCCCCGGCGAGGTCGAGCCCGGCGGGAACCATCCAGAGCCGTTCGACGTGGGTGGAGACGATGTTCTCTTTCACCGATCCGGAACCGATCATCGGTCCGTACAGCGAGCGGGTGCCGTCGGTCTCGACCCCGAGCGCGCTGGTGGCGTTGCCTTGCGGGTCGAGGTCGAGCAGCAGGATATTCTTCCCGGCGGCGGCCAGAGCGGCGGCGAGATTGACGGCGGTGGTGGTCTTGCCCACCCCACCTTTCTGGTTTGCGATGGCGATGATCCGCATGGGAGGGTCGGGATGATGGGGAAAAGGGGAGGCGGGGCGCAAGGGAATTGGAGGGACGGTGAATGGGGCGAGCACGTTGGCTGTTCGGGCGGGAGGGGCGATGGGGGATGGGACGTCCGGCTGCGGTGTGGCGACTGCGATGTGGCGCGTCGCGGCTGAAGCCGCTACTCCTGCGGGGAGGCGCGTCGTATCGCGGTGTGCACGTCCGTGATCCCAAAGATTCGTGCGGGTGGCCTCATTCCATTCCACGCAACCCACCGAACGTCCCGATCAGGACTTGTGGGTGCGCGCGGCGGCTAGAGCGCCGGTCCGGTCCGGTTTTTGGAGAGGAGCAGGCCGACGTATTGGGCGCGTTCGAAGGCGAAGGGGTCGGCGACGTTGCGCTGGCTGAGCTTGCCGCGGAAGTCGGAGAGAGCTGCGTAATCGCGATCGGTCATCCACATCTCGAGCGCGCGGAGCATGGTGGAGAGGTACGGGACGCCGTGGCGCATCACGGCGGCGGCCACCTGCACGACGGCGGCACCGGCCAGGAGGGCGCGGGCGGCATCCATGCCGTTGTGGACGCCGGTGCTGAGGGCGAGGTCGGCTTCGATGCGGCCGTACAGGATGCCGGTCCAGCGCAACGGAAGCCGGATCTCCTCGGGGGAGCTCAGCGGCATGTCGGCGCGCACCGATTCGGTCTCGGGATCGATGTCGGGTTGGAGGAAACGATTGAACAACACGAGACCTCGCGCGTTCCGTTCGTCGAGGTTGCGCGCCACGTTGGCCAGCGAGGAGCAGAACGGACTCAGCTTGACCGAGACCGGGATGGACACGGCGTCGCGGACCGCCTCGAAGGTTTCGTACAGCTCGGCTTCGATTTCCGCCCCGGATCGCGCGGGGTCGGCGGCGACGGTATAGATGTTCAGCTCGATGCCGTTCACGCCGGTCTCTTCGAGCTGCCGGGCGTATTGGGTCCAGGATCCGGGGCTGATCGCGTTAAGGCTCCCGATGAGCGGCATGCGGACCGCTTTGCGCATCTTCTCGATCGCCAGCAGGTGTTCGCGGGCATCGCCGTGCCGGATCTCCGGAAAATAGGAGAGCGCCTCGGCGAAGCTGTCGGCACCGGTGGCGAGATCCTCTTCGAGGCGGGCGCTCTCGAGCTGGAGCTGCTCTTCGAAGAGGGAGCGGACTACGAGGGCCCCGGCGCCGGCTTCCTCGGCGCGTTTGACCGCATCGAGCCGGCTGGAGACCGGGCTGGCGGCGACGAGGAGCGGGGTTTGCAGGGGAATACCAAGCCAGCGGGTGGAGAGATCGATCATGGCAGGAGAGAGGACGATGAAGGGATATAACAATGGCTAATAAAAGTCAATCGCGAAGTTTCTTCTTGATGTGCATCAGTATGGCTTATAAAAGTAATTCACGGGCACGGGATGGTCCCGCGCTTCCAGTTCCTGTTTTTGATCCCATGAATTCCGCCCCTACCACCCGCCGCAAAGTCACCATCGACGGCAACACGGCTGCCGCCCATGTCGCGCACGCGACCAACGAAGTGATCGTGATCTACCCGATCACCCCTTCCTCCCCGATGGGGGAGACGGCCGACGACAAGACCGCGGCGGGCCAGACCAATCTGTGGGGGACAGTGCCGAGCGTGACGGAGATGCAATCCGAGGCAGGGGCGGCGGGGGCGGTGCACGGGGCTCTGACGACGGGTGCGCTGACGACGACGTTCACGGCGTCGCAGGGGTTGCTGCTGATGATCCCGAACATGTTCAAGATCGCGGGCGAGCTGACCCCGTGCGTGTTTCATGTTGCCGCGCGCGCGTTGGCTGCGCAGGGGCTTTCGATTTTCGGCGACCATCAGGATGTGATGGCGGCGCGTTCGACGGGGTGGGCGATGCTCTGTTCGAACAACGTGCAGGAGGCGATGGATTTCGCGCTGATCGCGCAGGCGGCAACGCTGGAATCGCGGGTGCCGTTCGTGCATTTCTTCGACGGCTTCCGCACCTCGCACGAGATCCAGAAGGTGGAGGAGCTGACGCGGGAGGACATGGCGGAGATGCTGCCGGAGGAGGCGATGCTGGCGCACCGGGAGCGGGGGTTGACGCCGGAACGTCCGGCGATCCGTGGGACGGCGCAGAATCCGGATGTCTATTTCCAAGGCCGGGAGACGGTGAACCCGTACCTTGCGGCGGTGCCCGGCATCGTGCAGCGGGCGTTCGACCGCTTCGCGCGGCTGACGGGGCGCACCTACCGGTTGTTCGAGTATCACGGCGCGCCCGACGCGGAGCGGGTCATTGTGCTGATGGGTTCGGGGGCGGAGACGGTGGAGGAGGTGGTGGACCATCTGGTTGCCGCCGGCGAAAAGGTCGGGGTGTTGAAGGTCCGGCTCTTCCGTCCGTTTGATGCGACGGCCTTCGTGGACGCGCTGCCCGCGAGCGCGCACCGGGTGGCGGTCCTGGACCGTACGAAAGAGCCCGGAGCATCGGGCGAGCCGCTCTATCTCGACGTGCAAACCGCGGTGATGGAGGCGGCGATGACCAACCGGATCAGCCGGATCGATCTCCCGCACGTGGTCGGAGGCCGGTACGGCCTGGGATCAAAAGAGTTCAACCCTGGCATGGTCAAAGCGGTGTTCGACAATCTCGCCGCCGAGCATCCGCGCAACCATTTCACCGTGGGGATCCACGATGACACGAGCGGTACGAGCCTGCCTTGGGACGACCATTTCTCGACGGAGGGCGAGGGGGTGCACCGCGCGCTGTTCTATGGGCTCGGATCCGACGGCACGGTCGGCGCGAACAAAAACTCGATCAAGATCATCGGCAAGGGGACCGACCACCACGCGCAGGGCTACTTCGTGTATGACTCGAAGAAGTCGGGCTCCATGACGATCTCGCACCTGCGCTTCAGCCCGCGCCCGATCAAGAGCACCTACCTGATCGACCGGGCCGATTTCGTCGCCTGCCACACCTTCGCATTCCTCGAGCGGTTCGAGATCCTCGATCATCTGCGTGCGGGCGGGACGTTCCTCTTGAACAGCCCGTATCCGGCCTCGGAGGTCTGGTCGCACCTCCCGGCGCATGTGCGTTCGGAGCTGCTCGCGCGCGAGGCACGGTTCTACGTGATCGATGCCGGGGCGCTCGCCAAGTCGCTGGGACTGGGCGGCCGGATCAACGTGATCATGCAGGCGGCCTTTTTCGCCATCTCGGGCGTGTTGCCCGAGGCGAAAGCGATGGAGCTGATTGAAGGTGCGGTCCGCTCGACCTACGGCGGGAAAGGGGCGCAGGTGGTGGAGATGAACATCCGCGCCGCGCGCCTCGCCAAAGAGCGCCTGGAGCGGGTTCCGTTGCCCGCGGCGCTGGACGGCGACGGAGCCGGCCTGCGGGCGCCCGTCCCGGCGGACGCCCCCGAGTTCGTTCGCTCCGTGATCGGGCCGATGATCGCGATGCGGGGCGACGCGTTGCCCGTCTCGGCGATCCCGGCCGACGGGACCTGGCCGGTCGGAACCACGCAGTACGAGAAGCGGAACATCGCCGCGGAGATCCCGATCTGGGAGCCCGATCTCTGCGTGCAATGCAACCAGTGCGCCTTCGTCTGCCCGCACGCCACCATCCGCGTGAAGCTTTACCATCAGTCCGAGCTCGAACACGCGCCGGCCGGCTTCAAGTCGATGGGGGTCCGGGGCAAAGGGAACGAGGAGATGCGGTACACGGTCCAGGTCGCCCCGGAAGATTGCACCGGGTGCGGAGCCTGTGTGCATATCTGTCCGGCCTTCGCGAAAGGACCCGATGGCGCAAAAACGAACCGCCGCGCCATCAACATGGCGCCGCAGGCGCCGGTGCGCGAGGTGGAGGTGGCGGCCTGGGATCATTTCCTGGCGATCCCCGATACCGACCCGAAACTCTTCAACCGGTTCACCACCAAGGGCTCGCAGTTTGCACGCCCGCTCATGGAATTCTCCGGGGCGTGCGCCGGTTGCGGCGAGACGCCGTACCTGAAGTTGCTCACCCAGTTGTTCGGCGATCGGACGGTGATCGCGAACGCGACCGGCTGCTCGTCGATCTACGGCGGCAACCTCCCGACGACGCCCTACACAACGCGCGCCGACGGGCGCGGGCCGGCCTGGTCGAACTCGCTGTTCGAAGATGCGGCCGAGTTCGGGATGGGGATGCGGCTCACCTCCGACAAACTGCGGGCGCATGCGTG
>Ga0209172_10007550_pt1 | contig 11191 bp, 7 predicted proteins | sample LarsenN4metaG_FD_184113 | JGI IMG/M metagenome (GOLD analysis project Ga0209172, IMG submission 184113) | Hot spring sediment bacterial and archeal communities from British Columbia, Canada, to study Microbial Dark Matter (Phase II) - Larsen... ... | reverse complement strand
GGTCTCTACGTATCCCTATTCCGGTGTCTATCTCGTCCGACTTGGACGCCGACGCTGGGCCATTGAGGGCTTTTTCAAGACCATCAAACATCGCTTCGGTCTCCATCGGTTTGGGCAATCGACTCGACTGGGGGTCTACCGCTGGTTGGTTCTAGCCTGGGTTGCCTATCTCTTAGCCCATTGGATCGATCAATGGTCCTTGCCACCCGTGCTCGATTGGAAAGCGGCGAGTGATTTAGCCTTAAAGATTTTGTTCCCTTCGATTATCTGGTTCCAGTTACTCAAACGCATCCACTGTCACACTGATATTGTGGCTCATTATGGGTTCGATATTGTCCTCAAACCTCGCTTAGAGTCGGCTTATCGAGAATGCTGCAAGATTTGAGTTAATGGAGCTGACTCTAATTTCGCTAAAATCGAAATTCGTCTCTGTGGCCTGTGTTGTGAAGCTTTCTGGTTGAAATATGAGCTAGCTCAAAGACAGAATTCTCAACTACGACCAATATAAAAGTAGCAAACATGAATCAGATCGTTCCCTTAGAAGGTGTTTTTAGACTTCATGGCGCAAATCTGCAAGAAGGGGCTAGTTATAGCAATTCTCTGAATCCCATTTACAGATCCTCGTAGGGGCAGTTCGCGTTCGCGTAGCGTCTTTATCGGAGACAATGCCCTTACAGATAATCATCTGTAGCCCAGTTTTGAAGAATTGGTATTACACGCGACTTGGGGTAAGCTACAAAGCTTAGATGAAAGGCGATTAAGCGGGCTTTGGTCTGGTTTGTTTGACATACCCAAGTGTTGCGGGCGATCGAAAAGCTTACTTTTTTGTAGCGCTATGGATAAAAGTTGGTACAAGCGGATCTGAGGCTGCACCCCGTCCTAACATTTTCCAGTCCTGCTATACATCTTGAAAACCTTATCTGGCAAACGTTTATGTCAATATCCAGTACCCCAAACAGTTCTAAACCAATATCCGAAAAAGGTGGGCAACTGCCCGCCTGGAGCCGGCCAACGATTTCCCCAGAACATGGGGTGTATGTGGTGCTGCTAGTTGCGTCACTTACAGGAGCCGCCGCTGCACATCGGTGGACTGTTGCAACTACGTTAGCGATGGTATGTGCCTTTTGTGGGTTTCAAGCCGAGCATCCTTTAGTGGTTCAAATTCGCCAGCGCAAATCATTGAAACCCCGCTTGCTGCTGTGGGGCTGTGTTTACGGTGGTATTGCAGCCGCGATCGCGCTCTATCTCTATTGGCAAGCGAGAACGATGCTCTCACCTCTGCTGTGGGTCTATGGGGGGGCGATCGCGGCGCTCATTTTTGATGGTTTCTCTGTTTTACAGCGAGAGCAGAAATCCATTTTGAATGAGATTGTGACCTTTGCTGCCGTCTGCTTAGCGGCACCTTTTGTTTATATTTCTACAACGGGTCATCTCTCTCTGGAAGTTGTCGGGTTATGGTTACTTAACACCTTATTTTTTTCCAGCTCAATATTTACAGTCAAACTACGCAAACTCAAGCAGGATGAAGATCTTAATAGCGCAACGCAACGACTGATTGTCTATCATCTAATCGCCAGTTTGATTGTACTGAGCCTGTATCAATTTAATATTTTGACACTCTTTACCGCTCTTACTTTTGGTATTGGGTTCATCAAAGTGGTCGGCATTCTCTGGCAGCGACATTGGTATTGCACAACTCGAATTCAAAATGTTGCTTTGATTGAAACACTGTCTGCCCTGCTTTTTTGTCTAGCAACCGCTATTTCTGTTCTTCCGGCTCATCTGACTGGCTCTTGACCTGTTTTTAGAATCTATAGCCCCCCCTCTGGTCACGCTATCATTTTTTCTCACTCTGGTCTGCTTATCAAATCGGTGTAAATGCTTGTGTACCTCATGCGGCAGTGGGTGTGATGCAGTAGCGATCGCTCAAAAAACAGCCGCTAGCACTAGCACACAGCAAACACCGAGGGTAGCTGAGGCCGCACTGAGAAGCATTAGGGATAAAAGACCATCTCGAGCAGCAGGATGAGCCGTTGAAGCAGAATGTTTTTCTTCACATTTCCCAGCTTGGGTCATCCCTGGTTAAACAGCTTGTTTGTCCTGTTTTTTAGTCCATCACTTCATCCATGCAAAACTACTCAACTAATTATCTGAATTATCTAGCAAGATTCTCTTAACTTGCTCACCTATTGATCTAACTATTTTATTGTCTTTCAGTTTAGCTCTTATTTCTGAGTGGGTATCACTGTAGCAACTACTCAATTTGAGACAGCTTTGAGTCCATATTCGTGTTGTCTGAAACGCGAATCACCATAACGACTTAACTAGCCAAAAGAATTGCTGGCGTTGCTCAAGCATGACCAACGATAGGATTTATACTCTACCTTTAGGTAGGGTTCAGCAATATCCCTGAAAGCCTTGCTAACTCATAACTTGATTAAAAAGGTTCCGCTGCACAGTTTCGGTAATTCCTCAGAGGGGATGCGCTTCTCAGCTTTGCCAAAATAGTCCAATATCGCAGGCATCTAAAGCTCAAGTGGTGTAACTACCATTCACCCACTACCCTTGAGGAGTTCTACAAATATGGTTTTTTCGGGCACCCCAAACCAATCAGCTGGTGGTAATGGTTTATACGCTGAGTACTACGACGATAAAAAGTTTAAGTCTCTCAAATTTACCCGCTTAGATGAAACAATTAACTTCAATTGGGGGCGACGCGCACCGATCGCAAACATGGGACGTGACACCTTCTCCGTCCGTTGGACAGGGCAAATTCAGCCCCTACATTCTGAAAATTACACCTTTAACTTAAAAGCTGATGATGGTGCGAGATTATGGGTCGATGGTGAGTTGGTGATTGATCGGCGGCGGAATAATCGCGCCAGATCCCAGCGAGGTACTATTCAACTCGAAGCCGGGAAAAAATACGACATTAAGCTGGAGTACTTCGAAAATCGAGGGAAAGCGGTTGCTCAGCTTGAGTGGTCGAGCCGTTCGCAAACTCGGCAAATTGTGCCCACAAGCCAATTATTTAACTCTTATCAAAGTGTTACTCCCGCTCCAGTCTCGCCGACTCCAGGCTCAATACCTGTCCCAACTGGCACTTCCGCGATCCCAACTGCGCCAACCAACAACTTAGATATTTCGGCAGCAACCCTGTTTGGTAATGGCGGACAGGATTATGCTTATGCTACCGACTTGTCGGTTGATAGCAAATTCGCCTTTGTGGGCGGCAGCTTTCCCAGCTACAACCCAGGTGGGCAAGCCTACAATCTCCTTGGTGGTGGTACCGGGGCACTCATTCGTTATAACACCGCAACAAACCAGGTTGTTTCGACCACTCGGCTTCCGGGTGCAGTTGAAGATTTAGAAGTGAATCCAGTGACGGGGCAAATTGCGATCGCGGGCGACTTTGGGGTTGCGTTGCTGAGTGCAGACGCTAGTCAGATCATTTGGAGCAATACGAGCTTCACTGACGCGACACGGGTTGCCACTTCAGGTAATGGGCAAGTCGCCGTGATGCGCGATCGAGCTGGCGCACCCGACCAAATTTTGCTCTACAACGCGCTTGGGCAAGTCGTTCAACAATGGGATACTGGGCTGACTACTCGCCACTTTAATGATGTGGCTGTGACTGACCAAAATGGTGGCATCGTGATTGCAACAGGCTACGACCAAAAAACGGCTGATTTGCAAGTTGCATTTGGGCAGGCATGGGACTTGAACGGTAAGCAGATCTGGAAGAACTACGATTTCAGTAGCCTAGCGGTTGAAAACGCAAACCTCATGGCAGACACACGAGGCGAACGGGTTGCGATCGGGCGAGATGGTCAGCTCTACCTGGCTGGATCAATTAACGGTGGCACTGGAGCATCGATTTTCTCCCGCGACCCACTCAATATTGCTCAATCGGCGGCGGCTCAAACGGTGACAACTGATAGTTATAACACCCCGACCAATGTGGGCAGCATTGTGATGACCTGGTTTGGTCGCTATGATGCGCTAACAGGCGGTTTAGTAAAAGGTCAGTCGCTCCTGGCCCGCCAATCAAGCGGTCAGGGGAATACGGTCAGAGTCAACTCGATTACTGCCGATGAGATGGGGCAGGTCTACCTTGGTGGAGAGGCTGCGGGCAGCATTGCCAATCGCAATCTCCAACAAATTAAGGGTCAAACTGTTGCCCCTTACGCCCCTTACGATGGCTATCTCGCTATTATCAGCGCTGACTTTAGCCAACGCTATGCCTGGACTCCAGTTTCAAAAGCGAAGGTCAATGCGGTGAGTGTGCGGAATGGGGTTGCTGTCTCGGTTGCCACGACGACCGCTCAACAAATTACCTATAACGCTGTGCAGTCATCCTATGGTGGCGCAGAAGATGGCTACTTATTTGTGGTTGGCGGACAAGATATTGTCGTTTCGATCTAATCCCAATTCCGAAAAGTTTGGCTACAGATGGGGGTTAAGGGGGCTGCGTCCCCTGATGGGGAACTGCGTTCCCCACACCCCTCCTCATTTACGTGTAGCGCTGATTGAGAGAAGTGGTATAAGCCCAATTCTCAGTTTTGAGTTTTGAGTGGCAGACGCTTTGTTCCGTCACTGGTTGAGGAGCGCGATCGCAGTGAATGTAGATCACGCATGCTGGCGCCTGTACTGCTTCACCGCTATAGCCTGATAGAAAAGCTGGGCTGGATTTTCAGAGTCTATCCAGCCCATTAACGACACTAGTTAAGGTAGCGATCGCCACTCAATGATGTGATGTGCATTTTTACCCGCGTACCCATAACGTTTTGGGTAACAGGCAGTGGACACTTTTAGCACCCGGCTCTAAGCGACCGAGCCGCGCATCCATCGCCAAACTTGCCAAAGAGTAGGCATTGAGAGCAGACAAGCCTTTAACTTGCTGCAGCCGCTTGATAATTTCCATCGCGGCTGTGTTCATCGCGGTCATCGCATCTGCATCGGTTGCGTAAGCCACAAAATTCTGGTCAGTATCGGTTGTGGGATTCGGTGCTAGCTTTTCCCCTGGCTTTTTAGGCAGCATACAGTAAACCCCTTTGAGTTGGTTCACAATCTCCGCCACCCGCACATCCCCATACGACTCGATAAATTGCTTCGCATCAGCGCTGCTTAAATTTTTCCACTCTGCGACAAACTTGAGCGTTTCTTCGTTGAGAATGTCGATCGCTTTGTTCATATCGCGATCGTATCCCATCGTTATCCAATGCGTCGGCGTTTCAATGCGCGGCCAGCTAAGGGGTTGCTTTTTCATCACACTTACAGTGATGTTTAACTCGCTAAAAGCAGTCTCGATCGCGGTTAAGTTAATTTCTCCATTGCCTTGCGCGGCATGAGAGTCACCCGACCACAACAACGCCCCATCCACAAAAACAGGTAGGTAAATGGTCGTGCCCTGCACCAGTTCACGACAGTCAAGGTTGCCACCAAAAGGCCCAGGTGGCACTGTGCTATATTGCCCACTCTCAGCCCGAGCCACTCCAAGAATGCCAGGGAACGGACGCACCGGAATTTCAATACCTGGCAAAAATTGAGTTTTACCTCGTGCCAGATCTAAATAGAAGTGTTTCACTTGCGCTTCAGGAAACACACTCGGAAACTGCCCAAGTTTCAAGTCTCCCGGCAAGTTCCAGTTAGCACCGTAGTTGCGAGGCACGATGCGGTTAATCCGAATCTTAAGCACATCCCCCGGCATCGCACCTTCAACAAAAATTGGTCCTGTGATCGTGTGAGGCCCCCGACCGGGATAATTTACCCGCAGGCGAGTAATTTCATCAATGGGAACCCCTGGCAAAATCTGGTTTAACGATGCCATCATTGTTTCCATGACTACCGTATCGCCTGAGCGAATCCGAGCCCGTGGAGGTTCGGCATTATTAAACCAACCCCATTGCACCGTCTCGTCTGTAGCAGGTAATAGGTAAACGCCCCCTTCATACTGCCCCACATAGCCCTGCTTGAGCGCCTTCATTTCAGGTCGCTTTGGTTCTTGAGCTTGCACTTTTGGATACAAAGACACAGCAGCAGCAGCAGCAGTTGTTCCCAGCAGGAAATCACGTCGATTTGGCATCTTCTGTTCTTAATTACAGGTACTCAAACGCCCTAGTCTCAAAAAATTAGGGCTTAATCAACGTCATTATTTCTAGTGTGAAGTTAACATTTTGTTACATTTAATACCAACGTTAAAGGGAATAATTCTTTTGCGCTAGAGGAAATAGAAATCGTTTTCCAAACGTCATTCTCAGCATCCACCATTCAATCTTTTTATCGCTGTCGTCAGGTAGCTCATGACATCAGCAATCTCGTCCTAACTAAAGGAAGGGACTGTGGTTATCAATGAGTTCTTTCAGCAAAAAATGCTCCTCAAATAGAGAAGCAAGGTATTTCGAGCACTCATTCTGTCATGACGACGCACAATTCACATCATGAATTAACTCATCAGCGCAGGTGCTTTAAGCGCAACTGGAGTTGTTTCACCCGAAGCTAAATCTAACGGGAAGTTGTGGGCATTCCGCTCATGCATGACCTCCATCCCGAGGTTGGCACGATTCAACACATCTGCCCAGGTGTTAATCACTCGGCCCTGGCTGTCTAATACTGATTGGTTAAAGTTGAATCCATTCAGATTAAAAGCCATCGTGCTGATACCCAATGCGGTAAACCAAATCCCCACCACAGGCCACGCACCTAAGAGAAAGTGCAATGTACGGCTATTTGCTTGGGTTCCCAAAATAATTTCATTGGTGCGCCCAACCAAGCGGCCAAAGTAGCCGTGAGCTGCCACGATGTTGTAGGTTTCTTCTTCTTGCCCAAATCTGTAGCCATTGTTTTGAGATTCGATCTCAGTCGTCTCACGCACCAATGACGACGTAACAAGAGAACCATGCATTGCACTAAATAGCGCACCACCAAACACCCCCGCAACGCCTAGCATGTGAAAGGGGTGCATCAAGATATTGTGCTCAGCCTGAAACACAAACATGAAATTGAAGGTGCCGCTAATGCCCAATGGCATGCCATCAGAGAAAGAACCTTGACCAATTGGATAGATCAGAAAGACAGCGGTGGCGGCTGCAACTGGTGCTGAGTAAGCCACGCAGATCCAGGGGCGCATCCCTAGGCGATAGCTCAGTTCCCATTCGCGGCCCATGTAGGCAAAAACGCCCAACAAGAAGTGCAGCACAATCAATTGGTAAGGGCCACCGTTATATAACCATTCATCCAGCGAAGCAGCCTCCCAAATGGGATAAAAATGCAGCCCGATCGCGTTGGAGGATGGCACAACCGCACCAGAGATGATGTTGTTGCCGTAGAGCAGCGAACCCGCTACCGGCTCACGAATGCCATCAATATCAACGGGAGGAGCAGCGACAAAGGCAAGCACAAAACAAATTGTTGCAGACAGCAGCGTGGGAATCATCAGCACCCCAAACCAACCGATATAAAGGCGGTTGTCAGTGCTTGTGATCCAGTTACATAGCTGCTGCCACAGATTGACGCTTTCGCGTCTCTGCATGGTTGTAGTCATAGTAATGATGAAAGAAAAACGACAGTGTAGGGCCAGTCAGCACACAGAGTTAATTAACTAACCTGTTAGTTAACATAAACCCCAAAGAACTTAATTGTCAACAACTAACTAACTCGTTAGTTAATACTTCCTGTTAAGTCGTCCTAGTAGTTGCTGGAAAGTTAGGCGCTGTATCCTAGAAGGGAGCAGTGTGGAGTAGGTAGTAAAGTTGGCGGCAAAAACAGGACGATCTCCGGTTCGGCAAACTCGCGACGCCGAAGCAACAAAGGCACAGATTCTCGATGCGGCAGAAGAAGAATTTGCCCGATTTGGCTTAACGGGTGCCCGCACAGAGGTGATTGCCTCTAAGACAGGCGTGACAAAAGCGATGATTTACTACTACTTCAACAGTAAAGAAGAACTTTATCAAGCTGTGCTAAAACGGCATGCCACAACTTTTTTGAACACAGTTGGGCAATTAAACTTGCAAGACCTGACACCAGAAGATGCACTGAAACAGGTGATTCGAGCGGCTATTCAACATGAAGTGACTTACCCAAATCAGGGAAAAATTTTGTTGAATGAAGCCATGCAGAATGAAGGAAAGTATTTCAAATTGACTGGATGGGAAGCCCCGATCAACTTTGGGGTGCAGCTCTTACAAAGAGGAATCGATGAAGGCTATTTTTGCCCACATAACCCCTGGTTGATGATGATTCACATTATGGGGGTGACAACCTTCTACTTCAATGCTGAAAACAATCTCAAGAACATTTATCCTGACCGAGAATGGCATAGCCCTGAAGCGATCGCAGAGCTAACCGAATCTGCGATCGCGCTGATCTTAGGTGGCTTAAAAAAGACATGATGCAAATATGAATTGTTTGAAGAACTAAAACGTGATTTTCCAAAAGTAGACTTTTCTATCAGCATCACTACTTACTAAAGTCTTGCCATTAGGGGTCAGCGCGATCGCGCAAATCTCTTTGCGATGCCCTTCAAACGTGCAGATTTGCTCAAGCGTCTGAGCATTCCACAGTTTAATTTGATCGTCATCACCAGCACTCACAAAATATTCTCCAGTTGCACTAAATAACAGTGCTTTCACACGACCTTTATGAGCATTGACTCTAGCCAGTTCTTTAGCTGTTTTAACATCCCATACAATGATTAAGCCGTGGTAGCTCCCACCAAACAAGACGTTACCGTTGGGACTAAAAGTAATGGTTCTCAGGGCTAGAGTACGCGTCGGCAAATTCACTCCATCAATCCGTCCAAAGGCAAGCTTTCCGCCTGGAGGGTAGACCTTACGGCCCTGTGGAACATCAAACAGATTGTACCCGGCGTGTTCATCGCAAGCGGCTAAAAGTGTTCCGTCTTGGTTAAAAGCAATTGAGGTAAACGCCTCATGTCCACCGAAGGAACAGACTTTTGCTTTGGCTCTAGAGTCCCATAATGTAATGGTACCGTCGATAGCACTCGCCGCGATCCAGTGTTGGTTAGGGTGCAACGCGATCGCGTCAACTTTAGGCAAACTCATCCTCAGTGGTTTGCCGTCAAACCGCCAGGGAAACGAAGAAGCTTCATCGATTGTCAACTGTTCCCGCAGTGTTCGAGTATTCCAGAGTTTGATGCTGCCATCTAAACTGCCACTGATGAGAACAGAGCCATCCGCATTAAAGGCAAGCGCACTGACCAGACTCAAATGACCTTCCAACTGGTGCAACAACACGCCTGTATGGCTATCCCACAGCCTGATCACATTCTCCTTACCTAGAAAAAGACTCCATAAGACGCTACTTCCCCCCGCAATGATACGGCCATCAGGACTTGCTACAAGAGAGGCAATAACTCCCTTCGATAAAGATAGAGCTATGGATGGCTGAATCAAGAGTTTAGTCATAGCAACACTGATAGAAATTAGACTAAACCGTATATCAAGATAATATACTTGCCATTCGGCTAGTATTTTGCCTCATCTGCTGTTATAGCGGTAGTCATCTAGATTAGGACGGGGTGCAGGGGTGGAACCCCTGGCTGGGGGCGCAGCCCCCATACCCCTTTTATTTCCAATGTCCTAGACCAACTGGCGACAGCTATATAAACCATTGACTTGCTCAGTCTTAATGGCTTGCAAGGTAGTTTGTGAAAAGGTGTCTTTTGAAAAAATATACAACGCACACTCAAACCCAATCCTCTCCCAAAAGGTCTTCTAATACCACTTCTCTCAATCAGCGCTACACGTAAATGAGCAGGGGTGTGGGAAACTACATTCCCCATAAGGGAACGAAGCCCCCTTAACCCCATCTGCAGTCAAACTTTTCGGAATTGGCATAATATATTTATCTGCTTTAAATGGAATACTTTAGATTTATTAATCGCATTAGTTCGGTATTTTCATCTTAAAAAAGATCATCTATTTCCTTCTCGTCCGTCTACATTTGAAATATTTTGACTTAGAGTACCTTCGTTATTTAATCAAGCTACTCAAGCACCATATCCACTTTTTTCACCCTGTCGGCCCAACCTTACGAAATAGACAGTCGTTGCAAATTGTAAAACTTGTGGGTTTTTAATACTATCCTCACTGCGTTCTGGGAATGATCAATTTAGTTCTCCCTATTCCCTGTGCCAATATGAATGCAGAAGACTATTTCAATCAAGGATTGGTTGAGGCACATAAAGGCAACCACACGGCAGCGGTTGAAGATTTTACAGAGGCAATTCAACTGTTCCCTAAATTTGCTGGTGCTTACTTAAACCGAGGTAATTCCCTTATAGAGTTAGGCAATCTGCAAGCCGCGATCGCCGATTTTGATCGGGTACTACAACTCAATTCAAAAGCAGCAGAAGCTTATCTCGGTAGAGGTTCAGCCTACGCCCGTTTAGGAGAGCGTCATAAAGCCTTAGCCGATCTCAATCAAGCACTTGAACTGCGACCCAACTCGGCTCCGGTATACGTTCAGCGAGGCATGGTATTAGCGGAGTTAAATGATCGCCACGCGGCAATTGCTGACTTTGATCAAGCGCTTAAGATCAGCCCAAATTCTGTGCAGGCTTATCTGCAACGGGGCATGCTGCGAGCAGAGTTAAACGACCAGCAAGGGGCGATTGCTGACTTTAATAAAACCCTCGAAATTAGCCCCAATTCTGTTATTGCCTACACTCGTCGAGGCATTGTGCAGGCAGAATTGGGCGATCGCGAGGCTGCTTTAAGGGATTTTGATCAAGCCCTAAAAATTAGCCCCAACTTAGTTACCGCTTATCTCCATCGGGCAATGGTACGAGCCGATATGAAAGACAAAGCGGGGGCGATCGCCGATTTTGACCAAGCCATTAAACTAAAGCCACAGGTGGCGACAATTTATGTCCAAAGGGGCACAGCCCTGGCAGAAATGCAGGACATTTCAGGGGCAATGGCAGACTTTGAGCGCGCCCTTAAACTAAATCCCAATCTTGTTTCTGCGTTCGTACAGCGAGGTATGCTGCGGGTCGGTCAGGGTGATTCACAAGCAGCATTAGAAGACTTTGAGCAGGCACTTAAAATTAATCCACGGACGATTAACTGAGATCTTGCACCAGTTTCAACAAGGGGTTGCCAAAGAAGGAAAAATCTGAAAGAAAGGGCGTAATCAAAATTTAACTGAACGGTTATGGAAACCATTGTTC
>Ga0209172_10007547_pt1 | contig 11201 bp, 8 predicted proteins | sample LarsenN4metaG_FD_184113 | JGI IMG/M metagenome (GOLD analysis project Ga0209172, IMG submission 184113) | Hot spring sediment bacterial and archeal communities from British Columbia, Canada, to study Microbial Dark Matter (Phase II) - Larsen... ... | reverse complement strand
TAGGTGCTGTTGGCGTTCGCTTAACTGGATAGCGAGGGCGTAAGGGGTCGGCATGGTACAAGAACTGCTGGATTTTAGACATCAGTTCTATTCTAGCTGTCTAACTACTCTTGCCTTCATGCACTAGTAGGATAACTGGGGCGATCGCTGCTGCAAAACAGAGAGTAAACCAGAGCTTAGATAAGTTTTTCATGTAAGTTTGCTTCTATACAGGAGCCGTATTTAAAGAGCTGGTAATGCATTTATTTAAAAGTTGAAAAACCTGTTATATCTTGATGTTTAAAGCGTGCATCGTAGTAGAGCATATCAAATCTGCCAAATATTCCTTTTATATTGAACATAGGAGCAGAAAAAATAGAGAGCAACTTGGTTAGATATCCTGCAATGCTGAAACAACAAACTTGATTGTTTTATTTTGTGGAAAATTTAAAGTATCACAAATTAAAGAGCAACTCAAGCAAGATAATCGTTAATGCTGAAACGAAGCATTGAATGGTATTTTGTGTTTATTAGGCTGAGTTTTCGAACGGCAAATAGTAGGTATCTCAGTTACGTTGAGCGTTTGAGTTGACTACTCCCTAAAAGTCGATGCAAGTTGCCGGTATGAGTATCAATTGCCAGGGCGATCACCTGCGTCGCGTCAGCCGGAATTCGTGCTTTCGGGACATTCATTTCCCACCCAAAGCGTTGACTGCGATATTCTGAGGTGCCGACCACCTGCTTCACATCCGGGCGTTTTTTATTGACAGGGGCGATCGCAAAAGGGGTTGGCGTTCCTTGCGCGTTAAGTGCAAGCAGCATCACCCCATGCGCCGGGTACTTGTACTCTGGTAATACCGACCACCCGCCAAACTTGAAGAAACCACCGGCATCTTGTGAAGTGGCTGTATCTATATAACCGTAGAGGGTTGAATCCGACACTTGAGAACTCACAGCTTCGTTAAACTCTTGCGCAGTAATCAAACCCGGCTTCCAAGCTTTCAGCCTATCTAATTGTTGAGAAATACTTAGTGCTACTGGGTTGATGTTAAACCCAGGCGAGGCATATGCATTGATACAATCTGCTTCTACAAAAAAGTTTTGGGCAAGCAGGCAAGCCTTACCATACAAGCGTTCTCTATGCCGCACTTTCATGATGCGAAGACCATAGTTCCAGCTAAAGAACTGCAAAACCAATAGAGTAATCAATAAACCGACAGTAGCTATCCGAAAAAATTGCTTACTTCGCTTTGTTCTAAAAGATTCAACGGTTTGGTAACTGAGCCATAGAGCAGCTACCAGGTACAAGGCAGCAATCCATCCATACGCAGAAAAGGTGTTGTAACGAGAAGACAGTGACTGGGTAACTCCAAGCCCAATTCGACCCATAGTTGTCAGCACGGCACTCAGTAAAGTGTAAAACCCAATACATAACCAGGGGTAAACCACTTGTAGCCATCCTATGTTGTTCCGTCGTCGCCACACCGCAATACCAATCCACACATAGCAACCGAGTAAAACGGCTCCCATAACTTGAGCGATGAACCACCCCTGCTTCAAAGGAGCGCCCACAAAGCTTTCAGTCCCCAAAGGAGCGCCCAGAAACGCTAAAAAATAATGAATTACATCAGCTGGATTTTTCTTGAGTACTTCAAGAAGGTTGGTATGGTAGCCTGTTTTTTTATAGTTGTAAAAGAAGTACCCGATGTTTAATGCAGCGTATAAAAGCCAAAGTGAAAGTATCTTCCAGCGAGTCACATTGATTTGCTTCAGTTGCTTTACAGTTGGAACTTTTGCAGCGAGTAAAGCCGGAAAGATAATCACCCAAAACAGCATGCCATTTGCATAAGAGAATGTTGAGAGGGTGCCCAGTAGAGCCGTGATGAGTGAGATCGCAGAGAAATCAAGTCTCAACTGAGTAATCACCAAAGCCGATGTAATACAAGCAATTGGGATAAAGACAATGAGCTGAATTCCCCAGTTCCAGTTTTCCCATTGCATCGGACTGAAGATGAATAAATTGGCGATCGCAAATAGTAAAAACTGTTGCCAGAAACGTAAGGGCAAGGTCAACCGACTGAGAACAAAAATATTAATAGAAATAAAACACGCAACCAAAAAAATGAGAATGCAGTTGTTAAACGTGTTGTATTGAAAGTTGTTGAGTGCTGCCAGTCCAAAGAACAGCAATTTTGGGAAAAATAGACGACTGTCATTCTGCTGGGCAATCAATTCCTCAAAAATTGGCTTACCTTGCAACAAATGAATAAAGCCCAAACCTATTGACCATTCATCCGCAAAGATCAGATCAACCGAATAATTTAGAACAGCGTTTCCTAATAGAATGGCAGGAGCGATCGCCACCAAAAAACATAAGATCAACCAGAGATTAAATTGAGATATTTTTTGACCATACTGATCAACTTTTATAGAATTCTGTTTACGACAATCAGCAAAAGCTTGCTATTACAGCATTTGTTTCTGAACTGGTTTTATTCTACTCTTTTCAAAGACGTACTTTGAAGGAATTTTGGCTGAATTGAAGTTGTTGCAACACTAGAACTTTTAGCATTGTTGGCTCGTCAAAACTATAAAAAAGATACATACAAGTTTTCTCACAAAACTAGCAGGACTTCAGTAGAAAGGGGCAAGAAATAGCCCTTACAGTCTCCCTTCTATTCAATGAGCAGCGCCATCTCAGTTTACTGCCTACTCACCCAACTGAAATAACTGTTACTTCTAAAATCTATGAGTAATATGAATTGAGTGACACGTAAAGAATGTAAAATCATAAGCAGCGTCCGTGCAACCAATCGCTAAAGATGCAACTTAGAAAGGAATTTGGAGAAAATGGCTTCATACATTCTTGAGTCAATTGCAACCGATTCAAATTTTGATGAGGTTGCATACTTAGCGGCTAATCCTGATGTTGCTAAGGCTGTAAAGCAAGGACAGATGGAGTCAGGGCGCATCCATTTTGAAGCTTTTGGCAAAAATGAAGGCAGAAAAATTAGATTTTCATCATCTATTATTTCTGAAGCCAAGCAGAGGAAGCTGGAAAAAATCAAACCTCTAATCCGCAAGGATATACCATGTATTGAAACACCAAACTGCTTTGATTTCTTAAGTGAAGAACTACGTCTTAAATTTAATATTGTTGATACTGATGCAGTAGGTAGCCATAACTATGATGGTTATACAATGCAATTGATCAATCAGAATGAAGATGGATTGGTGTTAGACTGTGGAGCCGGGAGAAGACCTGTCTATTTTGATAACGTTGTTAACTTTGAAATTGTAGATTACGAAACAACAGATGTTCGTGGAGTTGGTGAAGTTCTTCCATTTAATGATGAATCATTTGATGCTGTACTTTCTTTATCAGTTCTAGAACACGTAAAAGATCCTTTTTTGTGTGCTAAAGAAATAGCTAGAGTATTAAAAAAGGGTGGTAGCTTAATATGTTGTGTCCCATTTCTTCAGCCTGCCCATGGCTATCCGCATCACTATTACAACATGACCAGTCAAGGGCTTGAAAATTTATTTGTTGATTTCCTCAATATTGACAAGGTGGTTGTTTATGAAGGTATCTCTCCCATCTGGTCTTTAACCTGGATTTTACGTAGTTGGGCAGAAGGTCTCAACGGTAAGACAAAGGATGACTTTATGAATCTACGGGTTTCAGACTTGATGGAAACCCCCCTCAAGTATTTGAAGATGCCTTTTGTCAAAGAGTTATCAGAGGAAAAGAACTTTGAACTTGCAAGTGCAACGATGCTATTTGCACATAAGTAGCCAATGGCTTGGCATTGAAATCAATTGGGTTCACTGGTTGACTTGTTCTGTCTTAAGTCTTGAGTGAAAAGCTGAAGTTGACTGACTCCTGCTAATTTATGGAGTTTTCCGGTATGGGTGTCGATCGCAAGCCCAATCACTTGAGTCGCATCCGATGGAATTCGTTCTTTCGGGACATTCATTTCCCACCCAAAGCGTTGACTGCGATAGTCTGAAGTGCCAATTACCTTGGCAACATCTCGGCGTTTTTTATCGACAGGGGCGATCGCAAGAGGTGTTGACGTTCCTTTCGCATCAAGCGCCACCAACATTACCCCATGCGCGGGATACTTGTACTCTGGCAGCACAGCCCAACCCCCAAACTTGAAATAACCATTGATATCTTGTGAAAAAGCAGTGTCTAGATAACCGTAGAGGGTGTCCTTCGCATTTTGAGAGGAAATTGCTGCATCGACCTCCCTTAAAGTCATTAAGTCAAGTTCCCACCCATTTCGGTGATTTAACTCTTTAGAAATAGATTGAACAAACCCATCCATTGCGATAAACGGGGGAAAAACAAATGCTTTCATACAGTCCGTTTCGATGACGAGTTCTTGAGCCAGGAGACAAGATTTGCCATACAGACGATAGCGGTGCTGCAATTTCATCCTGCGTTGACCGTATGACCAACTAAAACTCTGCACAACCAACATGATCACAAGTAAGCCAATGGCACTACTGCGAAGCAGCTGACCACGCTTGGGTTGAGGAAGTGCAGTCGGATCATGATTTAGCAGTAAAGCCGCTACGAGATAGACAAGAGCAACCCATCCATAAGCTGAAAACGTGGTGTAGCGGGAATCTATCGCCTGGATTACCCCAAAGCCCAAACGCCCCGCTGTAGTAACGATCGCACTTATTAAGGTATAAGCCCCAATACACAACCAGGGATAAATCACTTGCAACCATCCCTCGCGGTTGCGTCGTCGCCATGCTTCAATGCCAATCCAAACAAAGCAGATGAGTAGGAGACTGCCCATAATCTGAGCAGTTAGTAAATTACCCGCTCCCAATGGGGCACCCAGAAAAGCTAGAAGATAACGAATCGCATCAACAGGTTTCTTGAGCGCTTCTAGAAAACTGGGATGCCCCACTGGTTTCTTATAGTTGTGAAAGTAGTAACCAATATTGAGAACAGCGTAAGCCAACCATATAGAGAGGGGCTTCCAACGCCTGATAGCAAAATGCTTGAGCTGCTTAAAGCTGGGAACTTGAGTAACGAGCAATGTTGGATACACAATGCCCCAAAACAGCATGCCATTCGCATAGGAAAAGGTTGAAACCGTGCCAAGCAAGGCAGTGAGAAGGGCAATGACTGAGAACTTCAGTTTGAGTTTGGTCACAACTAAAGCGGTTGTGACACACGCAATCGGCAGGAAAACAATCAGTTGGATGCCCCAATCCCAATTGTCATGCTGCATGGGGCTAAAGATCAGCAAGTTAGCAAGGGCTACTAAAAGGAGATGTTGCCAGGCAGCTAACGGCAGAGTAAATCGACTTAGAAGAAAAACATTTAGCGAAACGAGACACGCAGTTGAAAAAGTGAGAATGCTGTTGTTGAACGTGTTGTATTGGAAATTGTTAAGTATCGCCAGTCCAACAAAAATCAACTTTGGAAAAAACAGACGGCTCTCATTCTGTTGTGTAATCAGCCACTCGAATGAAAGGTTTCCTTGCAAGAAATAAAGATAGCTTAGTGCGATGCCCCACTCGTCAGCAAAAATGAGATCAACAGTGTAGTGAAAAACGGCATTTCCTAATAGAATGGCAGGGGCGATCGCTGCTATAAAACAGAAAATAAGCCAGAGCTTAGATACGGTTTTCATGTAAGTTTGCTCCTATGTGAGAGCCATAGTTACAAAGTCGATAACACATTTATGTAAAAAATTAAAGAAGTTGCTATGTCGTTATGTCCAAAGCGTGAATTGTAGTAAGGCAAATAAAGTTCGACCATTACTGTATTTACGGATGAAACAAGAGCAGTATAAAAATAAAGAACTACTGAGACAAGCTGCTTTTTAATGGTGGAATGGCGAATTTACTGGTATTTGTGTTTATCAGGCTGATTCTTTTGAACGGCAAATAGTAGGGATTCCGGTTACGTTGAGCGTTTAAGTTGAGTGCTGCCTACAAGTCGATGCAGATTGCCAGTATGAGTATCGATGGCTAAGGCAATCACCTGGGTCGCATCGGCTGGAATTCGGGCTTTCGGGACATTCATTTCCCAACCATAGCGTTGACTGCGGTATTCTGAGGTGCCGATTACCTGCTTCACATCCGATCGCTTCTTTTTCACCGGGGCGATCGCAAAAGGGGTCGGTTTCCCTTGCGCGTCGAGCGCTACCAACATTACCCCATGCGCGGGATACTTGTACTCTGGTAGTACCGACCACCCGCCAAACTTAAAGAAGCCACCGACATCCTGTGAGGTGGGTGTATCAACATAACCATAAAGGGTTGAACCTGACGCTTGAGAAGCAACGGCTTCATTAAACTCCTGTAAGGCGATCAAACCAGGTTGCCAAGCGTTGCGACTCTCTAATCCTTCTGAAACCGCAATAACTATGTCACCTTCATTAGGCTGAAATGGGGCAAAAACAAATGCCTTTATGCAGTCTGTTTCGACGATAAGTTCTTGAGCTAAGAGACAGGATTTGCCATATAAACGATTTCGGTATTGCACTTCCATTCTGCGTTGACCGTGTGACCAGCTAAAGATCTGCATAACCAACATGATCACAAGTAAGCCAATGGCGCTAATACCAAGCAGTTGGCTGCGTTTTGTTTGCGAAAGTGCGATAGTTTCACGTTGCAGCCATAGAGCCGCTATGAGATAGACAAGAGCAACCCATCCATAAGCTGAAAACGTGGTGTAGCGGGGTGACATTGCTTGACCAACCCCAAACCCGACTCGCCCACCCGTTGTAATGATGGCACTCAGTAGGGTGTAAGCGCCCATGCACAACCAGGGGTAGAGCATCTGTAACCATTGTTCGTGGCGGTGATGCCAAAGCTGAACACCAATCCAAATTAAGCAGATGAGTAGGATGCTTCCCATAATTTGGGAGGCGAACAAACTACCAGCCCCTAAAGGCGAGCCAAGAAATGCTAATAGGTAAAGAATTGAATCTAGAGGCTTTTTAAGCGCTTCTAAAAAACTTGGATGATAGCCTGGTTTTTGATAGTTATGGAAGTAGAAAATGACATTAAATATTACAAAAATGAGCCAGACTAGAATGATCTTCCAACGGCTGATAGCGGTGTTTTTAACCTGTTTAAAGCTTGGCACTCTGACAGCTAGCAGAGCTGGAAAAATAACAGCCCAAAATAGCATTCCATTCGCATAAGAAAAAGTTGAGATGGAGCCGAGCAGCGCAGTAACGAAAGCGATCGCGGTAAAGTTGAGCTTAAGTTTTGTCACTACCAAAGCAGTTGTGACACAAGCGATTGGAATAAAGACAATAAGCTGAATCCCCCAGCCCCAATTTTCATGTTGCATCGGGCTAAAGATCAGCAAATTTGCGATCGCGGCTAAAAGTAAATGTTGCCAAGAACGTAGAGGTAACGTTAGCCGACTTAAGAGAAAAACATTCAGGGAAACCAAACAAGCGACTGCAAACATTAGAATGCATTCGTTATAGGTGTTGTAGCGAAATTGATTGAGTGCAGCCAGCCCAAAAAAAACTAATTTTGGGAAAAGAAGGCGGCTTTCATTGTGCTGCTGCATCAAGTCATCAAGAGTAAGGTTTCCTTGCAGAAACTTATAGTTGTAAAACCAAACAACACCCCACTCATCTCCAAAAATAAGATCGACCGTATTTGAAAAAACGGCATTTCCTAATAGGATTGCGGGAGCGATCGCGATGACGAAGCAAAGAATTAACCACGGTTTAAATAGCGGTTTGGGCATAAACAGAAACTGCGATAAGAACTAAGCAACAGTTAAACTAAAGACATCCCCGGTTGCTAATGCCAAACAAATTTACCAGTCAGAAAAAACTCTCCTAGAGCCACAAGCATTTAAAGGGAAGACTCCATTTTCTGCCAAATACCCAAAACAGTTTTACCCACCGAAAAGCCTATGAGCGGATCAATCTTACGAGATATAGGAATCATAAATCTATCCCAAAGTAAGATCTGATTTAAGCTAGGGGTACTTTGTCTAAGTAGCAGCTTATTAGCAAGAGAGGCACTCAATCCAATACAGTCCAAATAACACAGTTTTATACAGTGAAGCTCTTTCGGAATTAACCTTGACAAGGTTTTCTTGGTGTAGCGTCGATAATGACCAATCGATTCATCAAAGGGAGTAAATAACCATTGATGCGCCGGGGCAAGCACCACTAAAAACCCACCCGGTTTCAAGACATCCTTAGCTTTCTGCACTTCCCAACCATCATCTTTAATATGCTCTAAAACATCAATATAAATAATTGAGTCAAAAGATTGCTGCTGCTGAATATTATCTAAAGTGCCGATTGCTACCTGGCAGTAAGTTGGCAAGTCTTGATTTTGAATTAATTGTTGTATTAGCTTTGCTGAGTTTGAGTCAGGTTCCAAACAAACCCATTCAGAGTGATCGTTTAACCGACTTAGCGCTTTGGCTGTCTGACCAATACCAGCACCGACCTCAATTACACAATCTCCTAAATAAGGTCGAATCATTGAGCCAAAGTATGCTTTCCAATTGTGAGCTTGACTAAATAGCTCTAGCTCTTGACCACTATAAGAAAACTCTTTCATGTGCATTTCAGTAAGTGATGAACACGCAAAACATAGAAGTGAAAGTCTCGTTGAGGTACGAAACTGTAATTATTTCTGCCTGCGAGAATGATGAATATAAACATCAGGGACAGAATAACAGTTTGAATCAGAAATACTGCTAATAAAACTCCGATGCTTGATGCCCAACCGGGAATAGCCCAGTTAGTTGTCAATCGCACTAAAACAATCATGCAGATAGATAGGGCGCTCATCAGGATAAGGACTGAGCTAAAAAATAGCAGGCGGGCACCAATAATTTCACTAAAGACTGAAATTGCACTCAACCCATGAATCACCAGTGACGCAAAATTCATTTTCGAGGTGCCGTGTAGGCGGTAGCCCCGTTTAGTTGGAATATCCGTCCAGGGAACGCGCGATCGCATGACTCCAGCCGCGTAGTGGTTCCACAACTCTGAAACAGCCGCGAGCCGTTGTAGGGGTTCAGCCGGAATGATGCTAAAGTTGCCAAAATTGATGGTTTGGCCTGTCAAAAGTCGATATAGCAAGCGGTAGACAGCATAGAACGCTTGAAAAATTGGGCTTTCAGAGCGTTGAGATCGCCGCGCAAACACAATTTTTTGCATTTTCTCTTCGCGGCATTTATCAATTAAGCGCAGTGCTTCAGCGGGAGTGTCTTCCCCATCCCCGTCCATCACCAAAACAGCATCGTGCTGCAAATTAGCCTCTGCATAAGCCAATCCGATCGCGATCGCCCGTTGATGGCCCAAATTACGCCGCAACTCTAAAATATCGACAGTCTGAATAGCCTGATAAGGTTCTAACAGATACTCGGATGGCACTTGAATGGTTGAAGCGTCATCAACGACTAAAACCGAGCAGATTTGCTCACTTTCAGCGAAAGTCTTGTCTAATTCAGCCAGTAACAGACTGAGCGACTTCCAGTCGTTAAAAACAGGAATTAGGACCAGTAACGAAATAGGGCGATCGCAAACCATAGTCTTGAACTTTAAGAACCTAGCAAGCAGACGCCCATCACTTAGCAGACCCAAATATGTGAAGGGCTAAAAATCTATGCACATAAACATACCGCACGTCGGCACCTCAAGTGAAACCTAAGTTGTAATCGCTGTTCTCAATCATTTAATTGCCGCCAACCTGTTCACGATGTCAAACGATTAGCAGTGTTGAGAAATGTTGCAGTGTAGCCAGAATGATTGTTTGAATCGAGTTCTGTCTGTTAAGTCTGATGAAGAGATAGCAATTTTTAATATGATTTTGGAAAGCTTTGCCGGACTGGCTGCCCTCGTAAGTCTCAAGACAGTCATCAGCATTCTTTTAGCTATTTGTTTAAGTGCTGCGACGGGTTTTCGCGTCTCAATTCCATTTTTGTTGATCAGCTTGGTGTCTGATTTTGGCCATCTGAATTTGCCTGATAACGCCGATTGGGTTGCCTCTGATCAGGCTCTGGTCATGTTTGCTGTCGCAACGGTTTTAGAAGTATTTGGTTACTACATCCCCTGGGTTGACCACGCGCTGGATTTCGTTTCAACCCCTTTGGCCGTAATCGCTGGAACATTCATCACACTCTCCGTTGCACCCGATATGAATCCTCTGATTCAGTGGACTCTTGCTCTAGCGGCGGGTGGTGGTACAGCAGGTTTAACCAAGAGTTTGCTGAATATTTTTAGGGTGAGTTCAACGGCAATTTCGGGTGGTTTAACAAATCCGGTGTTAGCAACAATTGAACTGATTGGGGCGATCGCGCTGACCTTGCTCGCTATCACGGTGCCAGTTGCTGGTGGGTTACTGGTTCTACTGTTCTTGCCTTACGCGTTCTATCGTATTTGGTCATTTTTGTTTCGGCGTAAACTAACGAAAGTTCAAACGACTAAACCTCAGCCTTCTTAAGAGCAATCTGATCTGAGAAACCTGAAGCAGAAATAGGAAGCGGCTAATTGTTTCTGATTAAAATTCTAAATTAGCCTTCCTCGAACACATCCAACAAATGATACAACAAGCATGAAAGCCAGCTTTACAAGAGCTGATTGAGGCTAAGCCTGAATAGATCAAATGAGTTTGTGAGCATTAAAGAGAAAAATCTTTCAGCTCGTCTCAACTCTCACCTTTTTTAGAAAGTGTTTTAAGAAGTATTCTAAATTGATCGGGTTTTGGCTTTAGGTTGCTCTGAGCCAGAGCCAGTATGCTCAATATATCTGTATAATGCTTTCTAAGATTTTTAGGATTGATTTCGACGTATCTGTATAAGATTTCCTGAGATTTTAAAGTTGCTCTCAACAGTTGATATGTTGCATAAGCAGCTCACCGTGAAAAACTAAGCGCTCTTCTAAACACATATATGGCTTTGTTACCTAATATTTTGCGTAACCTAATACCCAATGCGAGAAAGCAGAATCGCAACCAAGAATCGGTGAATCCTGTTTCGCATTCCACAAACCAACTTAGTGATCAACCAGATATCGAATCAAACCAACTTGGTGGTCAACCAGATGCCGAATTGAAATCAGTGAGTTTAGGCCTGGTTGGCTGACAGAACTAAGAAGGTGGAATGCGGCTGAGGACGGTGAATTCGCGCCTAAAGGAATCTTCTTGCTGTCGCTTGGAGGCCATGGCAGGTTGAGGGTCAGGCAGACTCGATAAGAACT
>Ga0209172_10007544_pt1 | contig 11205 bp, 9 predicted proteins | sample LarsenN4metaG_FD_184113 | JGI IMG/M metagenome (GOLD analysis project Ga0209172, IMG submission 184113) | Hot spring sediment bacterial and archeal communities from British Columbia, Canada, to study Microbial Dark Matter (Phase II) - Larsen... ... | reverse complement strand
TCGCGTCGAGCCGGTACAGCACGGCAAAGTAGCGCGTGCCGTGCAGCTCGTACGCTCGCACATCGACGATCTCGCCGGCCTGCGGCTTTGGGCGCTCGCCCCCGCGCACCCACTTCCCGCTCACGCCCCCTCCTGGATTTGCCTTCTGCTTCTGCTCCCTGCCCTTTGCTCTTGCTTTCTATCGTCTGTTGTTCGTTGTCCGTTGTCTGTTGTCCGTGTCGCTCCGTCACGCCTTCACCGGCGCAAACCGCAAGATCGTCCCGTCCTCCGCCACGTCGTCGAACACCGCCTCCACGGGCATGTCCACGCGCAGCTCGTCGTTCGGCACGCCGACGATGTTCGAGACGATGCGCGGCCCCTCCTCCAGCTCGACGATCGCGAAGTTGTACGGCACGTCCTCCTCAAACCCCGGGAACTTCTGGTGCATGATCCCGAAGCTGTACAGCGTGCCCCGCCCGCTCGCCTTCGCCCACTCGGTCTCCGTTGACCAGCAGTCCGGGCAGCGCGGCCGCGACGGGAGCCGCCACGCGCCGCAGCTCTTGCAGCGCATCAGCATCAGCTCGTGCCGCCGCGCCCCCTCGAAGAACTCCCGCGACTCGTCGTCCGCCACCGGCACCGGCTTCGTGTATTCACCCATTTCGTCTAGCCTCTCGCTGACCGCTGACCGCTGACCGCTGACCGCTGACCGCTGACCGCTGACCGCTGCCCGCTGCCCGCTGCCCGCTGCCCGCGCGGCCTCATGCCGCATGCGGCGAGAGCACCAGCGTGCTGTGGTGATCCAGGATCCCCCCGTTGCCCGTCACAAGCACCACGTCATGCTTCGCCACCTGGCGCTCGCCGCCCTGCCCGCGCGCCTGGATCACACCCTCCGACAGCGGCGTCATCCCCCACATGTAGTACGCGCTCAGCTGTCCGCCGCCTGTGTTCGTCGGCAGGTCGCCGCCCGGCGCGAGCTTGCCGTCCGCGGCGAAGGGGCCGCCCTCGCCCTTCGCGCAGAAGCCGTAGTCCTCCAGCGTCACGATCACCGTGTACGTGTAGCAGTCGTACGCCTGCAGCACGTCGACGTCCTTGATGCCGATGCCCGCCATCGCGAACGCCTTCTCCTTCGCCATCGGCGCGCCCGTCTGCGTCTCGACGTCCCAGCCGCGCCGGCGCATGTCGCCCGGGTGCCCCTGCCCCATGCCCCAGATGTACGCCGGTGGCTGCTTCATGTCCTTCGCTTCCGTTGCCCGCGATACGATCACCGCCACGCCCCCATTGGACACGAGGCAGCAGTCGAGCAGGTGCAGCGGCTCCGCCACCCATCGCGACGCGTGGTAGTCCTCCAGCGTGATCGGCTCGCGGTGCTCCGCGATCGGGTTCATCATCGCCCACTGCCGCTCCGCGACCGCGACGGCGCCGAAGTGGTCGTTCGTCGTGCCGTACATCGCCATGTGGCGCCGCGCCGCCAGCGCGTAGTGCGCGTTGATACCCATCACGCCGAACGCCGCGTACAGGCCGCCCATCCCCTGCGGCCGCGTTGGCCGGCCCATGCCCGCATACGCCGCGCCGCCGCCGCGATTCGGCCGCAGCGGCGCATCCGCGAACACGCACACGACGTGGTTCGCCAGGCCGTGGATCACGTTCATCGCCGCGTACTGCACCATGATGTTCGCGGTTGCGCCGCCGACGTTCATGCTCGACAGCAGCCGCAGGTTGGTCAGCCCCAGGTAGTTCTGCAGCCCGACGCCGCCCATGCCGCCGAGCGGCGTCACGCCCGGGTTCACCAGCAGCCCGTCGATGTCTTCCTTCCTCAGCCCTGCGTCGTCGACTGCGCGCTGAATCGCCTCCGCCGCGAAATGCTGCGCGTCGTGGCCGTAGACGCGCCCCATCTCGCTGATGCCGAGCCCGCTGATCGCTGCTTTACCCTTCAGTTCGCGGCCTTCCATCACGCCTCCGCCGTCGCTGCTCACGTACTATCGCCAGCAGGCCCCCTACCGGCAACCCGCGCCGCCGCCGTCCGCTATCATCCTGCGACGCGCCACACGGAAACCCAGGCAATGAGACATGAGCGCCTCGAACGGCAGCCTCTGGCAACATCGCGATTTCATGCGCCTCTGGGCCGGCCAGACCGTGTCCGACTTCGGCACGATGATCACAGGCGCCGCGCTGCCGTTCACAGCGGTCCTCGCCCTCGACGCCACAGCCGCGGAGGTGGCCGTCCTCACGGCGATGCGCTACGTCCCCGACCTCATCTTCGGCGCCTTCGCTGGCGTCTGGGTCGACCGGCTGCGCCGTCGGCCCGTCATGATCGTGGCTGACGCAGGACGCGCGCTCGCGCTGGGCAGCGTGCCGCTCGCGTGGGTCTTCGACGCCCTCACGATGGAGCATCTCTACGTCGTGGCGTTCGCCGTCGGCCTGCTCTCGCTGCTCTTCGCCGTCGCCTATCGCTCGTACTTGCCGTCGCTCGTCGAACGTGCGGAGAGCTGCTCGAGGGCAACAGCAAGCTCACCGCCAGCGCCGCCGCCGCGGAGTTCAGCGGCTTCAGCGTCGGCGGCTGGCTCGTGCAGGCGTTCAGCGGCCCGATCGCGATCCTCGTCGATGCCGTCACCTTCGTCGTGTCGGCGCTCTTCCTCGGCTCGATCAAGCACGCCGAGCTGCAGCCGGTCGCGCCAGCCGTCCGCACCAGCGTGTACCGTGAGTGGCGCGACGGCCTGCGCCACGTGGGCCGCGACCCCATCCTGCGCTCGCTCGCCATCGTCGGCGTGATGTTCTCGCTCGGCTTCGGCCTCTTCGGCGCAACGTACAGTCTCTTCGTACTGCGAGACCTCGACTTCGCGCCCGGCTGGCTCGGCGTCATCTACGGCATCGGCGGCCTCAGCTCGCTCGCCGGAGCGATGCTCGCCGCGCGAGCGTCCGATCGGCTGGGGCTTGGCCCCTCACTCGTCGTCGGCCTGCTGATGATGGGCATGGCGATGCTCCTCGTCCCGCTCGCGACGGGCGCAGCCGGCGTCGTCGCGCTCTTCCTCATCGCGTCGCAGCTCGGCGACGGCGGCTTCACGACGTTCGATGTCAACTCGATGAGTCTGCGTCAGTCCATCACCCGCGACGAGATGCTCGGCCGCGTCAACGCCTTCATGCGCATGAGCGAGATCGCGCTCATCTTCGGCGGCACGCTGCTCGTCGGCGTCCTCGCTACCACAATCGGCCTCCGCCCGACGCTCGTGCTGGGCGCCGCGGCCGTCATCGCCGCCGCCGCGTACATGGCCGCCTCACCGCTCGCGCGCGTCCGCGCCGCCCCGGCGATCGTCGAGGAAGTCGCGCCCGAGCCGGCGTCACCGTAGGACCGCGGACGCTAGAAGCGCGCGACCCACGCCGAATCGACGTCATCGACCCGCGCGCCGAGGATCTCCAGGTAGCGGAGGAGCTGCGCGCGATGCAGCAGGTCGTGCTCGAGCCGGCGGAACGCGATCCAGTGGCCGTCGCCCTCGGACGGATCGTCCGCGTCCGCGCTGCGATAGCGCGCGTTCAACGCCGCCTCGTCGCACAGGAACCGAAGCAGGCGCTTCTAGGACGCGGCAAGCTGGTCCTTCAACCCGTCGCGCGTCTGCCCGAGCCGCACGAAGTCCGGCGTGTCGGCGCCGTCACGGACGGCGTTCGCCAGCCAGTGGTGTCGCGATCCAGCCACGTGCAGGAACACGCCGCGGAAGTTCCACTCGTCGGGCGCCGGACTCCAGTTGAACTGTTCGTCCGGCACACGGTCCACGAGCGCGATCATGCTCTCGTTGAGCGCCTGCCAGTAGGGCGTGATCGATATCGGCGGGAACGCGGTCATGCGACACCTCCTTCGCGCTGCCTGTGAAGGGAGACGAACGGACCGGCACGGATTCGACGCTCTCGCGCCGGTTTCTACCGGCGGGCCCTACCGGAGGTGCAGCAGCTCGGCGATGCGCCGCACGATGCGGTGAGGCCGGACGCCGCCGCCCCACCCGCGCAGCGTTTCGACCGGCGCGTCGGTGGACGGATCGACCCACACTGCGTGCAGCCCCAGCTCCACCGCGGGCGCGATGTCGGCCTCGAGGCTGTCACCGACCATCCACGTCCCCTCGGCTGAAACGCGGCATGATGCCAGCGCGTGCTGGAACACGCGCTCGTCCGGCTTCCCGACACCGAATTCGCCTTCGATGATCACGCAGTCGAAATACTGCTCCAGCCCGAACCGCTCCACGCTTCGCCGCTGCGCGATCGCGTTGCCGTTCGTGATCAGCGCCATCGGCAGCCCCCGCTCGCGAAACGCCTGCAGCGTCTCGATCGCGCCCGGGTACGGCGCGATAGCCTCGATCCGCCGCGCCCGGTAGTCATCGGCGATGCGGTGCGCCAGCTCGACCGGCTCAAGCCGCATGTCCGCGAACGCGTGCCGCACGATCTCCCTGCTTGCCGCGTCGAGGTCGAGCCGGCCGCGCAGCGCGCGCTCGGGATCGTCCCAGAACCACGTGCGCCGCGCGCGGATCGCCTCGTGCAACTCGAGCGGCACGTAGCGGCCGTCGCAGTGCGTCTCGCACGCCGCCAGCCACGACTCCTCCATCCCCGACTGCCAGTCGAGGATCGTGCCGTCCATGTCGAAGAAGATCGCGCGTGGCTGCTCTGTCATCGCCTCGTCGCCGCCGCGTCCCCGAACTGCCTCAGGCGCGCGCCCGGCGCCACGCCCGCAACTGCACGGTGTGCTCGGCGTAATGCTCGTCCGCGTTCCCGCGTAACCACGGCGCCATGTCATGCCCGCGCGTCCACGGGAAGTGGTTCGGGTCGAACAGCTCCTCCTCCGTCAGCCGGTCGATCAGCGCAAGCATCGCCTCGTGCGCGGCCCTCGACTCGGCGAGGACGTCCGCCAGCGTCTTCTCTCCGTTCTCGCGGTACAGCCGCGCGTTCGTCTCATTCACCCATGCCTCGTCGATGTTCGCCGGCCGGTCCGGGCGCTCGCCGCGCATCAGCGCGTCGAGCCACCCTATGAACATGCGCTCCCAGCCGGCGATGTGGGCCAGCACGTCCTTCACCGACCAGTCGTCGATGACGCCCGCCTCCAGCATCTGCTCTTCCGAGAGCCCCGCCAGCTCCGCGTCGAGCGCCGCCCGCGCCTGCACCGTCACCGCGCGCAGCGCCGCCTTGTCCTTCACTTCGTCCGTCATCAGCGCCTCGATGCAGCAGCCCTTCTGCGGCCGCCCTTCGCCACCGCGGCGCTCTTGCCGTTCTTCGGCGCGTTGCGCCCGTTCGATCGCGCAGCCGCGACCTTCCCGCCCTTCCGCGCCGGCTTCGCAACGCCGTTCCGCGTCGATGCCGACGCGCGCGCCGCATCGAGCCGCTCCGCAGGCAGCACCTTCGTCAGGTACTGCCCTGTGAAGCTCTCCGCCACGAGCGCGATCTCCTCCGGCGTCCCCTCCGCGACGATCTCGCCGCCGCGGTCACCGCCGAGCGGCCCCAGGTCGATGACGTGGTCCGCGTTCTTGATCACGTCCAGGTGATGCTCGATCACGACGACGGTGTTACCGCCGTCGACCAGCCGCTGCAGCACTTCCAGCAGCGCGCGCGTGTCCTCGAACGAGAGCCCCGTCGTTGGCTCGTCGAGGATGTACAGCGTCCGCCCCGTCGACCGCTTCGACAGCTCCGTCGACAGCTTCACGCGCTGCGCCTCGCCGCCCGAAAGCGTCGTCGCCGGCTGCCCAAGGCGGATGTAGCCCAGCCCGACGTCGCGCAGCGTCGTCAGCTTCCCGCGCAGCCGCGGCACCCGCTCGAAGAACTCGCACGCCTCGTTCACCGTCATGTTCAGCACGTCGGCGATGTTCTTCCCTTTGTACGTGATCTCTAGCGCCTCGCGGTTGTAGCGCTGCCCCTTGCACACCTCGCACGGCACCGTCACGTCCGGCAGGAAGTGCATCTCGATCTCGATGTAGCCGTCGCCGGCGCACGCCTCGCAGCGCCCGCCCTTCACATTGAAGGAGAACCGTCCCGGCGTGTAGCCGCGCAGCCGCGCCTCCGGCACGGTCGCAAACAGCTCGCGGATCGGCGTGAACGTCCCTGTGTACGTCGCCGGATTCGACCGCGGCGTCCGCCCGATCGGCGACTGGTCGATGTTCACGACCTTGTCGATCTGCTCCAGCCCCTTGATCGTGTCGACCTTGCCGGGACGGTCGCGCGCGCCATACAGCTCCTGCGCCGCCTTCTTGTAGAGCAGCTCGTTGATCAGCGTACTCTTGCCCGACCCCGACACGCCCGTGATGCAGACGAACTTCCCGAGCGGGATCTCGACGTCGATGTTCTTCAGGTTGTTCTCGCGCGCCCCGACGATCGTGATGTGCGCGCCGTTCCCCGTGCGCCGCTTCGCCGGCAACGGCACCTTGCGCCGCCCGGAGAGGTACGCGCCAGTCATCGACTCCTCGCACGCCATGATCGCGTCGATCGTCCCCGTGGCGACGACACGCCCGCCGTTCTCGCCCGCGCCCGGCCCCATGTCGATGATATGGTCCGCCGCGCGCATCATCGCCTCGTCGTGCTCGACGATGAGCACCGTGTTGCCGAGGTCGCGCAGCCGCTCCAGCGTGCGGATCAGCCGCGCGTCGTCGATCGGGTGCAGCCCGATGCTCGGCTCGTCGCAGACGTAGAGCACGCCCATCAGGCTCGAGCCGATCTGCGTCGCCAGCCGGATGCGCTGCGCCTCCCCGCCCGAGAGCGTGCCCGCCGCACGGTTCAGCGTCAGGTAGTCGAGCCCCACGTCGAACATGAACGTCAGTCGCGCCCGGATTTCCTTCAGGATCTGCCGCGCGATCACCTGCTCGCGTTCGTTCAGCGGCGTCTCCGGCCCCGCCAGCCGCTCGACCCACTCGCGCGCCTCGCGCACGTCCATCGACGTCACCTGGTCGATGTTCAGGTCCGCCACGGTCACTGCGAGGCTCTCCGGCTTCAGCCGCGCGCCCTTGCACGCGTTGCACGGGATCGCCGCCATGTAGCGCTCGATCTCGCTGCGGATGTACTCGGAGTCGGTCTCCCGGTAGCGACGCGAAAGGTTCGGGATCACGCCCTCGAAGGTCGTGTCCCAGCGGTTCGTGTGCCCGCCCGACGTCGTGTACTTGATCTGGATCGGGTCGGCGTCGCCGTACAACACGAGCTTGAGGTGCTTCTCCTTCATCTCGCGCACCGGCACGTCGAGCCGGAAGCCGTGCTTCTTCGCCAGCGCTTGCAGCATGCGGAAATACCACGTGCTCGTCGCCTGCTGCCGCGACCACGGCGCGATCGCCCCCTCTTCAATCGAGATCGCCCGGTTCGGGATGATCAGGTTCTCGTCGATCTCCATCTTCACGCCAAGCCCCGTGCACTCCGGGCACGCGCCATGCGGGCTGTTGAAGCTGAAGTTGCGCGGCGCGATCTCGCCGATGTTTGTGCCGTCGAACGGGCAGGCGTAGTGCTCGGAGTACATCCGCTCGCCCTCGCCCTCGATGTCGACGAGGACGGTGCCGCCGCCCAGCTTCAGCGCCTGCTCAACGCTGTCCGCGAGCCGGCTCGCGCTCCCGCCCGAGCCTTCGCCTTCCGCCCCCTCCGTGATCAGCCGGTCGACGACGATCTCGATCGTGTGCTTCTTCTTCTTATCGAGCTCGATCTGCTCGCCGAGGTCGCGGATGCGCCCGTCGACGCGTACGCGCACGTACCCGGCCCGCCGCGCGTCCTCGAAGATGTGCAGGTGCTCGCCTTTCCGGTCGCGGATGATCGGCGAGAGGATCATCAGCTTCTTCCCCGGCTCGATCGCCAGGATCGCGTCGACGATCTGCTGCACCGTCTGCCGCTCGATCGGCCGCCCGCAGACCGGGCAGTGCGGCGTCCCCGCCCGCGCGAAGAGCAGGCGCAGGTAGTCGTAGATCTCCGTCACCGTGCCGACGGTCGAGCGCGGGTTATGGCTGGCGCCCTTCTGGTCGATGGAGATGGCCGGCGAGAGGCCGTCGATGTAGTCGACGTCGGGCTTCTCCATCTGCCCGAGGAACTGGCGGGCGTAGGCGGAGAGCGATTCGACATAACGCCGCTGCCCCTCGGCGTAGATGGTGTCGAACGCCAGCGACGACTTCCCCGACCCCGACAGCCCGGTGATCACCACCAGCTTGTCGCGCGGGATCGTGACGTCGATGTCCTTCAGGTTATGCTCGCGGGCGCCTTTGACGATGATGGCGTCCAGTGGCATGGAAGTTCGGCTCCTGGGCAGCGGGTCGGATGTCAGGGTACAGGCAGTGGGGCGCCGTGCACGGCATTCTAGCACGCCTGTTCGCCGCCCGTCTCCTGACGGATGATGTCAGGATCTGCGGCGACGCGGGCTTGATTGAGCATGTTCGACCTTCTTCGCGCGGCCGTATGATGTCTAACGTCAAACCTCAAACCTCCAACCCTCCAACCTCTAACCGCCGACCCCATGCTCCGCCGCATGCCCGCGCATCGCCGCGATCGCGTCCCCCGGCATCACCACGAACGGCCGCATCATGTCGTGGTCCTCATGCTCCAGCAGGTGGCAGTGGTAGATGAACCGCCCGGTGTAGCCGTCGAACGTCGCGACGAGCGTCAGCAGCTCGCCCGGGTTGACGCGGATCGTGTCCTTCCAGCCCTGCTCGTTCTCGTCGAGCGTGCCCTGCTCGCGGAAGCGCACCGGCGACGTCGTGCTGCCGCTGATCGCGTCGAAGCCGCTCGTGTCGTAGACGTCGCGCGCGACCGCCTGGAAGTTCACGAGGTGGATGTGGAACGGGTGCGTGTCGATCGAGAGGTTGAGCACCTTCCACACCTCCGTCGAGCCGTAGGCGACGAACCAGTTCGTCGCGCCCGAGAAGTCCTTCGCCAGCGTCCGGTACCGTGAAGTCACGCCCCGCTCGTCGACCAGCTCGACGATCGGGCCGTGCGACTCCTCGCCGGGCGCCAGCTCCGCGAGCTCGCGCAGCCGCAGTGCGCCGTCCGGCTCCCAGACGAGCGCCACGAACCGCTCCACGTAGCCATGGTCGAACTTCGGGCACTCCGTCCGCCTCACGTCGCTGAGCACATCCGGCAGCGCGAACGTATCCTCGACCGCGTCCGCCGACACGCGAAACTCCATCACCTCCGGGTACGGCAGCTTGCCCTCCGGGTGGGACGCTCCCGGCACGACGTCGGCCGCTCCGCCGACGAACGGCACGCACGCCGTGTTCACCAGCCGTAGCCGCTTCCCCGCATGCCCGCGGAAATCCACGATCACGTCCGCGCGCTCCGCCGAGGCGAGCACTAGCCCGCCGTCCGGGATCTTGACGGGCGCCCGGAGCAGCCCGCCGTCCGTGCCGATCTGCTTCGCCGCCCGCCACGCCGGTGCGCCGCCTTCGTCGATCAGCATCAGCCGGTAGGTGCGCGCGTTCGATCCGTTCAGCAGCCGCAGCCGGTACTGACGCGGCTCCACCTCGACGTACGGCCAGATGGTGCCGTTGACGAGCGTGAACGGACCATAGAACTCCATCGCGCCGTCTTCGATCTTATGCAAGAGCCGGCCGGTGAGCTTCCCGTGCTCGTCCGTGTCGAGGTTGCGGTCCTGGATGAGCAGCGGGATCTCGTACGGGCCGCCCGGCAGCGCCAGCGCGTCCTCTTCGTCGTCGCGGACGAGCCAGATGCCGGCGAGCCCCGCGTACACGTTCAGCCGCGTGATGCCCATCGCGTGGTCGTGGTACCAGAGCATCGTCGACCGCTGGTCGTTCTCGTAGACGCCGGACGTCGACTGCCCGCTGAGCGCGCCGTTCTCCGCCCACCCGTCGTAGATGCCGGGGACGCGCGCGCCGTGCACGTGCACGACCGTCCACGGACGCAGGTTGTGCACGGCGTGCAGCACCCGAGCGCCGCGCGCTCCCGGAACGTTCTGCGCGATCTCGTCGCCCTCGTGACCAGAGCCGTGCGCTGTCGCGGCGGTGACGGGGTACGCGGCGTCGCCCGGGAGATCGTTCACCCACTCGACGCGCACGCGCTGCCCGCGCCGCACCTCGATCGTCGGGCCGGGCAGGTGGCCCTCGTACGTCCAGACGTCGCTCAGCGGCAGCTCCGAGTGCAGCCGGACCCTCGCGGCCATGGCCCGCACGACGAGCTCGCCATCCACACTCGGACGCATCACCGGCGGGACACGAAGCCCATCCTTGAACGGCGTGAGGGGATAGCGTCCGGACTCGGGTCGCATAGTGGCGGCTTTCCTACTTGAGTCGTCGGCTTCATCCTGACACACGCGTGCGGCTCACACCGCCCGCCCAAACACGAGCGTCACCCGCATGCAGGAGAACGAGAACCAAGAACCAAGGCGCGGGTAGGCGCCCGGTCCTCGGTTCTCGTTCCTGGTCCTCGGTTCTCGTTCCTGGTTCTTGATTCTTGGTTCTGCGCCGCTTCTAGCCTCTACCCCACTACCGCAACAACCTCGAAGCTCCGCGGCGGCGCCCGATGCGACAGCCGCTTCGCCCACGTCGTCTCGAGCCGCGCCACCTCGTCCGGGCTCATCCAGTCCGCACGCTCGATGCGCATGCCAACACGATCGAACGCCGGCGACAGTGTCGCGTGGACGTAGTCCGGCGTCAGGTCCGGCAAGTCCTGCGCCTGGATCGGCACCGGATCGTCGAAGATGCGCGTGTTCAGCACCATCCGCACCCGCGCGCCCGTACGGCCGAGCCCCGCGATCGCCCGCAGCACGCGCTCCTCCCCCAGGATGATCCCGCGCATCAGACTTCCCCACGGCAGCAGTACGAAGATCTCGTCCGCGATCGCGCCCAGCTCCGGCGGCAGCTGCTCGACGCTCGCCGCCACGTACAGCACGTTCGCCAGTCCGCCCCTCTCGGGCTTGCGCGCCGCCCGCGCCGACATCTCGCGCAGGTTGTCCCGCACCGGGTCGACGCCGATCACCAGCCGCTCTGGATGCGCCTGCGCGTAGCGATACGCGAACCGACCATCCCCCGTCCCGAGGTCGACCGTCACGCCGGCGTGCGCATCAACGAGACGCCGCAGCTCATCCGCGCCCACCTCCTGGGCGTCCTTCCCGCGCACGACGATCACGCGCCAACCCTACGCCAGCCGCGCACAAACGGAAAGGCGCTGTATGGGTTCAGTACCTGCGTTACACCTCATGTTCTGTGCTCGTGCTAGAATCAGGTTTGGGAAAAGGAGAGCGGGCTGCGGCCATCTGGCTGTGGTCCGTTTTCTGTTGCTGGTGGT
>Ga0209172_10007543_pt1 | contig 11206 bp, 9 predicted proteins | sample LarsenN4metaG_FD_184113 | JGI IMG/M metagenome (GOLD analysis project Ga0209172, IMG submission 184113) | Hot spring sediment bacterial and archeal communities from British Columbia, Canada, to study Microbial Dark Matter (Phase II) - Larsen... ... | reverse complement strand
CGTGATTTACGGTGAGCCGGATCTGTCCCGGACGGTGACGATCAAGCCCGATGGGGCGGTATCCCTCCCCCTCCTGGGAGAAGTCAAGGCGGCGGGGAGGACGACGACGCAGCTTGCCGCTGATCTCACCAGGCTCTACGCCAGGTACCTGAAACAGCCCTCGATCAGCGTGACGGTCCGGGAGTTCCGGGTTGATCGCATCTACATCCTGGGTCAGGTGAGCCGTCCTGGCGAGTATCAGCTGCGGCCGGGGATCGGGATCATGGAACTCATCGCCAGCGCCGGTGGGCCGACCAACCGCGCTGATCTCGCCAAAGTCGTCGTGATCCGCGGTCGGACCGAGGCCTTTCAACTGAACCTGCTGGAGGCCCTGGCCACGAACCGCAATCCGGAAGTGAAGCTGCTCGCCGGGGACGTGCTGTTCGTCCCGGAGACCGACAAGCGCATCGTGATCCTCGGGCAGGTCAACCGCCCCGGGGCGTACGATCTGCTCGAGGGGCAGCGCGTCTCGGACCTCATCGCCGCCGCAGGGGGCCTGACGCCTCGCGCCGCCGCGCAGCAGAGTTTCATCGTGCGCGGATCGGAGCAGGTCCCCGTAGACCTTCAGAAGGTGCTGGCGGGAGACCGCGACGCGAACGTGGCCCTCCGGGCCGGCGACATGATGGTCGTTCCGGAGTCGCAGAACCGCGTCGCCGTGTTCGGCGCCGTGAACAGTCCCGGGCAGTTCACGCTCACCGAGGGGATGAAGGTGGTCGACGCCGTGGCGCTGGCCGGGGGCCCGACAGGACGCGGCCGGCTCAGCCAGGTCATCATCGTCCGTGTCGCCGGCGGCCAGGTGAAGCGCCTCGAGGTGAACCTGGAGCGCGCCATTGCCGGGCGGGATGCGAGCCAGAACGTGCTGTTGCAGAGCGGCGACATCGTGTTTGTGCCGGACCGTCTGACCGTCGGCCAGGCCGGGGAGTGGCTGAACCTGTTCAACCTGATCCGGCTGGTCTTCGGTGTATGGTGAGGAGTGAGGAAGCAGCAGCGTAGGGGAAGCCGAGGGGGTGGACGCGGTGGAACTGCGGCACTACTATGACGTCCTGAGGAAGCGCATCTGGGTCATCCTGCTGCTGACCGCCGTGGCCGTGAGCGGGGTGACGCTGCAGCTCGCGGTGCGGCCGGCATCGTACGAAGCCGAGGTCGCGATGATGGTGACGCCGCGCATCATCGCTCCATCGTCATCGGCCTTTGAAGACCCGGGCTTCTCCGTGTTCCAGTCCGCGTACCGCCAGACCGTCCTCGGCAACGTCGGGATGATCATCAAGAGCAACTCGGTCCTGCAACGGGTGCAGCGGCGGGTAGGGAATATCACGCTCGCTCGACTCTACAAGGACGTGAAGGTGCAGCCCGTGCGCGGCACCGACTTCCTGGTCGTCAAGGCCACGAACTCTGACCCCGTGCGCGCGGCCGAGATCGCCAACGCGACCGCCGAGGAGTTCACGAAGTACTTCTCGGAAGTCAACGCCGCCGAGGCCAGGCTGGAGCGCACGTTCATCGAGGGGCAGCTCCAGCAGGCCCGGGGTCGGCTCACTACCGCGGAGCAGGCCATGCTCTCCTTCAAGGAACAGACCGGGATCATCGCGCCGAGCGAGCACGTGGCCTGGACCGTGCGCCGGCTGCTCGACACCCAGTCCGCCTACGAGGCCGCGCGGCTGGACGAGCAGGTCGCCCGGGCGCGCCTCGGCTTCCTGCGCTCCCGTGTCTCCTCCCAGAGCGAGATGCGCCGGGCGTCGGTGTCGATCAGCGCCAACCCCGTCTTCGCCCGCCTGCGGGACACCCTGACGGGACTCGAGGTCGAGCTGGCCGGCCTGCGGCAGGTGTACACGGACCAGCATCCCAGGGTGAAGGCCACCCTCGGCCGGATCAAGGACACCCAGGCGCAGATGGCCAAGGTCGCGCAGACCGCGATCAGCGGCGAGACGCTGACGGTCAACCCGCTGCGGGAGAACCTCCTCAACGCCATGATCGACAGCGAGGTTGCGGCGGCCGCCGCGGGCGCGCGGGCTGAGGGCACCGCGGGCATCGTTAAGGGCATCGAGGCGCGCGTGAACAGCTTCCCCAAGCAGGAAGCGACCCTGGCCAGGCTGGAGCGCGACGTGCGGATCGCCGAGTCCCTGTTCCTCCGGTTGGCCACCCTCCACCAGGAGGCGTTGATCAGGGAGCACAAGGCGGCGTCCACCGGACAGGCCGCGGTGCTCGTGGTTGATCCGGCTCAGGTCCCCGTGCGGCCGGAGTCCAAGGAGGTGCCGGTGCGGGCCGGGATGGCCGGTCTCCTCGGCCTGGTCATGGGTGCCGGGCTGGCCCTGCTCATGGAGAGCCTGGACACGCGCATCAGCACGTCGCGGGATGCCGAGGCGACGTACGGCCTGCCTGTGCTGGCCTCGATCCCGCTGATGAACGCGCGGACACACCGGCAGCTGACCACGGCTCCGGCGGTCTCCGCGCTGCTGTTGTCGCTGATCACCGTGCTCCTCATCGGCGGGATGATCGTCGGTATCTATACGCTGCAGGCGAGGGCGACATCTGACGGGGCCGCCAACACCGGGCAGACGATCATGCAGTTGTTCCAGCAGGGCCGGTAGGGGAGGAGAGGCAGAGCGCGACGATGGCTCAATCGAGGAAGCCGCGCGGGGACCTGATCACCGCGTATGGTGACGTGTCCCCATTTGCCGAGGCCTACCGGACGCTGCGGATCAGCGTGCTGCAGGGCAACGGTAAGGCCCCCTGGTCGGTCGGGATCACCGGGATTCATCCCGCCCACGGGGCGACCACGACCGTGGCCAACTTTGGCCTGATCACCGCCGAGACGGGAAGCCGCATCGTCCTGATGGACGCGGACCTCTACAAGCCGTCGCTCCATCGGGTGTTCGAGGTGCCCAACGAGCCCGGGCTGTCCGCGGTCCTGGAGGGCAAGGCCAAGATCAACGATACCCTGTACGCGGTGACGGACACGCCGCAGCTGCGCCTGCTGCCGGCGGGCCCGAGAGTCCGCAACCCCGCGGCGCTGCTGCGGCCACACCGGATTACCGAACTGCTGCACGAACTGAAGGATTGGTGCGACTTGCTCGTCGTCGATCTGCCGTCGGTAGGGGCGGTGGCCTACGCCTCGTTCCTGGCGTCCTTCTTGGACGCCGTCCTGCTCGTGATCCGTGCCGACACCCCCCGGACGGACGTGGAGCAGACCGTGAAGCGGCGCCTGCAGAACGCGCATGTCCTGGGCATCGTCCTCAATCGCGTCCCGGTCGCGCGCAGCGACGGCGCGGCGTATCGCTACTACGCGAGGGAGGGCAAATAGACTTCACTCCGGCATCCATCGTCGGCTGACCTCTGCAGGTGCTGGTCTCCGGAGGGGTTGTCCATCCGCCGTGGTTTTCGCTTCTTGAAGGAGTGCGCGCGACACAGGTCGGTGAATCCTGTGCAGCTCTGTTTGCCTTGAGGTTCCTAGCCGCAGTGGTTCAGGGTGATTCCCGATGCTGATCGCGAGGGCTCCTGTCAGGATCAGTTTTGCTGGCGGTGGGACCGACCTGCCGTCCTACTACCTCAGGCACGGCGGCATGGTGGTCAGCACCGCGATCGACAAGTTCTTCTACGTCTTCCTGACCGTCAACCGGCGCGCCAACATCGAGATCATGTCGTCAGACTACCAGACGTTCTACCGCCAGCCGGCGGAGGACGCCATGCTCTGGGACGGGGATCTGTCCCTGCCGCGCGCAGTCCTCAGCCACTTCAATATCCACGAGGGGCTGTCGATGTTCCTGGCCTCGCAGGTGCCGCCGGGGACCGGCTTGGGGTCGTCCAGCACGGCCACGGTGGCCGTGATCAAAGCGATCACCAGCCTGCTCGGACGGGGACTCTCCAAGCACGACATTGCCGAGCTGGCCTCCTTCATCGAGATCGAGAAGCTCGGGATGCCGATCGGCAAGCAGGATCAGTTCGCCGCCGCGTTCGGAGGGATCAACGCCATCTGGTTCAGTCCCGACGGCGTAGTCGTCGAGCCCCTGCACGTGGACAGCGAGACCGTGGAGCGTCTAGAGCGCTGCGTGCTCCTGTTCTACACCGGAGCGGCCCGCGAAAGCGCGCGGGTCCTAAGCGAGCAGAACCGTTCCACCCTGGCCGCCGACGCCAAGGTACTCTCTGCCCTGCATGCGATCAAGGCGATGGCGGCCCACGTCCGCCGGTACATCCAACACGGGAACCTCGATGCGCTCGGCGAGCTCCTGCACGAAAGTTGGGAACGCAAGAAGCATCTCGCTGCGGGCATTACCAATGCCTTGATCGACGAGTCCTATGAGACGGCCCGCAAGCTGGGGGCGCTCGGTGGCAAGATCACCGGGGCCGGGGGCGGGGGGTTCCTGATGCTCTACTGCCCCGCGGGCGCGGCCACCCGGGTCACCGAGGGACTGGAGCGGCTGGGCCTGAAGCGCATGGATTTCAGCATCGACTTCGACGGCGCCAAGATCCTGGTGAACAACGCCCTGCCGTTTGCGATGGTAAAGCATGCGTAGGCACTGGGCCGAGGAGCGAATCCGGCATCGGGCCGTGCTGACGGCAGGATTGCTCACCGGGGATATCATCGCCCTGGGTATGGCGCTCCTGGCATCGCACCGCATTGCATCATCGTTGTCGATCTGGTACGCGCCACCGGTACCCCGGCCGTCCTTGTGGCTCCTCATCCCGGTCGCGCTCTCCGTCTTTGCCCTTGGCCGGCTCTATGTACTCGACGAGCTTCTGGAGGGTCCGATTGAGTACGGCCGTGTCATCAACGGGTGCACGCTGGCCTCCCTGGGGCTGATTGTCTTGGGGTTCTGGGGGAAAGGCCTGAACGCCATGGCCCCCTCCCGCACCCTGATCGCGCTGGTCTGGATGCTGTCGATCACCATGGTCGGAGCAAACCGCTTCGCCGCCCGCCGGATCGTCCGGTTTGTTCGTCGACGTGGCTATCTGGTGTCCCGGGCGATCATGGTGGGTCTGGGCGGCTCGGGGATCGCCTTCGCCCGGCACTTCGAGCGGATGCGGCACGCGGGCGTGAAGATCGTCGGGTTCGTCGACGACTTCCTGCCGCCGGGGACTCCCGTCCTGGGCGACCTGAAGGTCCTGGGTCCGCCGAGCGCCCTGCCGACTGTCCTCGCGCAGACGGGGGCGCACGAGGCGATCGTCGTGCCCACCGCCATGGCCTGGGAGAGCTTCCAGGAGCTGATCCGACGCGTGGCCAGTCTGGACGGGTATACCATTCGCCTGGCGCCCGGATCGGGCGACCTGCTGGCCACGAGCCTGAGACCCCATCAGCTCGGCTTCGTCCCCATGATGACGGTGGAGCGTGTGCGGATCGTAGGCCTGGATCGGGTGCTCAAGTTCGCACTGGATGTCGGGCTGGCGCTCACCGGCGTGCTGCTCGCGGCCCCGATCGTGCTGTTCGCCTCTGCCGCCCGGCGCCTCAGAGGGGAACGGCTGTTTCGGCCAATCAGGCTGCTCGGCCGCGAAGGCGTCGTTTTCAAGACGGGCGTGTTGAACGGCACGTCCGTCCCCGAACGGATGGAGCGATTCCTCAAGCGCTTTGGGCTGGCCCGCTTTCCCCAACTGGTCAGCGTGTTGGCAGGCCGTATGAGCATCGTCGGACCGCGTCCCATCCCCGCGAGTGAGCGGGGCAGGCACATGCCCTGGCTGGCGGGGCTACTGACGGTGAAGCCGGGTCTGACCGGACCATGGGCCGTCCATCCCGCAGGCACCCTGGAGGCGGAGATGGAACAGAGCCTGTTCTACATCCGAAACTACACGATCTGGTTCGACCTTGAGGTCCTGGCCCGTATCGTGCTCCGCCGTCTGGTCGTGAAGCGCGACGCGGCGAAGGTGCGCCGGGAGGAGGGCACGATCGGTGAACGTGTCGCAGTACATCGCTAGCCTGCAGCCCCTGCTGGCGACACTGGCCGCGGCGGATTTCCACCAGGTCGAGGCCATCCTCTTGCGGGCTCGGGAGGAGGGACGCACCGTGTTCATCATCGGCAACGGCGGGAGCGCGGCCACGGCCTCGCACTTTGCCAACGATCTGAACAAGGGTGCAGCGGTAATCGGGCAGCGCCGGTTTCGCGCCCTGGCCCTGACCGACAACGTCCCGCTCATTACGGCCTGGGCCAACGACACGCGCTACGAGCAGATCTTCGTCGAGCAGATGGCGAACTTCATCCACCCCGGCGACGTGCTGATCGCGATCAGCGGCAGCGGAAACTCACCCAACATCATCGCCGCGGTGGAATGGGCCCGTCGTGAAGGCGCCGTGACGATCGGCCTGACGGGCGGCAGCGGAGGCCGTCTGCGCGCCCTCGTCGATTGCTGTCTCCTCGCCCCGGCGGATCGGATGGAACAGATCGAAGACATGCATCTGATGCTGGCGCACGCGATCTGCGTCAGCATACGGAACCGGATTACCGGAAAGACCCTGATCGCCGCCCGAGAATCCTGATGCCCGGCGCCATCTTCCTCGACCGCGACGGGGTTCTGTGCGAGAACCGCGCGACCTACGTGAAGTCCTGGCGGGAGTTCCGCTGGATCCCCGGCGCGCAAGAGGCCTTGCGCATCCTGGCGCGGCTGGATGTGCCTGTGGTCATCGTCACCAACCAGTCGGCCATCAACCGCGGTCTGACCACGGCGGAGCGAGTCGAGGATCTCCACGCGAGGCTGCGGCACGCCGTCCAGCGAGCACGGGGCAGGCTTGACGCGGTCTATGTCTGTCCGCATCGTCCCGGGGAAGGGTGCGCTTGCCGAAAGCCGGGAGTGCTCCTGTTCCGCAGAGCGGCGACCGAATTGGGGCTTGATCTCACCCGGTCCTATCTGGTCGGCGACACCCTCGCCGACCTCCAGGCCGGCTGGTCTCTCAACATGCGCGTGATCCTGGTGCGTACAGGCCTTGGAGAGCAGACTGCTCGGCGGCTGGGCCGTGGGCGAGGAGATGTGCGCTTCACCCGAGACATCTTGGAGGCCGCGCGTTGGGTCGAGACCGAGCGGGGGATCCTTCTCGGGCGGGACCAGCGCCTGGTGGAATCCACAGATGCAACCTCTCCACCCGGCGGCGTTCCGTGACGCGGGCATCCGGCCTCGACGCGGCGACTGGGAGTGCGACCGGAAGGGAGAGGCGCCTGCGGGTGCTCGTGGTCGGAGCAGGACCCGTCGGGCTGGTGGCGGCGGCAGGACTCGCGCGAGAAGGGCATCGCGTTGTGTGCGCGGAGCAGGATGTGGACCGCTTCGCGATTCTCGAGCGAGGGAGAGCCCCCTTCTTTGAACCTGGGCTCGATCCGCTTGTGGCGGACGTCCTGCGCAGCGGTTGTCTCTCTTTCGTCCGGCGTGTGGCCGACGCGCCCTCCTGTGAAGTCGTACTCGTGGCTGTCGGTACGCCCGCGCAGGCCGACGGTCGGGTGAATCTGCGGTACGCGTTCGAAGCCGTTCAGGAAATCACCGGCTGGGCGCGAGAGCCTCTCATCCTGGCCATGAAGAGCACCGTGCCTCCGGGAACGGGGGTGCGGATCGAGCGGCAATTCCTCCGGGGGCGGACGCCGCGGATCCTCTATGTGGCGAACCCGGAGTTTCTGCGAGAAGGCCGCGCCGTGGACGATTGGTTCCGGCCGACGAGAACGGTGCTCGGGGCCTGGGAACCGGAGGGCTTCGCTGCGATGCGTGCCTTGTACGAGCGCATTGACGCCCCCGTGTTCGAGATGGACGTTACCACGGCCGAGATGGTCAAGTACGCCTCCAACGCCTTCCTGGCCACAAAGGTGTCATTCATCAATGAGATTGCCAATCTCTGCGAGCTCACGGGAGCAGATGTGACTCGCGTAGCCGAGGCCATGGGCGCAGACCCCCGCATCGGCCCACACCACCTTCACGCCGGCATCGGATACGGCGGCTCATGTTTCCCCAAGGACACGCGGGCATTTGACGCCATCTCGGACGCCAACGGCTATGCCTTTCGCCTGCTCAAGGCTGTGATCGAGGTCAATGCCCACCAGCCAAGACGTGCGGTGCAACGCATCGCCGGCGCGCTCGGCGGCGACCTGACCGGGACGCGGGTGGCCGTGCTCGGTGTTGCCTTCAAGCCGGGGACAGACGACGTCCGCGAGTCCCCGGCGTTGGCGATCATCTCCCACCTGCTCGAGGCCGGGGCCCATGTGGTTGTCTATGACCCGCGCGCTATGGCGCCCGGTCGTTCAGTCCTGCCACGGGCCGTGGGCTTCGCGGACGATGCGTATGAGGCCTGCGCCGGCTGTCGCGCGGTGATGGTGCTCACCGCCTGGCCGGAGTTCGCCGCCCTCGATTGGGAGCGCATCAGGCGGGAGATGGTCGATCCCTATGTGGTGTTCGATGGGCGGAACTGTCTGCCGGACGGACTCACACGGCTGGGACTGATCCATATGCGCATTGGCCGCCCGGAGACCATGGCTACGGTGGCGGCGGCCCGGCGTGGTCGTGAGGGGTGAGGGAGTGTGAAGGCGATCATCCTGGCGGGCGGGTTGGGCTCGCGGCTGTCCGAAGAGACGACGGTTCGACCCAAGCCGGCGGTCGAGATCGGCGGCAAGCCGATCCTCTGGCACATCATGAACATCTTCTCGGCTCACGGCATTGAGGAGTTCATCATCGCCCTGGGGTACAAGGGCGAAGTCATCAAACAGTACTTTCTCAGCTTCTACGCGCTCAACAACGACATCTCGCTGGATATGGCCTCCGGCGAGACGATCATCCACAACGGAGGACGGCAGCCACGGTGGAAAGTCCATCTGGTCGACACCGGTCTCTACACTCAGACCGGCGGGCGCCTGGGGCGGCTGCGCGGCTGGCTGGAAGAAGATGAGACCTTCATGTTCACCTACGGGGACGGCGTAGCAGACCTCGATATCACCGACTTGATTCGTTTCCACCACTCCCATGGCAAGATCGCCAGCGTCACCACCGTGCGGTCCCCGGCCCGGTTCGGCCGGATCGCCTTTGACGGAGATCAGGTAGTCGAGTTCTATGAGAAGCCGGAACAGAGCGAAGGGTGGATCAACGGCGGTTTCTTCGTGCTCAACCGGAGAGCCATCGATTATATCGACGGGGACGACTGCGTCTGGGAGAAGGATGCCGTCGTCCGTCTGAGCCGGGACGGGCAGCTGATGGGCTATCGGCACACCGGCTTCTGGTCCTGCATGGACACGCTCAAAGAGAAGCAGATGCTCGAAGAGCTGTGGAACTCGGGCCGCGCCCCCTGGAAGATCTGGGAGTAGCGCTGTGCGTGTCCTGGTCACCGGTGCGCAAGGATACATTGGCGTCCCCCTCTGCGCCATGCTGGCAGAGCGGGGGCACGGCGTCCTCGGGCTGGACACGGGTTTCTACAACGACGGTTGGCTGGAGGACGGGCAGCGCTACGCGGAGCCGCCGTGCGCGGGGCAGGACGTGCGCCGGGTCACGGAGGACGATCTGCAGGACCTGGACGCCGTCATCCATCTGGGCGAACTCTCCAACGATCCACTCGGGCAGTTGCAGCCGGAGGCAACGTACGCCATCAACTACCGCGGTAGCGTCGCCCTGGCGCAAAGGGCCAAGGCGGCAGGCGTTTCGCGCTTCCTGTACTCCTCGTCCTGCAGCGTCTACGGCTTTCGGGCGACCGACGACCTGCTCACCGAGGAGTCGCCGCCCTCCCCGCAGACGGTCTATGCCGAGTGCAAGGTGCTGGTGGAGCGGGCGCTGGCCGAGATGGCGGATGCGGCTTTCTCGCCGACGTGCCTGCGCAACGCCACGGCCTACGGTCCGACGCCGCGGATGCGGTTCGACCTGGTGGTGAACAACCTGGCCGGGCTGGCCTGGACCACCGGAGAGATCCGGATGATCAGCGACGGCTCCCCCTACCGTCCCCTCATCCACGTCCTCGACCTCTGCCGGGCCTTTGTCTGCGCGCTCGAAGCGCCCCAGGATCTGGTGCACAATCGGATCTTCAACGTCGGCGAGACGCGTGAGAACTATCGCATCCGTGATGTGGCCGGCATCGTCGCCGACGTCTTCCCCAATTGCCGCGTGACCCTGGGAGACGATGCCGACCAGCGCAGCTACCGAGTCTCGTTCGAGAAGATCCACGAGCAGCTCCCCGGCTTTCGGTGCGAGTACGATGTCGCAGCCGGGGTGCGCCACCTTCGTGCCGTGTTCGAGCGCGCTCCGCTGACCCGCGACCGCTTCGAGTTCCGGGCTCACACCCGCGTGAAGCAGCTCAAGTACCTGCTGGAAACCGGCCGGATCGACGCGAACTTCTTTTGGACCGCCCGGTCTGCGGCGAGCGCCGGCCGATGACCATGCCCCGGGGCCGCTGCCGGTTTTGTGGAGCGCCGCTGCGGCATACGTTTGTCGATCTGGGCGCGCAACCGCTCGCGAACCGGTACCTGGAGCCCGGACAGCTCGCCGAGATGGAGCCGTTCTATCCGCTCCATCTGTATGTGTGCGAGGCCTGCCTGCTGGTGCAGATCGAGGAGATCGTCAGTCCCGCCGAGATCTTCACCGAGTACCCGTACTTCTCGTCGTACTCGGAGAGCTGGCTCGTCCATGCCCGGGCCTTCGCCGAGATGGCTGCTGACCGATTCCATTTGGACTCGGGCAGTCTGGTCGTGGAGGTTGCCAGCAACGACGGGTACCTCCTGCAGTACTTCCGGGACCGGAGCATTCCGGTCCTGGGGATCGACCCCGCGGCGAACGTGGCCCAGGCCGCAGTCGCCAGGGGGATCCCGACGGTGGTGCGCTTCTTCGGGACCCAGGCGGCCCGCGACCTCGTCGCCGAAGGGAAGCGCGCCGATCTCCTGATCGGCAACAACGTGCTGGCCCATGTGCCCGACCTGAACGATTTCGTCGGCGGGCTGAAGGCTGTGCTCGGGCCGCACGGCGTCATTACTATGGAGTTTCCGCACTTGATGCGCTTAATCGCGGAGGCGCAGTTTGACACGATCTACCACGAGCACTTCTCGTACTTCTCTTTCCGAACCGTAACCGAAGTCTTCCGGGCGCACGGGCTGCGCATTTTCGACGTTGAAGAACTCCCGACCCACGGAGGCTCGTTGCGCATCTACGCGCAGCATGAAGACTCCGGTGTTCAACCCCTCAGCTATCGCGTCCTGGAGTTGATGCAGCGCGAGCAGGCTGCCGGATTGGGGACGCTCCG
>Ga0209172_10007542_pt1 | contig 11215 bp, 8 predicted proteins | sample LarsenN4metaG_FD_184113 | JGI IMG/M metagenome (GOLD analysis project Ga0209172, IMG submission 184113) | Hot spring sediment bacterial and archeal communities from British Columbia, Canada, to study Microbial Dark Matter (Phase II) - Larsen... ... | reverse complement strand
GCTCACCGCCGAGCCCGTGCGTCTGGAGAACCTGCCCCGCGTGCGCGACATCTTCACGATGAAGAAGCTGCTCGCCCACATGGGGGTCGAGGCCGAGCCCGCCGACTACCAACCCGACGGCGAGCTCACGCTGCGCGCCGCGGAAATCAAGAAAGCAGAAGCCCCCTACGAGCTGGTGAAGACGATGCGGGCGTCGGTGCTGGCGCTGGGGCCGCTGCTGGCGCGCTCGGGGCAGGCGCACGTTTCGCTCCCCGGCGGCTGCGCCATCGGAGCGCGGCCGATTGATCTGCACCTCAAGGGACTGGAGCAGTTGGGGGCGGAGATTACGGTCGAGCACGGCTACGTGAACGCCCGCGCCAAGCGGCTGCGGGGCGCGCCGCTCCTCTTCGATAAAGTCACGGTCACCGGCACGGAAAACCTGATGATGGCCGCCTGCCTGGCCGAAGGCGAAACCGTGCTTGAGAATGCCGCGCGCGAGCCCGAAGTCGCTGACCTGGCGGCGCTGCTGCGCGCCATGGGCGCGCAAGTCGAAGGCGAAGGCACGCCCACCATCCGCATCCGCGGCGTCTCCAGCCTCGGCGGCGCGCGCCATCGCGTCATCCCCGACCGCATCGAGGCCGGGACGTTCTACCTCGCCGCCGCCATCACCGGCGGCGAACTCGAAGTCACCAACTGCGACTGCCGGCATCTGCACGCTGTGCTGCACCAGCTCGAGCAGGCGGGCGTCGCGGTAAAAGAAAAACGGCCGGGGTGCGTGGTGGCCGGCTGCCCGGCGCGGCTGCGCGCCGTGGACGTCACGACCGGCGAGTACCCCGGCTTCCCCACCGACATGCAGGCGCAGTACATGGCGCTGATGACCCAGGCCGAGGGCACCGCCGTCATCACCGAGACCATCTTCGAGAACCGCTTCCTGCACGCGCAGGAGATGGGGCGCATGGGGGCGAACATCACCGTCGAGGGCCGCGAAGCGGTGGTGCGCGGGCCGACAAAGCTCTCCGGGGCGAACGTGTTGGCGTCGGATTTGCGCGCCAGCGCTTCGCTGGTGCTGGCGGGGCTGGCGGCGGAGGGCGAGACCGTGGTCGACCGCGTCTACCACATTGACCGCGGCTACGAGCGCATCGAGGAAAAGCTCCGCGCCGTGGGCGCGCGCATCCGCCGGGTTCCGGCTTAGCGGCCTCGCACCAGCAGCACGCTCGCCACAATCAGCGCCAGCGCCGCCAGCGGCGCGAGCGTCTGGGGCCAGTCGCGGCGGCGCGCGAAGGCCGCCGCGGCGATGAGCAGCCGCACGAGCGGCGTCGCCAGCAGCAGCAGCAGGCCGAGCTGCATCAGCGCGTAGGGGTTCCACTGGAGCAGCTGCCCGGCCAGCGCCCGCAGCGGCATGGCCGCGCCCGCCTGGAGGGGCACATCCGCCGCGGTAGCCACCCAGAGCACGCCCGCGCCGAGCAGGAGCGCGGACACATACGAGCCCCAGCGCAGCACGAAAGCGATTCCGCGCGGCGCCGCGCTCATAGTCCGCCTCGCCACGGCGCCGTGAAACCGGCGGCCTCGGCGAAAAGCAGCGCCGCCAGGCCCAGCAGCACCAGGATGAGCAGGCCGTGCACCCAGCGGCTGCGCACGCGCCGGGCCAAGCGCGAGCCAACCTGCGCGCCGAGAAACACCCCGAGCACGAGCGGCGCGGTCACCGCCACCACCACGTCGCCGCGACCGTAGTAGAGCAGCGCGCCCGCCGCCGCCGTGACCCCCATGATGAAGTTGCTGGTCGCTGCGGCAATCTTGAGCGGCACCCCCATCCCCAGGTACATCAGCGGCACCTGCACCGGCCCGCCGCCGATGCCGAGCAGCCCCGAAACGCTCCCGGCCAGTGTGCAGACCCCGAGGCCGAGCGGGTAGTTCCGCGCGCGATAGTCGGGGATAGTGTCCGCCACCTCTTCAGCCTCGCGCGGCGGCCGCAGCCCCATCAACACCGCAGCGCCGAGAAGAAAGATCCCGAAGACGACCTTTACCGCCGTGGCCGAAAGCAGCGTCACCACCAGCGCCCCGGCGATGGCGCCCGCCACCGTGCCGAGCTCGAGCAGCATCCCCAAGCGGACGTCCACCCAGCCCCGCCGCACGTAAACGCCAGCCGCCGAAGAGGACGAGGCGATGACGCACACCAGCCCGGTAGCGATGGCCGCCTGGATGGGGAGGAAGTCGCCCATCAAGAGAATCAACATCGGCACCAGCAGGATGCTGCCGCCCATCCCGAGCAGCGACCCAAAGAAGCCCGCGACCACGCCCAACCCGATGAGCACCAGCAGCAAGGGGCCGAGCATCAGTCGCCCCCCTCGACGAGGTCGGGCTCGCGCCGGTGGAGCAGCGCGACGCCCGCCACCACCGCCGCCCCGCCCGCCCACGACTGCGGCGCCAGGCGCTCGTCCAGCACCAGCCAGCCGGCAAAAGTGGCGATGACCGGGATGACGAACGAGAGCGTCGAAAGCTGCACGGGCGCCAGGTGTTTCAACAAACCGTAGTAGAGCACGAAAGTGATGCAGGAGCCAAACACGGCGAGGTAGAGCAGGGCGACGAGCGCCGTGGGCGAGTAAGCGGTGAGCGCCGGGCGCTCCAGCGCCGCGCCGGCGGCGAGCAGCCAGACGGCCGCGCCCGCCATCTGCCAGGTGGTGCCGGCGACAGGATCAATCCCGTGAGCGCCGTGCTTGGCGAGCACGGAGGCGAGGGCGCTCGAGGCCGCGGCGACAACGAGCGCGATCACGCCGCCCAGCTCCGCCCGCGGCCCGGCAAGCTTCGGCCAGAAGATGATAAACAGGCCCGCGAAAGCCAGCGCCAGGCCTGCCACCCGGGCGCGGTCGAAAAGGTTGCGGCCGACGCGCACCGAGTCGAACACCAGCGTAAAGGCGGAATGGGAAGAAAAAAGAATGGCGGCCAGGGCCGACGACACCGTCAGCTCGCCGTAGAAGACCAGCCCGTAGGGGACGGCGAACATCAGGAGCGACAACACCAGCACCAGGCGTCGTTCCGCCGGGCGCCAACGGCTCCAGGCGAGCGAGCGACCCTGCCAGAGAGCGAAAGCGGCGAGCAGGAGCGCCGCCAGGGCGAAGCGCGCCCCGGCGGCGGAGACCGGCGGCATCTCCCGCACCACGAACTTGATGGTCAGCCAGGTGGTGCCCCAAATCGAGGCGAGCGCGGCGAAGGCCAGCCAGTGACGCGGACGCATGAAAGGCGGATTCTAATCCCGTTCCACCCCGCAAGGGCAATCAGTCTTCCGAGCTGCCGGGCGATGCCGCCGGCTGAAATGCAGATCCCTCGCTGCGCTCGGGATGACAGGGCTGTGGCGTGGGTGCGGTTTTTGCGGATTTCGCGGTTTTTGCGGTTTTGGGGAGTGCGATTTTGGCCCGAAAAACGCGCTCCCGAAAAAAAACATCCGCAAAATCCGCAAAAACCGCAGAAACCGTAGACTTCCGCTCGGCGCATGTGCTAATGCAGGGCTGGTAGCGGCGAGGAACGCGGTTTGTGCGTTCCTCGTCGGCTTTTTTGCCTGAACAGGCCGACGACGAAGGCAAACAGCGCCTTCGTCGCCGCTACTTGTCCCCGAGCCAGGCCCGGAAGGGCGGGGGCGGTCTTTGACAATCAATCGCCGGCCGGGCCGGAGGGGCGATTGGGGAAGGGCCTCGCTGCTTGGGCCAAAGGGGGGGGCGAGATTCAGCAAGAATCTCACCCGTCAAGCCTAGCGGAATCAAGAAGATGAGTGTCCCCCCGGGGGTAGGCGAAGAGCCAAGTCACTCGAAAACAAAGGGTTAAGGAGGGAGAAAACAAGGAAATCTCCGAAGGCCGGCGGGTTCACCCGAACGGGTTCCCGTGAACGGGCGCGGGCCGCCGGGCTTCGAGAAAAAGCTGCGGCGCGCTAGTGCCGTTCCAACTTATTGCGCCGACGAGCTCGGCCAGTCCCGAGGCCTCGGGAGCGGCAAGGTAGGCGTAACTTTTTGTTGTGTACACCTAGGGTCAAACAGTTGGAACGGCGCTAGTCGCCGCCGCGGCGCTGTTTTTCGCGCTGCTCGCGCAGCACGGCTTTGCGGCTCAAGCGGATCTTGTTGCCCTCGACCGAGAGCACCTTGACCATCACCTGGTCGCCTTCCTTCAGCTCGTCGCGGACGTCGCGGATGCGCTGCTCGGCGATTTCGCTGATGTGGAGCAGGCCGTCGGTGCCGGGGAAGATCTCGACGAAGGCCCCGAACTCGACCAGCCGCACCACCTTGCCGAGATAGGTCTTGCCGATCTCGGCGGTGGCGGTGACGTCCTGGATCATCTGGATGGCCTTCGAGGCCGAGGCCTCGTCGGTGGCGAAGACGTGCACCTTGCCGTCGTCCATGACGTCGATCTTCACCCCGGTGAGCTCGATGATGGAGCGGATCATCTTCCCGCCCGGCCCGATGAGCTCGCCGATCTTGTCCCGCGGGATGGTGAGGACGAAGATGCGCGGGGCGTAGGGCGAGAGAGCGGCGCGCGGGGCGGCGATGGCGGCGTCCATGATGTCGAGGATCTCCAGGCGGGCTTTGCGGGCCTGGGTCAGAACTTCGGTCATGATCTGCCGGCTCACGCCGCCGACCTTGATGTCCATCTGCAAGGCGGTGATGCCCTTGCGGGTGCCGGCGACCTTGAAGTCCATGTCGCCGTAGTGGTCTTCGGCGCCGGCGATGTCGGTGAGGATGGCGTACTGGCCGTCCTCCAGCACCAGCCCCATGGCGATGCCGGCCACCTGGGCGGCGATGGGCACGCCGGCATCCATCAGCGCCAGCGACCCCCCGCAGACGCTGGCCATCGAGCTCGACCCGTTCGACTCCAGGATGTCGGAGACGATGCGGATGGTGTAGGGGAAGGCCTCGGCGTCCGGGGCGACCGCCGCCAGGGCGCGCTCCGCCAGCGCGCCGTGGCCGATCTCGCGGCGGCCGGGCCCGCGCATGAACTTGACCTCGCCCACCGAGAAAGGCGGGAAGTTGTAATGCAGCATGAACTTCTTCTTGGCGTCCTCTTCGGCGAGCATGTCGAGCCGCTGCACGTCTTCCTTGGTGCCCAGGGTGACGGTGACGAGCGCCTGGGTCTCGCCCCGGGTGAAGAGCGCCGAGCCGTGCACGCGCGGCAGCAGGCCCGTGTCGCAGGTGATCTGCCGCACCTGGTCGAAGGCGCGGCCGTCGGGCCGATGCCGCTTCTTGAGGACTTCGTCGCGGAACTGCCGCTCGCGCAGCAGGCCGAAGTAGCGCGCGGCATCCTGGCGGCGGTCTTCTTCCTCTTCGGGGATCGAGGCGAGCAGCTCATCCTTGAGCGCGGCGATCAGGGTGTAGCTTTCGCGCTTGGGGTGAACCTGGGTGTTGGCGGCCTCGGCCAGGCGCGCGCCGTAGGCGGTTTCGATCTGCTGGTAAGCGGCCGCATCCACGACCGGCGGCGTCACCGTCCACTTTTTCGGCTGCAGCTTCGTGTGCAGCTCCTCGATCGCGGCGATGATCTTGAGGATCTGCTGGTGGCCGAACTCGAGCGCGTCGGTGATGGTCTCTTCGGAAACTTCCGCCGCGCCCGCTTCCACCATCACGATGGCGTCTTGGCTGCCCACCACCACGATGTTGAGCAGGCTGGTCTTCTGCTCCGCGTAGGTGGGGTTGGCCACCAGGCGGCCCTCCACCAGGCCGACGCGCACCGCGCCCAGCGGCTTGGGGAACGGGATCTCGGAAAGATAGAGCGCCGCCGAGGCGCCCACGATAGTGAGCACGTCCGGGTCGTTGTCGGTGTCGGCGGAAAGCACCAGGCCGATGACCTGGGTCTCGTTGGCGTAGCCCTCGGGGAAGAGCGGCCGCAGCGGCCGATCCATCAACCGGCAGGTGATGGTCTCTTTCTCGCTCATGCGCCCTTCGCGCTTGAAGAAGCCGCCCGGGATGCGTCCGGCGGCGTACTGGTACTCGCGGTAGTCGCAGGTGAGCGGCAGGAAGCCCCGGCCCTCGCGGGGTTTGGTCTCGGCGCAGGCGGCGACGAGAACCACGGTGTCGCCGAAGCGCACGGTGGCGCTGCCCTGGGCCTGCCGGGCCAGCCGGCCGGTTTCGATGGTGAGCATCTTGCCGCCGATGTCAATCTCTACTCGATGCGTCATAGTTCCTCCGACCGCGGGCGCCCGCACGGGCGCGGCGGTCCTCTCCGTGAAAGATGGAAAGGAATCGGAAAAGAGGGGTGGGCCGGGGTAACCCTGCGCTCCCATCCATGGACAAGAAACTCAATAAGCGACCCGGCTGCCCTCTCGCTTCAGGTCGCTACCCGCGCCCGTCGCCGGGCTGAATCCAACGCTGGCAACGCCAGTCCGTACGGACTTACTTGCGCAAGCCGAGCTTGTCGACAATGCCCTGGTACCGCTCGGAGTCGTTGTTCTTCAGGTAGTCCAGAAGACGCCGGCGCCGGCTCACCATCATGATCAAGCCGCGCCGGGACGCATGGTCCTTGCGATGGGTCTTGAAGTGGCCGGTCAAGCTGCTGATCCGCTCGCTCAACAGGGCAATCTGCACCTCGGGCGAACCGGTGTCGCCGCCGTGCAGGCGATATTGCTGGATCAAGCCTGACTTGCTTGCGCGCGTGAGACCCATCGCGGGGCCGAGCCGTTCTCCTTCTCTCTTTTCTCTTTCCTCTCGCCCGCTAGAGTACCACAGGAGCGGCGAAAACCGCAACCGGGAAGCGGCCTAGCCCTTCTTGGGGGGCTGGGCCAGAGCGAGGAACTCCTGGCGGGTCTCGGGGTCGGTGCGGAAGCAGCCCAGCATGGCGCTGGTGACGGCGGTCGAATGCTGCTTTTCCACCCCGCGCATCACCATGCAGAGGTGGCGGGCCTCGACGATCACCCCCACGCCCTGCGGCTCCAGTCGCTCCCAGATGGTCTGGGCGATCTGGCTGGTCAGCCGCTCCTGAATTTGCAGCCGCCGCGCGTACAGGTTCACCAGCCGCGGCAGCTTGCTCAACCCCACCACTTTCTGGTTGGGGATGTAAGCGATGTGGCACTTGCCGAAGAACGGCAGCAGGTGGTGCTCGCAGAGGCTGAAGACTTCGATGTCCTTCACGATAACCATCTCGTCGTAGGGGACCGAATAGACGGCGGCGTTGATGACCTTGTCGGGGTCCTGGCGGTAGCCGGCGGTGAGGAAGCGCAGGGCGCGCTCCATGCGCTCGGGCGTGCGGCGCAGGCCTTCGCGCTTCGGGTCTTCGCCCAGAAGCGCCAGCACCCGGCGCAGGTGGCCGGCCATGGTCTCTTCCTTCTCGCTCACGGCCAGAAGGAGCTCACTGCGGCGCGTCTTCATCGGCGTTCTCCTTGAAAAACCTTCACTGGGCGGGCGCCTGGTAGTCGCGGCCCTTCCAGCGCACCGGCTCGCCCGCCAGGTACTTGCGGGCCGAGTGCAGCATCAGCGCGGCGAAGAGCACGCTCCCCAGGGTGTAGTAAGGCAGCGAGGAAAGCGGATAGCGGTTGCGCCGCAGCGCCTGGGCGTAGCGCAGGTGCCGCCAGCCGATCGCGCCGGCCAGGAAGATAACCAGCCAGCGGCCCACCGGCCAGCCCTGCCACGCCCCCCAGATCGCCACCAGCAGAAACAGCCACACCAGCGTATCCAGCGCCGCGCCCGCCACCGCGCTCGCCACCGTCCCCTTGCGCCGGTCGAAGAGCAGGAAAAGGTTCTTCGACCAGCCCTCCCACATTTCTCCCAGGCTCAAGTACATCCGGCTGCGGGCGAGGTCGACCCCGCGGGCGAAGTGCAGGCGGCAGCCGGAGCGCTTCAGGCGCCGCGCCAGCGCCACGTCTTCGAGCATTTCGTCTTTGACCGCTTCGTGGCCGCCCACGGCGTCGTAGGCGGTGCGGGAGACAAGCAGCCATTCGCCGTTCGCCGCCGCCACCGGGTCTTCCGGGTCGCTCACCTGCTCGTAAGGGTACTCGCTGCTCAAGCGGCAGTAGACGAAAGGAATCGTAGCCCGCTCCCACCAGGTCAGCAGCTCCTGGTCGGGCGAGTAGCTGACCATGGCGGCGCCCGACTGCCGCGCCGCCGCCAGGCCGGCTTCGACGCCGTTCGGGGCGTGGCGGACGTCGGCGTCGGTCAAGAGCAGCCAGGGCGCGCGCGCCTGCGCCACCCCGCAGGCCACGGCGTAGTTCTTGCCTGTCCAGCCCGGCGGCAGCTCGCCGGTCTGGACCACCTTCAACTGCGGCAGGCGCTCGGCGAGCTCCGCCAGGATGCCGCCGGTGCGGTCGGTGGAGGCGTCGTTGACGACGATGATTTCCAGCGGCACCGTCTGCGCCGCCAAAGACTCCACCGCCCCGGCAATGTTGGCTTCCTCATTGCGCGCGGGTACAATGGCGCTGACCTGGAGTTCCGGCATCGTCGCAAGCGGCGGCTGTCAGAGTCCCCCCGACCGCCGAGGCAAGCGCTGATTATAGCGGAGGCGAGCGCAGCGGTGAAAGACAAAGTCACGCCGGTGGTGCTGGCGCTCGTGGCGATGGCGCTGCTGGCGGCGCTCTGGTCGTCCCCGCCCGTGGTCGAGTCCCCGCAACCGTCGGAGGAAGTCCCAAACTTCAGCTTCGAGGTGAACGGCCGGGCGCTCGAGTTGCGCGCCCTGCGCGGCCAGGTGGTGCTCTTGAACTTCTGGGCTTCCTGGTGCCCGCCCTGCGTGGCCGAGATGCCCTCGCTCGAGCGGCTTCACCAGCGGCTCGGCCCCCGCGGCCTCTACGTCCTCGGCGTGAGCGTCGACGCCGACCGCGCCGCCTACGAAACTTTCCTGCGCGACAACAAGATCACTTTCGCCAATTACCGCGACCCCGACCGCCGCCTCTCCACCCTCTACGGCACCTTCAAGTACCCCGAAACCTTCATCATCGACCGCCAGGGACGCCTGGTGCGCAAAGTCATCGGCCCGCTCGAGTGGGACGACCCCCAGGTCATCGACTTCCTGACCCGCGTGCTGGACACTTCGCCCGGCTAGTCGAACCGCTACAAGGCCGCGCGGCGCAGGCGGAGGGCGTTCGAGATGACCGAGACCGAGCTGAAGGTCATCGCCGCTGCGGCAATCATCGGGCTCAAGAGCAAGCCGAAGAAGGGATAAAGCACGCCGGCGGCAATCGGCACGCCGAGCGTGTTGTACACGAACGCGAAGAAAAGGTTCTCGCGGATGTTGCGCATGGTGGCCCGGCTCAACCGACGGGCGCGGGCGATGCCGCGCAGGTCGCCCTTGACGAGCGTCACGCCGGCCGATTCCATGGCCACGTCGGTGCCCGTGCCCATGGCGATGCCGACCTGGGCCTGCGCCAGCGCGGGAGCGTCGTTCACCCCGTCGCCCGCCATGGCCACCACGCGCCCTTCGCGTTGCAGGCGCTTCACCACCTCGCCCTTCTGCTCCGGAAGCACTTCGGCGATCACCTGATCGATTCCCAGCCTGCGCGCCACCGCCTCGGCGGTGGTGCGGCTGTCGCCGGTCAGCATCACCAGGCGCACGCCGGCTTCATGCAACAGCCGGATGGCTTCGGGCGTCGAGGCTTTGATGGGGTCGGCCACGCCCACGAGGCCCGCGGCCTTCCCGTCCACCGCGACGAACATTACGGTCTGCCCGTCGCGCCGCAGCGCTTCGGCCTGCCCGGCCAAGCCGCCGACCGCAACGCCGCGCTCTTCGAGAAAAGTCTGCGTGCCGAGCAGAACGGCGCGGCCCTCGACTTTCCCTTCGACGCCCCGTCCGGTGAAGGAGCGGAAGTCACTGGCGGCGGCAAGCGCCACGCCGCGCGCGGCGGCGCCGGCCACGATGGCGGCGGCCAGGGGATGCTCGCTCGCCCGCTCGAGGCTCGCCGCCAGCCGCACGAGCTCGCCTTCGTCACCCCCGGAAGCCACCACCACGGACGCCAGCCGCGGCTTGCCTTCGGTGAGCGTGCCCGTCTTGTCCACCACCAGCGTGTCGACCTTCTCGAGAACTTCGAGCGCCTCGGCATTCTTGATGAGCACGCCCGCCAGCGCCCCGCGGCCCGTCCCGACCATGATGGACATCGGCGTCGCCAGGCCCAACGCGCAGGGGCAGGCGATGATGAGCACCGCCACCGCGTTCACGAGCGCGTGCGCCAGGCGCGGCTCCGGGCCGACCGTCGCCCAGACGATGAAGGTCACCACCGCGGTCAGCACGACTGCCGGTACGAAGTAGCCCGCCACCACGTCCGCCAGGCGCTGGATGGGCGCGCGGCTGCGCTGCGCTTCGCTCACCATCTGGACGATGCGGGCGAGCAGAGTGTCGCGGCCGACGCGCTCGGCCCGCAGTACTAGGCTCCCCGTGCCGTTCACCGTGCCGCCGGTGACGCGGCTCCCAGGACTCTTCTCCGCCGGGATGGGCTCGCCGGTGACCATGGACTCGTCCACCGCGCTCGCCCCTTCGAGCACGACGCCGTCCACCGGGACCTTTTCGCCCGGACGGACGCGCAGGCGGTCACCGACCTCGACCTGCTCGAGCGGGACGTCTTCTTCGCCGCCGTCGGCCCCGAGGCGCCGCGCCGTCTTGGGCGCGAGTTGCAGCAACGCTTTGATGGCGCTGGCGGTGCGGCTGCGCGCTTTGAGCTCGAGCACCTGCCCGAGCAAGACCAGAGTGGTGATGACGGCGGCGGCTTCAAAATAAACCGCCACGGCGCCGCCGTGCCCGCGGAAGGAGGCCGGGAAAATGCCCGGCACGAGCGCCGCCACCAGGCTGTAGGCATAAGCCGTGCCGGTGCCGAGCGCGATGAGCGTAAACATGTTCAGGCTGCGGTTCGCGAGCGACGCCCAGCCGCGCTCGAAAAACGGCCGGCCGCCCCAGACGACCACCGGGGTCGCCAGCAGCAATTGAATCCAGGTGATCACCCGCATGCCGAGCGCGTGCTGCACCGGCTGGCCGGGGATCAGGTCCGACATGGCCAGCAGGAACACCGGCACAGTCAACGCGAGGCTCGCCCGGAAGCGCCGCTGCATGTCCGCGAGCTCGGGGTTGACTTCTTCTTCGGCGCTTACTGTGCGCGGTTCGAGCGCCATCCCGCACTTCGGGCAGGCGCCCGGCTGCGCCTGCCCGACGTCCGGGTGCATCGGGCAGGTGTAGAGCGCGGCGGCTTCACCCTGAACGGGCGCCGGGGGCGGCGTCGCCGGCATCAATTGAACGACCGCGCCGCCCAGGTACTGCTGCGGATGGGCGCGGAACTTTTCCAGGCAGTGCCTGC
>Ga0209172_10007540_pt1 | contig 11220 bp, 10 predicted proteins | sample LarsenN4metaG_FD_184113 | JGI IMG/M metagenome (GOLD analysis project Ga0209172, IMG submission 184113) | Hot spring sediment bacterial and archeal communities from British Columbia, Canada, to study Microbial Dark Matter (Phase II) - Larsen... ... | reverse complement strand
CGCCGCCGACGGCCGCGTCGTCGCCGACGTCGAGGTCGTCCCCGAAGGAGTCGTCGAGGTGCTCGGCATGCGCCGGCCGCCCCGCGTCGGCGGGTTCGTGTCACCGGTCGGTGCACCGGGGATCGTGACGCGCTTGCCGGAGGCGCTGCTCGCGCGCGTCGTCGCGATCGATCTCGCCGGCGACGACGTCGCACTCGATCTCGCGGGCGGGGGAGAGATCCGCCTCGGCGATCTCGACGCGGTGGAGGCGAAGGGCGCCGCCGCGCTCGCGGTGCTCGACGAGCTCGCAGGCGCGCCGTTCACGTACGTCGACGTGCGCGTTCCCGAAGCGCCGGCCGTGTGCTGCGACGGTCGTTGAACGACCGGGTGCGCTCTTGTACAGTCTCGACGCGTACCGCAGGTTTACATAACTGTCAACCTGAACCTGAGGTCGAGAGTTTCCTTTCACCCGCACACGAAGGGCGTTGGCCATGCTGGGCGCTCCGCAGCACTACCTCGCGGTGATCAAGGTCGTCGGTGTCGGCGGCGGCGGTTGCAACGCGATCAACCGGATGATCGACGCCGGACTCAAAGGTGTCGAGTTCATCGCCATCAACACCGACGCGCAGTCGCTGCTGCTGTCGGACGCCGACGTCAAGCTCGACATCGGGCGCCAACTGACGCGCGGCCTCGGTGCAGGATCGGACCCCGACGTCGGCCGCCAAGCCGCGGAGGAGCACCGCCAGGAGATCGAGGAGGTGCTCAAGGGCGCCGACATGGTGTTCATCACCGCCGGCAAGGGCGGCGGCACCGGTACCGGTGGTGCGCCCGTCGTGGCGGAGATCGCCAAGCAGCTCGGCGCCCTGACCATCGGTGTCGTGACGCGCCCCTTCGGCTTCGAGGGCCGGCGGCGGTCGGTGCAGGCCGAGTCGGGCATCCAGCAACTGAAGGACAAGGTCGACACCATCATCATCATCCCGAACGAACGGCTGCTGCAGGTGAGCGACGAGCGCACGTCGATGCTCAACGCGTTCAAGATGGCCGACGAGGTGCTGCTCCAGGGCGTGCAGGGCATCACCGACCTGATCACCACACCTGGTCTCATCAACACCGACTTCGCGGACGTGAAGATGATCCTCACCAACGCCGGGTCCGCGCTCATGGGAGTCGGGTACGCGTCCGGCGACGGGCGCGCCGTCGCGGCCGCGCGTGCCGCGATCTCGAGCCCGCTGCTCGAGGCGAGCATCGAAGGCGCACGCGGCATCCTGCTCAACGTCAGTGGCCCGTCGGACCTCGGGCTGTTCGAGCTCAACGAGGCGGCCGAGATCATCGGGCAGGCCGCGCACCCCGACGCCAACATCATCTTCGGTGCGGTGATCGACGACGCGCTCGGCGACGAGGTCCGGCTCACGGTGATCGCGGCCGGCTTCGACCGGTTCGAGGGCGAGCACCGCGGCGCCCGGCCGCTCGCCGCCGAGCAGGGACTCGGCCTCGACGATGAGGACAGCTTGGTCGGTGACGACGCGCTCGACCTCGGCGACGACGACTTCGACGTTCCCGAGTTCCTCCGCTAGACCCGCGGTGCTGCACCGCGCGCTCGGCCCGGCCCACGTCTGGTGTTCGGACCGCACCGGTGGTGTCTCACGCGCACCGTACGATTCGTGCAACGCGGCTGACCACGTCGGCGACGATCCGGCCGCGGTCGCCGCAAACCGTGCCGGCATCGCGGCCGCGGCCGGGTTGCCGCCCCCCGAGGGATGGGTCTGGCTCGAACAGGTGCACGGCAGCGACGTGCACCGCGCAACCGGTCCGACCGCCGGGCGCCCGGTGACCGCGGACGCGGCTGTCACCGCGTGCCGCGGGTTGCCGCTCGCGGTCGTCACGGCCGACTGCGCGCCGATCGTCCTCACGAGTGACGACGCGATCGGCGTCGTGCACGCGGGTCATCGTGGTCTCGTCGGTGGCGTGATCGAGCAGGCGGTCGCGGCGGTGCGTTCCGTCGGCAGCGGACGCGTCCGCGCATTTCTCGGGCCGTGCATCCGCCCGGCGCGCTACGAGTTCGGCGCCGACGACCTGACGCGCGTCGTCGCGGCGCTGGGCCACGACGTCGCCGCGCGAACTGCTACCGGGAGACCCGCGCTCGACCTTCCGGCGGCGGTGCGCATCGCGCTCGCGCGCGCCGGTGTCGACGATCTCGACGACTGCGGCATCTGCACTGCGGACTCGGTCGTTCACTACTCGTTCCGCCGTGACGGCACGACGGGCCGGCAGGTCACGGTCGCGGTGCTTCGGTGAGCGCATCTGTCGGCGAACGGGTCGCTGTGGTGCGGCGCCGGATCACGGATGCCGCGCGCCGAGCCGGTCGCGACCCCGGATCGGTGACGATGGTGGCAGTCACGAAGACGGTCACGGGCGACCGTATCCGGGAGGTCGTCGACGCGGGTGTCCGCGACCTGGGTGAGAACCGCGCGCAGGAGCTGCTGGCACACGCCGGGCAGTTGGACGGCGCGCGGGCACTGCAGTGGCACTTCGTCGGCCGGCTCCAGCGCAACAAGATCGCCGCGGTCGCGCCGTGGGTGTCGTGCTGGCACTCGGTCGACCGCGAAGCGCTGGCCGTCCCGCTGGCCCGTGTGGCTTCCGGCGCACGCGTGCTCGTACAGGTGAACCTCGCCGCCGAGCCGCAAAAGGGTGGATGCGCCCCGGCGGAGGCGCCCGCGCTGGTGGACCGTCTGCGCGGCGCCGGCCTCGACGTCGCCGGGCTGATGACGGTGCCGCCCGCCGCCGCGGATCCTCGTGCGTACTTCGCGTCGCTGCGCGAGCTCGCGGCTCGGCTGGGCCTCCACGAGCTCTCGATGGGTATGAGCAGCGACTACGAGGTTGCGGTCGAGGAGGGCGCGACCATGGTCCGCATCGGGACGGCGCTGTTCGGCGAGCGCTCGGGCCGCGACAGGGCGTGACGGTAGGGTGGTGTCGGCAGGGAGGGATCGCCCATGTCGGTTTTCAAGAAGGCGATGGTCTACCTCGGCCTCGTCGACGACGAGCAGTACTACCGCGACGACGAGTACTACGACGACGAGGTGTACGAGGAGGAGCGGCAGCCCGCGCCCGCGCGCGCCGCGCGCGGCACGCCGGTAGCCGCCGCGACCGCCACCGAGACCAGCCCGGTCACCGTGATCCGCAGCCGCCGCGAACGCGACGACGAGACGCGCCCCGCGGTGCCGCGCCCGGCGGCCGTCCGGCCGATCGCCATGCCGGCGACGCGCGTCCACGTCATGGAGCCGAGGGGCTTCAACGACGCCCAGGAGGTAGGGGACCGGTTGAAGGCCGGTCAGCCGGTGATCCTCAACCTGCAAGGCGTCGAGCGCGACCTCCAGCGGCGGCTGATCGACTTCTCGAGCGGTCTCGCATACGCCCTCAACGGAACGATGTCGAAGGCTGCCGATCAGGTCTTCCTCCTGACGCCCTCCAACGTCGAGGTGTCCGAGGAGGAGAAGGAGCGCCTCCAGGCGCGCGGGCTCTACCGGGCGCGTGAGCGCGCCTGACGTCGCCCGGCCGACCCGAGCAGGAAGGCAACGTCCGTGAACCGGGTTCTGTGCGCGCTCGTCACCGCGTACCTCATCGTGCTGTTCGCGCGCGTGATCATGTCGTGGTTCCCGATTCGGCCGGGAAGCGGGGCCGCGTCGATCTACTTCCTGTTGCGCGACATCACCGAACCCGTGCTGGCCCCGCTGCGCAGGGTGATCCCGCCGGCCGGCATGTTCGATCTGTCGGTGCTCGTCCTGTCGTTCGGACTCGTCATCCTGCGTTCGATCGTCTGCTAGGGGTGCGCGAGGCGCTCACCCGGCGGGCCTACACTTTCCCCGCATGGAAATCACACCTCGTGAACTCCGCGACAGCGACATCGCCGACGCCTTCCGCGGTTACCAGAAGGAAGTCGTCGACGAGATGCTCGAGCGCGCCGCGTCCGCGCTCGAGGCGGCCAACGAGCGAGTGCGGCAGCTGACCGAGCAGGTCAACGCCGCGCAGGCCGAAGCCGGCCGCTCGCGCGAGACCGAGGACATCCTCCACCGCACGCTCCTGCTCGCGCAGCGCGCCGCCGACGAAGCCGTCGCCGAGGCGCAGGAGAAGGCGCGCCAGATGGTCGAGGAGGCGGAGCAGGCGTCGCGCAAGGCACTCGCGGACGCCGAGGAGGAGGCGCGCCGGCGCGGCGACGCCGAGCGCCGGCGGCTCGAGCAGGAAGTGGTCGATCTCGCCGCGCGACGCGACTCGCTGCTGGCGGACGTCGACGCGTTGGCGCGCTTCGAGGCGGAGTACCGCGACCGCATGGTCCGTGCGCTCGAAGCCGACCTCGCCGCGCTGCGGACGCGTCCGCAGGCGGCACCCGGACCGCGGCCCGAGCCGAGCGACGTCGACGTGCCGAGCTCCGACGCGTTCGCGCGTCGCGAACCGTCCGCTGCCGACTCGACCGCGGCGCTCGACGTCCGGGCGGTGTTCGAACAGCAGGCGAGCGCGCCGCCGGTGTCCGCGCCCGAGGCGCCTGTCGCACCGCCCGCGCCACCGCCGCCCGTGTTCGAGGAACCGGTGCGCGCCGACGCGACAGCGGAACCGCCGCCGCCGCCGGCAGTCGACACGCCGGGCCCGCCGCCCCGCGCGATCGATCTCGACGACGCGGAGCTCGAGGCCGACGTCCTCGACGACGACGCGTTCTTCGCGACGTTGCGGGAGGCCGTGCACGACGACGCGCCGCTCGGACCACGCGACGACGACCGTCTGTCGTTCTTCGATCACGAGGAGGATCGCGGCTCGTTCCGCGACGTCTTTCGGCGACGACGATAAGCGTCGTTAGCCGGTCGCCGGCCCGACGTCGGCCCAGACGGGCTCCCCCTGGATCGTCGTGGTCGCCGGTCCGTGGGGCTCGAACGCCGTCAGGTCCGTCGCGAGCACCTCGCCCTTGATCCAGTCCCCGTGGCGCTGGAACACGCGGGTGAGACGCTCACTCGCGTGGTACCGGACGCTGACGCGGTCGGTCACCTGCAACCCCGCCGCCTTGCGGAGATCGTTGACCACGCGGCTGAACTCGCGCGCGGCGCCCTCGGCGCGCAGGTCGTCGTCGAGCGTCAGGTCGAGCGCCACCGCGTGGGGTCCGTCCTGTGCGAGCGCGAGCTCCTCGTGCTGCACGGCCCGGATCTCGACGTCGCCCTCCGTGAGCTCCACGGTCGTACCGTCGACGTCGATCACGAACGGCGTGCCGGCGTCGAAGGCACGCCGCACCTCCGCGCCGTCGACGCGCTCGAGCTTCGCCTTGAGGGCGGGCAGCGTCCTGCCGAGCCGCGGCCCGAGCGCCCGGAAGTTCGGAACGACGCGGTAGTCGAGCAGTCCTTCGAGCGTCCGGACGACCTCGAACCGCTTGACGTTGAGCTCATCGGCGACCTCGCGTACGACCGCGTCGCGCACGACTTCGCCGGAAGGCAACAGCGCGATGGCGCGCGGGAGCGGCTGGCGTACCCCGATCTTCGCGTCGGCGCGGGCAGAACGGCCGAGTGAGACGATCGTTCGTGCGAGCGCGACCTCTGCTTCGAGGTCGTCGTCGATCGCGCGGTCGTCGACCGCCGGCCAATCGCTGAGGTGCACCGAGTCCTCGGTGCGCGCCAGATTGCGGTACAGCTCGTCGCTGACGAACGGGCACAGCGGTGCGAGCATCTGCGCGATCACCGTCAGTGCCTCGTGGAGCGTCGCGTGCGCGCCCGGATCCGAGGACTTCCAGAAGCGCGGCCGCGACCGGCGCACGTACCAGTTGGAGAGGTCGTCGACGAGCGTCGCGAGCGCCTGTGCCGCGGCGAGCGCGTCGAACTGCTCCAGCGCGTCGGTGACCGTTCGGAGGGTGCGGTGCGTGCGTGAACGGGCCCATCGGTCGAGGACATGCGTCGACGCCGACGCGTCGGCCGCTCCAGGTGACCACCCGTCGATGTTGGCGTAGGTCACGAAGAACGCGTAGGTGTTCCAGAGCGTCAGCAGGAACTGTCGCGTCGATTCGTCGACTCCTTCGACGTAGACCCGCTTCTGCGTCCACGGGGAACCGGACGACACCATGTACCACCGCAGCGCGTCGGCGCCGCGTGTGTCGAGCACGGTCCACGGGTCGATCACGTTGCCGCGCGACTTCGACATCTTCTGGCCGTTGACATCGACGATGTGCGCGAGGCAGACGCAGTTCCGGTAGGGGGTGGAGTCGAACACCAACGTGTTCACGGCGAGCAAGGAGTAGAACCAGCCGCGCGTCTGGTCGATCGCCTCGCAGATGAAGTCGGCCGGGAAGCGGCGCTCGAACAGGTCCGAGTGTTCGAACGGGAAGTGGAACTGCGCCGACGGCATCGATCCCGAGTCGAACCAGGCGTCGAGCACGGGCTCCACCCGCGTCATCGTCCCGCCGCAGTCGCAGGCGAGCTTGACGTCGTCGACGAACGGGCGGTGGAGGTCGAGATCGGACAGGTCGCGGCCGGCGAGATCGGACAGCTCGGCCACCGACGAGACGCACCGGTCTCGGCCGCAACCGCCACACCGCCAGACCGGCATCGGTGTCCCCCAGTAGCGGTCGCGCGACAGGGCCCAGTCGACGTTGTTCTCGAGCCAGTCGCCGAAGCGGCCGTACTTGATCGTCGGCGGGTACCAGTTGATGCGCTCGTTCTCACGCAGCAGCGCGGCGCGCTGCGCCGAAGTGCGCGCGAACCAGGTGGGCTTCGCCCAGTAGATGAGCGGCGTGCCGCACCGCCAGCAGTGCGGGTAGGCGTGCGTGTAGTCGACGGCCTTGACGAGCCTGCCTGCGGCCGCAAGCGCGTCGATCAGCGCCGGGTCGGCGTCCTTGACGAACTTCCCGGCGTACGGCGCGCCGACGACCTCGTCGAACCGGGCCGCGTCGTTCACCGGGTTGACGACGGGCAGCCCCTCGCGCTCGCCGATCTCCCGGTCGACCTCGCCGAACGCGGGCGCGAGGTGCACGATGCCGGAGCCGTCCTCGATGGTCACGAACTCGTCGGCGACGACCCGGAACGCGTCGCCTTCGACGGCCACGAGGTGGAACGGCGGCTCGTAGCGAGCGCCGACGAGCTCGTCGACCGTGACGGCGCCGACGACTTCGACGTCGCCGAGCACGTCTCCTACCAGCGCCGCGGCCAGCACGAGGTCGCGCCCGCCCTCGGGCGCCTTGACGCGCACGTACTCGATCGTGGGCCCGACGGCCGCCGCGACGTTGGACGGCAAGGTCCACGGCGTCGTCGTCCAGACGAGCAGGTCGTAGTCGCGGTCTGTCACCGGGAAGCGGACGTAGACCGACGGCTCGGTCAGATCCCTGTACGCGCCGGGCTGGCCGAGCTCGTGGCTCGACAACGCGGTACCGCACCGGCCGCAGTAGGGGACGACCTTGAACCCTTCGTAGATGTGGCCGCGCTCCCACATCCGGGAGAACAGCCACCAGACGCTCTCGATGAACGTGTTCGACATCGTCCAGTAGGCGTCCGCGGTGTCGAGCCACATCCCGATCCGGCTCGTCAACGACTGCCAGTCCTCGACGTACCGCTGAACCGAAGCGCGGCACCGTGCGTTGAACCGTTCGATGCCGTAGTCCTCGATCTGCTGCTTGCCCGAGAACCCGAGCTCCTTTTCGACCTCCACCTCGACGGGAAGGCCATGACAGTCCCACCCTCCCTTGCGCGCGACGTACTTGCCCCGCATCGTGTGGAAGCGCGGGTAGATGTCCTTGAAGAGACGGGCCCAGACGTGGTGGATGCCGGGCCGGCCGTTGGCCGTCGGGGGCCCCTCGTAGAAGACCCATTCCGGCGCTCCTTCGCGCCGGCGGAGGCTCTCGCCGAACACGTCGTGGGCGCGCCACCGGTCGAGGATCTCGCGTTCGAGCGCGACGAGATCGAGCGCGGTGCCGACCGGATCGAACATACGACGAGGTTAATCGCGGCGTCCGTCGCTGCTAGCGTGCTCGGTTCTGTGAGGCGGCGGCGACGAGCGACGGTTTCTCTCGTGCGCCGCCTCGCCGCGCTGCTCGCGGTCGCGGTCGGCGTGGCGTTCGTCCCCCCGACCGGCGTCCCTCCGGCGGCCGCGGCGTTGAGCGGCTCCGACGACATGGTCCTCGCGTTCGGTTCGGCGACCTATCGCGGGTCGACGCTCGGCTTGCCGCTCGCAGCGCCGATCGTCGCGATGGCGCAGACGCCCGACGGAAGCGGATACTGGCTGCTCGCCGACGACGGCGGCGTGTTCTCGTACGGGGCGCCGTTCCACGGCTCGCTGAGCGGGTTCCCGTTGCGCCTTCCGGCGGTCGCGCTGGCGCCGACGCCCGGTGCGGGCGGTTACTGGATCGTCACCGAGGACGGTGGCGTGTTCTCGTTCGGGAACGCCCAGTACCACGGCGGTCTCGTCGGCGTCCCGCTGAACGCGCCGATCGCCGACATCATCCCCACGCCCGACGGCGGCGGCTACTGGTTGCTCGCCGAGGACGGCGGCGTGTTCTCGTTCGGCAACGCGGCGTTCTACGGGTCGACCGGCGGTATGCGTCTCAACGCGCCCGTCGTCGGGATGGCCGCCGTTCCCGGCGGCGGTGGCTACTGGCTGATCGCCCGCGACGGCGGCGTCTTCTCCTTCGGGAGCGCGCAGTTCCACGGTTCGACGGGCAACATGCGGCTCAACGCGCCGGTCATCGGCATCGCGCCGACCGCGTCGTCGGGCGGATACATGCTCGTGGCCGAGGACGGTGGTGTCTTCACGTTCGGCGACGCGCAGTTCCAGGGCAGCGCGGTCGGCTTGCTCGCGCCCGGCCGGCGCGCGGTGCAGGTGGTCGGCATGCCCGGTGGCGACGGGTACCGTGTCCTCGCACTCGACCGTCCGCCCGACGTGCCGCTCGTCAACGTCGGTGCACGGGGGCCGGCGGTGGTCGAGGTGCAGCGCCGGCTCGAGTCGATGGGGTACTGGCTCGGCGGCGTCAACGGCGACTACGGGCTGCTGACCCAGCAGGCGGTCTACGCGTTCCAGAAGGTCCACGGGCTCCCGCGCACCGGTAACGTCGACGCCGCGACACGCGACGCGTTTCGCGACGCGCGCCGCCCGCTGCCGCGTTCGACGAGCGGCTACGTCGCCGAAGTCGACAAGGCACGGCAGGTGATCTTCCTCGCGCGCAACGGGCGGACGGAGTACGTGTTCAACACGTCGACCGGGACCGAACGGCCGTACACCTACCAGGGCGAGCGCTATCTCGCCGACACTCCGCCCGGACGCTGGCGCGTGACGCATCAAGTCAACGGAGTGCGGGTGGGAGCGCTCGGGACGCTGTACCGGCCGAAGTACTTCCACCCCGACGGCATCGCGTTCCACGGCTACTCGAGCGTCCCGCCGTTCCCCGCGTCGCACGGCTGCGTGCGCGTCACCAACGCCGCCATCAACTTCATCTGGGACGCCAACGTGATCCCGATCGGCACCGACGTCTGGGTGTACTGACGCGTGACCGGAGCAGCCCGGACACCGGGCTACAATCCGGCGCCCTCCCGACCGGACAGCCGATCCGGGCGCCTGGCTGCGAGCGAGACGGAAGGACGCGATGGCCGCCGCGAGGTCCACCAAGAAGGCCACCGGCCACAAGACCACAAGCGCCGCGAAGAAGGCCACGAAGGCCAAGAGCCCCGCGAAGGTCGCGAAGAAGCCCGCGCCTGCGAAAGCGGCGGCGAAGGCCCCCGGCAAGGTGGCCAAGAAGGCGGCGCCGGCCAAGGCGAAGGCGGCCGCGAAGACGCCGGGGAAGGCCGCGGCGAAGGCCCCCGCGAAGGCAGCGGCGAAGCCCGTGCCGGCCAAGGCGAAGCCCAAGGCTCAGGCCCCGGCGGCCAAGCCGGCGAAGGCGGCGAAGGCGACGGTCGCACCGCCCGCCCCCAAGCCGCCGCCCGCGAAGAAGGCCCCGCCGCCGCTCGCGCCGAGCACGCTGCAAAAGCTCCGCGAACGACTCGAGGAGGAACGCGAGCGGCACCTGCGGCAGGCGGAGGAGCTCGCGGCCGAGGCCGAGGTGCTCGCGACCGAACGTGAGCAGGGTGACACGCAGTTCGACGAGGAGTCCGGCGAGGGCGACACCGTCAGCGTGGAGCGCGAACGCGACCTCGCCCTGTCCGCGTCGGCCCGCCAGACGGTCGACGACATCGACCGGGCGCTCGCGAAGATGGCGGACGGTTCGTACGGGCTGTGCACGACGTGCGGGGACCGGATCCCGGTCGCGCGGCTCGAGGTCATCCCCTGGGCCGAGCAGTGCGTCAAGTGCAAGGCGCGTGGCGAACGACGCCGCTGACGCCCCGAGCACCGGAGCCCGGACCCGTCGAGTCGTCGCGGGCGTCGCGGTCATCGTCGCCGCCGACGTCCTGACGAAGGTCTGGGCCGTGTCGGCGCTGTCCGACGGGCCCGTCGGCGTGGTCGGCGACTTCGTCGAGTTGCGCCTCACGCGCAACCCGGGTGGCGCGTTCGGACGATTCCAGGGCATGACGGTCGTCCTGGCCGTCGCTGCGATCGCGATCACGTTCCTGCTCGTGCGCGAGCTGCGCCGGACGACCGACCGTGTGCTGCTGTTCGGGCTCACCCTCGTGCTCGGTGGCGCGCTCGGCAACCTCGTCGATCGCGTATTCCGGTCGCCCGGCGTGCTGCGCGGCCATGTCGTCGACTTCGTGTCGGTGGGTGAGTTCCCGGTGTTCAACATCGCCGACTCGTGCATCACGATCGGGGCGATCGCGCTCGTCCTGCGGACGCTGCGCACGCCGGCACCGGTGTCGAGGTCGTGATCGAGCCCATCGCAGTGCCTGCGGCGCTCGCCGGCGAACGCCTCGACCGCGCCGTCGCGTTGCTCACCGGTTGGTCGCGCGCCGACGTCCAAGAGCTCCTCGGGCGGGGGGCGGTGCTGGTGGACGGCCGCGCCGTCTCGAAGAGCCACCGGCTCCGCGAGGGCGAGCTCGTCGAGCTGCTCGAGGAACCCGCTCCGGACGCGCCACCGGTCGCCGACCCTGCCGTCGCGCTGGATGTGCGGTACGCCGACGACGACGTGGTCGTCGTGGCGAAACCGGCCGGTCTCGTCGTGCACCCCGGCGCCGGGCACCCGACGGGCACGCTGGTCCACGGTCTGCTCGCGCGGTACCCCGAGCTCGCGTCGGTCGGGGATCCGTTCCGGCCCGGGATCGTGCACCGGCTCGATCGCGACACGAGCGGCTTGCTCGTCGT
>Ga0209172_10007539_pt1 | contig 11220 bp, 10 predicted proteins | sample LarsenN4metaG_FD_184113 | JGI IMG/M metagenome (GOLD analysis project Ga0209172, IMG submission 184113) | Hot spring sediment bacterial and archeal communities from British Columbia, Canada, to study Microbial Dark Matter (Phase II) - Larsen... ... | reverse complement strand
GAAGGGAGAACTCGGGGATGACCCAGGCTCCGACTCTCCCCTTCCCTGGTAGGGAAGGAAGTGAGGGGGTTAGGTTAGAAAAAAACCTACCCCTGAAGACCTCTGCCACAAGGGGGGAAGGGGCACTCCGGGAGATGATCGGAGATTCCCGCTTCCCTCTGCCACAAGGGGGGAAGGGGCACTCCGGGAGATGATCGGAGATTCCCGCTTCCCTCTGCCACAAGGGGGGAAGGGGCACTCCGGGAGATGGCTGGAGTTCCACCTCCTCCCCTCTCCCACAGCGTGGGAGAGGGGCCGGGGGTGAGGGCTGAGACTTACACCACACTAACTTTACAAAGGACTCCTACATCGTCCCGTTCATGCTGATCAATCCCTCCCTGACGGTCGCGGCTCCGAGGACTTGCGTCACCTACGCCTCTGAGCCACGACCGTCAGGGAGGGATTCTAGGAATCCAAATGAAATGGACGAGGTACTACTACCTTGTAAAGTTCATCTGGATGAATCCTTTAAAGCTCCGTAAGGAGCGACCTGTTGGTAGCCAAGGTTAGCCCCAACAAGCCTCCAAGCTCCATAAGGAGCGACCGGTTTCCTCGTCTACAAACAAGTCGCTCCTTACGGAGCTTCCTCTCTGGAATGGGATCCCTGTTTGGCTATCCACAGATCCCCCCTCCCGGGGTTTTTAAGGGGTATGAAAACGAACTTTACAAGGGACTAGTACACAGTTTACTTCAAGTTAAAAAGGCCGCTTTGTCTTCTCCTTCCTCCCCTCTCCCACCGCGTGGGAGAGGGGTCGGGGGTGAGGGCCGAGAACTTTACAAAGGACTGGCCTTCCAGGTTGTGGGATTATAAAGGGAGGAGATCGGCTAATCTACCGGACAACCGACCAATTAAAATTTTAACTCTAACTCTAAAAGAAAAAGCAGGGGGTTGGAAGCCTGATGGGAGCGTTATCTTCTTTTACCTTACCTCGAGAGATGGCGGACATGATGAGCTGGATGATGGAATGGAGGATGGGAGCTATGCTCCTTTGGCTTGTCATAGCCGTCCTCTTTATGATAGTTCTGGTATGGGTCATCGTGGATGTGGTAAGGAGAAGGTAGGAGGGAGAAGGAAAAGGGACGTTTAAAGGCTTTGTGAAGGAGAGAAGCTATCGGGCCTGTGCCAGGGGGACGAGAGGGATAGGGTGGACCGCGTTTCTCCCGTTAAAGTTTGGCGTCAATACGATCTTACGCAATTGGTACCGAGGAAAGGATACTCAAAGACTGTGGAAGTTGGTCGCTTCCCGGAAGCCCCGGCCTTTAGGCCGGGGAATCATGATTACATATCCAGGGATTTATGAATAAAATAAAAAAAACTGCAGGGATTAAAAAAAATGAGCGGAATTGAAATCTAGAGTTTGACCACATTAGCTGCTTGGGGTCCTTTCTCACTTTCAATGACCTCAAACTCCACTGTTTGTCCCTCAGTTAGGGTTTTGAAACCTTCTCCCTGGATAGCTGTGTAATGCACGAAAACATCCGTATCATTTTCACGTTCAATGAAGCCATATCCTTTGGCCTCATTAAACCATTTTACGCGTCCTCTTACCGACATACCTAAACCTCCTAAGAAAAAACTAGTAGTACTAAGTTTAAAGCGACATGCCTAGTTAATATAGATTTTAAAATTTGTCAAGAAAAATTTTTTTAAGAATGAATTTTTTTATTTTCCGCTTGACTTTTGCCTTTTATTCGCATTAATTGAGTAGTGATAAGCGTTGGAAAAATTACTTACAGGTCTCTAGCCATTAAAATAAAAAACCTTTTGGGAACCTTCATGGAGTATAGAATCCTCTAGATGGGAAATACCCCTGGGTGAGAAAAAGGAGCGTGTACCTATGAAAGCCCCGGTTTTATACCGACGTCAGAAGGAGATTCTAGAGTATATCAAGGGTTACATTAAGAAGAACGGTTCTGCCCCCTCCTTAAAGGAAATTGCTGTTGAATTTAAACTTTCCTCGTTGGCCACGGTCCATAAACATGTAACCGCTTTACAGAAGAAGGGTCTTATCAAGCGCACGAGCTCAGCCCGATCTATTGAAATTGTGGAAGATGAGGGAAATTTTATGTCTCTGCCTTTAAAAGGTCTTATTGCCGCAGGTAAACCCATCGAAAATTTTGACGACCCCCAGGAGACCCTCTCTATTCCTACAGAACTTGTCTCGGGAAAGAACATACATAAGCTTTACGTGTTAAAGGTGCAGGGAAATAGTATGATCGAAGAGCTGATTAACGATGGGGATTATGTGGTCGTAGAGGAAAAGAATCATGCCAGCAATGGGGAGACGGTCGTAGCTCTTCTCCAGGACGGGGGGGTTACTTTGAAAAAGTACTACAAGGAAAAGGATCACATTCGATTACAACCTGCTAATAAAGAAATACCGCCGATCCTCTTGAAAGAGGATATTCATATTCAAGGTAAGGTGGTAGCTGTGTATCGAAAATATAGTTAAATGGACTACGAGGCCAGCTTGCGGAGTCCCCGGTGTGCGTAGATCATCGAGACGGATCCATCTGTTTCGTTTAGGACTGCCTGTAAAGTTCAGATTTTTTGCCCAGGGACTTAAACTCCCGGCGGGGGGACTTGACAAATTTTGCGCCCTGTTTTATATTATCACAGGAAAGTTAAATGCTTGGCATACTGTTAACCTGCTGGCAGCACTCTTTATCTAACCGGTTTGATTCATTGCTCTAGAGACTTTATATAAGGAAGCGATCATCTACAGATATACGAATACGCCAAAAATATTGAAATTTTAACAAAAAATTCCCAGTGACTATAGCGAAGGGGAAACACCCGTTTCCATTCCGAACACGGAAGTTAAGCCCTTCAGCGCCTATGGTACTGCAGGGGGGACCCTGTGGGAGAGTGGGTCGTTGCTGGGAATTTTTTGTTTATAGGATAAGGAGTCTGTCGCTAGACTCATGACCGTGTTAGATAGGGAAAAAGGATCTATGCACTGGAAAGGTATTCAAAAACCTAAAGAGCTTAAATGCGATTACGAAACACTCACCCCTACGTATGGACGTTTCTATGCGGAACCGTTTGAGCGGGGCTTTGGAATCACGATTGGAAATCCCCTCAGGCGTATCTTGCTGTCCTCCTTACGGGGGATCGCGGTCACCTCTGTGAAAATCGAAGGGGTTTTACACGAGTTTTCGACCCTACCGGGCGTGGTGGAGGATGTCTCGGAGATTATCCTCAACATTAAGGAACTCATTTTAAAACCTCGCTTTGATAACGTAGAATATCCTAAAAAGCTTTACCTTAAGGTTTCCAATACGACCCCGGACAGCAAAGAAGTCACGGCTAAGGATATTCAAGCGGACGCCGATATCGAAATCCTGAATCCGGATTTGCATATCGCGACCCTGGGTAAAGAAGGTTCCTTAGACATGGAAATGGAAGTTCAGCTAGGGCGTGGATACGTCCCCAGCGAGCTCAATAAGCGAGAAGACCAGCCCATCGGAGTCCTCCCGATCGATTCCGTTTTCACGCCTATCAAGAAGGTCACTTACGATATCGAGGCTTCGCGCGTCGGAGGCCGAACAGACTATGATAAGCTAATTATGGAGGTGTGGACCAACGGGACCATCTCCCCAATAGATGCGATCGCCCATGCCGCAAAGATCCTGAAGGATCAGTTGGCGATCTTTATCAATTTTGAGGAAGAGCCGGAAGTTGAGGAAAAAGAAGTCGATGAGGAAGAGGAAAAATTTAACGAGAATTTATTGAAAAGCATCGATGAGTTGGAATTGTCGGTTCGATCCAGTAACTGCTTGAATAACGCCAACATTCGTACGATAGGGGAGCTTGTTCAGAAAACCGAAGCTGAATTGCTGAAAACTCGAAACTTCGGAAAGAAATCCCTCAACGAAATTAAATCCATCCTCGCCGAGATGGGTTTGTCTCTTGGTATGAAATTGGACAACTTCCCGCCTAAAAATAAAGGGACTTCTAAGAAAAAACCTGCCAAGGTGGGTACGACCGAATAGTCCCAAAGGGTAGCAGGTCATGGGCCGCGGGTAGTTTACTTACGGCCCGCGGCCCACGGCCTGTTACAGTACGTTCAGAATTTCTTTACCTCCCCGGGCCAGGATTTGTTCGGCTAATTCAATCCCGAGCTTCTCCCCCCGATCGCTTCTTCCCAAGGTGTGAGCCCGGACCCTTATTTTTCCATCCTTTGTACTTACCAGCCCGGTCAGATGTAGATGCTGGCCCTGTACCTCCCCGTAGCAGGCTATAGGAGTCTGGCATCCTCCCTCTAACCTCCGCAGGAAAGCCCGCTCAGCGGTAACCGCCAGGGCCGTCGCCCCATGATTTAAACGGGCGGCTAGCTGGTTTATAGGGGTATCCTCTCGTCGGCATTCAATGCCTAAAGCCCCTTGCCCAATAGCGGGCAGGCTGATCTCATAGGAAAGGTACTGCGTAATTTTAGCCTCCCAACCCATGCGCTTTATACCGGCAGCCGCTAACACGATGGCATCGAGACCTTCCGTCTCTAGCTTTTGGAGTCGCGTGTTTATATTTCCCCGTAGGGGAATTATTCGGAGATCGGAGCGATAATGCAGAAGTTGGGCCTGTCGGCGCACGCTGCTGGTTCCTATCCTGGCCCCCTCGGGCAAGTCCGCCAAGGTAGCGCCGTTTCGTGAGATGAGTACATCTCGCGGATCTTCTCTTTCCGTAATGGCTGGAATCCACAAGGGGTTAGGGACCTCCATGGGGACATCTTTCATGCTATGGACCGCTAAATCGATACGACCCTCCAGGAGGGCGTCTTCGATCTCTTTAACGAAAAGTCCTTTCCCCCCTACGGTGGCCAGGGGACCCTCCAACATCTTGTCCCCCTTTGTTTTGATAACCTCCAGGATCACCTCCAGGCCAGGATGCCGGGTTTCGAGATTATTTTTCACCCAATCAGCTTGCCATAGAGCCAATTGGCTCCCTCGTGTTCCGATTCTTACGACGCTTTTCATCCCCGCTCGTTGTCAGTCATGGGCCCTGAGAGAATTTAGATGAAATTAGTACCTTCCTGTCCCCCTCTCCCACCGCGTGGGAGAGGTCCACGAACCGGCCTTTGAAGATGTCCTTGGCGTAAGTTCCCCCGGCCCCCCTCTCCCACCGCGGTGGGAGAGGGGGGCCGGGGGTGAGGGCCAGATTTAAAAGCTACGCAACACTAAGTAAATAAGGTCCTGGATTGCTCCATATCCCGATCAGAAAGGCCGGGGTCCTCACCGGAAAACTGGGTATGGAGAACATCGATCACCCTCCGATATAGTTGAAAAAAATCCCAATTGGGATTATCGTCCAGTCGGACCCAGTACCAGTTGGAGAGACGGACCAGGTTTTTCTTTCGGAACTGGACACAGATCGTAGGGCTTGCAACCTTACCTAGTTTTATCGGATCATTGCTTCGATTCCGGGGGGTCGTCGGCACGGATCGGACATAGAGCCTCGATAAGACGAGCAAAGCTCCTAGCTAGCCTGCTAACTTATCGGCGCGATATCTAAAGTTAATCTCGAACTCCAGGACCCGCAATAAATTCACCATCTTCCACAACGATATCCATATTAAGGCCCTCTCCTCCTTCTGCACCATCTTTTCCTAGGGAGATGAGGGTATAGGTTTCATTATCCTCTCCGATCTCATAGATGAACTCATTTCCCCAGGCATCTTTCATAGGAACCTCTGGAAGGTATTCCGGAGCCAAACTTTCTAAATTCTCTGGCAGCGCGCCCTTTGCTACCCTGTACGCTTCGATGGCGGTGGTTAAAACCCTCATATCCGCCATCGTTTTAGTTTGTTCCGCGTTGTTGCTGCTATCGCTCCCCTGCTTCAGGGGGCTAGAGGTTGCCAGGGCTCCCACCAGGCTCCCCAAACCCCCTAAGATAGATAAGCCTGCCATCCCTCCTACCGGAGAATAGAACTCTAAGGTAAACCCATCTTCCCGGGTGGTAGAAACCCACATCATTCCGAATAGGGCATCCGCTATTTGACCCAGCTCGGGAAGCTTCACCTGGTCCAGACCCGGGGCTCCCTTCAACGATTGATTCAGGGAAGCCATCCCTTTGTCAGCTGCAAGGGCTATGAGTTTTAGAACTCCCTTGAGGTTGATATACCCCCGGCCAATCACGTTTTCTTCAGAAAAATGGCTTTTAAGCCCCTCATAGTCAGGATTGTTCATCAGGGCCGCTTTCTGGGTCGGCGCCTGGATAACTTCTTTTATCATGGTCCCGGTAAGGCTGAGAACCCAGAAGTCGTTGATAAAAGCGTAGTTAAGGCGGACCGGGAAATTAGGCGTGGGAATTTCAAGATATTGAATGGTTATATTATCCATTTTATCCTGCTGGAATTGGAGCTGAAAGAGCGTTGCCAGTTGCGTGAGGGTTTTTTGAAGGCCCGCGGGGTTCTTGGTCTTCAGCATCAATAAAAATGGAAAATTATCCGGAGACGCCTTTCCGCCTGCCATAAGCTCGTTGAGCCCTTTAACGTTTAGGGCTACGACCACTTCCTCTCCCAGATTCTCCAGGAGATCTTTCTCCGGGTCCAGCTTCAAGCCCTCGCGCAAGAAGGTTAAGCCGGTCTCAAACTTCTGATACTCTTGGGGAGGCATGACCTCTTTTAGGGTCGTCAAGAGGTAGCGCCAGATTTGAACCCAGTTCGTCAGGCTGCTCTGATAATAGAGCACATCGGCGGGGATCATGGACTCCGACGTGAGGGGGATGCCTTGCAAATTTTTTAACATCTCCGTCCATAGACCCTTTTCGGAAGGGTACGTCTGGATAAAAAGTCGGTCTTTAAAACCTCCATTTTCGACGGCTAAACTCCAGCTCAAGGAGTTCAAGTTATAGTAATCCAGAAACTTTACGGCCTGCCGGTCGGAGGGTTTGGTACTTTTGATCATTTGCTTTTTTGCCAGATCCAGCACCTTTCTCATATCTACATACGCGTGGAATTCACTTTTATCCCGGGCAACGGCCTCCGCCACAGAATTATAAGAGGAGTTACCGGCCATGCTTTTCCCTCCCTGACCCTGTAAATCGATGATTTTTCTCATCAAAGCGGGCTTCAACGAAACGGTAAAAGTGTCACCGAGGAAAGCGTAGCTGATGGCAACGCCATCTTTGTCGGTGAGCGTCGTTAGGGAAATACTTTTATACTTTTCCGTAGCGACCTTCGTTTTGGGATCCTCTTTTTTGATTTTAGGGAGGACCTTCGTATCTATCAACTCCTTCAGCCGATCTCGATGTCCGCTGACATCGGCCAGAAAAACCACGTCCGGAAGAGCTTTAGGATTTTTATTGAACTCCTCCGGGTTTAAACTTACCAGCGCCAAGGTTATTTTACCTCCAAAAATATCCAGCAATTCGGCCACCTCAAAACCCATCTCATGGGCAAATTTGGAGCCGACCTCCTCGTAGCCTTGGCGGATCTGCTCCCAGAATTTAGAGGTCGTCTCCGATAATTCTGGAGACTGAAAGATCTGAAAGAGGGTTGTTTCTTTAAATTTCTCTGCGGACTGCTTCCATCCTTGAAAGGAGATCAACCCCAGGCTCCCCTCAGGGACTAACCGCTCTAGACGCTCGTCTGCCGCAAAAACCCTCGATGTCCAGAGCAGGAGGATTAAGAAAAGTAATCGCCCGACAACGTATCTTTTCATACTGATCTTCTGAAGGTGGCGCAAGCTGGCCTAAAAAAACAAGCTCCAGCCCCCCCCAAAATCTTAAGGACGTATCCCGTTTTTAACTCCAAGAAATTATAAATTTCTGGGATCTTTGAGGGAACTTGACCCCAATTTTAAAAAAGCCTCGCTTTTACAGCGAGATAGCCCGTCCCTTAAAAGCCCAAGGCCCATTTCCAATATTACTATAGCTCGCCTTCTCAAAAACACAACTGTTTTTTACGCAAGTTTTAAAGATTTTATGGAAGTAGGTAGAATAGAAAATTCTTTGACAAAAGCCGTTTAATTATGAGATACTGTTATTGTCTTTGGCAAAATGTTTTCCTCTTCGATTGTATTTTTTATAAATTTATAAAGGGGATGATGCTCATGGAAAAACCTTGGTTAGCTCATTATCCTGAAGATGTACCGAGAACCCTTTCTTATCCAGAGGAGACCCTTCACCAAATCCTCTATCGCTCTGCTCAGAAATATCCAGATCACCCGGCCATCGTTTTCTTTGGGAACAAGCTGACCTACCAGGAATTGGTGGGGCAGGTGGATCGGCTGGCTACGGCCTTACATAAGCTGGGCGTTCAAAAGCAAGATCGGGTGGCGCTGTTCTTGCCTAACTGTCCACAAAGTGTCATTGCCTATTATGCAGCCCTCCGGTTGGGCGCCATCGTAGTTCAAGTAAATCCGCTCTATGTGGAACGGGAATTGAAATATCAGCTCGAAGATGCCGGCGCAGAGGTTCTTATTGCCCTTGATTTGCTTTATCCGCGGGTCTACAATATTCAAGAAACCACGCCGCTTAAGCAAGTTATTGTGACCAGCATCAAGGACTATCTTCCTTTTCCACTGAGCCAGCTTTATTTTTTTAAACAGCTCAAGGAGCGGCACCGGATGAGGGCTCGCAGGGAGGAAAAGGCCCTCTATTGGACGGATCTCATCAAAGAATCCCCACCGATACCGCCCAATATAGAGGTCAGGCCCCAGGATATCGCCCTTTTGCAGTATACAGGGGGAACTACTGGGGTTTCCAAGGGAGTTGTTTTGACCCATCGAAATCTCCTGGTCAACGCCATCCAGGCCAGAAGCTGGATTGCCAGGCTTCGGGACGGAGAAGAGAGGGTTCTGGCCGTTTTACCCTTCTTTCACGTTTTCGGCATGACCGTCGCTATGAATATGGCTATCTATGCAGGGTTCTCCATGATTCTCTTGCCGCGTTTCGAGGTGACCAGGGTCCTCAAAGTCATCGATAAGTATAAACCGACTTTTTTCCCGGGGGTGCCGACCATGTATGTCGCTATCAATAACTACCCGAAGTTGCAGCAATATGACCTCTCCTCCCTTAAATTTTGTCTGAGCGGCGCGGCGCCTCTTCCCTTAGAAGTGCTGGAGAAATTCGAAACCATTACCGGAAGCCGGCTTGTAGAAGGATATGGCCTCACCGAAGCCTCTCCGGTGACCCACTGCAACCCCATCTGGGGGCTTCGAAAGCCGGGGAGCATGGGGATTCCTCTTCCGGATACGGAGGCCAAGGTGGTCGATACGGGGACAGGAGCCGATTTACCGGTTGGGGAGATCGGCGAACTGGTCATCAAGGGCCCCCAGGTCATGCAGGGGTACTGGCGTCATAGCCAGGAAACGGAGCAAGTGTTAAAGGACGGCTGGCTCTTTACAGGAGACCTCGCTAAGAGGGATGAGGACGGATATTTTTATATTATAGACCGAAAGAAAGATATGATCATCGCCGGAGGTTTCAATATTTATCCCCGAGAAGTGGAAGAGGTCCTCTATGAACACCCCAAAATCCTGGAGGCTGCAGTGGCGGGGATTCCGGACCCCTACCGCGGAGAAACGGTGAAGGCCTTCGTCGTCCTTAAAAAGGGCCAAGAAGCCACTGAGGGGGAGATTCTGGATTTCTGTCGAAAAAATCTGGCGGCTTACAAAGTTCCAACCTGCGTGGAATTTAGGGACCAACTGCCCAAGACCCTGGTGGGAAAAGTGTTACGCAGGGCTTTATTGGAAGGATAAGCGACGAAGACAGGAGGGGGAAGGGGCGTCCGGTACTTAGTCCCCCTCTGATCTTCTCCCGTTTCTTTCAGGGATCTCTTTTTTGAGGAGCCTAACCCCCCCTTCCCCCGTCGGGAAGGGGGATGCGCCCCACTCACGGCAGCAAAACAATTATAACCTTGTTGGGCGATGCCTATCGGCTAAACCGTAACTCAGCTATCGCGTTTAACGCCCTTGGCGATAAGGAGCTCAACAATTTCACCGCGTCCTCGTTTAATGGCCCTGTCCAGGGGTGTCTCGCCCTGTTTGTCTCTGGAATTGACATTAGCTCCAGGGTCGATGGGCAATTGGGATCGGCGCCCTTAGCTATAGGTGGCTCAACTCCTTCTTTGCGCCCATAACCAGCCGCGTAATGCAGGGGAGTCTCCCCGGCGTCGGTCCTTGAGTTAGAAGATGATTGTTTACGCGAACTGGCCTAGAACAGAACCGTTTGGTGGCCGAGAGAAAATTTTACAAAATCTTCACCCTCCTTTATCCTTGACTTTTATTTTTAACCATAAGATAATTCTTTTTCCAGTTGAGAATTTTCAGCGGATAAAGTGTCTTAACCTTTTAAAACCGGAAAGGAGAGCTCAGATATGGTGACCCAGCATGACATAGAGATTTATCTGGATGACTGCGGATTTCCTTTTGAGAGAATCGGCGAGGGGATCTGGCGCGTGGAATCACCGGAGAATAATGTAAGTAACATTATTATTAGCTACGCAGATCCTATTTTAGTTCTGCGGGTTAAGCTCATGAAAGCCCCGGAAAAAAATCGAGAACCCTTTTACGAACGCCTCCTTAAGCTAAACGCGAAGGATATCCCCCATGGGGCCTTTGGGTTAGAGGATGGTCAGGTTGTCTTAATTGACTCTCTTCAGTTGGAGAATTTGGATCGCAATGAGCTTCAAGCATCGGTAGAATCTCTGGCGTTTACAGTCGCCCAGTATTATACTGAGTTAAAACAATACTGCGAATAGCAAGCAGAAATCCGAAAATTAGGAAATAGGAATGTTTGAGATTCCTGGTTCCTACGCTTGCCTGTACGATGGGGAGGATCATATGGGAATCTTTAAAAGGATGGCGGACATTATTAAGGCCAATATTAACGATTTAATCAATAAGGCAGAGGATCCTGCCAAGATGCTGGATCAAATTCTCCTGGAGATGCAGGAAAATCTCCGGGAAGTTAAAATTCAGGTGGCCAGGGCCATTGCCGATGAGAAGCGGCTCAGGCAACAACTGGATCAGAACAAAGCTCAGGCGCAGAACTGGGAGAGCAAGGCGGTTTTGGCTCTGCAAAAGGGGGATGAGGAACTGGCCAGGGAGGCCTTAAAGCGGAAGAAGAGTTATAGTGACATCGCGGCTTCTGTGGAACAGCAGTGGAAGGATCAAAATGATGTAGCGACCAAACTCAAGGATAGTTTACGGGCGTTGGAATCTAAGATCGATGAGGCT
>Ga0209172_10007533_pt1 | contig 11224 bp, 11 predicted proteins | sample LarsenN4metaG_FD_184113 | JGI IMG/M metagenome (GOLD analysis project Ga0209172, IMG submission 184113) | Hot spring sediment bacterial and archeal communities from British Columbia, Canada, to study Microbial Dark Matter (Phase II) - Larsen... ... | reverse complement strand
TCGACGTGGGTCATCACCCCGGGGCTCGGAAGGTGATGTCACTCATCGATATCCATCGAGCACGTACTCTATATCATGAAGGTCGACCCTCGCCGAGAAGATGCTTGAGCAGCGAGGTTTTGCGGGATGGCGCGGGCATTGGCGCGCTTTCTTGGCGGCCCGAGCCGAGGAGCGCCAGCAGACTCGGCAGCGTCGTCAACGAAGCGACAAGGACACTCCCCACACCCAGCGTCACCAACAGACCCAGACTGTAAATTCCATGATGCTGCGACACCATGAGGCTGCCGAACCCGACGATGGTCGTCAGCGTCGACAACATGACCGCCTTCCCAGTGCTGCGAGGCAGTGGAATGGGCTGCTCGGCATGCCGGCGCGCGGCCAGATAGCGATGCACGAGGTGAACGCCGTTATCGATGCCCATGCCGATGATGAGGGGGATGAACAGCAAGTTCGCCATATTGAAGGAGACGTTGAACAGCGCCATCAAGCCCAGGGTCCACACTGCTCCCACCCCCAAGGGGACCATGGCAAGCAGTGTCGGCTGCGCCCCCCGAAACGTCAAAAACGATAGCAACAGGATACCGCACAAGGCATATAACCCCGCCTTCTCGTAACCCTCCTTGATCGCCTGGATATACTCGTAGTTCGTCACCGGTGCGCCGATGGCATCGGGATCCACCGCTTGGAGATCCTCGACGAAGCGCGCCAGTGCCGGATAGTCCCACACGTCCTCTGCCGGGAAGACGAAGAGACGGTATTTCCCCGTCTTGCCAACGTACCGCGTCTGTAGCTCTGACGGCAGATCTGCCAACGTCACCGGTTCGGCCTGGAGGTTACGCTGTAACAGCGCCAGCTTAGCGGCCAGATCCTCACGGACATCGCGTTGAAACGCCAAAAGCGCTTGTTCGGCGGCTGCCTTTCCCATCCCTTCGATCCGATGCAGCACGGCGGCGATGAGCCGATGGGCTTCGTGCGCCTGATCCACCGCATCCCCGGCGGCGGGTTGGGCCGCCTCGTCGTCCCCGACCAACTTGGCATCGAGGCGTTGTAAGGTGCCGCGGAACGCCTCCAGATCGATGCTCTCTGGCACATCCTGCGGCCCGGTCATGTCAACCAGGAGTGGCCGTAGCGCCGTGATCAGAGGACGCTTGCGTTCCTGATCCTGCGGTAACACGGCCAGAAGGCTATCGACTTTTTCCACTGAGGCAAGGCGGCTCAGCTCAGCGACCTTGCGCTCGACATCGTCGAGCGATCCCGCCATCAGCTCGGCGACCAACACCGAACGTTTACTGCTCTCAAAAATCCGCTGCGCCCAAACGACCGACTCCGTCTCGGCAGATTGGAGTCGCAGGAGGTTAAAATCGGTGTCCACCTTCCCCAAGGCCAGCAGGGAGAGACCGGCGAAACAGAGGGTGGCGGCGAGGGTGGCCCAAGGATAGCGATAAAGCGGTTCGAGATAGGCCCCGTCCTTGCCGCGAGTGCGCTCCGCCCGCTCGACGACACGCGCTCGTCGCCAGCGCTCATTCAGAACCAACAGAGCGGGGAGGACGGTGAACGTGGCCAGAAGGATGAGGAGCAAACCGCTTCCGGTGATCACGCCGAGTTCCCGTAGCCCCAGAAAGTCCGTGAAGGCCAGGGCATAGAAGGCGACGGCCGTGGTCAGCGCCGCCGTCACAATCCCTGTGCCGGTTCCGTGATAGGTGTTGAGCAGAGCCGACTCTATGTTCTCACTACCACGGCGCTCGGCCTCATAGCGCGTCGTGAAGTGAATAGCGTAGTCGATCCCCAGCCCAATCAACATGGGGGCAAAGACGATCGTAAAGATATTCAGGTGGCCGACGGCGAGAGTCGTCAGCCCTAACGACCACACGATGCCGATCAGCAGCGTGATGACGGCCAAGGTGGGACGCATCACCCCTTTGAAAAAGATCACGAACAGGCACGCCACCCCGGCCAGCGACAGCAAGGTGGCGACGCCCATATCCCGCTGGGCGGCAGCCATTTCATCGGATTCCAGGATGTCGCCACCGGTCAACCCCACCTCGACATCGGGATAGGTGCGCTGGAGGTCTTTGAGATCCCGGCGAATCCGCTGCGCGGCTCGGCGATACTGGTCGAAATCGCCGGTGTCCGCCTTGGGCGTGGCCAGCACGAACAGTAATTGGCGATCATCAGACCATAGGAACCCGTCTTGCGGGGCGCCATCGGGGTCGAAGGTGAACAGGGCATCCCAAGGGGCTTGGGCGACATCGGGGCGGTTCAGACGCTCGTGCAGCTGACGGAGGAGCGCACCGAGGACACCAAGGTCTAAGGCGGTGGCCTGGCCCTCGTCGTTGGCCAGAAAATCGGTGAACATATGGCCAACCAACGCCCGCGTGATCTCCCGGTTGATCACGCTGAACAAGTGCTGCAAGGTCGGTTGGGCAACGAACTCTTCGAGCATGCCTTGCGACTGCTGCAGCTTCTCGCGAAGCGCTTCCAATGCCTCAGGAGACAGATAAAACAGCGCTTTATCTTGCAACGTTTCGAAGGGAATGCGATAGAGCACCTGCTCGATGGTCGGATCTGCCTGCCAACGCGCGGCCAGAGCGGTGGCGAAACTTTTGGCGCGCTCGGGATCAGGGCTGCGAATGACCACGACCACCCCCTGCGCCACCTGCTCGAATTCCTGGCTGTAGCGCTGATCCAACTGCTTATAGCGATTTCCCGACGAGACCAAATCCAGGCGGTCGGTATGAAATCCCAAATGTGTCACAGTGAGGAGGAGCGACACCAGCACCCCGAGCATCGCCACGGCGAGCAGGCTGAGAGGATGCCGCAAAGCCAGCCTCATCAAAAGGCGATAGACGTCTTGTAACCTCGGCTTCATCATGAGTTTCCCTTGTCAACGCGTCGTCCAGGATGGATCCATTGCCCGGCAAGTGACCTCGCGCTCATCATCTCGTAGATGTCATAACAACGCAGCTGTCCGCCAGGTTCCCGCGCGGCCTATGAGTTGGCCATCGTCGGGAAAAGGCTTCCCCGAGATGGCAACGTCTGGCCGATATTTGCAAGAACGCTGCCAGTAGCCTTCGCCTCGGTAGGCAATCCACCTGCGCAGGAGCCATCGCGGCCGGGATGTCCTGCCTTGGTGCTGTGCATAACACGATTGTGACAACGTCAGCGTCTAAAAACACGCACACGTGTACAGAGTTGAGCGATCGCCTGCACAGTCTAACCCATCCCCTATGCTTCTATTGCATGGACAACCATGAGCAGGTGGGGCTTGGAGGCGAGGCCACCATCATAGCACAGCGATGTCGAACCGCCCAGGTGAGCAGGGTAAAAAATGCCCACTGCGCTGTTCAGGCAGCGGGGACCTTGGGTAGTCTACCCGCGCCGTCACGGCAGACCCAACCTCAAAAGGTGGGACGTAATCGCTACCATCGGAGACCAGCCTCTCGGTCACTTGCGCATTAATTCGAGCAAGGTGGCGGCCATGGTTGGATTGAGGGTCCGCAGAATGCGATACTGTTCCTCCGCCTCCTGGCGCATGCCCTTGGCCAGGTAGGCCTTGCCGAGATACTGATGGGCTTCGGCGAAATCCGGTTTCAAGCGCAGCGCCTCTTGATACGCGGCGATGGCGTTGTCGAAATCGCCCGCCATCCGATAGGTGTAGCCCAAATTATTATAGGCCTCGGGGAAATCGGGCTTGAGCTGCACCGCCTGTCGATACGCCTCGATCGCCTTGGCGTACTGTCGGTCTTTCTGCCACTGCAGTCCCTGGTTGTAATGCTCTTGGGCCGATGGAGCGACGGGGGTCGATCCACTCGAGGTGGGCATTGGCGGACTCTCGTCAGCCATGATCCCAGGGATGAGAGCCGTCACCATGAGCAAAGCGAAGAGCAGGACACGATATGTCTTCATCACCAGTCCCTCCCTTGCCTGTTGTCGGCTGGCATCATGAGCGAGGGGTACCTCTTGAGCAAGCCAGCGCATGTTTCCGCCTCGCTCGCCACGATGGCATCGGCATCACGGCTCGCACAACGGCGCTCTGCGGGGTTCGGCCGCATCGGAGCTCATAGATCGTCGCGTCGGCAGCCTAAGCACCATCGCACCGCAGCGCCATGGCTTGCGTTCCCCCATTGTAGCAGATCGCTATCAGGCCAGGAATATTTCCCCACGCATCTCACCTCGGATTTCCCGCTGCTCAAGGAATGTCGGCCGGGTCGATGTCCGTGAGGGCGTCTCCTCGCCCCCCCAAGGCCGTCACGATAGTACGGACGTTCTCCAGCATCATGCCAATGTAAGAGTGCTCAGGAGCTCCCGGGGCGCCGGGGAGGTCGTCGTCGCGTAACGTGGCCACGAACTGCACTTCGGCCTCCTGGGCGATTTGATCGAGGACTTTGCTGGGGAAAACCTCCGACCCGAAAATGGCCGGGACTTTCTCCTCCCTGAGTTGCTGAATGACACGCGCGACATCGCGGGGCGACGGTTCCGAGAAGCTCGCCGGTTCGATGGCGCCGATGACCACGAACCCATATCGCGGCGCGAAGTAGGCGAACGAATCGTGGTAGGTCAGGAGCTTCCGATGCCGCGGCGGGATGGTGGTGACAGCCTTGGCGATGGCGCGATCGAGGGCGTGAAGTCGGGCCGTATACTCCTCTGTACGTTGGCGGTAGTGAGCCGCGTTGGCTGGATCCAGCTCCACCAAGGCGTCGCGTACCAATTCGGCGTAGCGCGCGGCATAAAGCGGGTTTATCCACAAGTGCGGATTGGGATGGCCAGCGGCTTTGGGAAAGCTGCGGTCGAAGACATACTCGTCGGGAGCGATCGTTTGATCCCCGAGTTTAATGATGCGCGCTTGGGGGGTCTTGTTGGCCAAGGCCAGCCTCTCTGTCGGGACTTCGAGGGATAGCCCATTCAAAATGATCAGGTCGGCTTCGACGATGTGTTTGACATCGGAAGGCGCGGGCTCGAAGGTGTGCGAGTCCGTCCCGCCCGGAATGATCCCGTGCACCTCGATGTAGGGACCTCCGACATTCTTGACGATGTTCGTCAGCGGGGCGACCGTGGTGAGGATCTTCAGACGCCGACCCTGGGTGGCGTCGACGCAGACCACGGCAACGAGCCAGCCGAGCGTTCCGCAGATGACTGCCCGCCCGATGAGTCGCGACGTTCCTTGAGCTGTAACTGTGATCAGACGATTCAACAGCATCGGGTCCCCTCTTCTTCTAAATACCTGAGCTATCATGCCGGCCATGCGTCTGCACACTACATCGCGGTCATAGTAACACATAGTAATAATTTGTGCTACCATTCATGCTTATGCTGAACGCGACCGCTGCAGATCGCTGGCCGCTCGTAGCCGGTTACGATAAGGGTTACTGGGGCAAGACCCAGCTGGCTTTCGCAACCCCAGCAAACGGCATGTGCCGAATACCGAATGGAGCGTCTCCGCGATGCAATTCGCCAAAACCCTCGTGCAGACCGGGGATGCCCCCTCCGACATCCACACAACTGGGCACCATCCATCGTCTCGAGTGGGCGCCGTCGTCAATGCCTTGGCCCTTGCACTCAGACATACCTTGTGGGTGAGGGTGTTGTGAGCCGAACAACCTGTGGCCGGCGCAGCCGTGGCCACTGACGATTGCCTTATGCTGAGCGCGCAGGACGCGGTGCCGTGCTCGGTTTGTGTTGCCATCCGGACGCTCACAGACGGGAGCCGTGCAGGGCTGGGATCGATATGTCAGCCGCGTCTAACGTATCTCGCATGCCGTATACGCCTTCTTGACAAGCCTTGCACCAGCCATTAGGATCACCCCCGTGGGGTCACATGATGTGGGCTGGCCTATCAGCATGCGCTGTCGTTGGGGGAAGAAACGGCACGCCAGAGGGTTAGTCTCTGTGGTGTTTGCAGACCGTCGCGATGCCTAAGCCTACTAGCAAATCCCTTGGAATCCATGGATCTAGCCTGGAATATGGCCCTTCATAGTGGAGCACGGAGTGGTCCAGGGTCGCGTCGCGGCGGCGGACACCTACTGCGATGGCTGGTGCTGACGATCGCCCTTGCCTTGTTAGGTGGCCCAGTGTTGTCGTCGGCGCACGACGATCCACCTACGGCTCCCGTGTTAGGCCCCTCCTCCCTTGAGTTCCCGTATGGCAACCTTTGGTTGCCTTCCTCTGACGCCCTGCCGCTGGCGCTGCCGGAAGCACCATGGCTATTCATGCTCGGTGGTTTGATGGCCATGTCCCTGGCCCAGAGGCGGCAACCATGGCGTCGGGCAACGGCGCTTGTCCTTACGCTCAGCCTGGGGGGTTTTACCTTCGGGGTCGCCGTCCACGCCGTGCACCATCTGGACGACCCGCGACAGGGCGCGGAATGTTTGGTCTTCGCCGTTTCCCAACACACAACAGGAACTCTCGCCGAGGCGCCGGAGCTGGGCGTCTTCAGCCCAGGCCCCGAGGCTCTGCCAAGCGCTGTTGGCGATGCTTCCCTGCCATCCCTCTTCCGCAGAACTGATCAGCCGCGAGCCCCTCCCATCGTACTCGCCTAATTCGTCGCCCCCGTGCCGCGTCATCGTGTCTGTACACGCCGCACGTGTGGACTGCGTTCGAGCGCTTCGGTAGGTGTCTTCACAGACTTGCACCTGCCTTCGACCCTGTCTGCATGCCGTCTGTAGAGGAGAGGGAGATGCTCTACGTATGCCATCGTATGTTTGCCGCTACCGTTATGGTCTTAACGCTGCTGTCAGCGCTCGGCGCTTCAGCTCAGACGCCATCGGAACGTGAAATCCAGCTCCAACCTCAATTACCCCCCGGTGTCGTCCGTGAATCGCCACTGGAGATCATCGGCCTCCGTAAGCCAGACATCGCCGGGTTGCGGATCTCCGCCTTCGTCGTGGGCTCGCTCAGCTACAACTCCGCCCTCCAGATGGTGCCGGAGTTCGCCGGTGGCGCTGCCGCCCTGGCTGACCCCGGGTCGAGCAATTTTCGCTTCGACAAGTTCGGCCTGAGCGTCGCCAAAACCTTCGCCCCCTGGCTCTCGGCTGGCGCTTCGATTGAGGTCGAAAACCACCGTGACCTCCACAGTCACGGCTTTGACCCCGCCTTCGGCTGTCCAGGGACCGGGACGTGTATCGAGCGCTTCGGCACCGAAGAGGCGGAGACTGAGATCAACCTCGACAAGTTCCATCTCACCGGCATCGTGCCCGTCGGTAATGGCCTGACCCTGTCCTTCGGGCGCTTCGATGTGCCGTTCGGCATCGAGCGCCACGATGAGCCGCTGCTGCTCACCGCGACTACTTCCGAGGTTTTTCGCTTTGGCCGGCCAGAGCGCATGACCGGGTTCCAGGTGAGTTACCCCTTCGCGCCCTGGCTGGACATCAGTACCTGGATTGTCAATCGCTGGGAGAACGAGGTGACAGGTGAGGAAGACTTTAACGACAACAATCGCGACAAGAGTTTCGGCGGCCGCATCGGCTTCACGCCGTTCCCACGCGCCGGGCTGTTGAATTTCGGCCTCGGCGGTTTCTACGGCCCCGAGCAAGATGACGACAACGCCGATAAACGTTGGGTGGTGGATTTCGATTTCACCTGGACACCCCTGCCGCGGCTCCTTGTCGCCGGCGAGGTCGTCTACGGTGGGGAAGACAACCGGGTGTTTCGCCGACGCGGCATCCCTATCGCCGCCCCGGCCGAAGTCAAGGGGGTGCATTGGTGGGGATCGTATGTGCTGGCGCACTACGATCTCGTCGAATGGCTCGGGTTCTCCTTCCGCTACGGCTACTTCGATGACCAGGACGGTGGTCGAACGGGGGTGAAACAGGTGCTACAATCCTGGACCTTCGTTCCCATCCTCCACCTGTCGCGGCTGATCCCCGACCTGGCGCCAACTGGTGCCGTCTACCCAAGGACCCGGCATCCCATCGACTGGGTGGACTTGAAGTTCGAGTATCGCCTTAATCACTCGAACAGGCCGGTCTTCTCGGATGCCAAGCCAGGGGAGGACATCCTCAGCGCCGATAAAACCAGTCACCAGGTGCAGCTGCAGGTCGTCGTCAATTTTTAGAGACTAAAGGGCACTGGGCTGAAAAGCCCAGCCCCTCAAGGAGGAACCACGCCATGAACGGGATTACGCTCACGCGCCTACCGTTCAGCGCCAAAGTTTTCTGTACGCTGTTCCTGTTCGGGATTGGGCTTGGATGTCTAGCGGCCTTCGCGCAGGCGGCGACCGCCATCGGGCTGTCGTATGACGACGTTGTCGCCAGCCTCGCTCCGGAGACGCCGATGACGCATCTCGGACACGGCCAGTTCAGCGCCGAACGGGAGATCGACATCGGCCAGCTCAGCAGCACGGCGAAGGTCTGGATCCGCACGCCGCTCCTCATCCAGACCAGTCACACGCATCTATTCGGACAAACGCTCATCGCCGGCCTGCTCGGGCTCATCTTGCTGCTCTCCTCCCGGGGGGAATGGACCAAAGCGGCCATCCTGGCCCTGCCGTTTGTCGGCACAATGCTAGACATCGGCGGCATGTGGCTCACCCGCTTCGTCTGGCAGCCGTTCGCGGTCTTGGTGTTGGTCGGCGGCAGCACCTTCGCCCTCGGCTATTGTCTCATCGCTGCCATCGCTTTCTACGAACTTTGGCTCAAGCGGGAGGAACACGTATGAAATCTGCACGGGTAAGCATGGGTCTGATCGTGGGCCTGGCGCTGATCATAGGGGTCGACGTCAGCCTGGCACACATTACGCCGCCGGTGGTGCTGGTGTCCGAGCGCGACGCCGTGCTCGGCATGACTGGGGGGTCCACACGGTTCTTCGTGCGTGAGGTCAGGCTCACCTCGGATGAACGCGATGTCATTGAGCGCCAGTGGGGATGGCGGCCCGAAGACGAGGTGTATCGCTTCTATCTGGGGCGCGATGAAGCCGGGCAGCTGGTCGCCGCCGTGACGTTCCTGACGGAATATACCATTCACGGTCCGGTTCGGGTCGCCGTGGGGATCGGCCCAGATGGGAAGATCAAAGGAGCACACGTGGTGGAGTTAACGGAGGAAACGTATCCGTGGCTCAAACCGCTGCTCGACCAGGATTTTACCCAGGATTATATCGGGCGGGATAGCCGAGCCAGCTTCGGCTTGGGTGAACGTGTGCGGCGGGCCAGCCCTGAGAGTATGCCGCAATTCTATGCCCAGATCGTGGCCAGCCTCATCCAGCGGGGCGCCATTCTCTTCGACGTGGCGATTCTGAAGCGGGGTGGCGGCAAAGCTTGAAGGCATCCACGGCGCGCTCGCGGCCCACATAGCGGGCGCGTCGGCAGAGATACACCAGGACGCCCGCGAGCATGAACAGGGGCAGGGCGCTCAGTAAGCCCGCTGTTATCAAATAGAGGGAAGCGGTCTCCCCCTGGCCGACACCGCAGACGGGACAGGCCAGAACTGGCGCTGCCATGCCCAACGTCGCCAAGGCCAACCAGTGGGGAAGCCCAACCATGCGCACCATGGCTCTGCCTCGCTTTAGAAGTACACAAGGGCATAGAGGACCGGCCAGATGCCGACCACGAATAACCAAAATATCTGCATGGCTTGCAGCTGATCGAGGCGTAGCGTGTTGCGCCTCGCCTTAACATATAACCACATCATGGCGATGACGGCGGCCGCCGCATGCAGGCCATGGGTGCCGATCAGCAAAAAGAAGCAGGCCCCAAAGATCCCAGAAGTCATGGTCATGCCGTAATGTAGTAAGCGCAGCCACTCATAGCCCTGGAGCACCACGAAAAATTCGCCCAACAGGGTAGCCCACGCCAGGAGTACATGCCCCCGCCCGGTGTGCCCTTCCCGGGCAAAGCAACGGACGGCGCCGAGCAACAACGCGCCGCTCAGGAACAGGATCAGCGTATTGCCGGCCGTGGCGAGGACCGGCAAGCGCACCCCGTCCGGGGGCTCCCACACTCCGGCACCAGCCTTGATGATCACGAAGGCGCTGATGAGCGCCGTGAAAAACATCACCTCCGTGGCCACGAAGATCAGCATCCCGAAGACGCTGTCGGCGAGCAGGGCGTCGCGACGGCGGCGCATCCCCACGGGTAAGCTATGGTGCGTGAGGGTGTTGGTCTGCATAGGTCGTGTGCTCTTCGATATGTCCCCGAACCGATTGGTTTTCCCACCGCAGCCCGTCCGCCTTCATCACGTCGGGGGCGGTACCGGCGAAAAACAACGCCACCATAAGCAACATCGAGTACAGCATGTAGCGTATGTAGCGCTTTTCCAGGTTCAAGTGCATGAAGTAGGCCGCGACGAGGGAGGCTTTGATTAGAGCGATCCCGAACGCCGTGATGAGCGTCACAGCCGTGATCTCAAACATGGGGCCGATGAGGCTGACCACCAGCAGTCCCAACAGGATGGCCCAAATCTTGACATATTGCCTCGGGGTATGTGTTTGGCTCATCGTCGTCTATCCATCATCCATTGCTGAGTTCGGCTTGATGAACATCGATCTGATAGATTCTCTCCACGGCATCGGGCGCTATTTGGCGATGTAGAGCAGCGGAAAGAGGAAGATCCACACGATGTCGACGAAGTGCCAGTACAGCCCGATCAATTCGACGCGATGCAGGTTTTTGGCGCGCCGCACCTCGACGGCGATGGTCGCCATCACCGCCATACCTACGATGACGTGCAACGTATGCAAGCCAGTAGCCATATAGTAGAACGACCAAAATAGGTTGGTCGTCAGCGTATAGCCATGGGCGATTTCCCCCGACCACTCCCACGCCTTGATGGCTAAAAATGTCAGGCCGCCGCCAATGGTGAGCCATAGGTAACGCGATGCCTTCTTGGCTTCATGATGCTCGGCGGCATGGTGGGCCAACACCACGAAGAGACTCGACGTCAGCAAGACGAAGGTATTGACGCCGCCGGCGACGGTGTTGGTATGCGCCGCGCTGTCGCTCCAGTGCTCATAGAGCAGCCGGCGCAGCAGATAACTGGCGATGAGTCCCCCGAAGAGGACCACTTCGGACCCCAGCAGCCACCAGACCGCCAGACGGCCGGTCGGAATGCCGGTGGCACTCCGTCTGCTGGCAATCGGTATCGAATGCTCGATATGCTCCACAATGGTTGCCCTCAATGCCGAGAAATCAGAGCCCATGAGGTCGGTATCCTCACCCTCTTGCCCCACAGGCGTCAGGTTACAGCTCCCTCTCCCGCCGGGAGAGGGCTGGGGTGAGGGAAGTCTAAGCCCTGCA
>Ga0209172_10007531_pt1 | contig 11227 bp, 8 predicted proteins | sample LarsenN4metaG_FD_184113 | JGI IMG/M metagenome (GOLD analysis project Ga0209172, IMG submission 184113) | Hot spring sediment bacterial and archeal communities from British Columbia, Canada, to study Microbial Dark Matter (Phase II) - Larsen... ... | reverse complement strand
GAGCCCGGGTCGACGAACAAGGTGATCACGGCGGCGGCCGCGGTGGACCGGGGGGCCATCGCGCTGGATCAGGTGCTGTCCGTGCCCTGGCAGATGCGGATCGAGGAGTTCACGATCCACGACGCGCACCCGCACGGTGTCCAGCGGATGACCCTGTCCGACATCATCGCGGAGTCCAGCAACATCGGGACCGTCATGGTCGCTCGACGGCTGGGTGAGTCGGCCATGGCGAGCTACCTGAGCCGTTTCGGCCTCGGACGGATCTCCGGCATCTCGTTCCCGGGCGAGGCGCCCGGCATCCTTCCCCCCCTGTACCGCTGGACCGATACGAGCCTGGCGACGATCGCCTACGGGCAGGGGATCGCGGCCACGCCCCTGCAGATGGCCTCGGTGTACGCGGCGATCGCGAACCACGGTCGATGGGTGCAGCCCCGGCTCGTCCTGGGGACGAGGACGCCCGAGGGGACGTTCCAGGAGGCGCCGACGTCCCCGATGCGTCGCGTCGTCTCGGCCGAGACCGCCAGGACCGTCACCCGGATGCTGGCCCAGGCCGTCCGCGCCGGCACGGGCACCGCGGCCACGATCGCCGGCTACGAGATCGCGGGGAAGACCGGCACGGCGCGCATCCCCCTGCCCGATCGCCCGGGCTACTACGAGGGGGAGTACATCGCGTCGTTCATCGGCTTCCTGCCCGCGTCCGACCCCCAGGTCGTGATCGCCGCGATCTTGGACCGTCCGGTCACGAGCTACGGGGGTATCGCCGCCGCTCCGCTGTTCCAGCGCATCGCGCGGTACGCGATCACCCGGCTCGCGCTGGAGCCCGGTCGCCCGCTGCGCCCCCTGCCGAGCGCCCTCCCCGGGCCATGAGCACGCCGATGGCCGGGAGGGGCGCGGACCAGGCGGTACGCTCAGGAACCGTGGCACCCTCCGCCCCCGTACGGACCCTCGCCGACCTCCTCCCGGACGCGCCCGGGGGGCAGGTGCGCGGCGACCGGGAGGTCGTCGTGTCCGAGCTCGCCTACCGCTCCGACCGCGTGGGCTCCGGAGCGCTCTTCTTCTGCGTTCCCGGGGCGCACGTGGACGGCCATGACTTCGCGCGAGATGCGGTCCGGCGGGGCGCCTCGTCGCTGGTGGTGCAGCGGTGGTTGCCGCTCGATGTGACCCAGGTGCTGGTCCCCTCGGTCCGCGAGGCGATGGGCCCGATGGCCGCCGCCTTCCATGGGCGACCGGCGGACCGGCTGACGGTGGTCGGCGTGACGGGGACGAACGGGAAGACCACCACGACCTTCCTGCTCGAGTCCGTGTTCCGGGCCGCCGGGTGGCGGCCGGGCCTGATCGGGACGACCGGCGTCCGGATCGACGGTCGCCACGTCCCGTTCCCGAGGACGACGCCCGAGGCGCCGGATCTCCAGGGCTTGCTCGCGCGCATGCTCGAGGGAGACGTCGAGGCGGTCGCGATGGAGGTCTCCTCGCACGGGCTCCACCAGCACCGTGTCGACGGGGTGCGCTATCGGGTGGCGGCCTTCACGAATCTGACGCAGGACCACCTGGACTATCACGCCTCGATGGAGGAGTACTTCGAGGCGAAGGCCCGGCTGTTCTCGTCCGCGATGAGCGATCACGCCGTGGTGAACCTCGACAGCGCGGAGGGTCGTCGCCTCCTCGAGACCGGGCTGCCGGCGACCACCTATGGCCGGGACCCGGCGGCCGACGTCCGGGCGACCGACGTGCGTGCCACCCGCCAGGGCATCGCCTTCCGGGTGGGCGATGTCGAGGTTCGCTCGTCCCTGCGAGGGCTGTTCAACGTGGAGAACTGCCTGGCGGCGATCGCGACGGCCCGCGCGCTCGGTATCCAGCAGGAGCTGGCCGCGGAAGGGATCGCCGGCGTCCGGGGGGTGCCGGGGCGCGTCGAGGCGGTCGAGGCGGGGCAGGACTTCCTGGTGATGGTGGACTACGCGCACACGCCGGACAGCCTGGAGAACGTGCTCCGCACGGCCCGGCCCCTCACGGATGGACGCCTGATCGTGGTGTTCGGCTGCGGGGGGGATCGCGACGCGGCCAAGCGCCCCCTGATGGGGCGCGCCGCGACCAGCCTGGCCGACCTGTCCATCGTGACGAGCGACAACCCGCGCAGCGAGGACCCCATGGCGATCATCGATGAGATCGAGCCGGGTGCGCGGGAGGGCGGCGGCGCCTACCAGATCGAGCCGGACCGCCGGGCGGCCATCCGGCTGGCCGTCGAGGAGGCCGGGCCCGGCGACGTCGTGGTGATCGCCGGGAAGGGGCACGAGCCCTACCAGGAGCTGGCCGATCGCACGATCCCCTTCGACGACCGACGGGTGGCCGCGGAGGAGATCCGGGCCCGGGCGGACGGCCGATGATCCCGCGCCGGATCTCGGAGGTGGCCGCCGCCGTCGGTGGGAGCGTGTGCGGCGCGGACGTGGCGGTCTCCTCGGTCGTGACCGACGGCCGGGCCGCGACGCCTGGGGCGCTGTTCGTGGCCCTGCCCGGCGAGCGGGTCGACGGCCACGACTTCGTCCGGCAGGCGGTGGAGCACGGCGCGGCAGCCGCGCTCGTCCGGCGTCCCGTCGACGGGGTGCCGTGCGTGGTCGTGCCCGACACGGGAGCGGCCCTGCTCGCGCTCGCCGGGGACGAGCGACGCCGGATGGCGGACGTGAGGGTCGTGGGGGTGACGGGCGCCAACGGGAAGACCTCCACCAAGGACCTGACGGCAGCCGTGCTGGCCACGCGGTTCCGGACGCACGCCAGCCCGGCGTCGTTCAACACCGAGGTCGGTCTGCCCGTCACCCTGCTCGGGGCTGCGCCGGGGACCGAGGTGGTCGTCGCGGAGATGGGCGCCCGCCGTCTCGGCGACGTCGCCCTGCTGTGCGAGATCGCCCGGCCCGACCTCGTGGTCGTGACCAACGTGGGCGTCGCGCACATGGAGCTGTTCGGCTCGTGGGAGGCGATCGTGGAGGCGTCGGCGGAGCCGCTCCTTCCGCTCGGACCCGACGATGTCGCGATCTTGAACCTGGACGATCCGGTCGTCCGCGGGTACGCGGAGCGGACGGCGGCGCGGGTCCGCTGGTTCGGGCTCGGCGACGGAGCCGATGTGCGGGCGGAGTCGGTGCGGGTGGGCGCCGACGGGTGCGCCCGCTTCGTCCTGGTCGCCGATGGGACCAGGGTGCCCGTGGAGCTCGCCGTCCCGGGTGAGCACATGGTGCCCAACGCGCTGGCCGCGATGGCGTGCGGGCTGGAGCTCGGTGCCGAGCCCGAGCCCTGCGCCGAAGCCCTCGGGCGGGCGCGCGTGTCGCCCCACCGGATGGAGGTCTTCACGACCTCCGGGGGGGCGATCGTGGTCAACGACGCCTACAACGCCAACCCGGAGTCGATGGCGGCGGGGCTGAAGGCGGCGCGCTGGATGGCCCGCGACGGACGCCTCGCGGCGGTCCTCGGACACATGGCGGAGCTCGGACCCATCTCCGCGCAGGAGCACGAGCGGCTGGGGGAGCTGATCGTTCGGGTCGGCGTCGATCGGCTGATCACCGTCGGCGAGCCCGCGCGCGTGATCCACCGGACCGCGGTGCGAGAGGGCCAGGAGCCTGAGGCCGCCGCCGCATACGAGACCTTGGACGGGGCCCTGCAGGATCTGCGGGGCTGGCTCAGGCCCGGCGACGTCGTCCTGGTCAAGGGGTCGCGCGTCGTGGGTCTCGAGGCGCTCGCGGAGGCGCTGCGTTGAGGGGGATCCTGGTCGCCGCCGCGGTGGGGCTCGCCGTCACCCTGCTGGGCACGCCGCTCGCGATCCGTGCCTTCCGGGTCTGGGGGTGGGGGCAGCGGATCCGCGAGGACGGTCCACACACCCATCTCGAGAAGATGGGGACACCCACCATGGGCGGCGTCGTCATCATCGCCGGGATGGCCCTCTCCTACGTCGCCGCCCACCTCGTGCTCGGCGGGGTCACGTCGGCAGGGCTGGTGGCGCTGCTCGCGACCGCGCTGTTCGGGCTCCTGGGGTTCCTCGACGACTACATCAAGGTCCGGCGCCGACGATCCCTCGGCCTGTCCAAGAAAGCGAAGATCCTCGGGCAGGCCCTCGCGGCCGTGGCGTTCTCGCTGGTGGCCGTCCGCTTCGCGGACGTCTCGACGGAGCTCTCCTTCGTGCGGGAGACGGGGCTCGACCTCGGCGCGCTCTTCATCCCGTGGGTCTTCGTCATCCTGGCCTCCTCGTCGAACAGCGTGAACCTGACCGACGGCCTGGACGGGCTGGCGTCGGGCTCGAGCATCTTCGTGTTCTCCGCGTACGTGTTCATCGCCTTCTGGCAGTTCCGCCACACGTGCGGCGTCGGCCCGGCCGAGGCCTGCTACCCGGTCGACCTGGCCGCATCCCTCGACCTCGCGGTGGTCGCGGGCGGCGCGGCGGGCGCCGTGGCGGGCTTCCTGTGGTGGAACGCGGCCCCCGCCAGGATCTTCATGGGTGACACCGGGTCGCTCGCGCTCGGTGGACTGATGGGCGCGCTCGCGATCACGACGAGCACGCAGCTGCTGCTGGTGATCCTCGGCGGGCTGTTCCTGATCGAGACCACCTCGGTGATCCTGCAGGTCATCTCGTTCCGAGGGTTCGGCCGGCGGATCTTCCGCATGTCCCCGATCCACCACCACTTCGAGCTCGCCGGATGGCCGGAGTTCACGGTCATCGTCAGGTTCTGGATCGTCGCGGGCATCTGCGTAGCCGTCGGGCTCGGGCTCTTCTACTACGACTTCATCGCCCGCGGAGGCCTGGATTGAGCGCGTTCGCCGGCGAGCGGGTCGTCGTGATCGGTCTGGGGGTCGCGGGCCGCGCCGTGGCGACGGTCCTCGCCGAGGAGGGTGCGACGGTGCGTGTGAGCGAGGCCCGCGCCGACGCCGAGGGCGTGCGGGAGCTCGGGTCGCGGGGTGTGGAGATCCTGTGCGGTGGCCACGAGCCGGAGCACCTGGAGGGCGCGACCGCGGTGGTCCCCAGCCCCGGGGTTCCGGAGCATGCGCCCGTGCTCGGCTGGGCGCGGAGCCGGGGCATCCCGATCTGGAGCGAGCTCGATGTGGGCGCCCGTCTGTGCACCGTGCCCTTCGTCGCCATCACCGGGACCAACGGGAAGTCGACCACGACCGAGCTCGTCGCGCGGATGATGCGCGAGGCGGGTCTGGATGCCATCGCCTGCGGCAACATCGGCCACCCGTTCTGCGTGGCGGCCCGCGAGGGCCATGAGGCCCTCGCGGTGGAAGCGTCCTCGTTCCAGCTGAGGTTCCATCGGTGGGTGCACCCGCGGGTCTCGGTGCTGCTCAACGTCGCGCCGGACCACCTGGACTGGCACGGGTCGGTCGGCGCGTACGCACAGGCCAAGGCCCGGATCTTCGAGCTCCAGGCCGGGGACGATGTCCACGTGGGCAACGCCGACGACCCGGACGCCGCCGCGATCTCGCGACGGGCGCCGTGCCGGAGGACCTGGTTCCGGCGGGGAGCGCCCGCCGCGGGGGAGGTCGGCATCGTCGAGGGCGAGATCGTCGCACGGGGATCGGATGGTGCCGAGTGGGCCCTGGGCCGACCGAAGCTCGAGGGCGCCGGCTTCGCGTCCGACTGCGCCGCGGCGGCCTCGACGGCGATCGCGTTCGGGCTCCCGAAGGACGCCGTCGCCCGCGGGATCGCGTCGATGGAGCCTCTGCCGCACCGAGGGGAGGAGGTCGCTCGGGTCGACGGCGTGCGGTTCCTGGACGACTCGAAGGCCACCAACATCCACGCGGCGCTCCACGCGCTGGAGGGCAGACGCGACGTCGTGCTGATCGCGGGGGGCGTGGCCAAGGGTGTCGACCTCGGGCCGCTCGCGTCCGCCGTCGGCGCCCTCGCCGCCGTCGTGGCGATCGGGCAGGCCGCCGAGGAGATCGTCGGGCTGTTCCGCGGTCGGGTGCCGGTCGTGACGTGCGCCTCGATCGAGGAGGCGGTACGCGAGGCGTACCGGCTGGCACCCGCGGAGGGGTCGGTGCTGCTCGCGCCCGCCTGCGCGAGCTGGGACATGTTCCACGATTACGCGGAGCGCGGCGAGCGCTTCGCTTCCGCCGCTCGTGCGCTGGCTCGGGAGGTCGCCCGTGTCGACCCGTAGCGTCGTGGCCGAGCGGCGGAGCCACCTCAGGCTCGTGGCCTCCTCCGACCGTGTGGCCGCTCCGTCCGGCGATGCGACCGCGCGCAGGACCGTGGCCCTCCTGCTCGGCTCGACCGCCTTCCTCGTCCTGGGCGGGCTCGTGATGGTGTTGTCCGCGAGCTCGGTCTCCGCGTACGCGCGGTACGGGGACAGCTTCGTGTTCTTCCAGCGCCAGGCCGCGTACGCCGTCGCGGGGATCGCTGCCCTGCTGCTGACGTCGCGGATGCGCTATCCGGCGTGGCGTCGGCTGTCGCTCCCGCTCCTCGCCCTCACGCTCGTGCTGCTCGCGATCGTCCTGCATCCCGGCGCGGGCGTGTCCGCCTACGGCGCCTCGCGGTGGATCGAGCTCGGTCCGGTGACCGTGCAGCCCTCGGAGATCGCCAAGCTGTCCCTCATCGTCTTCGCGGCGAGCGTGCTCACGCGCAAGTGGGGCAGGCTCGCGGAGGTCGGACACCTGGCGATCCCGCTCCTCCCGGTGGTGCTGCTGATGTGCGGCATGGTGATGCTGCAGCCGGACCTGGGGACCACCCTGATCATCGCCGGCTCGGTGTACCTGCTCCTGTTCGCGGCCGGCGTCCGCCTGCGGTACCTGCTCGTGACCGGCGTGGTCGGCTCGACGATCGGGATCGCGCTGATCTTCGGGGCCGACTACCGGCGCGTGCGGCTCCTCGCGTTCCTCGACCCCTGGGCGGATGCCTCCAACACCGGGTACCAGCTCGTCCAGTCGTTGATCGCGCTCGGCTCCGGAGGACTGACGGGCGTGGGGCTGGGCGCCAGCCGACAGAAGTGGATGTACGTGCCCAACGCGCACACGGACTTCATCTTCTCGATCCTCGGGGAAGAGCTCGGCCTGCTCGGAGAGGTCGCCGTGCTCGCGGCGTTCGGCCTGCTGATCCTCGCCGGGATCCGCGTGGCGACGCGGGCACCCGACACCTTCGGGAGGCTCCTCGCCGCGGGCATCGTCTCGTGGTTCGGCCTGCAGGCCCTGATCAACCTCGGGGCCGTGACCGGTCTGCTCCCGATCACCGGGGTGCCGCTCCCGTTCCTGTCCTACGGCGGATCTTCGCTGGTCGTGTCCCTCGCGGCCGTGGGGATCCTGTGGAACATCGCGCGAGCGTCCGCCACCCCCCGGCCTCGCCCACAGAGGCGATCGAGGTGAGGGTGCTCGTGGCCGGAGGGGGGACCGCGGGGCACGTGTTCCCCGCGATCGCTCTCGCCAGGCGCCTGGCGGACGACCACGCTGCGGAGGTGCGGTTCGCGGGGACGTCCGCCGGCCAGGAGGCGATCCTCGTGCCCGAGGCGGGGTTCCCCTTCGACGTGGTGGATGCACGGCCGCTCCGCCGTGAGCTGTCGCTCGACGCCATCACCGCCCCCGTCGCCACGCTGCGCTCGGTGTCGCGCTGCGCCCCGCTCGTGGAGCGGGCCGACGTCGTGGTCGGGATGGGCGGGTACGTGAGCGTTCCGGTCGGAGCCGCGGCGCTTCGGGCCCGGCGCCCCCTCGTCCTGCACGAGCAGAACGCGGTCCCCGGGCTCGCGAACCGCGCCCTGGCGCTCGGCGCTCGCGCGGTCGCGCTCACGTTCGCCGACGCGTCCCGGCGGCTCCCGAGGCGCGCCCGCACGGTCGTGACGGGGAACCCCGTTCGCGACCCGATCCTGTCCGTCCGCGAGGATCGAGCCGTCCTCGCGCACGCCGCTCGTGCCGAGCTGGGCCTGGAGGAGGGACGGGCGACGGTGGTGATCTTCGGTGGCAGCCAAGGGGCGCTACGCGTGGACACGGCCGCCGTCGACGCGGTGCGGTCGCTGCGCGATCGCGCCGATCTGCAGATCCTGCTGCTCTCGGGTCGAGCGCACCAGGAACGGATCGCCTCGTCGCTGCGCGAGACCGGCGACGTGCTGGTCAGGCTCCGGGGTTTCCTCGACCGGATGGAGCTCGCCTACGCGATCGCCGACCTGGTGGTCGCACGGGCGGGGGCGACGACGTGCGCCGAGCTGACGGCGTGCGGGCTCCCGTCCATCCTGGTGCCCTACCCGTTCGCTACGGGTGGCCATCAGGAGGCGAACGCCCGAGCGCTCGAGCGCGCCGGCGCCGCGATGGTCGTCATGGACGAGGCGCTGTCCGGAGCGTCGCTCGCGCGCTCGATCCGAGACCTCCTGGACGACGCCGCCCGTCTCGAGCGGATGGGCGAGGCCGCGAGGGCCTGGTCGCGGCCCGACGCGGCCGCGACGCTCGCCCGGGTCGTGGTCGGGGTGGGGAGGCGCCCGTGAGCGCCCGGTACGTTCCACCGCCGGGGAGCGCCCCGACCTTGCCGGTGCCGGACCTGGCGCCCGTTCGGCGCCTGCACCTCATCGGGATCGGCGGAGCGGGCATGCGCAACCTGGCCAAGCTGTTCCTTGCCCGCGGGATCGCCGTGACGGGATCCGACATGAAGGACTCGAGCGGCCTGCGCGAGCTCGAACGGCTGGGGGTGCGGGTCCACGTCGGCCACGCCGAGGAGCAGGTCGGAGACCCGGACGCCGTGGTCGTGTCCAGCGCGATCCGCGAGCGGAACCCCGAGCTCGCAGCGGCGCGTCGGCGGGGGATCCCCGTGTGGGCACGCGCTCAGGCGCTGGCGGCGCTCGCCGGCGACGCTCGGACCATCGCCGTCGCCGGCACGCACGGGAAGACCACCACCACCTCCATGGTGGGGCTCGTCCTCGAGCGCGCCGGGGTCGATCCCACGTACCTCGTCGGCGGGGAGCCCAACGAGAGTGGGAGCGGGGCGCGCTCCGGACGCGGTGACCTCTTCGTCGCCGAGGCCGACGAGAGCGACGGCACGTTCCTGCTCCTCACTCCCGAGGTCGGCATCATCACCAACGTGGAGGTCGATCACGTCGACTTCTTCCGGGGCGGCCGGGAGGAGATCGAGGCCGCCTTCACCTCGTTCGCCGACCGATGCCGTCACGTCGTGGCGTGTGCCGACGACCCGGGCGCGGTCCGCGCCGTCGAGGCGACCGACGCCGAGGTCGTCTGGTACGGGACGTCGGAGCGGGCGCAGGTCCACCTCACGGTGCGCTCGGTCGGTTCCGAGGGGGCGCGAGGGACCGTGCGGATCGACGGGGAGCCGGTGGACGTGCAGCTCCGTGTCGACGGGACGCACATGCTCCTGAACGCGGCCTCGGCGATCGCCGCGGCGTCGATCGTCGGTGTCGATCCACGGGTGGCGGCCGAGGCCCTCGGGTCGTTCTCCGGCGTGCACCGACGGTTCGAGCTCCGGGGCTCCGCACGCGGTGCCCGCTTCTACGACGACTACGGGCACGTCCCGACCGAGCTGGCCGTGACGCTCGACGTCGCGCGCCGCACCGGCCCGAAGCGCCTGATGGCCGTCTTCCAGCCGCACCGGTACTCGCGGACGCAAGCGCTGTGGCGGGAGCTGGGCGCGAGCCTCGTCGAGGCGGATGTGGTGGTGGTGACGGACGTGTACGGCGCGGCGCAGGATCCGATCCCGGGGGTCACGGGCAAGCTGGTCGTCGACGGGGTCAACCTCGCGGCTCCGGGCAAGCGCGTCGTGTACCTCCCGCACCGCGCCGACGTCGTCCGGTTCCTCGATCGCGAGGTCCGCGAGGGTGACCTGGTGATCACGATGGGATGCGGCGACGTATGGATGCTCGGCGACGCCGCCCTCGAGGCGATCGGGGAGGGGTCGTGAGAGCCGACCTTCGACACGCCGAGGAGATCCTTCGGGACCGTTGCGGTGAGCGCGTCCGCACCCGGTTCCCGCTGGCTCCCCTCACGACCCTGCGGGTCGGAGGCCCAGCGGCGCTGTTCCTCGAGCCGTCGTCGGACCAGGATCTGATCGCGGCGAGCGAGGCCGTGCGGGAGACGGGCGTCCCCGTGCTGGTGCTGGGGAAGGGCTCGAACGTCCTCGTGTCCGACGAGGGGTTCGACGGCCTGGTCCTCCGGCTGGGTGGCGGGTTCCGGTGGGCGGGACGTGATGGTGACCGGCTCTCCGCGGGTGCCTCGATGCCGTTGCCGGCGCTCGCCGGCGTGGCGCTGTCCCACGCCCTCTCGGGCATCGAGTGGGGCGTGGCCATCCCGGCGTCGTTCGGCGGCGCCGTCCGGATGAACGCCGGTGCGCACGGGGGCGAGATCGCCGACGTCGTCGAGACGATCGAGGTCTTCGACCTCCTCGGTGAGGACGCACGCTGCCTGGAGGCTGCCGACGCTCGCTTCGTGTACCGGGACTCGGCGATCGCGGATGGGACGGTCGTGACGGCAGCGACCCTGCGGCTGCGCCCGGCGGAGCCCCGGACGATCCGGACGCGCATGGACGAGGTGCGGGAGTGGCGCAGGGCCCATCAGCCCCTGGCCGAGCCCAACTGCGGGAGCGTCTTCAAGAACCCGCCTGGCGACTTCGCCGCGCGCCTGATCGACGAGGCGGGGCTCAAGGGACGGGTCGTCGGGGGGGCGGCCGTCTCGGTCAAGCACGCGAACTTCATCGTCACCGCTCCGGGAGCCAGCGCCGCCGACGTGATCGAGCTGATCCGGTCGGTGCGCGAGACCGTCGAGGAGCGGAGCGGTGTCCGACTGGAACCGGAGGTGCGTCTCGTTGGACGGCACGGTCGATCCGCGATCTGAGCGCGGGCCTGCGCGGGTGTGGCGTGCGGCGGCCCTCGCGGGAGCCGTCCTCGTCCTGGCGGGTGGGCTCGCGGCCCTCACGCGGACGGGCGTGTTCCACGTCCGGAACGTGGAGGTGGTGGGCGCCGAGCATCTGTCGCGGGCCCAGGTGGTGGAGCTCACGGGGATCACGGACACCACCGATGCCGTGTGGCTGGATGAGGGTAAGGTCGAGGCTCGCCTGGAGCAGAACGCGTGGATCGCGGATGCCTCCGTGACCGTGACCCTCCCGTGGACCGTCGAGGTGAACGTGGTCGAGCGCCTCCCGGTCGCCGTCGTGCAGGGAGATCTCGGGACGATGCTGGTGGGTGACGACGGGGCCGTCCTCGGTGCCGTGGAGCAGCGTGCCGGGCTGCCCCTGATCCACGTCCCACCCATCCGACTGCACCTCGGCTCCCGCGTC
>Ga0209172_10007530_pt1 | contig 11228 bp, 9 predicted proteins | sample LarsenN4metaG_FD_184113 | JGI IMG/M metagenome (GOLD analysis project Ga0209172, IMG submission 184113) | Hot spring sediment bacterial and archeal communities from British Columbia, Canada, to study Microbial Dark Matter (Phase II) - Larsen... ... | reverse complement strand
TTCGGGCACGAACCCCTCGGACGCGCCGTTGATCGGGATCACGCTGTAGCGACCGATGTGCCGCTCGCGCGCGAAGTGGTCGGCGATGTTCGGGAACTCGCTGGCGATGCGGATCGTGCGCTTCGGGTCGTCGGCGCGCCACTCGCGCAGTGCGTCCGCCACCGTGCCGGCCTGCACGTCCTTGACGATCGCCGCGAGCCCGTAGCGCGAACGTCCGAGGTCGACGACCTCCTCTACCGGGCTCGTCGGGAACTGGACCTTGTGGTCGAACAGCACGTCACGCCCGGTCACCGCCAGATCGAACTGGCCGAGCGCCACCTGCTGCGGCATGTCCTGCGGCCGGATCACCTTCACCTCGACATTGTCGACGCTGATCTGCGGCCGCCGCACGAGCGCCCCGTCGCCGTAGCCGAACACGCGGATGCCTGCCGCCTCGAGCGCGGCCAGCGTGTGCGACTGCGCGTGCCCGTCGGGGAGCGCCAGCCGCAGCCGGCGCCATCCGTCGCGCGCGGGCGCCCCCGCCACCGTCACGCGCGGGACATTGAGCCGCACCGGCGTTGCCGCCGCGCCTGGCTGCCCGAGCAGGGGTCCGAGTACGGGCGACAGGTCCTTCGACGCGAGGCTGCGCCCGTTCGCGATCAGGCTCGCCGAGCAGTCGAGCACCTTGCCCAGCGGCCGCAGCCCGTGCGCTTCGATATCGGCCTCCGATCGCCCCGCGATCAGCGCAAGATCCGCATCCTCGGGCGGATACGCCTCCGCGGCGCCCCACACGCCGAATACGCGATAGCGCGGGAGGCGCATACGCCGCGCGAGCACGTCGGCGAGGTTCCCGTACTCGCTCACGATGCGCACCGCGTCGCTCCGCGCAGCGGCGCCGCCGTCGGCGAGCCAGAGCGACGTGGTCCCGAAGTCGAAGTCGCGCAGGCGCTCGATCGGGTGGCCGGGGAAACGCTGCACGAACTCCTCGATCCACGCCAGGCCGCAGATCCCGGCGTCGTAGTTGCCGAGCGCCACCTGCACAGGGATGTCCTTCTCGCGGAAGACGCGCGCGATCACGCGCCCGTCCGCCGCCTCGAAGCGCAGCGCGCGCGAGCCGGCGCCGTAGTCGGGGATGGGGATGCCCGCACGATCGAGCAGCGCCGCTACGTCCGGGCGCAGGTCGCCTGTGGGGATGGCGATGCGGATCATCGCCCCGCCCCGAGCGCCTTGAGCACGTCGTCGAGCGTCTTGAACGTCCGCTCGGCGCCGTCGCCGCGCAGGCGGAACCCATCGCCGACACACTCGAGCGTGCATTCCACCGGCGCCGACGGCTGCGTCGTCTCGGCGATAATGCCCGCCATGCGTAGCGCGGCCGCTGCGGCGTGCGCGGCAGCGATCGACCGTGCGTCATCGCCCGCCGCACGCACGTCCACGCGGACCGCGGCGGCTGGCGGCGTCTCATCGACCATCATCTCGACCAGCGGCGTCACATAGATCGCGAAACCCGACGCGGGCACGTCCCGCTCGCCGACGAGCCGCACGAGCGCGTCATAGCGGCCGCCCGCGCACACGCGCCGCCCGGCGACATCGATGCGCATCACCATGCCCGAGTAGTACTCGAAGCTGCGGGTCAGAGCCGCTTGCACGATCGGCGTCACGCCGCGCGCCTCGAGCGCCGCGACGATGAAGCCCAGCTCGTCGAGCGGCGCCGCGAGCGCCGGCACGTCGGCAACGATCGCTGAGCGCACGTTCGCGATGTACCCGCTGCCGCTGCCCTCGACGTCGAACAGCAGCCGCAGCGGCGCGTTCAGGCGCGGCAGCCGCGCTTCGACCTCCTCGACCACGCCGAGATCGCCGTCGAGCAGCCGGTCATACGCCGCCGCCTGCTCCTCATCGGTCATGCCCGCCGAGGCGAGCACCGCCCGCACGAGGCCGGCGTGTGAGAGCCGCACCGTCAGGTCCTCGGGCCGCCGTAACTTGCCGAGCACGTCCAGCGCCATCAGCACGAGCTCGATGTCGCCGGCCGGCCCGGTCTCGCCGAACAGTTCAGCACCGCACTGCCACTCCTCCCGCGATGTCCCGTCGTCCGTGAACCGGAAGATGTTCTGCCGGTAGAAGAGCTTCGCCACGCCGGCATCCGCGAGCCGCTCGGCGTACAGCCGTGCCGCGGGGATCGTCGAATCCGGCCGCAGCACGACGCGCTCGCCGCTCCAGCCGTCCCAGTCGAGGAAGGAGTAGACCCGGTCGAGCGTCTGCGGCGAGAGCGTCCCGGCCGCCGTGAACAGGTGGAGCGGCTCGATGACGGGCGTGCGGATCTCGCGGTAGCCCCAGGCGCGGCACGTCTGGGCGAAGGCGGTCTCGACCGCCCGCACGCGCTCCATCTCGTCGGGGAGCAGATCCTGCATCCCGCGCGCCCGCTGGGACGCCAGAGTCTCGTTCACGGAAGTCTCCACGATTGAGAAGTCCCCGCCCGTGCGGGCAGGGACGCTGCGAGCATTCTAACGCCGCGCCCGAAGGCGTCCAAACGCAGAGTCTGCTCACCGGGCGCCGTTGCCCGCATGTGATCTCGTCGCACTCTCATTGGCCAAGGACGCCACGGACGAGCTCGGCGACCGCCTCTGCCTCGCGCCGGTCTGACCGCCGCGCGTTCCCGCCGCGATACAATCCGTGCTGGAGGGTTGCAGCATGTGTGCGACTCTGCCCGTGACTCTGCCGCGCCTCCGGCTGCCTCCGCGCCGCGTCCGGCTCGCCATCGCCTGTGTCTTTCTCATCGCCGGCCTCGTCGCCGCCTGCGGACGCGACATCCATGAGCGGGAGGCGGTGCACATCCTCACTGCCGACGCCGAGGTCAACCCGGTGCTCTCGGGCTACATTGACCGCGGCATCGATGAAGCCGAGGACACCGGCGCGCGCGCCGTCGTCATCAAGCTGGACACGCCGGGCGGCCTCGTCGCGTCTATGGAGGACATCGTCCAGCGCATCCAGTCGTCCGAGGTGCCCGTCATCGTCTGGGTGGCGCCCGCGGGCGCGAAGGCGGCGTCGGCCGGAACGTTCATCACCATGTCCGCGCACGTCGCCGCGATGGCGCCCAGCACGCGCATCGGCGCCGCGCATCCGGTCGCCGTGGGCGGCGGCGACATCGAGGGCACCCTCGGGGAGAAGGTCGAGAACGACGCCGCGGCGTACGCCCGCGCCATCGCCGAGGAGCGCGACCGCAACGCCGACTGGGCCGAGGACGCGGTCCGCAAGAGCGTCTCCGCCACCGCCACCGAAGCGGTCGAGCTCGACGTCGTCGACTACATCGCGCGCGACCTCGACGAGCTGCTCGCACAGGCGGAGGGCCGTGACGTCAGCGTCGCCGGGGGCGAGGTGAGGCTCGCCGGTCTCGCCGAGGCGGAGCGCGTCGAGAACGACATGACGCTCGCCGAGCGCTTCCTGCTGCTGCTCAGCGACCCGACGATCGCGTTCCTGTTGCTGACGCTCGGCGGGCTCGGCCTGCTGATCGAGATCCTGAACCCGGGCATCTTCGCGCCGGGGGTGTTCGGCATCATCATGCTCATCCTCGCGTTCTTCGCCCTCGGCACGCTGCCCGTCAACTGGGCGGGCGTCGCGCTGATCGTGCTCGCGTTCGCCATGTTCGCTGCGGAGGCGTTCATCGTACCTGGCTTCGGCGCCTTCGGCATCGGAGGCGCCATCGCGCTTATCGTGGGCGGGCTACTCCTTACGTCGAGCGAACAGCCGGAGTTCCAGGTGTCGCGCTGGGTAGTGATCGTTACCGGCGTCGTCACCGCCGTCTTCTTTGTCATGGTCGCGACGGCCATCATCCGCTCGCGGCGCATGCCGGCGTCGTCGGGCATTGAGGCGATGATCGGACAGGTGGCGACCGCGCGCTCGTACCTCAATCCCGAAGGCTTCGTGTTCATCCAGGGTGAGCGTTGGAAGGCTGTCGCGGAGAACGCGCCGATCGACGAGGGCACACCTGTCGAGGTCGTCGATGTGAAGGGATTGACGCTTACCGTGCGCGCGAAGGACGGACAGGCTCAGGCCACGTGACCGTAGCCCAAGCCTCGAACACGCTCGTACAGCGGGAGATACTCGTCCGGCACAGCGCGCGCATGGTGCCGCAGGTGCCGCCGCAGCCCGCTGGCGTCGATCGGCCGTCCCAGCCACGACGACAGCCCTCCGATTGTGCGCTCTGTGTCGCCGAGCAGCGCATCGTACTCGACACACGTCGCATCGAGCCCGTGGGCATCGATGATCTCAATCAGCCGCTCGTACTCGGCGCGCCAGACATGCGCCGCCGCCCGCTTCGCTTCATCGCTCGCGAGCCCGAAGTACTCCGTCGTCGACGCGATCACTTCCTCCGGGCTGCGCAGGCAGACGAGGATGCGCGGCTTCTCGTCGAAGTGCCGCAGCCACGCCTCGAGCGTCCAGCAGAAGCGGGGATCCTTCCACGCCGGCGTCGCTGTCGCCGCGAGCGCGCGCATCTCCTCGCGATGCCCCTCGGCGATCTCGAGCATCCGCTCGCGCGATACCGTGGCAAACCACTCGTGCAGCCCGGCGCCGGCGAGCAGCCGTTCGTTCATCGCGACGACGGCGCGCTCCTCGAAGTAGCCCTCGGTGTTGCCGCGGTCCGCCTCGATCAGGTCGCGGCCTACGCTGATGCCCGACTCGTGCAGCAGGCGCGCGACGGCGCTCGTGCCCGAACGCCCGCTGCCGGTGATGATGATCACGAACCTACCACCGGTTGAAGTGGACGTATTCGTCGAACGGCAGCCGCGCCGCCTCCGGCGCGTGCTTCGGCGGACGCGCGCGGTATCCGAACCCGACGACGATGGCCACGCGATACTGCTCCGGCAGCCCGAGCACCTGGCGCGCGCAGTCGGGCCGGTGCATCGTCACCGGGCACGACGTCACGCGCTCGGCCCAGGCGGCGATCATCATGTTCTGCGCCGCCCGCCCCGCGTCGAACTCGGCGCGCGGTCCGGAGTCCTTATCGTCCGGCACGGCGACGGCGATGAGAAGCGGCGCGTTCGGGATCCAGCCCGCGAAGTCGCCGCACGTCGCGAGCTCCTCTTTCACCTTCTGATCGGTGATGACGATGAAGCGGCACGGCTGCGTGTTCTTCGAGCTGCCGGCCATGCGCCCGGCCTGCGCGATGCGCCGGACGACGTCGTCCGGCACCGGCTCGTCGGTGAACACCCGCGTGTCGCGCTTCGTGACGATGGTCCTGTACGTATCCAATGCGCTCGATGCTCCTTCGAGGCAAGTATCCGCGCGCCCGCGGCGAGGCACAACGCTGGATCACACGGCCTTACTCGGCCATGATGCGCCCATGGCTCGCTTCGGCTTCACGTTCCCCTTCGACGGCATCCCGCTCCATGCCCATAAGGACGTCCTGCAGGAGGCCGAGCGCCTCGGCTACACGGACGCCTGGTCGTACGAGATCGACGGCGTCGACTGCTTCACGCCGCTGGCCGCCGCCGCCGCGTGGACGGAGCAGCTACGCCTCGGCACGGCCATCGCCAACGTCTACACGCGCACGCCGCTGACGCTCGCCATGTCCGCGCTCGGCGTCGCCGAGGCCGCGCCCGGGCGCGTGATGCTCGGGCTGGGCACGGGCTCATCAGTGATCGTCGAGCGCTGGAACGGCGTCCCGTTCGAGCGCCCGTACACGAAGATGCGCGACGTCGTCACCGTCATCCAGAAGACGTTCTCCGGAGAGAAAGTCTCGGAGACGCTCGACACGGTGCGCGCCGACGGGTTCCGCATCTCGCGCCGCCTGGCGCCGATGCCGCCGATCTACATCGCCGCGCTGCGCAAGCGCATGCTGCGGCTCGCGGGCGCGATGGGCGAGGGCGCCATCATCAATTGGCTCGGCGCCCGCGATGTCCCCAAGGCGGTCGCAGAAGCCCGGCGCGGCGCCGAAGAGGCCGGGCGCGATCCGGCGAAGGTCGAGATTGTCTGCCGCATCTTCGTCTGCATGACCGAGGACGAGCCTGTGGTGGACTTCATCGGCCGCCGCTCGATCTCCGCCTACCTCAACGTGCCGGTCTACGCGAAGTTCCACGAGTGGCTCGGCCGCGCGCCAGCGCTGCAACCGATGTGGGACGCGTGGAACGCCGGCGACCGCAAGCAGGCGACGGCCGTCATACCCCGCCAGGTCATCGACGATCTGCTGATCCATGGCGATTCGGAGACGTGCCGGCGCAAAGTCCAGGAGTACGTCGACAACGGCGTGACTGTGCCGGTGGTCAACGTGATCCCGACGTCGCCGGACCCGCAGGAGCGCGCCAGGCAGTCCGTCGACGTGCTGCGGGCGCTCGCTCCTCGTTAGACACGCGCGACGGCGCGGTCCAGCTCGAACCGCACCATCATCGACTTCGGGCCGCCCGGGCGCATCAGCTCCTCGCCGTCCTCGTGCACCACCTTCATCCGGCGGACGCGCCGCATCAGCTCGCGCACGGCGATCTCGCCCTCGAGGCGCGCGAGCGGCGCTCCGACGCAGTAGTGGATGCCCATGCCGAACGCCAGGTGCCGGTTCGGCTCGCGGTCGATGATGAACTGGTCGGGGTTTTCGAATGCGCGCTCGTCGCGGTTGGCGGACGCCATGAGCGGCAGCAGCCGCGCGTCCTTCGGGATCCTCACGCCGCCGATCTCGACGTCACGCATCGCGCGCCGGAACGTCGCCGGGAACGGCGAGTAGAAACGCAGCACTTCCTCGATCGCGCTCTGCACCAGCTCCGGGTGCTCGCGCAGCCGGTCCCACTCCTCGGGATAGTCCGAAAATGCACGGATCGCGTTGACGATCAGGCCCGTCGTCGTCTCGTTGCCCGCGACGAGCAGCACGCGGCACACAACGAGCAGGTCTTCCTCGCTGAGGCGGCCGTCCTCTGTCTCGGCGTGCACCAGCTCGCTCAGCAGGTTGTCTTCGGGCTCGCGGCGCAGCTTGTCGAGGCGCGCCCGGAAGTAGGCATCGAACTCAGCGTTGATCTCCAGCAGCGCGGAGTCGTCGCCGGTGAGCAGCGTCGGACCCAGGTTTTCGATAATGGCGTCTGACCATCGCTTGAACGTCGCCAGGTCGCCGTCCTGCACTCCCAGCATCGTCGCGATCACCATCACGGGCAGCGGGTAGGCCAGACCAGCGACGGCGTCCGCCTCCTCGTGCTGGAGCATCGCATCGACCAGGCGCCTGCAGTTCTCCTCGATCGCGTCGCGCTGCAGCTCCACCGTCCGGGGCGTGAACGCCTTCGAGATCAGCCCGCGCATGCGCGTGTGCGACGGCGGGTCGTCGAACAGGATCGTCGGCGGCCGCGCCTCGCCACGCATCGAGCGCGCGTCCACGCGCGACGAGAACGTCTCCCAGTCGCGCAGCACTCGCACGACATCGTCGTAGCGCGTGACGGCCCACAACCCGACGTCGCCGCCGAGCTGCACGACCGGAGACGAATCGCGCATGATCTTGAAGAGCCCGTACGGGTTGCGCACGAATTCTGGATTATCGAACAGCCCGATCGTCCCGGGCGTCGCGGGCGCATTGGCCTGCTGCTCGGTCATCGCTGCCTCCATTCGTTCGGCAGAAGCGATTATTTCACTTTCACCAAAGTATTCCCTCAGCCTCCACGCATGTCAACCCCGCCATCGTCGCCCGAACCGCCAAGCTCACCGGGCCCCTCCCCCACTCCACCGCGGGCGGCAGGGGTTCGCCGTGGCTGCCCGCGTACCGACACGGCCCCCGATCGCTGGTGTTGCCCACCGCTCACCGCCCTCTGCTGTCGGCCCTGTGTTGTCTGTCGTCTGTTGTTCCGTCGCTCTTCCTTGACCGACGCCGCGTCACGGCATGTCCCGCCCGAAACCTGTAACCTGTCACCTGTACAGCATGTCCGAAGAGAACGCCAAACCCGCCCTCGACATGATGAACTACGGCATGTACGTGATCGGCTCGCGCGGGCCGCACGGCATGAACGTCATGGCCGCCCACTGGCTCATGCAGATCTCGTTCAAGCCGCGCATGGTCGCCCTTTCGCTCGAGAACGACGCCCGCACGCTCGCCAATATCCGCGAGACGCGCGTCTTCAGCGTCAACATCATGGGCGAGGGCGAGGAGTCGCGCGAGCTCGTCGCCTCGTTCCTCCAGCCGTCCGACCCGCGCAAGATCATCGGCCGCAACGTCGATGGCCAGCCGCTCGTCGTCGACAAGCTCGCCGGCGTCGAGCACAAGACCATGGCCACAGGCTGCCCCATCCTGCGCGCCGCGCTCGCCTGGTTCGAATGTGAGGTCGAGGGCGGCATCCCCACCGGCGACCACACGCTCGTCGTCGCGCGCGTCACCGACGGCGGCCAGATCAACCACGGAAAGCCGCTGCGCGACGACGACCTGGGCTGGACGTACTCAGGCTGACGAGGCGACCGGCGTTGTCTCCGCCTGCCCGGGCACGACGATGGCGCGAGGGTTGACCATCACGCGGTCGAGGAACAGCGCCATCAACGACGCGCACTGCCGCCCGAAGTCCGGCAGCGCGTCGAACGCATGCGGCAGGCCATCGAACACGTGCAGCTCCGCCGGCACATTCGCGTCGGCGAGCGCCCGCTGCATGCGGAGGCTCTCGCGGTAGTCGACGAGCTGGTCTTTGTTCCCGGTCAGCAGCATCGTCGGCGGGAAGCCCGGCTTCGCGTGCGTGATCGGGCTCGCGAGGTCGACCGTCTCCTCGCTCACGCCCGGCCCGAACAAGAACGCCACGGCGTCGCGCAGCTGTGACATGTCGACGCCGGGCCGGCGGAACTGCGTCGGCGCGTAGAACGCGACGCAGGCCGCGACATCGGTCGGCACGCCCTGGTTGCCGCCGTCGCCCTCAAACGCCGGAAGATTCGGCGTCCCCGCGACGATCAGCGACAGGTGCCCGCCCGCCGAATTGCCTTCCACGGCGATCTTCCGTGGGTCGATCCCGAGCTGCGACGCGTTCGCGCGCATCCAGCGCAGCGCCGCCTTCACGTCGTGGATCTGCGCCGGCCACTTCGCCTCGCCCGCCAGCCGGTACTCGCACGCGACGCAGACGTAGCCCAGCCGACCGAGGAGGATCCCGTACCCGCGCAACTGCGAGCGGTCGCCCCGTACCCAGCCGCCGCCGTGCACCAACAGCACGCCCGGCCGCTCAGTCCCCTGCTGCGGCGGCATGAACACGTCGCACTTCAGGTCGCGCCCGCCGCCCCGGCCGAACACGATGCCTTCCTCGACCGTCACGCGCCCCGTCTGCAGCTCAGCCATCCGAACCTCCAATCGCTGCTATTGATTGTGTTGAAAGTACGCCCGATCCACGTTCAGGTGCAACGCTCCGACGAGAAGATCGGGCCGAACGTCAATTACCCATAACGCGAACGCGAGCCTAGAATAGTGCGCTCGCGCAGCACAGAGGAGTGTCCGAGATGGCCCGAAAGAACGGCAGCCGCGCTTCAGATCTTCCCGCCGCAACCTACACCTTCAGCTTCCAGGCCCAGTATCCGAACAAGCCCGGCATGCTGGGCCAGATCGCGGCCGCCGTCGGCGAGTGCGGCGGCAACATCGGCGACATCGACGTCGTCCGCAGCACCGGCACGAGCATCATGCGCGAGATCAGCGTGCAGGCCCGCGACAGCGAGCACGCCCGCGAGATCGTCGACCACGTCAAAGCCATCAAGGGCGTCCAGATCAAGAGCGTCGCCGACCGCGTGTTTCTCAGCCACCGCGGAGGCAAGATCGAGATACAGAACAAAGTGCCCGTCACGAGCCGCCGGGACCTTTCCGTCGTCTACACGCCGGGCGTCGCCCGCGTCTGCCTGGCGATCGACAAGGATCCCGAGGCCGCCTACTCGATGACGATCAAGGGCAACACGGTCGCCGTCGTCAGCGACGGCACGGCCATCCTCGGGCTGGGCGATCTCGGCCCGAAGGCGGCGATGCCCGTCATGGAGGGCAAAGCGATGCTCTTCAAGGCGTTCGGCGGCGTCGACGCCTGGCCGATCTGTCTCGACACGAAGGACCCGGACGAGATCGTGTCGATCGTCAAGGCGATCTCGCCGGGCTTCGGCGGCATCAATCTCGAGGACATCTCGGCGCCGCGCTGCTTCTACATCGAGGACCGCCTGAAGGAGGAGCTCGACATCCCCGTCTTCCACGACGATCAGCACGGCACCGCCGTCGTCGTGCTCGCCGCCCTGCTCAACGCGCTGCGTATCGTCAAGAAGGAGCCGCAAGACCTGAAGGTCGTCGTGCTCGGCGTGGGCGCGGCGGGGGTCGCCTGCTCGAAGATCCTCATGTCCTACGGCGTGAAGAACATCATCGGCTGCGACCGCGCCGGCATCATCCACAAGGGCCGCACCGAGAACATGAACTTCATGAAGGAGTGGTTCGCCGAGCACACGAACCTCGAGGGCCTGAGCGGCACCGTCAGCGACGCGATGGAGGGAGCCGACCTCTTCCTCGGCCTCGCCGGCCCCAACATGATCACGGTCGACGACGTGAAGAAGATGAACCGCGACCCCATTGTCATGGCGATGGCCAACCCGGACCCGGAGATCCGGCCGGAAGTCGCGGGCCCGCACGTCGCCGTCATGGCCACCGGCCGCTCCGACTTCCCGAACCAGATCAACAACGTGCTCTGCTTCCCCGGCCTCTTCCGCGGCGTCCTCGACGTGCGCGCGCGCCAGATCACCGAGAACATGAAGGTGAAGGCCGCCGAGGCGATCGCCGCCGCCGTCGGCAAGAACGAACTGAGCGCCGAGTACATCATCCCCAGCGTGTTCCACCCGACCGTTTTCCGGAACGTCGCGAAGGCGGTGGCCGAGGCGGCGATCGAGGACGGCGTGGCCGAGCGTGAGAAGAGGCCGACCCCCGTCTTCATCTAGGCGCGCGAAGATGCGAGAGCCGGGGGGACCATGTCTGTTGACACCGCCTGCGAGCTCGTAATGAACCCGTGCGCCGAACGTTGTGGCGTCTGAGGAGAGTGTGTATGCGCCGCCTTTCGTCTCATGCCGGTTGGATTGTCTCGGGCGTCCTTGGCGTCGTGCTCACGGCCTCGTGGGCCGGCGCCGTCAGCGGAGGGCAGCTTGACCCGCCCGGCGCTCCAAGCTCGACGATGAAGAGTCTGGCTGACATCCCTGGCTCGTGGCACCGCCTGCTGTCAGACAGCGGCGACGACGCCTGCAACACACAGCGCTTCACCTGCGTCATGGGGGCAGCCGCCGTCCTCGACAACGAGACCGGCCTCGTATGG
>Ga0209172_10007527_pt1 | contig 11235 bp, 12 predicted proteins | sample LarsenN4metaG_FD_184113 | JGI IMG/M metagenome (GOLD analysis project Ga0209172, IMG submission 184113) | Hot spring sediment bacterial and archeal communities from British Columbia, Canada, to study Microbial Dark Matter (Phase II) - Larsen... ... | reverse complement strand
TGGCACCGGACCCCGAGTTCAGCTTCGGCCAGGCCGACTTCGAGCGCGTGCGCACGCTGATCTACCAGCGCGCCGGCATCAGCCTGCACGCTGGCAAGCAGGCGATGGTCTACAGCCGCCTCTCGCGCCGCCTGCGCGAGACGGGGCACCGCAGCTTCGGCAGCTACCTGCAGTGGCTGGAGACGCACACCGGCGCTGCGGGTGAATCGGAGTGGCAGGAGTTCATCAACTGCCTCACCACCAACCTGACGGCATTCTTCCGCGAGGAGCACCACTTCCATGCGCTGGCGCAGGACCTCAAGGCACGCGGCGTGACGAACCCGCGCATCTGGTGCAACGCCGCCTCCACCGGCGAGGAGCCCTACTCGATCGCGATGACGGTGGTCGAGACGCTGGGCGCCGCCACCGGCGCGCGCATCCTCGCCAGCGACATCGACACCAAGGTGCTGGCCACCGCGGCGCGCGGCGTCTACCCGGCCGACTCGAGAGGCCTCTCGGCCGAGCGGCTGCGGCGCCACTGCCTGCGCGGCACCGGCGCCAACGCAGGCTTCATGCGCATCCGGCCCGAACTGCAGAAGCTGATCGAGTTCCGCACCCACAACCTGATGTCGGCGCAGTGGTCGCTGGGCGAGCCGTTCGACTTCGTGTTCTGCCGCAACGTGATGATCTACTTCGACGCCCCCACGCAGCGCCGCGTGCTGGAGCGCATCCACGCGGTGATGAAGCCCAAGGGACTGCTGTACGTGGGCCACTCCGAGAACTTCTCGGACTCGCGCGAGCTGTTCCGGCTGCGTGGCAAGACCATCTACGAGCGCGTCTGACGCACCCGCCTTCAGCGCGCCCCCGCCACGCCGATATCGCAAGCACCATGGTCCCCGCCCCGAGCACTGCCGCTTCGACCGGATCGAGGCTCGCCCGCCTGAAGGCGCAGCCGCGCAAGCCGGGCGAGGCCTCGTTCTTCTTCTACGACGCCCACTTCAAGAACGACGCGGTCAAGATCCTGCCCGGCGAGTACTTCGTGCACGACGAGGACCTGCTGATCATGACGACGCTGGGCTCGTGCATCGCCGCCTGCCTGTGGGACCGCAATGCGCGCGTCGGCGGCATGAACCACTTCATGCTGCCCGACGGCGCCGGCAACGGGCTGGACAGCGGCCGTTACGGCTCCTACGCGATGGAGCTGCTCATCAACGAACTGCTCAAGCGCGGCGCCACGCGCGCCACGCTGGAGGCCAAGGTGTTCGGCGGCGGACAGGTGATCAGCGGCATGAGCACCATGAACGTCGGCGAGCGCAACACGCAGTTCGTGCTCGAGTACCTGAAGACCGAGCGCATCCCGGTGGTCTCCAAGGACGTGATGGAGGTCTACCCGCGCAAGGTGTGCTTCCTGCCGCACTGCGGCAAGGCGATGGTCAAGCGGCTCTCGCCCACCAACCCGGAAGCGCTGGCCGCGCAGGACCGCGCCGCCGCGCAGAAGCTGGTGCCGCCGTCCAGCGGCGCCGGCTCGGTGGACCTGTTCTGACGACAAGCGAAGCGAGGAGGCGCATTCATGGCCAAGACGCGCGTGGTGGTGGTCGACGATTCGGCCCTGGTGCGCAGCCTGCTGTCGGAGATCATCAACCGGCAGCCCGACATGGAGTGCGTGGGTGCGGCGTCGGATCCGTACGTGGCGCGCGAGATGATCCGCAACACCAACCCCGACGTCATCACGCTGGACGTGGAGATGCCGCGCATGGACGGCATCGACTTCCTCGGCAAGCTGATGCGCCTGCGCCCGACGCCGGTGGTGATGGTGTCCACGCTGACCGAGCGCGGCGCCGAGGTGACGCTGCGCGCCCTCGAGCTGGGCGCGGTGGACTTCGTGGCCAAGCCCAAGATCGGCGTGGCCGACGGGCTGAAGAAGCTGGCCGAGGAGATCACCGACAAGGTGCGCATCGCCTCCAAGGCCCACCTCAAGCGCCTGGCCACCCCGGTGGCCGGGCCGGCCGCCGGCCAGCACGGTGACACGGCCGCGCGCACCGCGCCCGCACCCACGCCGGCGCTGGGCCGGCTGTCGACCGAGAAGATCGTCTTCATCGGCGCGTCCACAGGCGGCACGGAAGCGACCAAGGAAGTGCTGACCCAGCTGCCGCCGGACAGCCCCGCGGTGATGATCACGCAGCACATGCCGCCCGGCTTCACCAGGAGCTACGCAGCGCGCCTGGACGGGCTGTGCCGCATCCGCGTGGCGGAGGCGCGCGACGGCGAACGCGTGCTGCCGGGGCATGCCTACATCGCGCCGGGCGGCCACCACCTGAGCGTGGAGCGCAGCGGTGCCAACTACGTCGCGCGCGTGCAGGCCGGCGAGCCGGTGAACCGTCACATGCCCTCGGTGGAGGTGCTGTTCAAGTCCGCCGCCCGGGTGGTCGGCCCGAACGCGCTGGGCATCATGCTCACCGGCATGGGCGCTGACGGCGCGAAGGCGATGCGCGAGATGCGCGACGCCGGCAGCTACAACTTCGTGCAGGACGAGGCGAGCTGCGTGGTGTTCGGCATGCCTCGCGAGGCCATCGCGCACGGCGCGGCCCACGAGGTGCTGCCGCTGTCGCAGATCGCGCCCAAGCTGATCGAGCGGCTGCGCAGCACCGCGGGCCTGTCGATCAACCGGGTGTGAGCGCTCAGTAGAAGCGGCCGAGCCCGCCGCGCGCGTCGATGCGGTCGGGTGACGGGCCGCGCTCGCGCTGCTCGCGCCGGGCGCGCGCCTCCTCCTGCATCCACAGCGGCATGCCCATGTCGCGCAGCGTGGCCTCGTCGAGTTCGAGCACATCCTGCAGCGCCCGGCGCTCGCGCCAGCGGGCGGCGGCGCCAGCCAGCCGGTCGCGCAGGTCGGCCAGGTGATCGGCGAGCCGCTCGTGCCAGCGGCGGCCCAAGGCGATGGTGACGGTGTTCATGGGGGACTCCTGTTTGGCGGTACTGGTAAGCCTATGCGCCCAGACATCGAAAGAAAATCGATCTCTTCCGCCCATCTTGGTCAGCTATGCTTACCAGGATGGCCCGATTGCCCCTCCACACCCTGCCGACCTTCCGCACCGTCGCCCGCCTGGGCAATCTGCGTGCGGCCGCCGAGGAACTGCACCTCACGCACAGCGCGGTGAGCCAGCAGGTGCGCCTGCTGGAGGAGCAGATCGGGTTTGCGCTGTTCGACCGGGTGGGACGCCGCATCGTGCTGAACCGCGCGGGGGGCACGCTGCTGCGTGCCGTCGAGCCCGCACTCGCCCAGCTCGAAGAGGGCTTGCGTGCGGCGGAACTGGCCAGCAGCGGCGGCGGCGACGAGAACCTGCGCGTCACCACGCTGCCTTCGTTCGCGCAGCGTTGGCTGCTGCCGCGCATGGCAGCCTGGCGCGAGCGACACCCCGACATCGCCCTCGAACTGCACGCGTCCCAGCAGATCGTCGACCTTTCGCGCGAGGGCTTCCATGCGGCGCTGCGCACCGGCGCGGGCCCGTGGCGGGGAATGATCGCGGAGCGTCTGCTGGACTCGCCGTGGATCGTGGTGGGTGCGCCGTCGGCGGCCGGCCGGCTGCGCGGCGTGCCGGCGCAGACCCTGGCCGACGAGCCGCTGCTCGGGCACGCGCCGCTGTGGCAACGCTGGTTCGAGCTCGCCGGCCACAAGGTGCGCATCAAGCCGGTGGCGGAATTCAACGACGCCGGGCTGATGCTGCAGGCCGCGGAACAGGGCCTGGGGCTGGCGCTGGCGCGCGAGGTGCTCGCCGCCGACGCGCTGGCGGGCGGGCGGCTGGTGCGCCTGTCGCCGACCGCGCTGGAGGACCCGGACGCCTACCCCTACTGGCTGGTCTACCCGCCCACGCTGGCCGACTGGCCGCCGCTGACGGCGTTCCGCGCCTGGCTTCGCGAGGAGCTCACGCCGGCGGCAGGAACAGCGACTGCAGGTCCGACAGGAAGTCGAAACCGAGCGGCGTCGGGCGCAGCGCGGCGGCGTCGCGCTCGATGAGGCCGCGGCGCTGCGCCTCGGCCAGCGCCGGCTCGATGGCCGACAGCGGCAGCCCGGTGCGCTCGGTGAAGCGCGACAGCGCGAAGCCCTCGCGCAGCCTCAGCGCGTTGAGCATGAACTCGAAGGGCAACGCGCTGCGCGCCACCTCCTCGTCGTTGGAAATCGCATCACCGGCCAGCGCGCGCTCGATGTAGCCCATCGGCTCGCGCCAGCGCACCTGGCGCACGACGCGGTGCGCAAAGCTCAGCTTGCCGTGCGCGCCGGCGCCGATGCCAAGGTAGTCGCCGAACTGCCAGTAGTTGAGGTTGTGCGCGCAGCGGTGGCCCGGTCTCGCGAAGGCCGACACCTCGTAGCGCTCCAGCCCGGCGCGGGCGGTGCGCTCGACGATCCGGTCCAGCATGTCGGCGCTCGTGTCGTCGTCAGGCAGGCCGGCGGGAGGACGGCTGGCGAACAGCGTGTTCGGCTCGAGGGTGAGGTGGTAGATCGACAGGTGCGGCGGTTCGAAGGCAAGCGCCGTGTCGAGCTCGCGCCCGAGTTCGGCCACGCCCTGACCGGGCAGCGCGTACATCAGGTCCAGGTTGAAGGTCTCGAAGTGGCGAGTGGCCTCCTCCACCGCGGCGCGCGCCTGGCGCCCGTCGTGCACGCGCCCCAGCACGCGCAGCCGCGCGTCGTCGAAGCTCTGCACGCCGATCGACAGGCGTGTCACCCCGGCGTCGCGGAAGGCGCGGAAGCGGTCGCGCTCGAAGGTGCCGGGGTTGGCCTCGAGCGTGATTTCGGCACCGGGCTCCAGCGGCAGGCGCGCGCGGATGTCGCCGATCAGCGCGGCGATGGCGTCCGGCGAGAACAGGCTGGGCGTGCCGCCGCCGATGAACACGCTGATCACGCGCCGGCCCCACACGAACGGCAGCGAGGCCTCCAGGTCGGCGCGCAGCGCGTCCAGGTAGCGCCGCTCGGGAGGCGAACCGGCCTGGCGCCACTCGTGCGAGTTGAAGTCGCAGTAGGGGCACTTCTTCAGGCACCAGGGCAGGTGCACGTACAGCGCGAGCGGCGGCAGGGCGGCCAGCGAGAGCGTGCCCAGCCGCGTGTAGCGTGCCAGCCGGTCGGCGGCGGCTTCAGCCAAGGTGCCAGGCCTCGCGCAGCAGCGCGAGCATCTGCGCGGCGGCCCGCGCGCGGTGGCTGTGCGTGTTCTTGGTGGCGGCGTCGAGCTCCGCCACGCTCGCGCCGAGCGACGGGATGAACATCAGCGGGTCGTAGCCGAAGCCACCGGCGCCGCGCGGCGAGGCCAGGATCTCACCGCTCCAGCGGCCCACCGCCACGAGCGGCTCGGGGTCGTCCGCGCCGCGAAGCGCCACCAGCGTCGAGACGAAGCTGGCGCGGCGGTCGGCCGCGCCTTCCAGGCGCTGCAGCAGCAAGGCGTTGTTGGCTGCGTCCTGCGCGCGGCGCTGCGCCTCGCGGTCGCCCGCCGGCAGCGCGACCTGCGCGAAGTGCGCCGAGGCCACGCCCGGCGCGCCGCCCAGCGCGTCGACGCACAGGCCGGAGTCGTCGGCGATGGCGGCGCCGCCGGTGGCGCGTGCCGCGTGGCGCGCCTTGGCGAGCGCGTTCTCGATGAAGGTGTGGTGGGGTTCGTCGGCCTCGGCCACGCCCAGCGCGCCCTGCGCGACGATCTCCAGCGGCAGCACGGCGAACAGCACCTTCAGCTCGGCGAGCTTCTTGGCGTTGTTGGAGGCGAGCACCAGGCGCATCGGCTCAGACTCCGAGCGCCGCCCGCTGCGCCGCCACCAGCTCGCGGATGCCCTTGTCGGCCAGCGCCAGCAGGGTGGCCATCTCGGCGTGGCTGAACGGCACGCCTTCGGCCGTGCCCTGCACCTCGACGTAGCCGCCTTCGGAGGTCATCACCACGTTCATGTCGGTGTCGCAGGCCGAGTCCTCGACGTACTCGAGGTCGAGCAGCGGCGTGCCCTGCACGATGCCGACCGACACCGCGGCGACGAAGCTGCGGATCGGCGAGGCGGCGATCTTCCCGTTTGCGATCAGCCAGCTCACCGCGTCGTGCGCGGCGACGAAGGCGCCGGTGATGGCCGCCGTGCGCGTGCCCCCGTCGGCCTGCAGCACATCGCAGTCGAGCGAGAGGGTGCGCTCGCCCAGCGCCTTCAGGTCGAACACGCTGCGCATCGAGCGGCCGATCAGGCGCTGGATCTCCTGCGTGCGGCCGCTCTGCTTGCCCTTGGAGGCCTCGCGGTCGGAGCGGGTGTGGGTGGCGCGCGGCAGCATGCCGTACTCGGCGGTGACCCAGCCCTCGCCGGAGCCGCGCTTGTGCGGCGGCACCTTCTCCTCGACGGAGGCGGTGCACAGCACCTTGGTGTCGCCGAAGCACACCAGCACCGAGCCCTCGGCGTGGCGGGTGTAGTGGCGCGTGAGGGTGACGGGACGCAGGGCATCCGCGGCGCGGCCGTTCGTTCTCAGGAAGGAAGTCATGCTGCGATTGTCGCAGCCGGGCGGCGCGTCAGCTCTTCTTCTGCGAAGAGCGGCGGATGGCCTCGTTGATCTCGCGGATCGAGCGCTCGATCTCGGCGTCGTCGAGCTCGTCGGGCGAGTCGGTGCCCAGCACGCTGGCCTGGATGGTGGAGGCGAACACCTCCTCGCCGAGCGACTGCGTGGAGATCCCCAGGCCGCTGTCGCTGTCCTCGGCAGCCTCCCACTCGACCGCCAGCACCGAGACGTTGTCGCACTTCGGGCCGCCGTTGCGCAGCGCCTGCTCGACGAGCTCGGGCACGGCGTCGGAGATGGCGTTGCGCGAGAGCTGGTCGACGATCTCGGCGTCGGACACGGTGCCCCACAGCCCGTCGCTGCACAGCAGCAGCCGGTCGCCCGACTGCAGCATCAGCGGGCCGACGGTGTCGACGACCGGCTTGCCCGGGCTGCCCAGGCAGGTGAACAGCACGTTGCGGTTGAAGCGCTCGCCCATGGGCACCACCTGGCTCATGGTCTCCTGCAGCTCGGAGTAAGAATGGTCGCGCGTGCGGGCGATCAGCTTGTCGCCGCGCACCATGTACAGGCGCGAGTCGCCGCAGTGCGCCCAGTAGGCCGAATTGCCCTGCAGCAGGCAGGCCACGACGGTGGTGCGCGGCGTGTCGATCAGGGCCTTCTGCGTGGCGTAGCGCAGCAGCTGATGGTGGCCGGCGATGATGGCCTCGTTGAGGAAACGCATCGGGTCGGCCAGGGTCGGCTTGGAGTCGCGCTGGAACATGGCCGCCAGCGTCTGCAGCGCAAGCTGAGAGGCGACCTCGCCCTCGGGGTGCCCGCCCATGCCGTCGGCCAGCGCGAACAGTCCCGCGTCCCGCGTGTAGCAGTAGCCCATGCGGTCTTCGTTCTTCTCGCGGCCGCCCTTGCGGCTCACCTGGTACACCGAGAAACGCATGCGTACCCCGACCTCAGGCCTTGGCGCCGGTGGTGAGGTTCTCGATCTGCAGCTTCAGGCGCTCGCTGAAGCTCAGCTTGGTGTAGCGGCGCTCGGTCTCGCGCGCCAGCTCCTTCTGCAACGCGAACACGCTCTGCGGGCGCGAGAGCGGGTCCAGCGACATGCACCACTCCGTCACCTCGATCAGGTTGTCGGAGTAGATGTTGCGCAGGCGCGAGAGGCTGAGCGCGAGGCGGTCCTTCTCGATGCGCTGCGGCGCGTCGTTGGGCGGGTAGCCCTGCATGCAGGCGTAGATGCACGCGCCGATGGCGTAGATGTCGGTCCATGGCCCGAGCGTGCCGTCGCGGCGGTACATCTCGGGCGCCGCGAAGCCGGGCGTGTACATCGGGCGGATGAAGTTGCCTTCCTTGCTCAGCACCTCGCGCGCCGCGCCGAAGTCCAGCAGCACCGCCTTGTTGTCGTTGGTGATGAAGATGTTCGCCGGCTTGATGTCCAGGTGCAGCATCTTGTGCTGGTGCACGATGCGCAACCCGCGCAGGATCTCGTCGAACAGCGAGCGGATGGTGGACTCGCGGAACACCTTGTCGCGCTTGAGGTCACGCGCGGTGACGATGAAGTCCTGCAGCGTGTCGCCCTGCAGGTAGTTCATCACCATGTAGACGGTCTCGTTCTCGCGGAAGAAGTTCAGCACCGAGACCACGCTCGGGTGGCTGATCTGCGCGAGCGATCGCCCTTCCTCGAAGAAGCTCTTCAGGCCCAGGCGGTACAGCGGCTGCTTCTCCGGCTTGACCCGCGGCGTGAGCTCGCCCGGGGAGCGCTCCGCCAGCGAGGACGGCAGGTACTCCTTGAGCGCCACCAGGTGTCGATCACTGTCTTCGGCCAGGTAGACGACGCCGAAACCACCGGCCGCCAGCTTCTTGATGACCTGATAGCCGCCCACCACCGTGCCGGATGGCAATGGTGCTGGTTTGGGCTTTGACATAATCGCGTTTTTCGAGGGGAAATGGGCGAATGGCAGTCTACAGCATGACCGGCTACGCCAGTGCCAGCGCGGGCCCCGCGGCCCCGGGCGACGCAGCCGGAAGTGCGGAAACTGGCACGCCCCGCGCATCCGTCGCCGGCGGTTCGGTGACCGTCGAGCTGCGAAGCGTAAACAGTCGTTTCCTCGACCTCGTGCTGCGCCTGCCCGACGAGTTCCGCGCGCTCGAGCCCGCGCTGCGTGATCTGGTCGGCGCGGCGTTCCGGCGCGGCAAGATCGAACTGCGACTGAATGCACAACTCGAGTCCGACAGCGCCTGGCCGCAGCCGCAGCCCGAGCAGCTGAGCCGGCTGGCGCGGCTCGAAGGCACGGTGCAGGGCTGGCTGCCCAAGGCGCAAAGCCTGTCGGTCCACGAGGTGCTGCAGTGGTGCCGCACCGGCACCGCGACGCCGAAGCTCGACGACGCCGCACTGGACGCCGCGCGGCGCTGCATCGCCGGCCTGCGCGACGCGCGCGCCCGCGAGGGCGCCCGGCTGTCGGCGATCCTGATGGAACGTGTCGGCCGGCTGCGCGAGCTCGCGGCGCAGGCCGAGCCGCTGGTGCCGGCCGTGGTGCAGCGGCAGCAGCAGCGCTTCCTAGAGCGCTGGCGCGAGGCGCTCAGCGTGGTCGACGCCTCGGCCAGCGTGCCGCGCGAAGCGCTGCAGGAGCGCGCCATCAACGAAGCCGCCGCGTTCGCCATCCGCATCGACGTGGCCGAGGAGCTGGCGCGGCTGCGCGCCCACCTCGACGAGATCGAGCGGCTGCTGCAGGCCGGCGGCGAGGTCGGCAAGCGGCTCGACTTCCTGATCCAGGAACTGCTGCGCGAGGCCAACACGCTGGCCTCCAAGGCCGCTTCCCTGGAACTCACCAACATCTCGGTGGAGATGAAGGTGGCCATCGAGCAGCTGCGCGAGCAGGTGCAGAACCTCGAATGAAGCCCGAAGACTACCCCGGCAACCTGTTCGTCGTCGCCGCGCCGAGCGGCGCCGGCAAGTCCAGCCTCGTGAAGGCGCTGCTCGAGCTCGACTCGCACCTGGCGGTGTCGATCTCGCACACCACGCGCAAGCCGCGCGGTCAGGAGCAGCAGGGGCGCGAGTACCACTTCATCGGCGAACCCGAGTTCCGCGCCAAGATCGCCGCGGGCGACTTCTTCGAGTGGGCGGAGGTGCACGGCAACCTGTACGGCACCTCGCGCGAGGCGATCGAGGCGCGCATCTCCGGCGGGCAGGACGTGGTGCTGGAGATCGACTGGCAGGGCGCCCTGCAGATCAAGAAGATCTTCCCGCACGCGGTGCTGATCTTCATCCTCCCGCCCAGCTGGGACGAGCTGCGCCAGCGCCTGCTGCGCCGCGGCGAAGACGGCGACGAGGTGATCGAAACGCGCATGGCCAACGCCCGGCTCGAGGTGGCCCAGGCCCGCCACTTCGACTTCGTTATAATCAATGCCCTGTTCGAGACGGCGCTCTTCGACCTGAAGACCGTCGTCCACTCCCAGCGGCTCAAGTACGCCGCGCAGCGCCGCAACAAGTCCCAGGTGTTCGCCGCGCTCGACCTGATCTGACCCCGGAGTCCGCCCGCCATGGCCCGCATCACCGTCGAAGACTGCCTGCAGAAGATCCCGAACCGCTTCCAGCTGGTGCTGGCGGCCACCTACCGCGCCCGCATGCTCAGCCAGGGCCACGCCCCCAAGATCGAGACCAAGAACAAGCCCGGCGTGACCGCGCTGCGCGAGATCGCCGCCGGCGAGATCGGCCTCGAGATGCTGCGCAAGGTCCCGGTCTGACGCCGCATTGACCCCGGGCGGCTCGCCACGAGCCGCTCCCGCCCCGGCGGGCCGCACGGCGGCCTGCTAAATTCGCGGCATGGGCGCCCGCTCCCCCGATGCTCTGCGCGACACGACGGCCTCGCCGGCCCGTCGCGGCGCAGCGCCGCCCAAGGCGATCACGGCCGACGCCGCTGCGGCGTCCTTCGCGGCGCTGACATCCAAGCTCGACTACCTCGACGCCGCCGAGATCAAGCGCGTGCGCGAGGCCTACCGCTTCGCCGACGAGGCCCACCTGGGCCAGTTCCGCGCCAGCGGCGAGCCCTACATCACGCATCCCATCGCGGTGGCCGGACTGTGTGCCGAGTGGAAGCTCGACGTGCAGGCCATCATGGCGGCGTTGATGCACGACGCGATGGAGGACTGCGGCATCGCGAAGAGCGAGCTGATCGAGCGCTTCGGCGCGCCCACCGCCGACCTGGTGGACGGCCTCACCAAGCTGGACAAGCTGCGCTTCTCCACGCGCGAGGAGTCGCAGGCCGAGTCCTTCCGCAAGATGCTGCTGGCGATGGCGCGCGACGTGCGCGTCATCCTCATCAAGCTGGCCGACCGACTGCACAACATGCGCACGATGGAGGCGATGGCGCCGGGCAAGCGCGTGCGCATCGCCGGCGAGACGCTGGACATCTACGCGCCCATCGCGCACCGCCTCGGCCTGAACCAGACCTACCGCGAGCTGCAGGAGCTGTCGTTCCAGCACCTGCGTCCCTGGCGGCACGCGGCGCTGTCCAAGGCGGTGCAGAAGGCGCGCGGCTACCGGCGCGACGTGGTCGAGCGCATCCAGCGCGACGTCGAGAAGGCCTTCGCCCAGGCCAAGCTGCCGGTGCAGGTGTACGGCCGCGAGAAGACGCTGTTCTCGATCTACAAGAAGATGAGCGAGAAGCACCTCAGCTTCGCGCAGGTGAACGACATCTTCGGCTTCCGCATCGTCGTGGGCACGCTGATGGAGTGCTACATGGCGCTCGGCGTGCTGCACCAGCTCTTCA
>Ga0209172_10007525_pt1 | contig 11235 bp, 12 predicted proteins | sample LarsenN4metaG_FD_184113 | JGI IMG/M metagenome (GOLD analysis project Ga0209172, IMG submission 184113) | Hot spring sediment bacterial and archeal communities from British Columbia, Canada, to study Microbial Dark Matter (Phase II) - Larsen... ... | reverse complement strand
AGAGCAGCAGATCTTGAGCTTCATTGACTACTTCAACCGCACCTTTGCCAAGCCTTTTGTCTGGAAGTTTAAAGGGTTTGATCAAGTCATCTAAGCTGGTCAGTCACTCCTGCTAGCCTGCACTAGAGTCAGGTCGTCCGTTGCTCACTCCTGGCAATGGGTCGATTTTATCTTTGCTGCGCGGCCCCTGGTCTTTGTTAACAGGGGCGATCGCCTTGGCTGTGTTGAACTGGCTCACCCTCATCTTATCGGGGCAACCCTGGCGCGTTACCTGGGGCTTTGCGATGTGGGCTGCGCAGCTTGCGTCTTGGCTCGGTTGGAATTCGACAGCCAACCCCTTCTGGAGTAGTGATGCCAACCAAACAGTATTGAGTCGGGGCATTTTTGCCGATGTCAGCTCGATTATGAATTTGGGGATTGTTTTGGGTGCCGTCTTAGCTGCGGCCTTAGCAGGACGGTTAGTTGCAAAAGGCAAATTAACCGGCTCGGTCGTACTCAACACCTTAGTTGGCGGACTGATCATGGGTTATGGAGCCTTTTTGGCCTATGGCTGCAACGTCAGTGCCTTTTTTGGTGGCATCGCCTCAACCAGTGTACACGGTTGGGTGTGGATTGTTTGCGCCCTGGCTGGCACTTGGGTTGGCCTGCGCGTGCGTTCGCATTCCCAGTCTAATTAGTCAACGCAATGAGATAGAGTTTCAGCTATGTTTTCTTCGCGATCGCCCGGTTTTCCAACTCGTCCCACACTGACACTCGTACCTCAAAAAGTCGAAAATATGACGCAAGTACGCGTGAGAGTTCAGATTCCAGCTCATTATCGGCAAGAACCTGTGATCTCGCAGTTAGTTGCAAGCTATGGCTTAGTCGTGAATATTACGAGTGCTTTGTTGGGTGAATCTACCAATGGTTACGGCTCTTTTGACTTAGAGTTGCGCGGCAGCACGCACCAGATTCATCAAGGCTTGGCTTTCTTAACATCTCTGGGGTTGAAAGTCATAGGCAAACCAGGTACTTGCGATGATAGCTGGCACTGCTAAAGATTGCGATGTGAAATTTTGATGAGAAAGTAAAAGATTGAAGTCCGGATCAGCAGAATCTGCGTAACTTTAATGTCACACAGATGGTTCATTCAATTGATGCGTTGCATGATCACTAATGCATCTTACACAAAGTCAATTAGAAGCTATATTTCGTAGTGCCAGGTTTCGTATTCCTTCAGCACAATTCGATGCAAGGATAAGCGCTCAATCAAGCCCTGTTCTTCAAACTGCCCCAATATGCGCGTGACTGTCACTCGTGTTGTCCCCATTAGTTCTGCCAGGTCTTGGTGCGTTAATCGCAGATCGATCAAATTTCCAGACTCGACTTCGCGACCAAACCGTTTTGCTAAGAACCCTAATAACTTGACCAACATTAAATCAACTCGTCGACAACTGCGAATGATAAGCAATGACTCAGCCTGGCGAAGATGGTTCAAGATCCACTCATTTGGAACTGGCTCCCCATTGAGCGGCAGCAAAGAGGCTTCGACCGCAGTTAAGCACTCTATTTGGTAGGGATCAACCGTTGAAAGCGCCTGACCGACAATATCACCTGGCCCCCACAACCCCATTGAGATCGGAGTGCCGTCTTCTAACCAGGTAAGCGTGCGAACAGCCCCTGCCTCAATTCTCCAGAGTGACTGCTGTTTGACAGGTAGCGGCGATCGCATAGAGAACTTCTGTCGGAGAGGCAAAGCACCTCGGTTGTGAGAGGACAAAACGACAGACATAATTAAAGTACTAATTCTCGATAGAGTAAACGTAGTATACTACTGTATCGCTAAAAATTAAAAGGGAATTATGGGAATATCGGTTCAAGCGGTTTCTAAGCAATTTGGCTCCTTTCGGGCGATCGATAATGTCAGCCTTGACATCAAAACAGGCTCCCTGGTTGCACTATTAGGCCCCTCTGGGTCGGGCAAATCAACCCTTCTGCGAATGATTGCTGGGCTTGAAACCCCTGACACAGGGCAGATTTACCTGACGGGTGAAGAGGCCACCTACCGCAAGGTGCAAGAGCGTCAAATTGGCTTTGTGTTTCAGCACTACGCTTTGTTTAAGCACTTGACGGTGCGCCAAAATGTTGCCTTTGCCCTCGAAATTCGCAAGGTGCCCAAAAAACGGATTCGAGATCGCGTTGAAGAGTTGATCAACCTGGTTCAGCTCACCGGGTTGGGCGATCGCTATCCGTCTCAGCTATCGGGTGGTCAACGGCAACGGGTAGCATTAGCACGCGCATTGGCTGTACAACCCAGAGTGCTGCTGTTAGATGAACCGTTTGGTGCGCTCGATGCCAAAGTTCGCAAAGAATTGCGGATCTGGCTGCGTAACTTACACCATGAGGTGAATGTCACTACTGTATTCGTCACCCATGACCAGGAAGAGGCGATGGAAGTATCTGATGAAATTGTGGTGATGAACCAGGGACGGGTTGAACAGGTCGGTACCCCGGCTGAAATTTACGACAACCCCGCTTCGTCATTTGTGATGAGCTTCATTGGCCCCGTCAATGTGCTGCCCCCGGTGCCCGGTATCATACCTGGCAACAGCAAGCTGCTAGAGAAGAATATCACCCTCCAGCATTCGTCTGACCGCTTTTCCCCGGCTAATGATTCGGTCCGTGTTTTTTGGCGGCCTCAAGATGTGCTCGTTCAATTTCACCCTGAGGAGGGGGCAGTGCCCGCGCAGGTAGAGCGTGTGATTCATTTAGGGTGGGAGATTCAGGTGGAGCTTGCTCTGGAATCTGGGCAACAAGTCACTGCTCACCTGAGCCGAGAAGCCTTTGAACCCCTGCAACTGAAGCCGAAACAATCGGTTTATGTGAAGCCAAAGCACGTGAAAGTCTTTTCGGATGCACCCGCGATCGCTCGGTGAAACTTACCTCCAGACAGTTCAATGGGGATCAGGTAAGCCTGCTATCCCCATTTTTTTTCAACACGGCAACTCATTGAAATAAGCTTACCGATATCTATTTGGAATAGTACGGTAAATTGATGAGGTTACAGTATATTATTGAAAGCAAGAACTCTGAAAGTTGATTTAGCCCTTGAACTCGGCTATCCAGCAAATTTATTGAGAGCGTTGTCTAATGGCACTAGATGTTAGTGATAACTGTAGCCATACGTTGCTAGAACTCACCGCCAAATTAGAATATGCCCTTTTGGCTCTGATGGAACTTGCAAGCCATCCTGACTCTAAAAGTCCCCTCACAATTAGTGAGATTTCGACTCGGCATCTCATTCCAGAGCGGTATCTTGAGCAGATTTTTACGCTGTTACGGCGTGGTGGAATGTTGCAAAGCCAACGGGGAGCCAAAGGTGGTTATACCCTGTCTAAAGAACCGTGGCAGGTCACTGTATTGGATGTGATTGCCTTAGTGGAGGGCGATCGCAAGAGCAAAAAACTCGGAAATGCCGCGTCTGTTGAACAAGAATTGGTCTATGAGATCTGGCAAAAAGCAAATAGCAACTTTCAAGTTGCTTTGAGTCAGTACACACTTCATGATCTGTGCCAGCATCGCGATTTACGCAAACAAGAAAATCATATGTATTATATCTAGATCGAATTTAGCAAGCTCTTGATTTATTCGCGAAACTGCCGCTGACTAATCAAAATATAGGCTCAATAGATAGCTTTTGACATCAACCAGAAAGCGTTAATATTCAGAAAACCTACGCGGAAGGAAATTGTTTCTTCTAGCGTAGGAGTTTTAATATTAGACAGAGCAGAGCGTGCAAATTTGTCAAATGGAAGGGGTAGAGTGCGATCGCCCAACCACCCGCGATCGCGCGACTCCGCTCTTCTTACCATCCATCGGCATCTGTTTCGCGCCAAATCTCTAAGCCAAGGTCATTGAGATAGACCAAGGCATCTTGAATTTGGATTTCATTTCCACTCAACTCTAGATCAAACCATCCATCGCCGTTGGCATTAGCACCCAAAATAGCGGCTGTAATATTGACTGTTACCTGGTAGAGCGAAACCAATTGCGAAATAATTGGCTCCTGGTGAAACTGCTTGGGAATGCGTACACGAATTCGCTTTAGTGTCAGGCGATTCTCGTTAACCATAAGCTACCTGCTGTGTTAGTGTATTTTCTTAAGATGGTTTCCCGTCCGTCGCTCCAAAATCTCCTTCAAAACCAACGTTACAACGGCTAAAAGTGCCAATAAAACGGCTGCTGAATAGGCTGCTTCTGTGTCATAGCTTTTGTATGCTTCTTCAACATAAAGCGGTAAACTTTGCGTCTTGCCCGCAATATTTCCCGAAACAACCGAAACTGCACCAAACTCACCCATCGCTCTGGCATTTGTCAACAGCACGCCGTACAGCAAGCCCCAACGAATATTAGGTACGGTCACTCGCCAAAACGTCTGCCAGGGGGTCGCACCTAACGTGTAGGCAGCTTCTTCTTGGTCAGAGCCTTCTTCTTCTAACACGGGAATCACCTCACGTGCTACAAATGGCAAACTCACAAAAGCCGTTGCCAACATCATGGCTGGGTAAGCAAACACAATTTGAATGCCCCGATCTTGCAACCAACCACCAAACCACCCTTGTCTGCCGTAGAGCAAAACAATCATCAAACCCGCAACGACCGGAGAGATGGCAAACGGCAAGTCAATGATGCTGAGCAAAAGTGTGCGACCAGGAAAGCGTTTGCGGGCCAATGCCCATGCTGCACATAAACCAAAAACGGTGTTTAGTGGAACGGCGATCGCTGCTAGGCCAACCGTCATTCTGACGGCATACTGAAAATTTGGCTCAGTCAAGTTGTGAAAAAACGGGCCAAACCCTTTGTGAAACGCCTGGTAAAACACATTGATCGCAGGGATGTAGAGCACTAACCCCAAGAACAGAAGAGAGATACCAATTAACAGCGCCGGAACCCAGCTTTGCTTGGTGGATGTTGGCTTGAGCTGCTGTGTTGCAGGCACGTGTGGCGATCGCCCAATTAAATCATCAGTCATACCGCTTACCCCACGCTTGAATAAAATTAATCACCAATAACATCACCAACGAAAGCACCAACAGCACCATGCCAATCACCGTGGCACCTGAATAGTCGTACTGTTCCAACCGTTGAAAAATTAAGATCGGGGCAATTAAATCCTGAAAGGGTGTATTCGATGAAATAATTACCGTTGAACCATATTCCCCAACGGCGCGCGAAAAGCCCAATGCAACGCCTGTCAAAATCGCAGGAAACAAGGGTGGTAACACCACTCGCCAAAAGGTCTGCCACGCAGAGGCACCCAAACACCAGGCTGCTTCTTCTGTTTCTTTCTCTAGTTGCAGCAACACGGGTTGCACTGTGCGCACCACAAAGGGAAGCGAGATAAACATCATGGCAATCCCCACACCTAAGCGGGTGAAAGCAATCTTAATGCCAAGCGGGGCAAACAACGATCCAATCCAGCCGTTTTGGCTGTAAACGGTCGCCAGTGTCAGACCCGCAACGGCTGTTGGTAGGGCAAATGGAAGATCAATTGAGGCATCAATTAATCGCTTCAGCGGAAAGTCGTATCGCACCAGAACCCAGGCCACCAGCACCCCAAAAAATCCATCAATCAGCGCTGCGATGAGTGAAGTGGTAAAGGTCACATCATAGGTCGAGAGGGCGATTGGGCTAGTGGCAATGCGCCAAAACTCGGCGGGTCCCAAGGCGCTAGATTTTGCTAACATCGCCGCAGTCGGCAAAAACAACATAAAAATCAAGTAGCCCAGCATAATCCGCCAGGTCCACGGCATGTGAATCAGGGAATGCCAAAAAACTTTTAGGGGTGAATCACCCGAAGCAGAAGAAATACGGGGAGATGAAACAGCCATTAATCTCATCCATCAACTACAAGAATCCCAAGTCAGGTGTGGGATTGGGAGACAGTTATGAGAGTCCTTTGTAGAAGCTCTCTCACAATCCAAATTAGAGTGCTACGCCAATTGCATCGTGTAAGAAAACCGGGTGAGCATTGCCCACCCAGCGTCACCAAGTTTTAGGATTTGCCAAGTTGCGATCGAATCTTGTCAAATGTCCCTTCGTCTTCAAAGATTTTCTGTGCTGTCTTCCAGCCGCCGTACTCGTCAATTCGTCCGAGTTGCTTCACCTCCGGAAACTGTTCTGTAAACTCCTTCTCTTTACCCAGGTCACCCAACGGTCGAAACCCAACCTTTGCAAATTCTCGTTGCGCTTCTGGCGTAAAGAGATACTCGACAAACGCTTCTGCGACTTCGCGTGTACCGTGCTTGTCCACGTTCTTATCAACCACCGTCGTGGGCGTATCAATCGAGAGGTTGATCTCCGGCACCACATAATCGAGCTTTTCGCCTTTCTGCTTCGCCAAGATCACTTCATTCTCATAGTTCACCAACGCATCGCCCTGGCCTTGCTTGGCAAACGCGTCAGTTGATTCCCGTGCATCTTTCGCGAGTACCGCCACATTCTTGTAAGCTTGGGTCACAAAGTCGAGCGCTTTGGCATCATCGGCTCCGTTTTTCTTAGCGTAGTTCCACAGGGCAAAGTAGTTCCAGCGAGCGCCCCCCGAGGTTTTGGGGTCTGCCGTCACCCACTTCACCCCCTCCTTGGTCAAGTCGGCAAAAGAGGTGATGTTTTTGGGGTTGCCTTCGCGGGTAATAATCGCGGCAACGGTTTCTCCCACAATGCCATTGTTTGGTACGCGTTGCGTCCAATTTTCATTAACAAATCCGGCTTTGACCAGCTTGTTGACATCGGCGCCGATCGCCAGGTGAACCACATCGGCTTCGAGGCCATCAATAATGGCGCGGGTTTGAGAACCTGAACCACCATAGCTTTGCCTAAACGTCACATTTTGCCCTTTTTCGGCCTTCCATTTCTCAACAAACTTGGGAATGATCGCATCATGCGCCGCTTTGGGAACTGCATAGGCAACGAGGGTTAATTCCACATCTTGTTTTTGGGCTGTCGCCGTGCCCGCGCCTGGTACATTGGCATCGGTCGAGGCAGGATTGGATGAGCAAGCGGCGACCACCACACTGAGCAACGCCCCCAGCATAAACAACGACACAAAGCCTTTAAGTGACGTGAGTTTCAGCCGTTGAGCCATTGAATTTGCAATCTGCTCCCATGCGTTTAGCAGTGAATGCCATCGTTTCATGCCATGCCTTCCTTAAAAGTACAGTAAATCGGTAGAGATTTAGTTGTTAACACGAAGTTGATGGTACAGCGGCAAACGAGAAATTGCAAGAAAAAATCCTGTATCTTGGTCGGCAAATCGTATTTTTGTAAAACAAGGCAAAATGAGACATGGCTTCCAAAGGGCTTAGAAAGCCATACTCGGTGTTACGCAATTGATTGATACCTTCTCATCGCCTGGGTTTAAGGCAACTAGGGGGAGGTTTTGCCAGAGATATAGCGGTAGTCATCTAGGTTAAGACGGGGTGTAGGGGTGGAACCTCTGGCTGGGGGCGCAGCCCACACATCCCCCTTTATTTTCAATGTCCTAAACCAACTGGCGATAGCTACAGAATGTTTACGCAGGTTTCATCTGGTCGGCAGTGATGAGACCGGGGCAAAGGGTGAATGGGGAAACTGAATGGGTGTTTCAGAACGACCAGGTGTGTTTGCATGTGATTCGTCCGACTCGTGGCCAAACGGTCATTGATACGGTATTGGCCGAACATCAACCCCTTTTTTAGCTAGCGAACCAAACAAATTCATTAGAATTGTTGATTTTCTCTGACATCTACGCTGTGGTTTATCCGCAAATTTGGCGGCTGAAAATGACTGGAATCCCAGCAAGCAAAGCAAATCCAAATTGAGATTAACTTCAGCCCGTCACGATGTGGAAGTCGAAATGGTAGTCTTTAATACCGTTTTAAGATAAAAACAGAAATCTGGATGATATAGTAACTTTAGATACAGAAAATATATAAAACCAGTCATTTGGTACAGAAAAATAAGTCAAGATGCAAAAAGTATTTGGTCCACTGCAAGTTAAAACGTCTCATCGCCAGTTGCGATCGCTACCATTTGTGCCCGTAAGTCCTAAGTTTGCAGTTGTGCTGAGTGCAGGGCTTGCGGCTGCAGGTTTGCTGGTGACAACGCCTGCTTTTGGACAAACAACCCAAAAAATAGTTGCTTCTAGTGGAAACCAGAATCTAACCTGCGTCACCGAAGGGCAACGCCTGATCTGTAGTGTGCAGCAACCAAAGCAAGCTACCCAAACCACAACATTTGAGCAAAAGCCGTATAGCGAGAAAGCGAGTGAAGCCGTTGAACTCACTCCAGTCAAGCGCACCGCTTTGTTCAATCCAGAACTCGATGGGATGTTGGCAAGTGGGTTACTCTGGACGTTTTATTTGAGCTTGCCTTTGAGTGTGATTGTTGCCATCTGGCGTTATGACCAGCGTGCCCGTGAACAAATGGCGCAACTGTTGCAACAAGTCGCTACACTGGAACGGATCTGGCAGCGTCCGCCAGCTCACTAGAACATCTAAACGACATCTGACGCGGAAGAATAGCCACTCAAGCCGTTTGTGAAGTCTTAATCGGTGAGTTCAAAGCACAACCGTAGGTTCAGCGGATTGCGGCAGTGACAGTTCCGACTGTGAGAATAAATTTTTGCCAGTTCATCATGCCTGAACCTATGCCTGGTTAATCACACCAAAGCTGACGGCAGGGCGATCGCTTACAACAGGCTCAAATTCGCCATTAGACATAGTGCGCGAATCCTCTTTGGAGCCGCTTCGTGAACGCTGCGTTTTAATCAGCGAAACCTGAGTTGTGAGTAAGAAACTGGTAAAACTAGCAATTACTATCACAGGCACCATTGAGGTATCAGCAATGACGCTGAGAATCACGGTGGTGCTGACCGGAGTTTTGGTAATGGCGACATTCACAGCAGCCATCATGCATACCATCGCGATCGTTGGATGCACTTGAGGAAAGCCTAGCGAAATTGCCAACCCAACAGCGGAACCGATATAAAACAGCGGAAAAATGAAACCACCTCGAAAGCCAGAATGCAGGGTGAAACTAATGGCTAGCATTTTTGCTAAACCAATCATCAACAACAACGCAACTCCATAGGTTGCTCCGTGTTCAATAATCGTGTCAATTTGCTTTTCGCCAAAAAATAAAGTTTGGGGAAAGACTAAAGCAATCAAACCAATGGATAAACCACCCAGAGTTGCCAGCAAAATCGTTTGATGGTGCAGCGGTTTTGTTAAATAGCCCACTACGCGAAACACCAGCACAAACAGCAACGCTACTGCCGCACCAACAGCGCCTAACAGTACTCCTTCTAACAGATTTGTCAGCGTCATCGGTGGAATCGACTCGAAGTGATACATACCCCCGATCGACAGTCCTGTCATCATCCGAAACACAGTGAAACTCATAATCGCCGACAGTACGGCTGGAATAATCGCTTCATAATATTCTAAACCGCGTCGGTGCGGAATTTCTAGAGCAAACAATGCTCCACCCAGTGGTGCCCCAAAGAAAGCTCCTAAAGCTGCACTCATGCCACAAAACGTAAGGATACGAACGGTGGGGAGGGATAGATTCAACGTTGTGCCCAGCCAGCCGCCAATGCTGCCATTTATCTGCACTAAAGGCGCTTCTGGCCCAGCACTGCCGCCTGCTACGATCGAAAATAGCGAAGCCACAATCATCGCTGGAGTTTGCTTCATATCAATCCGTCCGGGGTCATGCACCTTATCCACCACGAAGGCAACTTCGCCGGGTAGCCCCATGAAATAGAGCGATAGTCCCACTAACAAACCACCGATGGATGCGGCAATCCAGACATAGTTTTTAATTAAAAACTCACCCGAAAACTGAGCTTGGAGGATTTCTGGCACCTGATGCCAGACCACATGCATCGAAGTTTCCAGGACATAGTAGTAAGCTGTGGCAATCAGCCCACCTGCAATGCCGATTACGGCTGCCCAGAAGATAATCTGAGCGTAGGTCAAGTCACGCACGATCGCAGCCGTTGCCTCAGTTGTGGAGCCATTTTCAGTGGATGACGCGACCATCGTTGGGTCTTGAGAAGTCAATGACATAAAACATTCCTGAACATGGAAAAAGGATAAGAAGAAACAGGAGAGGAATAAGCTGACGAAACAGGAGTTTCTAGAATCTGCTCACAAGCTGTCAGGCTTTCTAACAAATTATTCGATAGCCCATTCATAGTAGTAAGCGGATTTGCATTGACCAAGTTGCAATCATAGTTCTGTGGAATGTACTTTCCAATCCAAATGCAAAGCTGCAATGGCATTGAGCTAGGCCGCCTGCATTTCAGTGCAGGGACGTGACACATGCTTCTAGATCTTCATCTGGCTATTCACGCCTGAGATGGTATTTTGTTTTGAAAACCAGTGTTCACTTAAACGGGTATATTCAAAATCCATTGTTCGAGGCTACTATTACGAGACTGATATTAGACGTTGAAGAACTAAACGATATTGAATCTTGTAGGATGTGCTAAATACTAATCGCAACACATCAGCTCTCAAAAGGAGATGCCTTATACCAATTCTCTAAATCCCATTTACAGATTCTCGTAGGGGTGGTTCACGTTCGCTTAGCGTTTCCGAAGGAAATACCGCCCTTACAGATAATCATCTATAACCCAGTTTTGAAGAATTGGTATTACGGGTATCACCACACCCTACAAGAAACGATTCAAGTCGATTAAATGTAAACGGCTAGGGGTGATAGCGTTCTTCTGGCAATGCTGGGATCATTGCAGCCGTCTCTGTCTCAACATGCTCTTCTTCATGCGAACCTGTAGGTTCTTTTAAGAAAAAGGCGTTCAAGAAAGCGACGATCAACGCGACAATTCCCAACATGTTGAAGAAAATGCGATCGCTCTCTGCTCCCTGGGGCAAAAGACTGTAAATCGTCAGGTAGATCACGGCTCCCACATTGCCATAAGCTCCCACATTCCCCGCAATTTGCCCTGTGACTCGTTTTTTGATCAAGGGCACAATGGCAAAGGTTGCCCCTTCTGCCGCCATCACGAAGAACGACGCGACCATCGTCAGCGCCACCACAATTGGTAACCAAATGCCCTGACCCATACTGGAGAAAATGAGATAACTGAGATCTTGCACCAGTTTCAACAAGGGGTTGCCAAAGAAGGAAAAATCTGAAAGAAAGGGCGTAATCAAAATTTAACTGAACGGTTATGGAAACCATTGTTCAACA
>Ga0209172_10007519_pt1:5000-11245 | contig 11245 bp, 7 predicted proteins | sample LarsenN4metaG_FD_184113 | JGI IMG/M metagenome (GOLD analysis project Ga0209172, IMG submission 184113) | Hot spring sediment bacterial and archeal communities from British Columbia, Canada, to study Microbial Dark Matter (Phase II) - Larsen... ... | reverse complement strand
CGACGAGACCATCAGACAGGTTAAGGAGCATAACGCGGCGTGGAAGGCCATTTGTGCGCACGAATGATTGCCTTCCACCGAGGGGGCGTGGCGTGGTCGGCCTTGGTGGCGGACTATGTCGCGCTCCGCGACGTGGTGCGGGCGTGCAGCGATGGCCGGTAGCGAGACGGCCGACGCGGTGGTGCGTTCTACCGAGTCGGGCATATGATGCGGTTTCCCGACGGGAGGCTGGGGATGCCGCATCGGTTCACAACTCTTCGCCATCCGCTGGAACGGCTCCTGGAGGCGGAATACTTCCTCGGTGGCTTGGTGGGTTCCTGCGGCCTCGAATTCCAGTTCAAGTTGAACGCCTTCCTTTCCGCCAGCCGCAGCGTGTCGTTCGTACTTCAGAAGGCGATGGCAAGCGTCCCCGACTTCGCGGCTTGGTACGCTCTCCAACGGGAGCGGATGAAGTCGGATGCGGCAATGCGGTTCTTCGTCGATCTCCGAAATGTGTCGCAGAAGGTGGGGCCGGTTTCGTTCGTCGGCTGCTCCCGTCTGGATGGCGGCTGGACCTACCGCTTCGTGGGGCGTCCACATGCGGTTCCACCGGAGCTCGTGGGGCGCGACATTGGCGCCTGCTGTGCGGCGCATCTGGTCAAGCTCGGCAGTCTGCTACTCCGTTGCGTCGAGACGTTTCCCTTTCATACGTGCCCCGGCCGCGCCTTCACGGAGGAAGGCATGGCGGCTCTCGGTTACACGTTCGCGGATGTAGAGGCGGCGCTGGGACTGCCGCCCGGTTATACAGAAGTGGGCGACTTTCCAGCGGCCGAGAAGCTCCGAATTTTGAGCCGCGAGATCGAGCCCTTGGACGTGGGAGAAATCCAACGCATCGCGAGCGGCAGTCTTCGAGCCAATGGCCGACCGCTGGAAATTCTTGAGACAAGCGGCCGAGACTTGGTGGACGATATGGCGGCGATGATGGCGCCCCCTCAAGGCGATGCCGTTCCCCAGCGCGCCTTGTTCATCCGCGCTGTCATGAAGCGGATCGACGACATCGAATCCTCGTGAGCAGGTCAGCGGGGCGTTACGCTACTTCGGTCTGAGAGCGCGCAATTCGTTTCCGCCTGTTTTTGCCCGTTTCTGCCTGCGGTTGACCCGCGCATGGATGCGCGGGAAGAGACGCGATGGCGAACCTTGGATTTGTTCTGCGGCATACTCGGCGCGTTCCGGGGTTGGAACGGCGGGCCTCCTGATCTTGGTCGAGCGGATGATGGGGTATCCGAAGCGCTGGCTTCTCGACGCGGCCTTGGCCGTGCCTGCCTCGCCGCCTACGGTGACGCGGTCGTCCCGGAAATCACCGAAGCAATAGGGCGAGCAATCGTGCGGATTGACGCCCGAGACTAGGTTCCCGAGCAGAGCGTCGGTTGTAAATTGCTTCTCCTGACATCGCGATTCGGGCGGGGGGCGGAGTGGCAAAGGGAAGCGAGAAGCCGCTTGTTTTCAGCGTCCTTTTCTGACCGTGCGGGACGATTTTCGAGATGGACACACGAACGCCAGAACAGCGTCGGCGGATCATGCAATCGGTCCGGCAGAAGAACACCGGCCCCGAACTCGCAATCCGGCGCGCGTTGCACGCGCTGGGCTATCGCTTTCGGCTCCATCCCAAGACGCTTGTCGGTCGTCCGGACCTCGTCTTCCCCGCCCGCAAGAAGGCGATTTTCGTGCACGGGTGCTTCTGGCACGGCCACGGATGCTCCAAGGGACGGTTGCCGACCTCGCGCCTGGACTATTGGGGACCGAAGATCGCTGCGAACAAACAGCGTGACGAACGGACCGTGAACGAGTTAGAAAGGGCGGGATGGCTTTGCTTCGTCGTATGGCAATGCGAGACGCGTGGGGATATGGCTCGTACAGTGGCACGAATCGTTGCGTTTCTAGGGCCGGCGGCACCGAAAAGAGGCAAACCGAAGCGGGAAGGTGGGGGATAGATGGGGCGGCCGATTGGAATCGACCTGTTCGCCGGCGCAGGCGGGATGAGCCTGGGATTTGAGCAGGCCGGCTTCGATGTCCGTGCAGCCGTCGAAATCGATCCCATTCATTGTGCGGTGCACAAGTTCAATTTCCCTCGCTGCGCCGTCGTTCCGCGGAGCGTGATCGGACTTTCCGCCGATCAGGTGCGAGCAGCGGCGAAGTTGAAGCAGGGTCAACGCATAGATGTCGTCTTCGGCGGGCCTCCTTGCCAAGGCTTCTCGATGATCGGCCATCGAGCGCTCGACGATCCTCGAAATCGGCTCGTGCTGGAATTCGTCCGTCTCGTTGCCGAACTTGACGCCAAGTATTTCGTCTTCGAGAATGTGAAGGGTCTGACGGTCGGGCGTCATCGGAGCTTCCTCGACGACTTGGTGAAAGCTTTTCGTGCGAAAGGCTACGAGGTCCGCCTGCCATGGCAGGTGTTCGATGCTGCCGATTTTGGCGTTCCGCAACATCGCGAACGCCTTATCCTTGTGGGGGCGAAATGCGGCCTCGCGATCCCGGAATATCCGACGGCAATCGTCCGGCCGGCCGACGAGCCGGGCGATAGCGGTCTGCCTGTCGGCCCGACCGCTCGCGAGGCGCTCGGCGATCTGCCGGATGCCGACTCGTTCGAGGTTCTTGAGCATTGCGACAGCGTCGCCGGCGTAGGGTTCGGCAAACCGTCCCGCTTCGCTGCGGAATTGCGTTGCCTCACCAACGACGCATGGCACTACGGCTATCCTCGAAAATGGGACCCGACCGTCCTCACCTCGTCGTGGAGGACAGAACACACCGACATCTCACGACGCCGCTTTGCGGAGACGTTGCCGGGCGCAACGGAGCCTATCAGTCGTTTCTACAAGCTTCGGGCCGACGGGCTTTCGAATACGCTTCGAGCAGGCACGGACGGGGCTCGCGGTGCATTCACCAGTCCGCGCCCAATTCACTACGAGCATCCGCGGTGCGTAACCGTTCGAGAAATGGCTCGACTGCACGGCTTCCCGGACTGGTTTCGCTTGCATTCGACGAAGTGGCACGGTGCCAGGCAGATCGGCAATGCCGTTCCGCCTCCGCTCGCTCGCGCCGTCGCGTCGGAGATAATGCGTGCGCTGGGAGTCAAGCCGACTAAGCCCAGCAAAGCTTTAGCCTTGGGCGACGAGTTCCTTTTATTCACCACCGTTTCCGAGGCGGCCGATGTTCTCGGAGTGGAAGCGCCACCGCAACGGCGCGACCGGCGATCCGGCGCGAAGAAGCGAAAGCAACAAGAAACTGAAGCCGCACGATTGGCTTCGCTCGGTGCGCTTGCAAATGGCTAGACCTTCAAAACCCAATGTTTATCAGGCTCTGATTGAGCGCATCTTTATCGACCGCTACTCTCCCGGCTCGACGCAGTTCGAATTTGAGCGGGCCGATCTCGAAAGCACCGCAGCTGCGATGGGGATAGGGCTCCCCAAGAATTTGGGAGATGTCATCTACTCGCTTCGATACCGGAGCGAGTTCCCACAAGCGATACTCGATACGCAGCCCGAAGGGATGGAATGGATCATTGAGGGCGCGGGGCGCGCGCGTTATCGCTTTTCTCTTGTCAGGCTGAATCGAATCCTGCCGAACCCCGAGTTGGTCACTATCGGCATCCCTGACGGAACGCCGGAAGTGATCCGCGCCTATGCGCTCGACGACGAGCAAGCACTCTTAGCCATCGTTCGCTACAACCGCTTAATCGACACCTTCCTCGGCTTGACGACTTACTCATTGCAGAACCACTTGCGCACCACCGTGCCGGGAATCGGTCAAATCGAGATCGACGAGCTCTACCTGGGCATCGACAAGTTCGGTTGCCACTACGCGATCCCCGTGCAAGCCAAGGGCGGCTCCGATCAAATTTCGGTCGTGCAGACGAAGCAAGACCTCGCTTGGTGCGCCCATCGGTTTTCGGGAATGCGGACGCGGGCGATCTCCGCTCAATTCATGACCGACGAACGCGTGGCGATGTTCGAACTTGCGGTTCAGGACGACATGGTTCGGGTAGTAGAGGAGCGGCACTACAAGCTCGTTCCGGCAAACGAGATCGACCCCGAAGCGATTAGAGCCTATCGGTAGTTCGCCGTCTGCCCGCATTTTCGGACACCAGACGGACACGAAAAAGCGCCTCGGAAATCCATCCGAGGCGCCTTCTTGCAAATCATTGACTTTGCTAGCGAATTTGGTTGCGGGGACAGGATTTGAACCTGTGACCTTCAGGTTATGAGCCTGACGAGCTACCGGGCTGCTCCACCCCGCGCCATGTAACCGGACTCGGGTTTCCGGAAGAGGCCCTCATATAGACCCCGGCGGCGCGGATGAGAAGGGTTCGCCTGTCTTTTTCTGCCGGCCGGCCTCGGCCCGCGGCCTTCCGCCGCCAGGCTCAGCCCGCGGTCCTCCGCCGCCAGGTGAGGAAGCTCGAGACCGCGAAGTTCCAGACGACGCCGATCGCCGCGCCGGCGAGCCCCGCCACCCACCACGTCCCGTTCCGGTTGAACACGAAGTCCGCCACGCCGACATTGGCGACCGCGCCGACCGAGCAGATGAGATAGAAGCTGAGAAGGCCCCAGACGAGCCGCACCCCTTTCAGCCGCCGGTCGCGATAGGTGATGAAGTTGTTGAGCAGGAAGTTCCAGGTCATCGCGACGATCACCGCGAAGGTCTGCGCGTAGACGAACTGCGCGCCCGCCCAGGTCGTAAGCCCCAGCGCCAGAAGGTGCACCGCCAGGCCCGTCGCGCCCACGCCCGCGAACACCACAAAGCGAACCGGCACGATCCGCCCGATCAGCTTGTCCAGCACGAGCATGCCGAATTCCCATGCGGCCATCGTATCGAGCTTGCTCTCGCCGTGGAGACGGGGCTGGAAGGTGTAGGGCACCTCTGCATGACGGAGCGGCCGCTCCGCTGAGGTGAAAATGTCGAGGAGAATCTTGAACCCCTGCTGCGAAAGCGACCGCACCAGCATGTCGAACGAAGCCCGGCGCATCGCAAAGAAGCCGCTCATCGGATCGCTGAGCTGCGCCCGCAGCACCAGCCGCGCCACCGCGTTGCCCGCGCGGCTGAGCCGCGCCCGGCGTTCGCTGAAGCCCTCTGCCGTCCCACCGCCCGCCGCGTAGCGGCTGCCGACCACGATATCGAGCCCGCTGTCGGCCTTGAGCTTCTCCAGCATCGCCGGAAGCACGGTTTCGTCGTGCTGGAGATCGGCGTCCATCACCGCGAAACAGGGAGCGGACGAGGAAAGTATGCCCTCCACGCAGGCGCTCGACAGGCCGCGCCGCCCGATCCGCCGGATGATACGCACGCGCCGGTCCCGCGCCGCCATCGCGCGCACGACATCGGCTGTCCCGTCGGAGGAGTCGTCGTCGACGAACACGACTTCCCAGTTTGTGCCGGCAAGCACCGCGTCGAGCCGCTGCACGAGCGGGCCGACATTGTCGCGCTCGTTGAATGTCGGCACGACGACGGTCAGCTCGGGCCCGGCAAGAGCCTCGCGCGGCGCTTCAAGGGGGCGCCCCTGCCCTACGGTGTGCATGATGGCCAGTCGCGCATGTTCCGGACGGTATGCCGCCAATCGCGGCGCGGATGAAGCGCGGATTGTCGCTCCCGCGCGCGAAAGGAAAGGTTAAGCGGCAATCCCCCGCCCGGATGCAGCCTCCGGTAGCGCCCCGTTACGCCGCGCCCGGCGCCACGGTATCATCGGAGGAATCGGGTGAGCAGGGGGGAGTGCTCTTGGAAGAAGTCATCGTCATCGCCCAGGGTGGCGGCCCGACTGCGGTCATCAACCAGACCGTCGCCGGCGCGGCGCTGGAGGCCCGCAAGCGCAATCCGAAGGCCCGCGTGCTCGGCGCAAGATACGGCGTGCGCGGCTGCCGCAAGGCCGATTTTGTCGACCTCTCCCGCCTTTCCGAATCCGATCTCATGAAATTCGCCGCCACCCCGAATTCGGGCCTCGGCAGCACGCGCGACAAGCCCGACGCACAATATTGCGCCGACATTCTCGAGGCGCTGAAAGAGGTTTCTGCCACGACCTTCATCTATGTCGGCGGCAACGATACCGCCGATACCATGCGCATCCTCGCCGGGCAGGCAGGCGACGAGATCGCCTTCATCCACGCGCCCAAGACGATCGACAACGATCTCGTCGAGAACGATCACACGCCCGGATTCATTTCCGCCGCATGGTTCGTCGCCGCCGCCTTTCTCTCCGCCGATCTCGATTTTCGGGCCAT
>Ga0209172_10007519_pt1:0-2500 | contig 11245 bp, 7 predicted proteins | sample LarsenN4metaG_FD_184113 | JGI IMG/M metagenome (GOLD analysis project Ga0209172, IMG submission 184113) | Hot spring sediment bacterial and archeal communities from British Columbia, Canada, to study Microbial Dark Matter (Phase II) - Larsen... ... | reverse complement strand
TCGTTACTCATGTCAGCATTCGCGCTTCCGATACCTCCAGGAGCTCTCGCGAGTCTCCCTTCGCAGGCCTACGGAACGCTCCGCTACCGCTCGTCTTGCGACGAACCCGCAGCTTCGGCGCGTGGCTTGAGCCCCGTTACATTGTCGGCGCGGGAATCCTTAGTATTTAGACCAGTGAGCTGTTACGCTTTCTTTAAATGATGGCTGCTTCTAAGCCAACATCCTGGTTGTTTTGGGATTCCTACATCCTTTCACACTTAGCCACGACTTGGGGGCCTTAGCTGGCGGTTAGGGTTGTTGCCCTTTTCACGACGGACGTTAGCACCCGCCGTGTGGCTGCTGGATAGTACTTCTCGGTATTCGGAGTTTGGTTAGGTTTGGTAATCCGGTGAGGACCCCTAGCCCATCCAGTGCTCTACCCCCGAGAGTATTCGTCCAACGCTCTACCTAAATAGATTTCGCGGAGAACCAGCTATTTCCGAGTTTGATTGGCCTTTCACCCCTAGCCACAGCTCATCCCCGACCTTTTCAACGGGCGTGGGTTCGGTCCTCCAGTTGGTGTTACCCAACCTTCAACCTGGCCATGGCTAGATCACTCGGTTTCGGGTCTAGAGCAACGAACTGAACGCCCTGTTCAGACTCGCTTTCGCTGCGCCTACGCCTATCGGCTTAAGCTTGCTCGTTACTCTAAGTCGCTGACCCATTATACAAGAGGTACGCCGTCACCCAGGACGAACCTTGGGCTCCGACTGTTTGTAGGCATCCGGTTTCAGGAACTGTTTCACTCCCCTAGTCGGGGTTCTTTTCACCTTTCCCTCACGGTACTTGTTCGCTATCGGTCGCTGAGGAGTACTTAGGCTTGGAGGGTGGTCCCCCCATGTTCAGGCAGGATTGCTCGTGTCCCGCCCTACTCAAGTCCCCTTCAATCCGTTACCCGTACGGGGCTGTCACCCGCTAAGGCCCAACTTTCCAGATGGTTCCGGTTTGAATTGAAGAGGCACGGGCCTGGTCCGCGTTCGCTCGCCACTACTAGCGGAGTCTCTGTTGATGTCCTTTCCTCCGGGTACTGAGATGTTTCAGTTCCCCGGGTTCGCTTCCTGACCCTATGTATTCAGGTCAGGATACAGCCGAAGCTGTGGGTTGCCCCATTCGGAAATCCACGGATCAAAGCTTGTTCGCAGCTCCCCATGGCTTATCGCAGCGTACCACGTCCTTCATCGCCTCTCAGCGCCAAGGCATCCACCGAATGCCCTTAAGGCACTTGATCACTCTCATTGTCGATGCCCGCCCGCATGTCGTGCGGACCGGCTCGATAGAGAAAAGACCAGTTATTTCTTCTTCGAGATTTGCCCGATCGCGGCTGGTTGGACCGCGAGTCCGTGCGACACGCCCCGTAAGGGACGCCGGACAAACCTTCTCTTCACGATGTCAGGGAACACGCGATCGGCCGAGGCCGTCGCGATCTGGTGTCTGCGGACCGGAAAACCGGAGAGGATCGACCGGGCTCTGACCCTCCGTCTGATCTCTGATACCTGAAATGGTGGAGCCAGACGGAATCGAACCGACGACCTCCTGCTTGCAAAGCAGGCGCTCTCCCAACTGAGCTATGGCCCCTTCCCGGTGCCGGCCGTCGGGTGTCAGGTCCTTCGTGATCCTGATACCTGATGCCTGACACCTGATGGTGGGCCCGGGTAGAGTTGAACTACCGACCTCACGCTTATCAGGCGTGCGCTCTAACCACCTGAGCTACGGGCCCGTCGAGGCGCCAGTTCTCAGGTGTCAGGTGTCGCGGGTCAAGGGGTGTTTGCCCTCAGACCGGCCGGCCTGAACGTCACACCTGAACCCGACACCTGATGGTCCGCGAAGAAAGAGAAACGAAGACGGCGGGGTCCCGCCAAACCGGATGACAGACGACGGATGACAGAGGACGGAATCCTCAATCTCCCGCGACCGCATGCCGGCGATATGTTTCCAGGTTCGGATGAGAGCCGGGTGACGCACGACATTCCGTCGTCCGTCCCTGTTCTCTGTCATCCAAATCCTTAGAAAGGAGGTGATCCAGCCGCAGGTTCCCCTACGGCTACCTTGTTACGACTTCACCCCAGTCGCTGACCCTACCGTGGCCGGCTGCCTCCTTGCGGTTAGCGCACCGTCTTAAGGTAGAACCAACTCCCATGGTGTGACGGGCGGTGTGTACAAGGCCCGGGAACGTATTCACCGCAGCGTGCTGATCTGCGATTACTAGCGATTCCAACTTCATGCACTCGAGTTGCAGAGTGCAATCCGAACTGAGACGGCTTTTTGAGATTAGCTCCGGCTTGCGCCATTGCTGCCCATTGTCACCGCCATTGTAGCACGTGTGTAGCCCAGCCCGTAAGGGCCATGAGGACTTGACGTCATCCCCACCTTCCTCCGGCTTATCACCGGCAGTCCCCTTAGAGTGCCCAACTGAATGATGGCAACTAAGGGCGAGGGTTGCGCTCGTTGCGGGACTTAACCC
>Ga0209172_10007513_pt1 | contig 11251 bp, 12 predicted proteins | sample LarsenN4metaG_FD_184113 | JGI IMG/M metagenome (GOLD analysis project Ga0209172, IMG submission 184113) | Hot spring sediment bacterial and archeal communities from British Columbia, Canada, to study Microbial Dark Matter (Phase II) - Larsen... ... | reverse complement strand
CCAGTGAGCGTGAGGGCCGCATCGTCTACCTGTGCTGGCGGCTCGGCGAGGACCACATCGGCTGGTGGCACGAAACGTGGACGGGCTTCGCCGGACGGCAGCCGCTTGAGCCGTGATCGAGCGGCGCCGACGGCGGCGGGAGAGAGCGCACATAACGTGTGCGTCGCAACCGCGCATGAAGGTTAGCCTTATGCGGCCGCTGAATTGCGTTAACCCACGGCGTCCCCGAGAATGAGGCAGATTTCAGAATTGCTCGGTAGAAGGCGGTGGAATGGAACCAACAGTCGTCGAGGCCCGCAGGGAAGTCGTGGCGCGTGCGGACGCGCCGGCCGCGCGAGTGCTGTGTGAGTCCCTCGAGTACGAAACCACCGCCGCCCCCGAGTTCATCGACATAACCGACGACGTGGTCGCCGTCGTCGAGGCCGCCGGCATCCAGTTCGGCCAGGTCTCCATCTACTCCCAGCACACCACCGCCGCCATCAAGATCAACGAGAACGAGCCCCTGCTTCTCCGCGACATGGCCCGGATGCTCCGGAACTTCGCACCCGCCAACGCCTACTACGAGCACAACGACTTCAGCCGCCGCACCGTCAACATGAACGAGGACGAGTGCGCAAACGGGCACGCCCACTGCCAGCACCTGTTCCTCGGCGCCAGCGAGACCGTCCCCATCATCGATGGGAGGATCGCGCTCGGCACGTGGCAGCGCGTCTTCCTCGTCGAGCTTGACCACCCGCGTCTGCGCCGCGTCCTGGTGAACGTGGTCGGGGCGGGCTAGCCGGGCGTTGCTCGCGTCACCCCCAGCCTTGGAGATTCCACACCGCCGCACCCGGGGCTACTACGCCATCGCCCATCGCGCCGGCAACAACCTCCACCACCTCGAGGAGGCGCTCGAGGCCGGCGTCGACGCCATCGAGTGCGACTTCTGGCACGCGCGCGGGCGCCTCGTCCTTCGCCACGAGCGCAAGTTGCCTGGCATCCCTGTGCTCTATGACAAGTGGTTCATCCGCTGGGCGTGGGGCGTCGTCTCACTGCGCCGGCTGCTCCGCGAGATCAACTTCCGTACGGAGCTGTTCCTCGACATCAAGTCGTCTACGCCGCGCGCCGCCGATGCGGTGCTGAGCCTGTACCACGACAACGACGCGATGATGCCCCGCACCGCCGTCTCGTCGAGGCAGTGGAAACTCCTCGACCGGCTGGCAGCGGCGCGCACCGACCTGCGCATCTACAACTCGGTCGGGCGGGCGTCAGCCATCGACGCGCTGCTGCGGCGGATGGAGCGCGACCATCCGCCCGCGGGCACGTCGATCCGGCATACGCTGCTCTCGCCTGCGGTCGTTCGCCGGCTGCACGGCGTGGGGCTGGAGATCTATGCGTGGACCGTCAACAACCACGATCGGGCGCGCGAACTGCTGTCCTGGGGCGTGGACGGCATCATCTCCGATGACACGGGCATCTTCGAGGAACTCGACCGCGAGTTCCCGGCTACTTCGGAATCAGGTGCACTGCCGTCGCCTTGAACGAGGCCACGACGTCTGACCCCGGCGCGATCCCCAGGTCCTCGACCGAGCGGCGCGTGACCCGCGCGATCACGGGGAAGCCGCAATCCAGCTCGACGCGCGCGTCGGCGCCGCGCGGGACGATGCGCTGCACGCGCCCTGCCAGCTTGTTGCGCGCGCTGCCGGCGACGCCCTCGCCGCCGGGTGACAGGCTCACGTCCTCGGGCCGCACGCAGACGAGCGCCTCGCCGAAGTCGCCCTCCGCGATCGCCTCAATGAGGTGATCGCCGGCCCGCAGCGTGACGAGCCCGTCGCTGCGCCCGACCACGCTCGCGGCGACGATCGTCTCGATGCCGACGAAGGCTGCCGTCTCTTCGTCGGCAGGCGCTCCGAACACCTCCGCCGGCGTCCCGACCTGGCGGATGCGCCCGCCGATCATCACGGCGACCCGATCGCCGAAGCGCGCTGCCTCGTCGTGGTCGTGCGTGACGATCAGCGCCGTCATGCCCGTCTCGGTCAGCGCCGCCGCGAGGTCGGCCGTCAGTCCCTCGCGTGTCGGCTGGTCGAGCGCGCTGAACGGCTCGTCGAGCAGCAGCACCTCCGGCTCGAGCGCGAACGCTCGCGCGAGGCTCGTGCGCTGCGCCTCGCCGCCGGAGATCGTGCGGGCGGATCGCTCGGCCAGCGCCGCGATGCCGAAGCGGTCGAGCCAGCGCGCGATGCGACGCCTCCGCTCGTCATGCGTCACGCCGCGCAGCCGGAGGCCCACCTCCACGTTGTCGCGCACGGTGCGGTCGAGGAGCAGCGGCTCCTGGAAGACCACGCCCATGCGGCGCCGCAACGCCAGCTCCCGGCCGCGGACCGGCTCGCCATCGAACAGGATCTCGCCGGCGCCGGGCCGCTCGAGCAGCGCGAGCTGCAGGATGAAGGTCGTCTTGCCGGCGCCGTTCGGGCCGATCAGCGCGACGACTTCGCCCTCGCGGAGCGCGAACGACTCCACGTCGACGATCGGACGTTCGCCGCGGCGCACAACGACGCCGCGGGCTTCCAGCTTCGCGCGCGTCAGCGGCTCACCCATGATCCCGGCATCGCCGCGGGGAGCCGTTCCTCGCCGCGCGGCTGCTCCGTAGACCAGCGGTCGCGCCGCTGCCCGAGCTGCACCCACGTGAAGAGCGCGTTCACCGCCACCATCAGCCCCAGCAGGATAATCCCGAGCGCCAGCGCCTCGCCGAAGTTGCCGCGGCTCTGCTCGCGCATGATGGCTCCCGTCATCACGCGCGTGTCGCCCGCGATGTTCCCGCCGACCATCACCGATGCGCCGACCTCTGAGATCGCGGCGCCAAAGCCGGCCATGATCGCCGCGAGAAGGGGCAGCCTCACCTCCCGCACGAGCAGCCACAGCATCTGCAGCCGCGACGCGCCCAGCGCGTAGACCTGCTGGCGCAACCGGGGGTGCAGCCCCGCCAGTGACGCCGCCGTGAAGCCGATGACGATCGGCGTGGCGATGATGGCCTGCGCGATGACCATACCCTGCTTCGTATAGATCCAGCCCAACTCCCCGAGCGGGCCGCTGCGCCACAGCAGGATCGCCACGATGAGCCCGACTACGACCGGCGGCATCCCCATCCCGGTGTTCACGAGCGCCATCACGACGAGCCGCCCCGGGAAGCGGTTGAACGCGATCAGCGCCCCCGCGCCGGCGCCGATAACGAGGGCGATCAGCGTCGCGGAGCCGGAGACCACGATCGATCGCATCGCGATCTCGTAGACGCCGCCCTCGTTTCGGACGAGCATGCGTACGGAGTCTTCCAGCGCCTCCCAGACAAGCTCCATCGATGCGCCTCCCGTCTACTGCGTGGGATCCGGCTTGCCCGCATCCGGGAAGAACAGGGGCCCGCCGTATTCGTCGACGCCGAACCCGCCGATGATCCGCTGGACGTCGTCGCGCACGAGGAACGCGGCGAACGCGCGCGCGCCGCCTGCGTTGACGTCGTCGTGCTTCTCCGGGTTCACCACGATCACGTGATACACGTTCAGCAGCCCGGCGTCTCCCTCGCTGAGGATCTTGAGGTCGAGCGTGTCGCGTTGCGCCAGGTACGTCGCGCGGTCGCTGATCGTGTAGGCGTCCCGTTGGTTCGCCAGCTGCAGCGTCGCGCCCATGCCCTGTCCGGTCTCCTCGTACCAGTCCTCGCCCGTCGGGTCGACGCCGGCGTCCTCCCACAGGCGCAGCTCGACGGCATGGGTGCCGGAGTCGTCGCCGCGGCTGACGAACGGACCGTCGCTCTCAGCGATCGCGCGCATCCCATCGTCCGCCGTGGCGGCGCCGGCGATGCCCGCCGGGTCTTCCGCCGGGCCGACGATGACGAAGTCGTTGTGCATGACGAGCGTCCGCTCGATGCCGTCGCGGGCGTCGACCATGCGCTGCTCGGCGGCCGGCGAGTGCGCGAGCACGACGTCAGCGTCGCCGCGCGATCCCATCTCGATCGCCTGGCCGGAGCCGACGGCGATCGTCTTGACGGCATACCCGCTCTCCTCCTCAAACATCGGCACCAGCACGTCGAGGAGGCCGCTGTCGTCCGTGCTCGTCGTCGTCGCGAGGATGACGTCGCGGTCGTCCTTGCCGTCGCCACAGGCGGCCGCGAGCGTTGACAGAATCAACGCAAGCACCGGCGCGCACACGCCTGTCACTCGCCGACGCATGGTCATCCGATCCCTCCGCTGGCATCCTCGCTACGTCATGCTCGCGCGAGCATAACGGGCCCGACGGGATACTGCCAGCCGTTCGAGGGTGCGAGGCTATCGCTCGGCGGATCCGCCGAACGCCCGAGAGAACTCGCGCGCGAGATCCTCGTGGACCGAGCGTTGGAACCGCTGGTACAGCTCCACCAGGCGCCTTCCGCGCGCCGTAAGACGCGATCCGCCGCCGCCCGCGCCGCCCGCGCTGCTCTCGACGAGGCGCACGCCTAGGTTCTGCTCGATCTCGCGCACCTTGCCCCAGGCGCGCCGGTACGAGAGCCCCATGCGCTCCGCTGCCTCTGTCAGCGAACCCGTCTCGTCGATGTGCTGGAGCAGGCGGACGCGGTAATCGCTCAGGACGAGGCGTCCGTCCTTCTCGACCCACAGCTTCGCGCGCGGTTCCACGCGCTCATGGTACGCGAGGTGGTGTCACGAGCGCTCGTCAATGCCTGAAGCGACACGCTGGCTCTCCGCTCCCTGCGGCACCACCCGCGGGGGCGGGCCGTCAATCGGCGCTGGCCGCCGGTGCTGCGGCGGCGCTGCTCCCTCGGCGGACGGGCCCTCGACCGGTATGCCACGGATCTCTTCGAACGTGCGCCGCATCGGCACTTCACGGAGGAAGAGGCTGATGACGACCGAGATCAACCCAAGGATCGATGCGAAGAGGAAGACCTCCGTGATCGCCGTAGCGAGGCCGTCCTTTAGCGATTGCACGGTCTGGTCGAATAGCGCGTCCGCGTTGGCGCCGAACAGCGCGTCGAAGCCGCGCTCGCGGATGGCCGCCAGCGCTCCGTCATCGAGGAGGATGCGCGGGTTCTTGAGCGCGTCCAGGAGCTGCGCGGGCGCCTCCGCCTGCACCTGCTGGGGCAGTCCGGTCTCCAGCTCGTCGTTCAGCCGGCGCGTCAGGATCGAACCCATGATCGCCACGCTGATCGTGCCGCCGACGGAGCGCGCGAACTGGTTGAGCGACGTCGTCAGCCCCATCACCTCGAACGGCACGGCGTTCTGCGACGCGAGCACCAGCGCCGGGAAGCTCAGCCCGAGCCCGAACCCCAGGATGGCCATGTACTCCATGCCCGTGATCTGCGACGAGTCGCTGCTGAGCGTCGAGAGCAGGAAGAGCCCTGTCGTCGCAAGCGCCAGTCCCACGGAGATCTGGATCCGATAGCGCCCCGTCCGCGATATCAGCTGCCCGCCGAGCGCGCTGCCCGCGACCATCGCTAGCGTCATCGGCGTAAGCACCAACCCTGCGTTCGTAGCGCTGAAGTTCAGCACGCCCTGCATGAACAGCGGGATGTAGACGCTCGCCGAGAACATCGCCGCGCCCGACACGAACGTGGCCGCCGTAGCGACGGCGAAGATGCGGTTCTTGAACAGCGAGAGCGGCACGATCGGCTCGTCGGCGCCCGTCTCGATGCGGAGGAAGATGACCGTCATGACCGCGGAGAAGCACAACGGCGCGATCACCTGCCACGATGCCCATGGGTAGTCCACGCCCGCCCACGAGAACGCGAGCAACGCGGGTGCGATCGCGGCCGCCAGTGTGACCGCGCCCAGGTAGTCGAGCCGGCGCGTGGCGTCGTGCCGGGGCGAGGGCGGAAGCACGACGGAGAGCACGGCGAGCGCGACGAGGCCGAGCGGGATGTTCACGTAGAACACCCACCGCCAGTGGAGATGGTCGGTGATGCCGCCGCCGATCAGCGGCCCGAGCACGCTCGCCAGCCCGAAGACGCCGCTCATCAGCCCGGCATACTTGCCGCGCTCGGCCGGGGGAAAGAGGTCGCCGATGATGGCGAACGCGTTCGCGAAGATAAAGCCGCCGCCGATGCCCTGCACGCCCCGGAAGATGATGAGCTGCACCATGCTCTGCGATGCGCCGCACAGCATCGACCCGACGAGGAAGATGACGATGCCGATGAGGAAGAAGATCTTGCGGCCGTAGATGTCGCCCATCTTCCCGACGATCGGGACGAACGTGGTCGACGCGAGCATGTACGACGTGAACACCCATGCGTACAGCTTCAGCCCCGAGAGCTCGGCGATGATGCGCGGCATCGCCGTGCCCACGATCGTCTGGTCCATCGCCGAGAGGAACAGCCCGAGCATCACGGCGCCCATGATCGCCCAGCGCTTGCCGCTGTCCAGCGCGGCGCCCGGAATCTCCGCGGGCATGCTCATGCTCTCACCTCGGTCACCGCGTCCGCTGCCGCGAGCAGGCGCTCGAGCGCGCGTGTGAGCTGCGCCAGCTCCTGATCGGTGAGCCGGCCGAAGATGTCATTCAGCAGCGCGCGCCCCTCGCGCTCGAGGTCGGCGACGACCGAGTTCCCCCGCGTCGTGAGGAAGTGGCGCGTATAGCGCCGGTCATGGTCGGCCTCCTCGCGGCGCACGAAACCGCCGCGCCCCAGCCGCTCCACGAGGCCGGACGCCGTCGGCGCCGACACCCCCAGGTGTGCCGCCAGGTCGCTGAGCGTGGCGCCCTGATTCTCGCGGAGGAAGAACATGAGCCTGAGCTGGCCCGTCGTCAGCTCGGCCTCGCTCCACATGCGGATGCGGATCGGATCGACGATGGAGATCGCCTCGGCGTAGAGGCGCATCGCTTCGCGCTGCTGTGCGTCCCGGTCACGGGTCATCGGCGGCGTCCAATACTTAGCATGGGGCTAAGGAAGTATCGGCGCTCTCGACGGCCAACTCAAGGGCTAGAACGGCCGATGCGGCGGCTTTCTGCCGGGATTGGTTTTCGTTTGAGCATCGGGCTGCGTAGCGCGTGGTAACAGCGACGCTACAACCCCGTTCCTAGACAACGATCTCCATTGATTCCCTTCCGGCGCCTCCATACGGTGAGAGCAAACCCGCAGGGAAGTTCTTTCTCAGGAGGAGACCGTTACCCATGTCTGCATTGAAACCATTTGGTATAGCCACGTTCGTCGGAGGCGTTGCGCTGCTTGCCCTCGCCTTCGCCGTCGGCATGCACGGCTCGTCGGCGTTCGCTGGTGGTGAGACGCCTACCGTAGAGAACGGCGACGAGACCGGCACGCCGGGTGCCGGGAGCCCGACCGCCGTCGCGACGACGCCGGCTGCCGGCGGTGGCCAGTTGACCCCGACGGTAGCGGCTGGCACCCCGACCGCCGCCGCGACGACCCCCGCCGCGGGTGGCGCAGGCGCGCTGCCGGAGACCGGCTCGGGCGGCGGCAGCGGCACGACGGCGCCGCTGCTCTGGCTGCTGGGCGCGGGCGCGCTGGTCGCCGGCGCGGGCGCGGTGATCATCGGGTCGCGACAGCGCAGTTAATCGGAGGAAGCCGCGAACGCAACGGGAGGGACTCGCCGAGTCCCTCCCGTTCGTTTTCGCCGGATGAGCAACCCCGCCGAAGGGGGCGGCGGGGAGCGTCCCTGCTTCGGACGCCACCTTCCCTTCGGCGGGAAGCTTCGTCAGGGAGATACTACTCCGGCAGGGGCTGCGATCCGGCGTTCTTTATGTGATTTTTGCAGGGGAATGCGCAGGAGACGCGCCTCAGGCGGCCCTCAGCGTCTCCTGAGGCGTATCGGGGCGGGCGTCGTCGGGCAGCGAGACGTCATCCGAGGCGAGCGATGCGCTCCAGAACTGGCGCAGGAGATAGATGCTCACCAGCGCTACGAGGATCAGCGGCACGATGTACGCCATGTCTGCCTCCACCTCCGGCTCGTTGCTGAGTGGTTAGGCCCCGGAACGGGCGGGGCCCCACAACCACATGCTTCACACGCCTGGTCGGGGTCGCCGAGGCGTGCGGGTGGCAGCCGGGGACCGCTGCCACCCGTCGATGCCTACTTCCGCTTCGCGGCCGGCCTGCGAGCCGTGGACTTGCGGGCCGTCTTCCGCGCGCCGGTCGAGCGGCTCTTCGCCGCCGCGGCCTTCGCTGGCCGTCGTCGGGCCGTCTTGCGCGCGGTTGTCTTCCGCGCTGTGCTCTTGCGAGCCGTGCTCTTGCGAGCGGTCGCCTTCTTCGCCGTGCTCTTGCGAGCGGTCCGCTTGCGGGCCGTCGACTTCTTCGCGGGCGACTTCTTTGCGGCCGCCTTCCGTGCGGTCCTCTTGCGTACAGCCATACTTTCCCTGCCTCCTGTCTTCCTTGACTTGCGCTCCCTACCCGTTAGGAGCAGCCACTCGTGCTACCGCAGTTCTCGCAGCGATAACACGTCCCCGACCTCATCATGATCCACCCGCAGTTCGCGCATGCGGGTGCATCGGCGTGCCCGTTGGCGCGCGGCGCCTGATACATCACGGGCACAGCGCCCGTGACGTCCGTCTGCTGCGCGCGTTCCGGCTCGTTCTCCCCGCCGGCCATCAGCGGCAGCGGGTATTGTCCGGCGGCCAGCGCCGCCCGGATCTCCGGTGTCATCACACCGATCGCGTACGCCTCTTCCGGCGTCATGTAGCGGCTCGCCAGCCACCGGAAGACGTAGTCGATGATCGACTGCGCGACCGGGATGTCGCGGTTCTCCGTGCGCCCCATCGGCTCGAAGCGCATGTGGCTGAAGTTGCGCACGAGGTCCGCCAGCGGCACGCCGTACTGCAGCGCGTACGAGATCGCCCGCCCGAACGCCTCCGTCAGGCCGCTCACCGTCGAGCCCTGCTTCGCCATCGACAGGAAGATCTCGCCGGGCGAGCCGTCGTCGTACAGGCCAACGGTGATGTATCCGTCGTGGCCCTCGATGCTGAACTTGTGCGTCACCGACGTGCGCGTGTCCGGCATCTTGCGGCGGACCGGGCGGGCCGCCTCAGCTTCACGCGCCTGCTCCTTGTCCTTCGACGTGGAGAGCGGCTGCACCTTCTTCGAGCCGTCCCGGTAGATGGCGATGGCCTTCAGGCCGTGCCGCCATGCCTCGAGGTAGGCGTCCGCCACGTCCTCGACCGTCGCCTCGTTCGGGAGATTGACCGTCTTGGAGATGGCCCCCGAAATGAACGGCTGCACGGCCCCCATCATCTTGATGTGGCCCATGTGGTGGATGGAGCGGACGCCGTTCTCCGCCTTGAACGCGCAGTCGAAGATCGGCAGGTCCTCCTCCCGCAGCTCGGGCGCCCCCTCGATGGTGCCGGTGGCGTCGATGTGGCGGACGATCGCCTCGATCTGCGATGGCGTGTAGCCGAGCCGCTTCAGCGCGAGGGGCACGGTCTGGTTGACGATCTTGATCATGCCGCCGCCGACGAGCTTCTTGTATTTCACGAGCGCGATGTCCGGCTCTACGCCCGTCGTGTCGCAGTCCATCATGAACGCGATCGTCCCTGTTGGTGCGAGCACCGTCGCCTGTGCATTGCGGTAACCAAACTTCTCACCAAGCTCCAGCGCGTCGTCCCATGCCTTGTGCGCTGCATCGATCAGTGCACCCGGCGCTGTCGTCGTATCTATTGTACGCGAAGCATCTCGGTGTTTTGCAATAACCCGCAACATCGCGTCCCGGTTTTCATGGTAAGCGCTGAATGGACCGACGCGCTGCGCGATCGATGCCGACGTCGCGTACGCGTGTCCCGTCATCAGCGCCGTGATTGCAGCGGCGTACGCGCGGCCGGCGTCGGAGTCATATGGAAGTCCCAGCGACATGAGCAGCGCGCCGAGATTCGCGTAGCCGAGACCGAGCTGGCGCATCGCCTCCGTGTTCTTCGCGATCTTCTCCGTCGGGTAACTGGAGTTGCTGACGATGATCTCCTGCGCCCAGATCGTGACCGTGACGGCGCGCCGGAACGCCTCGACGTCGAATGTGCCGCCCTCGTCGATGAACTTCATCAGGTTCAGCGACGCAAGGTTGCACGCCGAGTTGTCGACGTGCATGTACTCGGAGCAGGGGTTGCTGGCGTTGATCCGCGACGTGTTCGCGCACGTGTGCCAGTCGTTGATCGTCGTGTCGTACTGCATGCCGGGGTCGCCGCACTCCCAGGCGGCGGCGGCGATCTTGCGGAGCAGCTCCTTCGCGTTGACCGTGGCCAGCACCGAGCCATCGACTACCGCCCGCAGCTGCCAGTCACGGCCCTCGACCGCCGCCTCCATGAACTCGTCGGTCACCCGCACGGAGTTGTTGGCGTTCTGGAACTGGATGGACGACCAGGCGTCGCCGTTCAGGGACATGTCCCAGCCGGCCTCGCCCAGGGCGTAGGCCTTCCGCTCCTCGTTCGCCTTGCACTCGACGAACTCCTCGATGTCCGGGTGGTCGGCGTTGAGGACGACCATCTTCGCCGCCCGCCGCGTCTTGCCCCCAGACTTGATCGACCCGGCGATGCTGTCGGCGCCGCGCATGAACGAGATCGGCCCGCTCGCCTGGCCGCCCGCCGAGAGCTGCTCCTTGCTCGAACGGATCGGCGAGAGGTTGATGCCCGAGCCCGACCCGCCCTTGAAGATCATGCCCTCCGTCTTGCACCAGTCGAGGATCGACTCCATCGTGTCCTCGACCGAGAGGATGAAGCAGGCCGAGCACTGTGGCCGCTCCTCGACGCCGACGTTGAACCAGACCGGGCTGTTGAAGGCCATCTTCTGGTTGACGAGCAGGTGCGTCAGCTCCATGCGGAACGTCTCCGCCTCGTCGTCGCTCGAGAAGTAGCCGCCGCCGGCGCCCCAGGCCGTGATCGTGTCCGCGACGCGCGCGATCATCTGCTTCACGCTCTTCTCGCGCCGGTCGGTGCCGAGCGGGCCCCGGAAGTACTTCGAGACCACGACGTTCGTCGCCGTCTGCGACCACGACGCCGGGATCTCGACGTCCTTCTGCTCGAAGAAGGCCGTTCCGCTCTCGTCCGCGATGGACGCCGTGCGCAGCTCCCACGTCAGCTCGTCGAAGGGATGCGCGCCGGGTCGCGTGAAGTAACGATCGACGGTGAATAGCGCCGTCGAGACGACCTTGCGAATTTCGGGCTCGGCCTGAAGCACCATGGCGAGTGGAATCCTTTCCGTGTGTACTAGCCTGCCTTCTCGATCTCTTCTATGACCAACACCGAGCCCGCGAGCCTCGCGATCGCTCGCCAGTCGGAGATGTGCGCGTGCCACGACGGCGCGTCATCGAGGACG
>Ga0209172_10007511_pt1 | contig 11252 bp, 8 predicted proteins | sample LarsenN4metaG_FD_184113 | JGI IMG/M metagenome (GOLD analysis project Ga0209172, IMG submission 184113) | Hot spring sediment bacterial and archeal communities from British Columbia, Canada, to study Microbial Dark Matter (Phase II) - Larsen... ... | reverse complement strand
GGCGTGGCTCGACTCCGGAGCCGGGATGATCCCCTCGGAGCGGGAGAAGAGGACTGCCGCCTCGAAGCAGGCGAGCTGGTGCACCGCCTTCGCCTCGACGACACCGGCGTGGACGAGCTGGGAGACCAGCGGAGAGGCACCGTGGTAGCGCAGGCCGCCGGCGTGGATCCCGGGTGGCATGAAATCGTGGCCGAGGGTGTACATCTTCGCCACCGGCGCCATCTTGGCGGTATCGCCGTAGTCGAAGGCGTAGACGCCGCGGGAGAGGGTCGGGCAGCTGGATGGCTCCAGCGCCATGATTCGCACGTTCTTGCCGTTGGCCTTGTCGGCGACAAAGGGGAAGGCGATGCCGGCGAAATTGGAGCCGCCGCCGTGACAACCGATGACCACATCCGGGTAGTCGCCGGCAATGGCAAGCTGTTCCTTCGCCTCCAGGCCGATAATGGTCTGGTGCAGGCAGACGTGGTTGAGCACGCTCCCCAGGGCATAACGGGTGTCCTCCCTGGTTGCCGCATCCTCGACCGCCTCGCTGATGGCGATGCCGAGGGAGCCGTTGCTGTCCGGATACTGGGCAAGGATGGAACGGCCCGCATTGGTCCGCTCCGACGGGGAAGCAATGACCTCGGCTCCCCAGAGCTGCATCATGCTCTTGCGGTACGGCTTCTGGTTGAAGGAGACCTTGACCATGTAGACGGTACACTCCAGGCCGAACATCTGGCATGCCAGGGAGATGGACGAGCCCCACTGGCCGGCGCCGGTCTCGGTGGCGATCCGCTTGGTGCCGGCGATCTTGTTGTAGTAGGCCTGGGGTATGGCGCTGTTCGGCTTGTGGGAGCCGGCAGGGGAGCCCCCTTCGTACTTGTAATAGATCTTCGCCGGGGTACCCAGCGCCTTCTCCAGCCGGTGTGCGCGGAACAGGGGCGAGGGACGCCAGAGGCGGTAGATCTCGCGGACCTCTTCGGGTATCTCGATCCAGCGCTGGGGAGAAACCTCCTGCTCGATCAGCGCCATGGGGAACAGGGGGAGAAGATCATCGGGGGAGACAGGCTGCATCGTCCCCGGATGGATGACCGGAGCCAGCGGGCCGGGCATGTCGGGGATGATGTTGTACCACTGCTTCGGAATCCGGTCTTCGCCTAGCAGAATTTTCGTATCCATTCAAAACCTCCTCAACGTGTCATAGAAAAATCAAACCATGAACCGCCCGTTCGCTTCGCTCACTCAAGACGCAAAGTTCGCAAAGTTGTCACAAAGAAATCCAAACAGGCCTGACTTGTGGGTTCTTAGCGCTCTTTGCGTCCTTTGCGGTTCATTGTTTTCTGTTTCAACCCAGCAGCTCCCGCAGCTTGGCGCCGATATCCGCTTCCCGCATCAGCGACTCGCCGACGAGGAACGCTCGCGCCCCGGCTGCCTGCAGCCGTTCCACATCGCCGCGGCAGCCTATGCCGCTCTCGGCAACGACCAGCCGGTCACGGGGAACCATGGGAGCCAGCCGCTCCGTGGTCGCCAGATCGGTGACAAAGGTGTGCAGGCTGCGGTTGTTGATGCCGATGAGGCTGCAGTCGGTACGGAGCGCCATCTCCATCTCCCGCTCGTCGTGCACCTCAAGCAGCACATCCAGCTGCAGCTCCCGGGCAAGGCCGAGCAGGTCTTCAAGCTGCGACCGCTCCAGCATCGCCGCAATCAGCAGCAGCGCATCGGCACCGGCGGCGGATGCCTCGTAGATCTGGTAGGGGTCGTAGAGAAAGTCCTTGCGCAGGAGCGGCAGACCTACCTGCTCCCGGATGATGGCAAGGTAGCGGAGATGGCCGAGAAAGAACTTCTCGTCGGTCAGCACGGAGAGGCAGGTGGCGCCGTTCTCCTGGTAAATGGCGGCGATGTCCAGCGGATCGAAATCGGGCCTGATGACCCCCTTGCTGGGGGACCCCTTCTTCACTTCGGCGATCATCGCCGTCCACCCCGAGGCGGCCGCGTCCCTGAGCGCCCGCTCGAACCCCCGGGGCTGATCCTCACGATCCGCCACCCGGGCCTTCATCTCGGCCAGCGGCTGGGCCGACTTTGCCGCGGCAACCTCATCGCGCTTGTGGGTGACGATTTTCTTCAGTATATCCGGTGTGCTCATCTCTCTTCCGTTCCAACGGTCTCTCAAGACCGCAGAGTCTTATTCATTGGTCATTGCAGCCAGCTTCTCCAGCTGGGCAAGAGCCCGGCCGGAATCGATGGCATCCTCTGCGAGGGCGACCCCTTCGGCGAGCGTTGCGGCCTTGCCGGCAGCTACCAGGGCAAAGGCAGCATTGATCAGGACGATATCGCGCCGGGGGGACTGCTCGCCAGCCAGGACATTCCTGACGATCGCCGCATTGGCCAGGGCATCGCCGCCGCGCAGCTCGTCCATGGTGCAAAACTCCATCCCCAGCTCTTCCGGAGAGAAAAGACGGATCTGCACCCCCTCGGCGGTCACCTCGGCAACGGTGGTGGCCGCGGTAAGGGTGACCTCGTCCATGCCGTCCATGCCGTGAACGACGAACCCGCGGCGGCATCCGAGCTTGTGCAGTACGTTGGCCAGCTTTTCCACCATATCCTCCCGGTAGACCCCCATTACCTGGCAGTCGGCGCCTGCCGGGTTGGTCAGCGGGCCGAGGATGTTGAAGATGGTGCGGATGCCGATCTCCCGCCGCGGGCCGATGGCGTGCTTCATGGCGCCGTGCAGGGCCGGAGCGAAGAGGAAGCCGACGCCGATCTCGCCTATGCAGCGCTCCACCGTGTCGGGGGTGACATCCAGGTTGACCCCGAGCTTCTCCAGCACGTCGGCGCTGCCGCACATTGAGGAGACGGAGCGGTTGCCGTGCTTGGCAACCTTCACGCCGCAGGCTGAGACCACAAAGGTGACCGTGGTGGAGACATTGAAAGTGTTGGTGCCGTCGCCACCGGTGCCGACCACGTCGAGGATGGTCTCCTGGTCGATGTTGATGTCGTCCCGGTCGATATCCACCAGGCCGCGGCCGACGCGGATCGGCGTGGCCCTCTCCCGCATCACCCGGGCGGCGCCGGTGATCTCGTCAACCGTCTCCCCCTTCATCCGCAGGGCGGTGATGAACGCGCCGATCTGGGCCTGGGTCGCACCGCCGGACATGATCTGATCCATCACCTCGATCATCTCCCCTTCGCTCAGGTCTTCAAGCTCGACTATCTTCGCTATGGCTTTCTTGATCATTTCGACATCTCCAGAAAATTTTTCAGGATCTGCATCCCCCCCTCGGTGAGGATCGATTCGGGATGGAACTGCACCCCCCAGACCGGCAGCTCCTTGTGGACCAGCCCCATGACCTCGCCGTTATCAACCCAGGCGGTGATCTCCAGGCAGTCGGGGAAGCTCTCCCGCTCGACCACGAGGGAGTGGTAGCGGGTGGCATTGAAGGGATTGGGGAGCCCGGCGAACAGCCCCTGGCCGTTGTGGTGAATGGGGGAGGTCTTGCCGTGCATCAGGGAGACGCTCCGCACCACCTTGCCGCCGAAGGCGGCGCCGATGGACTGGTGGCCGAGACAGACGCCGAGGAGCGGGATTTTCCCGGCAAACCGCCGGATGGCTGCAACGGAGATGCCGGCCTCCTCAGGGGAACAGGGGCCGGGGGAGATCACCAGCCGGTCGGGCCTGATTGCCTCGATCTCCTCCAGAGTGATCCGGTCGTTGCGATGGACCTGCACCTCCTCCCCCAGCTCGCCGAAGTACTGGACGATGTTGTAGGTGAAGGAATCGTAGTTGTCGATCATCAGCAGCATGATAGTTTTACCCGTTGATAACTAGTTAATGTGCCTGTTATCCGTCCCGGTGAATGCCGCTTGTGCGACGGGCTCAGACAAAGTCTTTTTTATACCCGATTGAGTGTTAAAGAGGAATAAAAAATCCACCCTTTTCGGGGTGGAATGCATAACACATCGTCCGCCATGCAGGATATTCGCTCAACCGATCCAGTTGGCCAAACCAGCTTCAGACCCGTTCACCGGACTCCCGGACCAGGGAATCCTCCAGCCGCACCGCCCGTGCCTTCAGCCTGCGCCAGGCGGTGATGCCGAATACCACCATCACCACCATCAGGACATGCTTGACCACAAGTGCCGGAACCTGCCCCTTGCCGGCGGCATTGGCCCATTCGAAACTGGTGTAGAAGATCGTCCGGGGAATGCCGCCGATGACGATCCAGTAGAGGGCGAAACGGAAAATACGCCCCATCTGGCGGTACGTTTTCAGATAAAAACGGGCTGCCACCGGGTCATCAAACTCGTCGCAGGTTTTTGCCAGGGCAAAGATGCAGAACGCACTGGCCACCATCAGGGCGGTGGCCACGTCGTGGAAATAGTTGTTCATCATGATGGCCACACCGAGGCCGGGGCTTATTTCCATACAATCCTCATGCTTGCGGTAACGGTCTGAAGGGGCGCTTTTTATCGCACAGGCGCTCCAGCGGATTAATGCACGGTTTACTATCGCACAAAACACCATGTGGCACAACAGTGCAGTCCGGCCCGGCTGAGAGGGAAATGATAATTCGTTGTCGGCAGCCCTTCTTTCCTATAGAATATGCACGCTTCCGCCTTTCCCATCATACGGCACCTTCAGGAGATACCATGCCAGACAGAGGGGGTGACATGAAATCCTTTGATACCCGCCCCGCTCTCCCCCCCGCGCGGCTCCGGCTGCGCTCCATGACAGTCCCGGGGAGCGTAGTCCCCCTTGCCAGCAACTGTCCAACCACCGACAGAGTCAGGGCATCGATTCCATGATCGCCGTCACCCCCGCGGAATCGACAAGAAAACCTGCGAAACAGGAGCGACCTCTTTCAAGGCTTCTGCTTTTTGCGTCGTTTCTTCTACTGTGCATCGTTGTCTATGTCCGGATGCGGCACCTCTCCGTTCCACTCGAACGGGACGAAGGGGAATACGCCTACATGGGACAACTCCTGCTCAAAGGGTTCAAACCGTTCACGCAGGCCTACTCCATGAAGCCGCCTGGGGTCAGCATCATCTACGCTATTTTCATGATGCTGTTCGGGCAATCGACGGTCGCCATTCGACTGGGCCTTCTGCTGGTCAACAGTAGCTGCATCTTTCTGGTCTATCTTCTGGCACGCCGCCTTTTCAACCGGAACGCCGCGCTCTTCTCCGCAGCAACGTACGGCATGCTCTCCCTCGGCCAGTCATTCTTCGGCAACTTTGCCCACGCCACCCACTTTGTCGTGCTGTTCGTCTTGTCCGGATATCTTCTCCTCCTGTCAGGCATCGAAAAAGAGAAGCTCTCCCGGCTCCTGGCGAGCGGACTCTTCATGGGATGCGCCTTCAGCATGAAACAGCACGCTGCCGCCTTCATTGCCTTTGCCGGCCTCTGCCTCATCCGGGCCTGCCTGGACAAAGGGACTGCCGGAAAACGGTTTATGGCCAGGGGCCTTCCCCTCCTGCTCCTCGGCGCAGTCCTGCCGGTTGCCCTCATGATGGCGGCAATGATTCAGGCGGAGGTTTTCCCGAAATTCTGGCTCTGGACCGCCCTCTATGCCCGTGAATACCTTTCCGAAGGCTCGTTCCCTAAAGGGTTCCTCGAATTCGCGCACAAACTGCCCGGCATCTTTTTAAGGCAGCTTCCCTTCTGGCTGATTGCCCTTTGCGGCTTTGCTCTTCTTTGCAGACGAACCGATCAGGACAAACCGGCGGACATATTTTTCATCCTGGGGTTGCTGCTTTTTTCGCTTGTTTCGGTCTGCCCCGGCTGGTATTTCCGCGAACATTATTTCATCATGCTCCTGCCGGCCATCGCGCTTTTGACGGGAGCGGCAGTCTCCCGTGCCGAGGCCATGTTCCCGTCCGTCACGAGCAAGGGACGATGGAGCGAAGCAGCAGGGTGCATGCTGTTCCTGGCTGTGGCGTACGGAACTGTTTCGGAAAGGGACTACTTTTTTACGATGACGCCGCAGGAAGCAAGCCGTGCCATCCATGACAGGAACCCATTCCCCGAGGCGGTGCAGATAGGACAGTACCTGAAGGATCATACTTCCAGGGAAGACCGGATCGCCGTCCTGGGCTCCGAACCCGAGATCTATTTCTATGCGGACAGACTCTCCGCCACCGGTCACATCTATATGTACAGCCTCATGGAGAATCATCCCTATGCTCGCCAGATGCAAATGGAGATGATCCGGGAAATTGCCGCAACCGAACCCAGGTATGTGGTGATGGTAAAAATCAATACCTCGTGGGGTGGAAAAGCGGATTCCTCCCTTCTGCTGCTGAACTGGGGAGAGCGCCTGCTGCGGGAACAGTATGAACTGGTTGGCGTCATTGACATTGTCGACCGGTCCACAACCCGGTATCTCTGGGACAACGACGCAAAAGGATACAATCCGGTTTCCGAAAAATATGTCACGGTCCACAAGCGCAAAACCACAGCACCCGCTCATCCCCCAAACCACCCGCCACAGGAGACGCAATGAAGCTCATCATCCAGATCCCCTGCTACAATGAATCAGCCACCCTGCCGGCAACACTCGCGGAACTCCCCCGGCAGGTGGAGGGATTCGCTGCCGTCGAATGGCTTGTCATCAATGACGGCAGCACCGACAACACCGCAGAGGTTGCCCGGCGGTGCGGCGCCGATCATGTCATCAGTTTTGCCAGGAACCAGGGACTGGCAAAGGCCTTCCTGGCGGGACTGGATGCCTGCATCAGGCTCGGCGCAGACGTCATCGTCAACACCGATGCGGATAATCAGTACCTGGCCGCCGACATCCCGGCACTCATCGCCCCGATTCTCGCCGGCCATGCCGATATTGTCGTCGGGGTCAGGCCCATCGACCGGATCGAATCATTCTCCTTCATCAAGAAGGGGCTGCAGAAAATCGGCAGTGGGGTCGTAAAGCTGCTCAGCACGACCGACATACCGGATGCGCCGAGCGGCTTCAGGGCAATGAGCCGGGAAGCCGCTCTCAGGGTCAACGTATTCAACGACTATACCTACACGCTGGAGACGATCATCCAGGCGGGGCAGAAGAATATCGCCATCACCTCGGTCCCTATCCGGGTAAACGCGGCAATGCGACCCTCACGCCTGGTGAAAAGCACCTGGTCATACATACAGAAATCCATCATCACCATGATGCGGATTTTTGTCGTCTACCAGGCGTTCCGCTTCTTCATGACGATCGGCCTGACGGTCTTTTCCCTGGGATTCATGCTCGGGCTGAGATTTCTCTACTATTATATTTCCGGTGACGGTTCGGGTCATGTCCAGTCGCTGATCCTGGCATCGATACTCCTGGGGGTGGGTTTCCAGACCATGCTGACCGCGTTCCTCGCCGATCTGCTGGCGGTCAACCGCAGGCTCATGGAAGATATGCAGTACCGGGTGAAGATGATGGAACTGACGAGGAGCGAAACAAACCCGCAACATCAACAGGCAACAAATGATCTGCCGAAGCATACATAAAGCGACAGGCGACGGCATCCAATACCGGATGCCAGCTTCTCATCACAAATCACTCCTGGACGTTGTCCCTTATGGCACACAACGGGACCTCCATGATTTGACATTCTGACTGATAGACTCTCATGAGGTACTCGCCGAAATGTCCATAAGCCTCGACTCTCGTCCGGTCCATCTGCTGGTACTGATTTTCTCAGGTATAGCCCTCTACGGTTTTACCCTGGGTTATCCCTTTGTATTTGACAGCTTTATTTATATCATCGGGAACCCGCTCATTACTGACTCTGATCCGTTTTTCTTGTATTTCGATATTGAAAAATACTTTGATACCTATCTCAACCGGCTCTCCCACAGGGATCTTCTGTCCAGCTTTCTGCTCAGGCCGATAGCATACCTGTCATTTCACCTCAATTACCTGCAAGGCGGACTGAACCCTGCCGGATTTCGTCTGGTTAACATTGCAATACACATCTCCAACGCACTACTGTTGTATCATATTCTCTCTTCCGTCATCATACAGAGAACCAACGGGACAGATTCGGGGCAGGCATTTGCCGTTCCCTTCTTTGCATCACTGCTCTTCCTGATTCATCCGCTTCAGTCGCAGTCAGTAACCTATATCGCCCAAAGATTTACCTCACTTGTCGCATTCTTCTATCTGGCCACAATGCTCCTATATATTCAATCGAGAGTTGCCGAAAATGCCTCTGTCAGGAAATGGTGCTACATTGGCTCAATTGTCACCCTCATTATGGGGTTGTTGACCAAAGAGTGTGCTTTCACTCTGCCGGTTACGCTGCTTCTGGTTGACGGCATCCTGTTGCAACGGTCTTTGCGTGATGCGGTCAATAGACTTGTTCCTCATCTTGTCTGTATATGGCTTATTCCTGTCCAGGTACTGAGAATTGCGCATGAGATGCGAGCAGCGGACATACTGCTACCTTCAGCAACGAACATAGTCGGCAATATCTATACCCGATCGGAATACGCCATCACCCAGATTCGCGCCATCCTGTCATACCTCAGGCTGCTGATCCTTCCGTACAACCTGAATTTCGATCCGGATTATCCTTTATACCGCAGCCTGCTCCATCCGGAAATCATCCTCTCGATCCTCATCTGGACGGCCATTCTTGGTGCAGGAATCTGCCTGATCCGAAGACGGGAACGAACAGTAAGCACCGATCTGGCGGCATTCTCGATTTTCTGGTTTCCTGTGGCCATCTCGGTCTCTTCATCATTCATCCCGCTCGAAGACCTCATGTTCGAGCATCGCAGTTATCTGCCATCAGTCGCATTCTTTACCGGAACTGTTGCTTATTTCAGTCATGCAGTAGCCGGCAGGAAAGAAGTCTGTAAACGGGCCGCACTCGTCAGCCTTTGGCTAATGGCACTTACCTTCGGCCTCCTAACAATACAGCGCAATAAAACCTACAGCAGCAACATCTCTCTCTGGCAGGATACGGTAAAGAAAAATCCCGGTAAAGCGAGACCAAATCTTGCCTTGGGAAACGCCTATCTTAATGACAAACAGTATGAAAAGGCTCTACCATACCTCGAAAAATCACTGGAACTTGCCCCGAAATACACTGAAGCACACCTGTCGATGGGATCCGCCTTCCAGCAAATGGGGATGCCACAAAAGGCGATTGAAATATATGAAGCTTACCTGGAAAAGTTCCCGCCTGATCTCACGATGCAGATGAATCTGTCGTTGGCATATGCAGAAATGGGTTGGTATCCGCAGGCCATTGATCTCCTGCAGCAGCTTGAGACGAAAAACTACGCAACCGCAGGAGTGCTGGGTCTGTTGTCAGAGCTGAATTTAAGGATGGGAAAGCATGTCAATGCACTGTCATATCTCGTACGAGCCATGAAAGCGGACCAGGAAGACCCGACCGTCGATCTGTCAGACATCCTTGAGCCTTTACGGAAAAAGATACTGGACCAAGGTGGACGGAACTCTGCTGCCAGGCCATGATGGACGAACGGCCATGGAATGCAACGTAACTCCGTCGAAAGGGGGAACCGTCCAGCAGGATAACCTTCCCACACCAACATGGCCGCCGCCGGGTTGTTATCCCCCCGGCGGCCATAGGTACCAGGCCGGCGTAATCCGGGCAAGGAACAGCGGAAAGTCGCAGAGCACGAGAATGATAGCGGCGACGGCGAAAATACCAACGCGCAGATGCCTGTCGCTGGAAAGCCGCATCAGGTAATAACCGGCAAGCAGATACACCGGTCCCAGAACCGGGAACAGATAGCGCCCCTGCAGTGCGAGGGTAAACGAGCCGTTTTCCAGATAGCCGCGGTAATTGACCCAGTACAGAAGAAAAATCGAGTAGAAACCGGCAACCATGGCCAGGTATGCCGGTATCCCCCCGGCATCCCGGGGACGCCAGCGGATGGCCCATGACGCAAGCGCCGTGATGCCCAGAACCGTAAGCGGTACGCCGGCCGGCCAGGTAGCGGGGATCGCCAGCCGCCCCTGTACACCGAAGATCCCGGACGCCATCCGTTGCACCCAGAAAAGCGTATAGCGCGCCAGCCCCATGGGTGGTTTTCCGCCCTCCCTGAAATTCTCGTAATTCCTGACCGACGTGATTGCATCGATCCGCTCACCGGGATGCTCGATGCGTGAAGCCATGGCTATCGCCTGCTCTTTCGTAACCCGCCCCTCCTGGAACAGGGTGAGGATCATGTTCCGCGCCGCCAGACTGTTATGCATCACGCTTTCGAAGGGGAGCACCTCGTACATCTCCAGCTTCAGCTTGCCGAACTGGCGGTAATTGCCGCCATACAGCTGCAGATTCAGCACGAGTCCGGCAAGGATGGCAAGAAGAAGCGCACCCCCTCTCCATTTGTTCTCTTTCAGATACCGCGCCACTGACGCCGGCAGGGATGAAACCCGGCTGAACTCGTGCATCACCAGAGATACCTGCAACGCGACAACCAGCGGCAGAAAAGCGGATTTCGTCAGACACCCCGCCAACTGGCAGATAAGGGAGAGCGCCAGCAGATTCCCGCTGCGGGCACGAAAAAACGCCAGCAGGTAATAGAGCGCCATGGCCGCCAGCAGGTTGGTCAGGTTGTCGTAGGAGACGCACGCCGAGAGAAAGGTGAACATCATCGTATTGGTCAGGGCAACAACGAGCAGCATCCGGGTAAGCCGGTCATCGGTCAGCAGACGGAGCGTTCTCCAGACAAACCAGACCGTGGCAAAGGCAAACGGCAGGTTCATCAGGCGGAGCCAGACAAGGTCCTGGATGCCGGAAAAGTTCAGGAGCAGCAGTTTCCCCATGATCCAGTAGTAGAGCCAGGGAACATTGGTGACCAGACCATACGGGTATGATGCGGACGAATTTTCAGGAAGGAGAAAAACCGTGGAAAAAACCTTGCAGATACCAAAATGGGAAAGTTCGTCGGGAGGGATGGCGGGCGAGATGTTGACAGCCAGATAGACCAGCCGAAGTCCGAAATAGAGGAGAAAAGCGATCATCGACCATTTGAGGTGATTGGCAGACGGAAACGCGGCATCCGCACAACGGGTGTCAGCGGCCTCAAAATCTCCTGACCGAATCAGTCTCTGTTTAGGGGAATCACTCCTTATCACGCTCTCCCATGCCTCCACGCCCCCATGCCTTCAGTGACTGTCAGTTCGCCTTGCTCTTTCCGAAGGAGAAGACATTGCACTTGATACCAAGAAATAGTGCCATCACTCCCAGTAGTGCTTCGGATAATAGTATCATCAGACGGAACAGTATCCAGCAGTAACGCTGTCTGC
>Ga0209172_10007504_pt1 | contig 11257 bp, 9 predicted proteins | sample LarsenN4metaG_FD_184113 | JGI IMG/M metagenome (GOLD analysis project Ga0209172, IMG submission 184113) | Hot spring sediment bacterial and archeal communities from British Columbia, Canada, to study Microbial Dark Matter (Phase II) - Larsen... ... | reverse complement strand
CCTCTCCGCCGCCGAACACCACGTCAAACATTTTGTGCTTCTTCACCTGGATTTCCGCAAACAGCGCCGGCTGCACCAGCAGGATGGCCTGCAAGCGCACCAGCTCGAGCACCGCTAGGAACGCCACGATCATGGCATGCCGCGACGCGCACGCCTCGAAAAACGCGATCAGCGAAATCTGTCCCTCGCTGGCCAGCAACTCTTTGCGCAGCAGGTCCATCATCTGCGCCACAGTGTAGCGTTCGTGTTGCAGCTCGATGCGCGTCACTTCCTTGCGCCGCTCCAGCACCTGCTGGAACGCCTTGACCAGATCCACCAGCGAGACCACCAGCTCGCCCTCCACCGTCTCGCCCTCGTAGAGCGTCAGGTCCGGCTTCGACCACACGTGATCTTCGATCTGCCCCTTCTGCCTCAGCATTTGTGCCGCGTTTTTGAACTTTTCATGTTCCAGGAGCTGGTGCACCAAGTCCGCCCGCGGGTCCATCTGTTCCTCCGGCCCGGCCAGTGGGTCCGGCGGCAGCAGCATCTTCGACTTGATGTAGATCAGCGTCGCCGCCATGTAGATGAAGTCCGCAGAAACGTCAATGTCGAGCTGTTCCAGACTGTGCAGGTATTCCAGATATTGCCCGGTGATTTTGGCGATGGGGATGTTGTGGATGTCAATCTCTTGCTTGCGGATGAGGTCGAGCAGCAGGTCCAGCGGCCCTTCGTACGTCTCGATCTGAATTTTGTAGGGCTGCGTGTCCAACTCAATCTCCCGCAGAGACGGGCTTCGTGCTCGTCGCCGCGCTGCCAAATCGCTTGCGTTCCTCGTCCCAGCCGAAAATTGCTTCGCGCACGCGCGCCATGGTGGCCTGCGCCACCTTGCGCGCCTTCTTCGATCCTTCATCCAAAATTTCCAGCACGCGCTGTGGATGCGCTTCGTACTCCTGCCGCCGCACGCGGATGGGCTCCATCCACTTGACGAGGTTATCGACCATCATTTTCTTGCAGTCCACGCAGCCGATTTCTGCCGTGCGGCACTCGCGGTCCACGCGCTCAATGGTCGCCAGCGGCGAGAACAGCTTGTGCCACGAAAACACCGGACACACATCCGGATTGCCCTTGTCCGAGCGACGCTTGCGCGCCGGATCGGTCATCATGTTGCGCACCTTGGTGCGCGTCGTTTCCGGCTCTTCGCTCAGCATGACAAAGTTGCCGTAGCTCTTTGCCATGCGGCGTCCGTCCGTGCCCACGAGGCGTGAGGTCTCCGTCAGCAGATGGCCCGGTTCGCAGAGGACGTTTTGCATGGGCACATTCGCGTTGGCCAGCAACGAGAGCCGGTGGTCAATGGAGAGCCCTCTCATGGTCTCCTCGACTCGCGCGGATACCGCCTTCGTCTTGGCACTGGCGGTTTCTGCCGCAATCCCCAATTGTTTTTCCAGCTCGACCAATGCAGTCGGGCTGGCCGCTTGCCAATCCACCAGCCCGTAGGCGGCGTTAAAGCGCCGCACGATCTCTCGGGACAGTTCGACGTGCGGCACCTGGTCTTCGCCCACGGGAACAAAGTCGGCGTCATAGATGACGATATCTGCGGTTTGCAGGAGCGGATAGCCGAGAAAGCCGTAGGTGCTCAGGTCCTTGTCCTTGAGCTGCGCGATTTGCTCCTTGTAGGTGGGCACGCGCTCCAGCCAGCCCAGCGGCGTCAACATGGAAAGCAGCAAATGAAGCTCGGCGTGCTCCGGCACCTGCGACTGCACAAACAGCGTGCACTTCGCCGGATCGAGTCCTGCGGCCAGCCAGTCCGTGCCGATTTCGATTGTGTTGCGGGCGACCTGAGAGGCGTCGGTGTAGTCGGTGGTGAGTGCGTGCCAATCGGCGACGAAGTAGAAGCAATCGTACTGATCTTGAAGCTTGACCCAGTTCTTCAGCGCGCCGAAGTAGTGCCCGATGTGCAGCCGTCCGGTGGGACGCATGCCGCTCAGGACTCGTTTTCTTTCTCCCACTACACGACCCCCTTCGTTTGCAGGTAGTTTTGGGCGGTCTCCCTCGGCTTCGCTCGGGATAAATTCCGACGCGCCCCTACAGAACAAGACCGCCGGCAAGATGCCGGCGCTACAACCCCAACAGGTCCCGAGCGATGATCATGCGCTGGATCTCCGAAGTCCCTTCATAGATGGCAATTACGCGCGCGTCGCGGTACATGCGCTCCACCGGCGTTTCGCGCGAATAGCCCACGCTGCCATGGATCTGCACCGCCTTGTAGGCCACGCGGTTGACCATCTCGCTGGCGTAGAGCTTCGCGCGCGACGCGGGCTTGCCCCGAGCGTCTGCTGCGAGGGGCTTCCCTGCCGAGCTGTGGCCCTGCGCCTGTCGCCACGCCGCGTGGTAGGTCAGCATGCGCGCCGCTTCAATTTCCGTTTGCATATCGGCGAGCATCCACTGGATGGCCTGGAATTCGCCGATTGCTTTCCCGAACGCGCGGCGCTGCTTGGCGTAGCGCACTGATTCCTCGAGCGCGCCTTGCGCGACTCCGACCGCTTGCGCGGCGACTCCCACGCGTCCGCCGTCCAGCGCCTCCAGAGCGATGCGCAGGCCCTGGCCTTCTTCGCCCAGGCGGTTGGCCGCAGGCACTTCGCACTGTTCAAAGACGATTTCCGCCGAGCGCGACATGCGCAGGCCCATTTTATCCTCGTAGCGGCTGATGCGAAAGCCCGGCGCCGACGGCTCGACCAGGAACGCGGTGATGGTTCCCGCCCCTCGACTGCGCTCGGGGCCTTCGGCCTTCGGCGGGCCTTCGGCGCGTTCAATCCTGGCGAAGACCAGATAGAGACCCGCTTCGCCGCCGTTGCTCACCCAGCTTTTTGTCCCGTCGAGGTAGTAATGGTCGCCGCGGCGCGTGGCGCGTGTTTGAATGGCTGCGGCGTCGGAGCCGGCCTGCGGCTCGGTCAGGCAGAACGCGCCGAGGATTTCTCCGCGCGCCAGGCGCTTGAGATACTTTTCGCGCTGCGCGTCCGTGCCGTGCTTCCACAGGGGCATGCCCACCACGGAATTCGTCACGCTCAGCGTGACCGCCGTGGCCGCGCACACCCGCGCCACCTCTTCGAGCATGACCACGTAGCTCACGATGTCCATGCCCGCGCCGCCCCACTCTTCAGGGATGCACATCCCGCAGCAGCCCATTTCGGCCAGCTTGCGGATCTGCTCGCGGGGGAACATCTCGTTGCGCTCGTATTCGCGCTGCACGGGACGCAGCTCCGCCTCCATGAACTGACGGATGGTGTCGCGAAGCAGGAGCTGGTCGTCGCTGAGAGAAAAATCCATGCGGTCGTCAGTCGGAAGATGCTAGCACAGAGGGAGCCCGGAATCCTCTCCTGATGTAGCGCCGCCCTTCAGGGCGCCAGGTTCGCGCTTCAATCGCGATGCCGGGCCGGAGACCAAGATGCCAGGCTAAAGGAAGGGGTGCCGGGCTGAAGCCCGCCGCGACAGGTGCCGTGGTGGAATGGGGTGGCGGACAGGCTGTCCTACGGCGGCGACACATGCCGGCCCGCAGAGCGGGGTCGGCACTGCAAAGAGCGATCCTTCGTCCCGAAGGCTCGGGGCTCAGGATGGCAGCGTGCCGGGCTGAAGCCCGCCGCGACAGGTGCCGTGGTGGAATGGGGTGGCGGACAGGCTGTCCTAGGGCGGCGACACATGCCGGCCCGCAGAGCGGGGCCGGCACTGCAAAGAGCGATCCTTCGTCCCGAAGGTTCGGGACTCAGGATGACAGGGTGCCGGGCTGAAGCCCGCCGCTACAGGTGCCGTGGTGGAATGGGGTGGCGGACAGGCTGGAAAGGCTGTCGTACAAGAGCAGGCCGGCGCTACGGGGCGGGCACCCAGGTCCGCCCCTACAATGCACAACCCAAGTAAGCTGCGCGGACCTGGACCGGCGCAACGGGGCGGGCACCCAGGTCCGCTCCTACGAAGGAAGAGATGGTGACGTGAACGTCGGCGCTACGGCAGCGAAACACACAGCTTGGTAGTCTGTGCTACGGTGGCGCGGCGGGCGAATTCACCGCTAGGAAAAGGACAACAGTGGAAGAGCGTCTGCAAAAGCTGATTGCGCGCGCCGGAGTGGCCTCGCGGCGGCACGCGGAGGAACTGATCCGGGCGGGACGGGTGACGGTGAACGGGCAGGTGGTGACGCAACTGGGCAGCAAGGCGGATGCGGAGCGCGATCACGTGAAAGTGAACGGCAAGCTGCTGCGCTTCCCGGAGGCGAAGATCTACGTGGCGCTGTACAAGCCCAGCGGCTGCGTGGCCACGATGAGCGATCCGGAGGGACGGCCGACGCTGGCCGAGCACCTGCGCGGCGTGCCGGGGCGCGTGTTCCCGGTGGGACGGCTGGGTTACCACGCGGAGGGGTTGGTGCTGCTGACCAACGACGGGGCGCTGGCCAATCGTCTTCTGAAGATTTCCGGCCGGCTGCCGCAGATTTACTGGATCAAAGTGAAAGGCCCGCTGAGCGGAGACGAAATGCGCGGGGTGCAACAGCAGGCCGGGGCGCGGCTCGAACTGCTGAAAGGCCAGACGAGCGCGGCGAATCCGTGGTATGAGGCCACGTTTACCGAAGCGCGCAGCAATGCGCTGCGGCAGGCGCTGGCGCGGCTGGGGCATCCAGTGGAAAAACTGCGGCGAGTGAGCTTGTGGGGCGTGGACCTGGGCACGCTGACTTCGGGAGAGTACCGCATGCTGACCGCGCCGGAAGTGGCCGCGCTGCGGCGCACGCCGGAGCGCGGGCCGCGGCCGGTTGCCGGCGCAGAGCCGCAGCGCGGAATCAGAAAGAAAAAAGTTCACAGCAAGCCGCAGCGGAAAGAACGCCAGCAAAGGACGCACGTCGGATGAGCAGACCACTGCACGAGCGTGTCCCGCAGCACATCCGCGAGATTGATCCCTATCGGCCGGGGAAGCCGGTGGAAGAAGTCGAGCGCGAGTTGAAGATCCGCGCCATCAAGCTGGCGTCGAACGAAAACCCGCTGGGGCCGTCGCCGCTGGCCATGGAGGCCGTGCGGCAGACGCTGGCGGAAAGTCATCGCTATCCGGACGACGGGGCGCACTATCTGCGCGAGAAACTTTCGCGGCGGCACAACGTGCCGATGGAAAACATTTTCGTCGGCGAAGGGTCGAGCGAGCTGATTGACCTGGCGTCGCGGATTCTTCTGAAGCCCGGCGAGGAAGGACTGACCGCGGAGGGCACGTTCCCGCTCTACTGGATCGCCATCCGCGCGTCGGGAGGGAAACTGGTGAAGGTGCCGCTGCGCGAGCACACGTACGACCTGGAAGCGATCTCGCGCGCCATCACGCCGCAGACGCGGGTCATCTACCTGGCGAATCCGAATAATCCGACGGGGACGATGTTCGGCATCGGCGAGTTCGAAAAGTTTCTGGAGCGAGTAAGCGGCAACTCGGACGCGCTGGTGGTGCTGGACGAAGCCTACTGCGACTACGTCGAACACGAAGATTTTTCGCGCACGGCGACGCTGGGTGCGACGCGGCCGAACCTGCTGGTGCTGCGCACGTTTTCCAAAGTGTATGGCCTGGCGGGGATGCGCGTGGGCTACGGCATCGGCCCGGCGGGGCTGCTGCTGGAAATGAACAAGCTGCGCACGCCGTTCAACACGTCCAACGTGGCGCAGGCCGCGGCGCTGGCGGCGCTGGACGACGCCGCGCACGTGCGGCAGTCGGTGGACACGAACTGCGCGGGGATGAAGCAAGTGACGACGAAGTTGTCGGAGATGGGCGTGCGGTACGTGCCGTCGGTGGCGAATTTCCTGCTCGTGGAACTGGCGCGGGAGAGCAAGCCGGTGGCGGAGGCGTTGCTGCGGCTGGGCGTCATCGTGCGGCCGATGGCGTGGATGGGTTTTCCCAACGCGTTCCGGGTGAGCGTGGGCACGGGGGAAGAGAACAAGAAGTTTCTGGAAGCGTTCGCGCAAGTGCTGTCAGGGACGTTGGAACGTTCGAAGGTTTGAATGTCGGAAGGTTGAGATTGGGAGAAGAGGCGCGGGAGAGTCGGAGGTCAGGGATCAGGGTACGGGAAGAGTCACCGATGCCGGGCCCGCAGAGCGGCGCCGCCGCTACAGGCGGGGCGGGAGCCTCGGAGCTGGGACCCGAAGGTCACCGTTACAGCGGCAGACAAATGCCCACTTGAAGGTGGCCTCTACAGGAGATGTCAAGATGACGGCGCTACGGGGCAGCACGTTCGGCAGCGCTCACCACGAGAAGCCCACCTGGCAGGAAAGCGAAGCGGTAGACACACAGGTCTGCCGCTACGGAATAGAGAAGAGTTACAGCAAAACAAACGCACAGGCTGAAAGTCTGTGTTACACCGGATGGCGTTTATTGAATCGGATAAAGCTGTAGGGGGCGGGCGCCGGGGGCGGTGACGGCGAGGGAGCGGCCGTCGGGAGAGATGGCGAAGCCCTGGAAGAGCAGGCCGGAGAGGGCGGGCTGAAGTTCGGCCTCGGGCGCGGGCTGCGCGGATTTCGCGGCGGGCTGAGGTTCGAGCGTGGGCACGGTGACCCACACCAGGCTGCCCGAACGGCGCGCGCTGCTGCCGCGGGCGGCCGCATCAAAGAGGCCGCGCTTGAGCAGGATGCGGCGCTCGTCGGGAGCCCAGACGTAATTTCCGTAAGCCACACGCAGGCGGACGAAATTTTCCGGGCGGGCGATTTCGCGAATCTCCAGCGTTTCCTGATCAAGGAAGTAGGCAGCCTGCTTGCCGGTCGGCGAAACTGAGAGCTGGCCGGAGTAACTCTCCAAGGCGGCCAGTTCGCGGCGTTGCTGCTTTTGCAGGTCGAGCCAGACCAGACGGATGGGGCCGGTGAGCGAGGCGTCGCGCTCGATGGCGACGGCGGCGCCGGGAGCGCCCGGACGGAGGTCCCAGGCCACACTGGCAAAAACATGGTTGTCGAAGAGCGTGTCGCCGCGGGCAGAGAGCGGGCGGAGAGTGCGGATGCTGTAGAGCAGCTTGGGCGACACGGCCTCATGCAGGTAGACCAAGGTGACCCCGTCGGGCAGCCAGGCGGCGTTGTAACCATCCTCGATCATGCCGGGGCCGTTGCCAATTTTGATTTCCTTGCCGGCGGGATCCAGCAGCCAGATGACAAAGGCATCTTTGGTTTCGCCGCGGAGGTCAGTCATGACGCTGGTGAACATCTCGATGGCCAGGCGCGTGGCGTCGAGCGACCAGCGCAGCGAGTGGATGGAATAACTGAAGGGCGCCGGCCCGCGGAACATCTTTTCGCCATGGATGATGCGCGTCTTTTTTCCGTCCCGCGCGGCGATCCAGACGTCGTCGCGCTGCACGACGAGCTTGCCCTGGTTGAAGACGCGGCGCTCGGCGTAGGCGATGCGGCCGTCGGTGGCGAAGGCGAAGGCGGCCACTTCCTGGTCAATGGTCAGAGTCGGGGAGAGTTGCGCGAAAAGGGCCGGACCCAGGAGAAGAAAAAGAAGGAAGAGAAGCAAGGCGGGTGCATGGCGGGCCGAGGTGCATGGGCTGAAGCCCATGCGGGGATTTGATGTGTCGCCGGATATGTCGCGGCTAAAGCCGCGAGCCACAATGCAAAATGGATCGAAGCCCGGTCGGGGATTTGATTGGCGGTCACGCAGGCCGTGTCCAGGGGTGGCGGCATAAGTGACGACGGAGGCAAGACGCGCAAAGACGTGCGCGGAAGGGGCCCAAATGCAGATTGCTGGCCCGCCGGGGCGGGCTCGGAATGACAAGCGCGGGGCGGGGCGGGTTGTGCGCGGAGCGTTCATGACTTGCTGGTTCCTTTTTTTCCGGCCTTAAGCTGACGAATCTCTTCCAGGCGCCGGCGGAGGCGCTGCTCGAAGCCCTGGTCGGTGGGCTTGTAGTAGGTGCGGGCGCGAAGACGTTCCGGCAGGCAGGGCATGGGCGTCAACTTGTCTTCTTTGTCGTGCGCGTACTGATAGCCGCGGCCGTAGCCGACCTCGCGCATCAGGCCGGTGAGGGGATTGCGCAGGTGAAGCGGCACAGGCTCGGCCATGGTTTGCTGCAAGTCCTGCTGCACCTCGCCGTAGCCGGTATAGAGCGCGTTCGATTTCGGCGCGAGAGAAAGATATACGGCGGCCTGGGCCAGCGCAAGGTTGCCCTCGGGCAGGCCCACGAAGTCAGCGGCCTGCATGGCGGAGACAGCGACAGAGAGGGCGTTGGGGTCAGCGAGGCCGATATCCTCGCTGGCCATGCGCACCAGGCGGCGGGCGATGTAGAGGGGGTCTTCGCCGGCTTCGAGCATGCGCGCCAGCCAGTAGAGCGCGGCGTCGGGATCGGAATTGCGCACGGATTTGTGCAGGGCAGAAATGAGGTTGTAGTGCTCCTCCCCAGCCTTGTCGTAAAGGAGCACCTTTCGCTGGAGGACGTCCTCGAGCAATTGGTGAGTGATGACGCGGCGGCCGGAAGGCTCCGGCTTGGCACCGAGCACGGCAGCTTCCAGGATGTTGTAGGCCACGCGGGCGTCGCCGTTGGCGAAGACGGCGATGCGCTCGAGAAGCGCCTCGGGCAAGAGGACGTTTTCCTTGCCCAAGCCGCGCTGGGGGTCGGCCAGGGCCCGGCAGAGCAGGGCGACAATCTGGTCGCTGGAGAAGGGCCGCAGCACATAGACGCGAGTGCGCGAAAGCAGCGGGGCAATCACTTCAAAGGAAGGATTCTCGGTGGTGGCGCCGATGAGAATAATGTTGCCGGCCTCGACGTGAGGGAGGAAGGCATCCTGCTGGGCTTTGTTGAAGCGGTGGACCTCGTCAATGAAGAGGATGGTAGAGCGGCCGTACTCGCGCATCTTTTGGGCGGCAGCCATGACCTCCTTGATTTCCTTGAGGCCAGCCAGTATGGCGCTGAAGGGGAGGAACTCGGAGCGGGTGACGCGGGCGATCACGCGGGCCAGCGTGGTCTTGCCGCAGCCGGGAGGTCCCCACAGGATCATGGAACTCAGCTCGTCGTTTTCAATCTGCGTGCGCAGGGGCTTTCCCGGGGCGAGGAGATGTTCCTGGCCGAGAAATTCCTCGAGCGTCTGCGGACGCATGCGCTCGGCCAGGGGGACGGAGCCGCGGCGGGTAGAAGAGGTTGGAGGCGGGCCAAAAAGACTCATGGGCATCACCCGTGGAGACGGCGCTGCCGCGCGGCTTCATAGAGCAGAATGGCGGCGGCGACGGCGGCGTTCAGCGAGTCCACCGGAGCGGCCAGCGGGATGCGCAGCAGCGCGTCCGCGGAGCGCTCGATTTCGGGCGGGAGGCCAGCGCCTTCGTTGCCGATGAGGATGGCGCAGGGCTCGCGCAGGGTGGCAGCAACAGGCTCGACGGCCTTAGGTCCAGTGGCGAGAGTTGCGGCGAAAAGCTTCAGTCCAGCCACGCGAAGCTGGGCGAGGATGACGGCGGGAGCCATGCCGCCCAGTACGGGGATGCGCAAGGCCGAGCCGGCCGAGGCGCGAAGGACCTTGGGCGTAAACGGGTGAGCCGTGCCGCGGGTGGTGACCACGCCGGTGGCGCCGAAGGCTTCGGCCGAGCGCAGAACGGTGCCCACGTTGCCGGGGTCCTGCACGGCGATAAGAACCACAACCAGGGGCACGTCGCCACGCAGCAGATCGTCGAAGGTGGATTCGCGCGGGCGCACCAGAGCGGCCACGCCTTGCGGGGTGTCCGTGCCGGAGACGGAGTCGAACAGACGGTCGGAAGTGCGCAGGAGCGGGACGTTGGGAGGCACGAGGGAGGCGATGCGCGGCCAGTGGCTTTGCGCGGAGGCGCTCAGAAGCAGGGCGCGTATATCGAGGCCGGAGCGGAGGGCCTCCTCGACCAGGCGCCAGCCCTCCAGGCCGATGCAACCGTCATCGGTGGGCTTGGCGTCGCGCAGGGCGGCGCGAAAGGTCTTCAGCCAGCGATTTTCGCGGCTGGTGATGTTTTCGGCGCGCGGGGGCGCCGTGGCAGATTGCGTCCCCATGCAGTTGAGCGTATCAGAGGCACCGGAGCGGGTAAAGGCGGGGACCATGGCCTGCGCGTCTTGGGCTTTGTCTTGCGCCGTGATTTAGGGCTGTGATACCTTGCGTCCATCGCAAGACCGCATCCTGCCCGAAGCAGTCATTCTCGGGGGAGCGAGCGCACACTTTGTCTGCCGAGATCCTGCGCATTCAAGAGCACGCCCCGGATCCCCAAGCAATCCAGTACGCCGCGAGTTTCATCACCCGGGGGCAGGTGATCGGTCTTCCCACAGACACTTTTTACGGGCTGGGCGCGGACCCGCAGAACCTGAACGCGGTGGAGCAAATCTACCGGATCAAGGGGCGGCCAGAGACGCGCGCTCTGCCCATCCTGGTGGGCTCCATCGAGCAGGCGCTGACGCTGGCGCGGGACCTGCCGCCGACCTTTCTGACCCTGGCGGAAAAGTTCTGGCCGGGAGCGCTGACGCTGGTGGTGGATGCCACGCACAAGCTGCCGCTGAAGGTGACGGCGAACACGGGGCGGGTGGCGCTGCGCTGGCCGAAGTCGCAAATTGCCTGCGCGCTGATCCAGGCGGCGGGGATGCCCGTGACCGGCACCAGCGCGAACATCTCCGGCTTTCCGGCATGTTCAAACGCCGCGCAGCTTCAGAAGCAACTGGGCGACCGACTGCCGCTAATCATTGATGGCGGGGAGACCGGAGCAGTGCTGGCCTCCACCATCGTGGACCTGCGCGGCAATGAGTGGCGCATGGTGCGCGAGGGCGTGATCCCCGAAAGCGCAATTCTCGACGTGCTGGGTGGGTAGAGCCCCAAAAAAATCCCCCGACAGATTTGCTCTCATCCATGGCAGGACATCCAGGGAACAATGTGCACCTCAGAGCTCAAGGGGCTAGTGCCCCAGGAAGGAGGATCGAGTGGGCGCCGACACGGCGGGGCTGAAGCCCCGCCCTTCTGAGGACGAGGAGGAATCTGCATTTGCATTGGCTTTCCGTCGAGTGCCGATCCTTCGTCCCGAAGGTTCGGGGCTCAGGATGACAGGGTGCCGGGCTGAAGCCCGCCGCTACAGGTGCCGTGGTGGAATGGGGTGGCGGACAGGCTGTCCTAGGGCGGCGACACATGCCGGCCCGCAGAGCGGGGCCGGCACTGCAAAGAGCGATCCTTCGTCCCGAAGGTTCGGGGCTCAGGATGACAGGGTGCCGGGCTGAAGCCCGCCGCTACAGGTGCCGTGGTGGAATGGGGTGGCGGACAGGCTGTCCTACGGCGGCGACAGATGCCGGCCCGCAGAGCGGGGT
>Ga0209172_10007498_pt1 | contig 11265 bp, 13 predicted proteins | sample LarsenN4metaG_FD_184113 | JGI IMG/M metagenome (GOLD analysis project Ga0209172, IMG submission 184113) | Hot spring sediment bacterial and archeal communities from British Columbia, Canada, to study Microbial Dark Matter (Phase II) - Larsen... ... | reverse complement strand
ACTTTGGATCCATTTTTAATCTCCTCAAGGATTTGGTCCTTAATGGCCTGTTCGATGCGTGGGTACATATGTGGTTCCTACGATCCCATCTCGCAGAAACTGTGTCTAGTATACGGGGTACCCTTCAGCGTGAGGCGCTTGAGCAGTTCGTCGCGCCATGCGCGATCAACCGGCAGACCGTAATAGCCGGTCTGAAAATCAATGGTCTCTTCCACCTTGAGCCAGGAATCGAAACTCAATTCCTGCGGAACCACGCCGATGAGTTTTTTTGCCTGTGACGGATGCTTGGCGATGTCGACGCCCAAAATGCTCGCGGAGCCGCCCGTCTTGCTGGTGACGCCGGCCAAAATATTGATGAGCGTGGATTTCCCCGCCCCGTTTGGTCCCAGCAGGCCAAAAAACTCGCCTTGCTGGATTTCGAAGCTCACGCCTTTGAGCGCCTGAACATCTCCGCGCGGGGTCTTGTACGTCTTTTGAAGCTGATCGAGTTTAATGGCTGGAGACATAGGAATGCGCATTATAGCACCTTTGATGACTCTTTTGGGAAGACTTAAAAATTGGCTAAAATAAGCGAAATATCTGCGGTCGTCTCTTGACAAAATGCCAAAAAAGTGGTATATTGATTTGCGTAAAATGATCTTGAGGGCCGGAGTTCGAAGACCGGGACCTCACAGCCATCACGAAGTGGCTGGAAAAGAAAAGACTGGGGAGAGAGTCCGCATCCTGCACGCGGTAAGGGCAGGACCATCGTACCTAACGATGGGGGCCGACATATGGCCGTATTCACTCTCAATGAATGAATACGTCTGTATGTCGGCCTTTTGTTTCCACGGTGGAGACGAATTGCGCCGAGTCCGGAGACTCTCCCCATGAACAACCTCTTCACCTGGCTCTTCGGCGCCAAGAACACCCCCACCGCGACGACCACGGCCAAGCGGATCTCCGCAGACCACTGGTCGAACGCTCCCGAGTTCCTCGGCGACGAGAAGAACGGGATCCACGTGGTGCTCGGGCCCTGGTGCATCGAGCGGGTGACCGTGGTGGACGAGATCGATGAGGCGATCGAAGCGAGTGAAGCCGACGAAGAGTCGGTGCTGCGCGCAACGATCGGAGAGGACGGCTTCGTCCTCTACAACCTCGAGATCTCGAACGCCGACGCCATCGCGGCCAAGTAGCCGCACGTCTCGCCGGATGGCGACGCCCTTCCCTTCGGGGATTGTGTGCGTCGCCTCCGGAGACTGCCCGAGCCCACGAGCATCGTGGTCTCAGACGGTCTTCAAGGAAGGCCACCAGCAACCTGGAGGAGAGAGTAGCGTTCCTGCAACGCCCTTGGGCTAGCAGGACGTGGATCCCAAGTGCATTGACCCGGTTTCGACTGGCTCAAAGCACACACCCGGGATCCGCGAGAATCGATCTGAACCCTGCTTGCAGGCGGAAGATACGGTTCTCACACTACCTCCAGATTGCTGGATACTCCGTTCTGCCACATGTCATCGAAGTCCTTTTTGGGACGGCTCGATGACAGATGGCAGGACGGAGCTGTCGCTTCGCCCATTGCCGGTGCAGTGCACTGTCAGGAGGCAACCATGTCCCAGATCGTTTTCGGCCGTGACACCCGCAACGTGCTCCACACCATCGCTCTCGAGCTCTGGCCGGGGTACTCCGGGCTCAGCAAGAAGGCGATCGTGGGTGACATGGGCGACGAGACCAAGTGCTACGAGATGATCGGCGCGATCCGCACCTTCCTCGACCTCGAGCTCGCCGTGCTGCGCAACCAGCACGAGGAGGCGAAGGAGGAGGGCGCGAAGGCCATCAAGGCGCTCGGGCTCAAGCCGTGGCAGGCGTTCCAGAAGGCCGACAAGATCGACAAGGAGGGCCGCCGGCTCGCCAAGGTCAAGTCGGACTTCGAGGAGAAGCTGGCGCAGGCGCTCGAGGCGGACCGCAAGTTCGCCGAGAGCAAGGCCCAGCAGCCCGCCGAGGTCAGCCAGGCCGGGTAGGCCAAACCGCGTCGGACGGTCTTCCGACAACTGGCGCCACAGCAGTCTTCTGTGGCACCCCACGTGTCCATGACCCCGGTCGTGGCCAGATGGGGTACGAAACAAGGAGGGAGCTTGAAAGACGAGAAGAATCCGGTCCGCGAAGACGGGGATGGCTGGCCGTTCGACTTCAAGAACGTCTACAGCGACGACGCCAACGAGAACGTGAACCCCGCGGTGACCGAGGTCACGGACAACGGTATCGACGACGACTGCGACGGAAGCTACGAGGACTTCGGTGGGGTCGACTGCTCGGATGAAGCATTCGAGTTCGACCTGACCGAAGACGGCCCCGACGACTGGCCTCTCCTCCAACTTCACCGCGCTCAGACGGCGGCAATGCTGCGACACCAGCAGATGCATCACCTGCCGCCCTGCTTCACTCGCCGCCCGACGAACCGCGGCACGTGACTCGACGCATCTGCGTCAAACCGAGTGGAAGCGGCTTCTTCCACATCACCCACGTGGCCATGACCTTGGTCGTGGCCAGATGAGTGAATCCCCTGTTCTGCCACATGTCATCGAGCCCGGGTTTTTCTGGTTCTCGATGACAGATGGCAGGACGGAGACCCAGACAACCTCCGTGCCAATGCACCTCCAAGGAGGCACCATGACCCCCAAGCAGATCCGCGCCCGCGCCGCCGAGCTCAACATCCTCTCCCGCATCAAGCGGGACGATGGCAAGCCCTACAAGCACGTGGCGGAGATCCCGCTGAAGGTCGTGGCGGCCTTCATCGAGACCGAGCCGCTGCGGCTCAAGGACGAGGCCGCGACCAAGGCCTGGAACGAGGCCGAGGCCAACACGGCGTGGGAGCAGTTCCACGCCCACAACGCGGCGGAGCTGGCCGCGGTCAACCAGCGCAAGCGGACCTATGACGGCCACGCGCGCGTCGAGGCCAACACGGCCCGCAACGAGCTCGGCCTCTTCACCGGCTTCGGCACGCTCAAGGACCAGCTCCGCCAGGTGCGCGTCCCGCAGGCGATGGCCGCGAAGTAGCGGCAACCGCGTCGAAGCGGACCCTTCGACACCGATGCCAGAGCGGCTCTCTGGCACACCCACGTGTTCATGAGCTATCGTGGACACATGGGTGATAGGAGGTTCCGATGCCTGTTTGGATACAGACCCCCGGCGGCGACTGGGAGGGTGACGAGCCCGAACAGAAGCCACCTGCGCCCAAACCGGAAATCTTGGAGCCCGTCCCGGAGCTCCAGATCGTTCCGGTCACGCCAAAGAAAGAGATCCCGAGGCCCCTGCCTCCTCCCTTTCCCGGCACACACACTCCTCCCAAGCCCCGGCCGAAAGAGGAGTACGACAACTGACTCGCCTGACACGATTTACGGATCCCGACGAAGGAGACTCTTGCGTTGCGTCTCCTCCATCAAATCCGCGAAATCTTCTTCGTCGGGCCCCGTCTCTTGCGCGCGAACATCGCGAACAAGCGAGGGAGCAATCCCCTCTCTCCCCAGAGAGAAACCCGCCCCGAGCGCAAGCCCTGGGCGGGTTTTGTTTTGCCTAAAAATAGTAAAGGGCCGTGAGCGCCTTCGTTGGTTGGCGACACAGCCCCTTTCCTCACAACCGCGGGCACGACAAGTCGTAACGTCCGGTTCGCGGTTGAGACTCTCTTCCTCGTTCTCTCTCCCCATTCAACCGGGACAGGCCCGATCGCACCCGCCTGGAGTTCCAGAGCGGGACCGCGCACCGTAGCACCAGGTTTTCGTTTTGTCAACGGTGGGACGACACCTTGTTATCAATCACTGACAATCTCAGTAAAAACAAAAAATATTCCGTTTATTTTCTCTAACACGATCAGCGCAACCCCTTGACAACGCGGGTTCGCTACGTTATAGTGCCCGGTCGCCAAAACGGCTGGAAGGCAGTCGTGGCAGCGGCCGGTCCGGTTTCCGGACTGCTGCTTGAATCGGAGGATGGGATGCGCTCGAACATCGCGCGTTGTCCTCCGACTATCGGAGGACCCATGCATCAAGCATGTAACGCCGACGCGGACACCCACGCGTCGATCGTGCTCTGCGCCAACGCGCACGAACACCGAACGATCTTCGAGAAGCACCCCTACCACGTCCGCGGCAGCTGCGCCGGCTGCGGGTTCGGCAGCTAGCGATCGCCGCCACGTCTGCGTCGCAATGGTGACGAAGGCGGCACCGCTCCACCACAACTACAAAACGCGCGACGGAACGCGCGACTCGCCTCGAGCATGTGCTCGGCACGGCTCCACCGGCACGGGAACACTCCCCGTCATCGGTGGAGCTTGTTTCGTTTAAGACTTCCTGGACGGATACCCACCTGTCCCCTCCCACGCCAGGTTGAACAGAGCGCGAACCGTATCGGCGATCTCTTTGCTTATGATGATAACCGAGAGAATCGCGGATTTAAACGAGTACAGAAACACGTGATTCCCGCGTACCGTAATCTCGGCATGAATGGGAAATTTTTCGGCGGGCAAGACACGCACCTCTGCGTTCGGAACCGCTGGCACTTCGTCTAAATTCGGCTTGTCCATCACGAGCAAGGCGCGATGTGACGCATTTTGCGAACGGATGCGCTGAAGATGTTCGCCCCTTCCTTCAACTAACTCCTTCATGGCATTCACATCTTCAATCGGGACAATCTGCAAAAATTCACCATCAAGTTTGGAAAACATTTCGCGGACGGTTTGAATGCCCTCCGGCCCTTCGAGATATCGGATTTGCGGTTTGGCTCCCTCAACATTAAACAGCGCGAGGAGCATCGGCAGAGTCTTTGCGAGCTCGTTCTCTTTTTCTTCAATCTCGCGTTTCTGCAAACGCAGAATGGCCAGCAGACGCTCCGGGGTCTCCGGCGCATAATAGCGCTTCTTCCCTTTGACAAACGCGCTGATGAGACCTCGCCCGAGGAGCGACTCGATCATCACGTACGTTGTCGCGCGGTTCACCTTGGCGCGGTGCGCGATGTCCTGCACTGGCGCCGGGCCGAGTTCCAATGATGCCAAATACACCGCGGCCTCCTTCTCGGATAGACCGAGGTGAATGAGTTCTTGAAGCAATTCGTCCATATCACCGCCATTATACCAGACTCCGGAAGGTTTGCAGGATCATTTCCGCCGTCGACTTCCACGCGTAGCGTTTGATGTTCTGCGCCCCCTTGGCGACCAGATCCTCTCGCAGCCCACGCTCCTCCACCAGCCGTTGCATGGCACGCACCCAATCTTCTGTCTCCGCCGGATTCGCAAAGAGCGCAGCCTCGCCCGCCACCTCGCGGTGCGGAGGAATGTCGGAAGTAATGAGTGACACGCCACAGGCCATCGCCTCAAGATTGGGAATCCCGAATCCCTCATACCACGAAGGAAACAAATACCCGCGACAGGCGTGCATCAAATCAAACACTTCTTCCTCAGGCAGATACCCGAGCACTTTAATCGCCTCGCGTTGCGACGAGCGCTCAAAAAAAGTTTTGATCTCCCCTGCGCCGAATCCCGGCTTTCCTACGAGCACCAGTTCAAACGGATCGCCGACCCCGCGGGTGGAGCGAAACAACTCAAACGCCCGAATGATCATCTGAACGTTCTTTTTGCTCTCGAGGCGTCCGACGTACAGAAAAAAATGTTTGCTCAAACGATGCTTGCGCAGCGTGGCGTCGACCATCTCCGGCGTGGACGCGCGGCAGGTTTTGGCATCCGCGGCATTGGGGGCAACAACGATACGCTCCGCGGGGACGCGATAGAGCTCCATGATTTCGCGTTTGGTAAACTCCGAAACCGTCAGAAGCGTTCGCGCCTTTCTGACAGCGCGCGCGGTGGTTTTGAGCAAAGTGGAACGCGTCTTGCCGTCGTAGTATTGCGGGAAGCGGCGAAACCCCAGATCGTGAATGGTCGTGATTGTTGCCTTGGGAGTTATGCGCGGCAGTCCCTGGGCTGGCACGTACAACACGCTCGGCGGCCGGCGCAACATCTCCCAGCTCACGCGCCCCTGCATCCATCCGCGCGTGAAGTTCCATTTGAGGACGCTCGAAGACCACCCTTTTGGGAGCGTTGCGAGCTCTCCCTCAAGCGGCGTGGGCGAATACAAAACCACGCGCTCGTCCTCCGCGAGCGCGATCTGCTTGAGATGCTGGATGACATGGTACGCATGCCACTCCACGCCGGTTTTCTCTTTCTTGTTGGCAGACGAAGCATCGATGCCAAACGTTTTCATACTAGCTCGTAAAAATACTCTTCTTGTATGCCTCAAGATTTTCAAGGGCGACACCTGTTCCCTTCACCACGCACATTTGCGGATCTTCGGCGACGAACGTAGGCACGCCGGTCGCTTCAGCAATGAGTGTATCGAGATTGCGCAGCTGCGAGGAACCGCCTGAGAGCATGATGCCTTTGTCCATCACGTCCGCGGAAAGCTCTGGCGGGGTTTTGTGCAAAACCTCTTTGACCGTTGCGATAATGCCTTCGAGCTCATTCTGGATCGCGGCCGTCACGTCGTCGCTTGTCACCTCAACGATTTTTGGAAGACCAGTGATCATGTCGCGTCCCTTTACTTCCATCGTCATTTTTTGAGGCAAATACATGGCTGAACCGATCTGAATTTTGATGTCTTCAGACGTGCACTCGCCCACGGCCAATCCATACTTGCGCCGGACGTATTCCGAAATGGCTAAATCGAATTTTACGCCGCCGATGCGCACGGATTCTGAAGCCACAATGCCACCAAGACTGATCACCGCCATCTCCGCCGTTCCACCGCCGATGTCGATAATCATGTGCCCCGACGGCGAACCGATCGGAATGTTCGCGCCGATCGCAGCCACGATTGGCTCTTTGATGACGTAGGCCGCTTTGGCACCCGCAGCAATGGTCGCATCAATGACCGCGCGACGCTCTGTTGAGGTAATGCCGCCTGGAACGGCCACCATCACTTCCGGCCGGAACAAACGCAGGCCTCCGACGGCCTTGTTGATGAAATAGCGAAGCATGGCCTCGGTCGTGCGGTAGTCGGCGATCACGCCGTCTTTGAGCGGACGACGCGCCACGATCGTGTCTGGCGTTCGGCCAAGCATGTCCTTAGCCTCTTTACCAACGGCCAGCACCTTTTTGTCCACGTACGACACAGCGACCACCGACGGCTCGTGCAAAATAATGCCGCGCTTGGGCACATACACAAGCACGGTCGTCGTTCCAAGATCAATGCCGATTTTTTTTGCAAACATACCGAATCCTCCTTACCTCCCGTTACAACTGCACCGAGAACGTCTTATCCTGATCCAATTCCGTGTTCAACCAGTAAACATCGTCGCCCCACTGCTCTGCCCCTTCGGGCGGGGTTGCGTTCGAGACCTTCTTACCAAAATTCAAGTCCAACGTCAACGCGTGGTTGTACGCGCCGATTTGCTTAATAAACGTCAGATCGTACTTCCCGGCCTCGATCGCCTCCACCACCTCCGGAGCCAATGCGTACTCGAAGACAAGATCGCGTGACTGCCCTGGTTCAACCGACGTGAACGCGCCAAACACCGTGAGGTCCAGCTCCTGCGAGACGTCCACCGTTCCCGCCGTCCCCGCCGGATTGTTGCGCGCGTCGTCGAGTAACGTTCCCTCCGCGCGGATGAATTCGGACCCGATCGGAAGATAGAGGCGCGTGTATGTTCGGTAGCGCGTTGTCTTCCAATCAAACGTACCCGTGTGCTCGTAGTGAATGGTCGTGCGGCCGATCCAGGCACCATCCACGTTCTGCGAGATCGCATACGTGATTTGGCGATCCACCACCGGGTCTGTTTTTAAACTGGCCAGGTTGGCATCTACCACCATCTGCACATCCGGCGTAGTCGGAAGAATGCGCCCGCCCCAGCCTACTTGCACGAGCACATCTTCCACATGTGCGTTCTCGCTATAGAGAGCAATCTGCTTTTCGCGCAGATTGCGATCCACAGCATCGAGTACACGAATCCACTCCGAAAGCGGGAGCCGGTATAACGCGGCTTTGAGTTCCACCACGAGATCGCCCAATATTTCTTTGCGTTGCGCGAGCGGAAGATCGCGGCCGACATAGCCGTATTCCACTTCCCATTCCAATTTGTCCGCAAAATTTTGGGCCGTAAACGTTTGTCCGCCCGCCGAAACCGGGCCGGTGATGCTGAGCAGATCCTCCACAAACGTCGGGGTGAGCGCGATCACGCCGTCAAACGTCGTTGCGACCCCGGACTCCTCGCGCTCCATCTGCATCACTTCCCGGGCGCTCAGCGCAAAGTCCGGCGACCAGTTTCCGTCTCGAAAAAACCAGAGCGTTGCCGCATTGTAGCGACGCAGCGGTTCGGGAGCCGTGCGCGTTACCCGACCAGCGGCCAGAGCCGCGTTGTCGAGCGTGTAAGAATCAAACGTCTCATGCGACACAATCTCTCCGCCGTGCACGCGCAGGATGCCGAAGCTCCCAAGGAAGCCACCGCCCGGGCGCAACTCGGTATTGTTGGCAAACAACAGGAGGTGCGTGCGCGGAGCGTCGAGTCCTCCAAACTCCGGCAAGATGCGCGCGATGATGATGAACGTCGACATCCCGTGCTGCAGCTCTTGAAGCTTTTGCGTAACCGGCACAAGCGCTTCGAGAATCGGTGCGGCAAGCTCGTCGCGAGGAACACGGGAAAGTTCCTCAAGGGCAATATCAATGTGTGCCTGAGCAAGGGCGAGATCATCAGCCGCATTCGCCAATCGAACCAAAATCGCCTGCTTGGTTTCGAGCGACAAGTCCTCAAACGTCACGTCCGGCTCCAAGCCAGACACCATGGCTTCAAGGTCATCCTGGGTGAAACCGGCGAGCCGCAAGAGTTCGTCGCCCAAAAGAAGAAGGTCGTCGAGAGCATCGATAACCTCGCGACTTGAACTCATCATGGCGTCAACGGCCACAATCTGATCGCCGACCCAGGGAACGAATGAAGCGGTCCGCAGAACCGGCATGCCAGATTGTGCCTCCTCCAAATACGTGTCCGCGGCCTCAAGCTCGGAAAGCGCTGCTTCAAATCGCAGCGCGACCGCTTCATCACGGGCACGGTACAGGGCATCCTTGGCATCCAGCGTGCCGGCCATCACCTTCCCCGCCGCGAGCGCCACAAGCACTCCCCATACACTGAGCGCGACGACCACGACCACAAACGCAACCATAACCGCCTTGTGGTGGTTATGCCGTGCTCGAGGCTGAGGTTCTTCTTCTTGAAGAAAGTTGAGCGAATGACTCATGCGTGCGGATTCGGTTCCCCTTGGTATTTACGATAGTAGTATAGCGCACTCTTGAGCTGGACGCGCGTGAGCGGATTGCGAACCTGCGCGAGAAAGCCTCCTTCGGCGGTTTCACGGCGATGATAGTGGACCATCCATGCTTTCGGATGATAGGTAACGCGCCACCCAGCCTTCCAGAAACGCCGGCACCAGTCCTGATCTTCAAAGTACACGAAAAAATTTGAATCAAACGGACCAACGTCCTTGAGCGCCTCGCGACGCACGCACATCGCGGCACCAAGCACATAGTCCACATCGCGCGTCTGACTGTGATCCCATTCGGCCATCATGTACCGATCAATGGCGCGCTTGGCAAAACCCATGCTACGCAACACCGGCACGCGGCGGTAGGCAATAATCTCCGGCCCCATGAATCGAAAACAGCTCATCTGCACGGATCCATCTGGATTACGAAGCTGGGGAGCGAGCATGCCGATGTCCTTGTGCGCATCCATGTATGAAACGAGTTCTTCCAGCGCGCCCGGAAACAGACAAATGTCCGGGTTGAACACAAGCACGTAGCGGCCCTCGGCCACTTCCATTGCCTTGTTCATGCCTCCACCAAATCCAAGATTTCGATCGGATACGAGAACACGAACGTTGGGAAACTCCTTTTTCACCATCGCCTCAATGCGTTGGCGCGGGTTATTGTCCACGACGATCACTTCACAAGCAACCTTCGGCGCGGACGACTCGATGCCTTTGAGCGTCTGTCGCAGGAGGCCAGGCGTGTTGTAGTGGACGATGAGAATGGAGAGGTCGATCATACGAACCATCGGCGCATATCTGCAGCGCTTGCTTTGCGTTTTTTCATTGTTTCGCGTCGCTTGCGCCACATGCGCGGCGTGCGCGCGATCGCCTCAAAAAATGACTTGATGTTTTTGGTCTCAAAAAAGAGGACGTACACAAACCGCGCCAACTCCATGGTTACCATCCAAGGCGCGGCCAACAAGGCGTTCCACACGAGCTCATTCTTGAGCAGCATGTTCCAATGATTGCGGTTGGAGAAGTAACTGCGACGCAGGGATTTGCGCCGACGGTTGCGAATCAAGGCGATCAGCCCTGTTTTGTCCGCGCCGTACATGTTGCGATGGTGATACGCCACGGCTTCAGGCACATACCGCACGCCCCAGCCAAGCAGGCGCAAGCGCCAACACAGATCCACATCCTCCTTGTACGCAAAAAAATCGTGATCAAAAAACTCGTCCTGATAGCGCACATCGTCGAGCGCGCTCATGCGATAGAGCGCAAGAGCGCCGGAAATCGCAAACACGTCTCGATCATTATCGTATTGCGCACGATCCAACTCCCCCGCCCCGCGCTCGTGAAACGTGCGTGCACGGCGCGCCGTGACGCCGGTTGAATCAATGCGATCGGACTTCATGGTTTCATGGAGCGACTCGTCTTCGGGGTGCTCGTGGTACGCGCGCAGCAATTTTCCCCCAAACGCGGCCACGTCTTTGTGTTCGCTGACATCGGCCATGAGACGCTCCAGATAGGTCGGTGACATGATGACGTCCGGATTCGTGACGAGCACGTACCGATCGGAAAGGTCCTCGCCTTGCCAGCGTTCGCGCACAAATCGGATCCCTTGGTTGTGTGCCGGCGAGAAGCCGATGTTGCGCGTGTTACGCAGAATGGTAACGTGTGGGTGGTGCGTGCGGACATACGCCTCTACTCCGTCCGAAGATGCATTGTCGATCACCAGCACGCTGAAGTCTTTGTACGTTTGTTCGTCGATTGAACGCAGCAAATCCGGCAGGAAATCCATGCTGTTCCACGCGACGATATTGAGAGAAAGTTTCGGATACATACAACACGCCGAGTATAACGATTATGGCCCAACCCTTCAATGGCAAGTCCCCCATTTTTCGGACACGTTTTCTGCAAGTGGGGATATGTAGTTTTGTGAGAAATTAGGCGGCTATTAAAGCGAGTTGGGATGGCAGTTGAAGGGCGGCGTAGGCCGTCTGTTTTTG
>Ga0209172_10007497_pt1 | contig 11267 bp, 10 predicted proteins | sample LarsenN4metaG_FD_184113 | JGI IMG/M metagenome (GOLD analysis project Ga0209172, IMG submission 184113) | Hot spring sediment bacterial and archeal communities from British Columbia, Canada, to study Microbial Dark Matter (Phase II) - Larsen... ... | reverse complement strand
TCGATTATCTGGTTTCAGTTACTCAAACGCATCCAATCTCACGCTGATATTGCGGCTCATTTTGGGTTCGATATTGACCTCAAACCTCGCTTAGAATCGGCTTATTGAGAATGCTGCAAGATCTCAGTTAACCAAAAAGTTGCCCTTCGTATGCTGGAAGTCTTAGGTTATCGAGCAGACGTTGCCTGTAACGGTTTGGAGGCGATCGCGGCGCTTCGTCGTCAGCCCTATGATGTGTTGCTGATGGATATCCAAATGCCGGAGATGGATGGGCTAGAAGCGACACGCTTAATTCGTCGGGAGTGGCTATCCCAAACACAGCCTTGGATTATTGCAATGACAGCCCACGCTAGAGCGAGCGATCGCGAGGAATGTTTTCAAGCTGGCATGAACAGCTATATCAGTAAGCCAATTGATATGACAGCCTTAAGACAGGCATTATGTGAGTGCTATTTAATTAACCAGACCAATGAAGCCCCATCCTATAGTGGAACTTCACAAGACAACAAAGAAAGCGGAGCCGATCAAGCTATTTTCGTGGAGAATAGTTCTGAACCTAAGTTCGATGTAATTGATCGTGAGATCATAGCAGGCTTGCGTGAGATTGGTGGAGATGATGCGAAGGAGATGATACAGGAATTAATTCAGGTATATCTAGAAGACGCTCCCGTGCGATTAAAAACAATTGAAGGAGCGGCCAATTTGAATGATGTAAGAACTCTAAAGCAAGCTGCTCATGCACTGAGGTCTACCAGTGTTACAGTTGGTGCGACTCAACTGGGTAAACTCTGTGAAGCAATTGAATCACGGGCTGACAAACAAGATCTTCAGAGTAACCTTTTATTGATATTTCAAATCAACCAAGGATTTTCTAGAGTTGAATATGCTTTGAAGAATCTAATGGGTACTCTATAAGTACTACGAAATACTTACTCAATGGTAAAAGTTGATATGTTAGCTACTCACATCAATTCAAATTCTTTGGATGAAACACGATCAGACCAACAAACTGCTTTGATAATGATCGTTGACGACGAAAAAGCAACACGCTTAGTGCTTCGTCGTGCCATGGAAAGAGAGGGCTATCAGACAATAGATGCAGATAGTGGAGAGCATTGTCTGTCTCTTTGTCAGAAACTCCTTCCAGATATGATCTTGCTAGACGCAGTCATGCCTGGTATGGGTGGCTTTTCCTGCTGCAATCAACTAAAAATAACGTTTGGTGAACTCTGCCCTCCGATTCTGATGATCACAACTCTTTATGATAAGGAATCAATAGACAGTGCCTTCGCTGCTGGCGCTTCAGACTTTATTACTAAACCAACTCAATGGACAATTTTGCGGCAAAGAGTTCAGCGATTGTTAGCAAACCACCAAATTGATACCCAACTAAAAGCATCTCTTGCACGTGAATATCTGTTGAAAGAGCAGTTAGAGACAGCAGTTCAAAAAATAACTTACTTGATTAATATAGTGCAATCAAATGGTATTGATATAAGTTTGTAGCATTACGCCTGTAGATGAGTGAACACGCTTTGACAAGAACCTTCCTCTTCCGGCGACCCCTGAGCCAATCTCCTTCCATCCAGGTAAACCAGCAATCTGGCAGATTTTTTCCCAAGTAATGGCATCGAGATGTCTTAGGCCCCTTTTCTAAATCAAAGAGGCTGGCGTTTGGAGGCTGCCGATGGTTGTAATGCAAGCGATCGCCCATGCTTGATGTAGCTTCCACCCGATTGAAAGCCACAAAAAACTATCAATTATTTGCGCTCATTAGAGTACGCTGGGGTTTATTCCATCCGTCATTGTGGCTCCGCGCATGTAAGTTTGGCTGAGATTTGCCTCACGAAAATTGGTATCACTCAAGTTGACATTTGCTAGATTCGCTTTTGTCAAATTGGTTTCGCTCAAATTGGCTCCAACCAAGATTGCACCCGTCAAATTTGCGTGGCTCAGATTGGTTCTCGTTAGGTTCGCTTTCGTTAAGTTAGCACCACTCAAATTGATCCCAGTCAAATTCAAGTTTCTTAGATTCACTGCAATCAGGTTTAAATTTCTAAAATCTCTCTGTCCTGCAGTATATCGGCTCACAAGTTCTCTCGTGTTCATGGAACTAGAGATTAAAGGATTACTTAGCATATGAGTCAACCTCCAGAGTCGAAATGGTAAGTGAGAAAAACGTATCCAGTTGAGACGAAACGAGCTTCAATCAGTCTTAGATCCTTCCGGTATTGTAGAGTTTGAATCAGGTTTGGATAGCATTGACCGATTAGATCAAAGAATTCGCTCCGATTCTATTCTTCTGTTGCAATACCTTTAGCAAATGTGTCCGATTTCATTCACAGAAACCTGCAATCAATAACGAAACTTTCTCTTACGCTGTTTATGCATCGCGAGTGCTTTACGCTTTCGTTTTTCGATCGGGGTTTCAAAGTGACGATGTTTTCTCATATCAGGAAAAATTCCGGCTTTAGAAACTTCTCGCTTAAATCGACGTAACGCTGACTCAATTCCTTCGTTTTCACCGGGGATAACTTGGGTCATTTAATCTCCTTTAGATTGATTGAAGCGAGGTTCACATGAAAAGATTCAACAACAAAGCAGTCAAGTAATCTGCTTTGAAATTTGAGAGGTGCGCCGATCACCAAAAAATCAAAACAAGTTGTAAAGTCCAATTCCTGTTTCTTTGGCGTTGCTTATTTCTGAGCTTAGTAGCGCCGAGATGACCCACCACTACTGCCCCAATTGCCTCTAGGACCTTTTTCTTCACGAGGTCTTGCTTTATTGACCTTCAGGTCACGACCCATCCATTCAGCCCCGTCTAGTGCCGCGATCGCGGCATCTTCTTCTGCATCTGTTTCCATTTCGACAAAAGCAAAGCCACGAAAACGTCCTGTTTCTCGGTCTGTCGGCAATTGAACCCGTTTAACTGTGCCGTACTCTGCAAATGTATCGGTCAGGTCATTCTGCGTGACTTCATAAGATAAGTTGCCAACGTAAACTGACATAAGGATTCTCCAAAATCAGAAGTGTAGAGAGTTAGATTCGGAGAAACGCTTGTAAAACGGATTACACAGCCGAAAATAAGCCTTACTAAAGACACTAACACAGGTCTAACAATAGTGGGAGAAATACGTTACAGTTAGTGCTATGGATGCAACTGAACTCCAAATGCTGTACGCAGCAGGACAGCGAGATTTTCATAATGTTGACCTTAGCTCAGCTAGCCTTAGCTATGTGAATTTGAGTGGTGCAAGCTTTTTAAGAGCAAACCTCCGCCACGCCAACTTGCGTTGGGCAGACCTTCAGCAAGTTAACTTGCGCTGGGCAGATTTGAGAGGAGCTGACTTGAGCTGGGCAAATTTAGAGGGAGCCGATTTAAGGTCTGCCAACTTAAAGGGCGCAAAAATGCCAGATGGAACAGTGCATCACTGATACACTGCTCGCAATTTTCAGTATTTTTTGATACTGCTCCTATGTAGGCTGGCGACTCTATCAGAGGTGTGCGATCGCATCTACTACCAAATAGCTCGGGGTCAGCCCTGCGCAGACTGGGTGATTAAGCAGTCTGCATTGAGCGAGATCGAGCCAAGGTGCGAGAATACCTCGTGGTTTAATCAGAGATATTGAGTGCCTCAGTCTCAATCCTGAGACTACCCATGTGGACATATCCATCAAAACCATCAACACTATTCTGATACTGAAACAGTTGGGCTGAGCCCCTTTTATCGCTTTCTTTCACCTTGTGGTAGTCAAATTCAAAGATTCGATATTTCAAACCTTCGACTTCCAGGTAGTAGTTATTTTTATAACCGTGAAGTGTCCCTGTTTGTCTATCTAATCTTTGCATATTGTTCCTTTGATAGATTGGTCTTACTTGAATGTTTAGAGTAGAAACGATGTCTTTAACCGTCTCTTACCATCCAAAAAAAGGCTCAGGCAAGAATACCTGAGCCTCAAAATTTAGATTAGATGGCTTAAGACAAAACGGCTAATAAGCAAGTAACTTGTCTTATCGCACTCTGACATCTGAGAACTAGAAACTACTAATCTCAATGTTTAGTAACCGCGAGAAAAGCTGTTATTTCTACGTCCACCACCGAACGAACCGCCACGGTCTTCACGAGGTCTGGCTTTATTAACCTTCAAATCACGGCCCATCCATTCTGAGCCATCGAGCGCTTCGATCGCGGCATCTTCTTCCGCGTCTGCACTCATTTCGACAAAACCAAAGCCGCGCATACGACCTGTTTCGCGATCAGTAGGAAGCTGAACTCGTCTAACTGAACCGTACTCTGTAAATACGGAAGTGAGATCAGCTTCTGTAACCTCATAAGAGAGATTACCTATGTAAATTGACATGCCTTGTCTCCAAAATTAAAAGGATGTGGAGAGTGAATTTCGGAGAGGAGTCTGTCAATGGAAAAACGTGAAAAACTCGTTAATACTAGAAACAAATGCTGCAACCGATATTTATTCTCTACCACTATGCTAGCAGTTATTTGAAATAACTGACTGTTTCTACAAACAATAAACAGATTAAGTTTATTAATCAGCCTTGAACGGCTTGGCGGCAAGAGATTGCGACTGCCAAAAGACTGAGGAGTAGAACCATGTAAAGATAAGAACTATGTATTAGTCATTACCCTCACTCCCTCAACCGTAACACATTCTTTTAGGCCAAGCTTGCGTAAGTTGTAGTAGCAATTGTTTAAAGCAACCTTGCACTGTTTAACTGCAACATTGTCAGCATTCCAAGTTCTTAGAGAAGAAGCAAATTTAACGCGCTCCGTTTTCCCTTTGGAATTTCTCATTGAAATGGGTACAAAACCCCGGCTGACATCCCCCTGCGCCAACTTTTGGCAGCACCGCCGTGAGGCATCACATTTTCCTCCTTGCAAAGCTTCTAAACCTAGCAGGAGCTAGTTAACCCACTATCCTCTTGCTTGGAGGTAGCAGGCAAGAGTTCGTTCAAAAGCATGAATTTTTCTTGATTAGAGAATTGTTCTGAACTTTTGTGGAAGTGATGACATTACCCTCACTCGGAAAAGAAAAACTGTTTTTAGGCTGCTCAGAAAATTTTCCGTTCTATGATCTTGTCCGCACAAGTTTGGAGGGGCACCAGGTAAGTTTTCATTAGATGTAGCATTTCACAGGTCTAAAGTGCGAAGATACTTAACCAGCCCCTCTATCTATAGGTAGTTTCTTCATAAAATCGTGTATGTCAAAGGATTGAATTAGATCAATCTTTTCAGGAGTCTAAGCCGACGCAGTATAGCTATGAGTAAGCCTGTCATAATATGTGTAGATGATGAGCCAACAGTTTTAGAAAGCCTCAAAATCGAACTCAAGCGTATATTGAACGGTTCGTGCCTGATTGAAACGGCTGAGGGTGGCGAAGCCGCTCTTGAGCTGATCGGTGAGTTGCAAGAAGAAGAATATGAGGTTGCCCTGGTTTTGGCAGATTACATCATGCCCGATATCAAGGGCGATGAACTGTTACGTCAGATCCACGCGCGATCGCCCCACACACTCAGCATCATGATTAGTGGGCAGGCTGATCTCGACGGTGTGAGTAATGCAATTCGAGCGGCGAGGCTATTTCGCTATATTCCTAAACCCTGGCAGCCGGACGATCTACGCTCAAGCGTCCTTGAAGCTGTCCAAAGTTTCTTGCAAGACCGCAAGTTGGATCTGCAAGCTAAGCAGCTCAGGCAGCTCTACCGACAGGTTCAAGAGTTTAACGTTGAGCTAGAGCAACAAGTTGAAGAACGCACCGCGAAACTTGGGCGAATTCTTGAGTTTGAAGCCATGCACCGACGCATCACCAATAAGATGCGAGAAAGCCTAGATGAAAGCCAAATTTTGCAAACGGTTGTGCAAGAGTTGGCGACGGAGTTAGAGCTAAATTACTGCGTCTTAACGCTTTATAACTTAGAACGCCAAACCGCCGAGGTAGGTTACGAATGCATTCGAACGCAGTTGCCATTAGCCCGCAGGACAGTCATTCAAATTGATCCAAACAGCAATCTATACTCACAGATATTGCAGGGAAAGTCGCTCCACTGTTGCATTCTGCCGTTGTCATCTGACCTCTACACCGAATTAGATCGCGAATTAACTGTCTTTATTTGCCCTTTGCGAGATGAACAAAAGACGTTGGGAGACATTTGGCTATTTAAGCCTTGTTCACAAGTATTTGATGATTTAGAGATTCAAACAATTGAGCAACTTGCCGATCAGTGTGTGATTACCTTGCGTCAATCGCGGCTCTATCAGCTTTCGCTTAAGCAAGTGCAAGAGCTAGAGCGCCTGAGCCTGGTCAAAGATGAGTTTCTTAGCAGCATCTCTCACGAATTGCGATCGCCAATGGCGACGATTCAAACGGCGATTCAAATGCTCGATATTGTTCTGCAATCTCCACAAATCTCTAGCTCAGAGTTGCAGACAGCCCTGCGGTATCTCCAGATTCTCAAGCAAGAAGCCCATCGTGAAACCTGCTTAATCAATGATCTGTTAGACATGGCCCGACTTGAAGCAGGTGCCGCTCCGTTAAACATTACAACGATTAACCTGGCACTTTGGCTCTCCATTATTACCGAACCTTTTGTTGAGCGCACTCGCAACCAGCAACAGCACCTTATTGTAGAAACATCAACCGACCTGGCTGATTTAACAACCGATCCATCCTACTTAGAACGGGCACTGAGTGAACTGCTGCATAATGCCTGCAAATACACCCCGATCGGCAAAACCATTCAGTTAGGGGTTCAAATGAACGGCACGAGCTTTCAAATCAGCGTTAAGAACTTTGGGGTCGAAATTCCGGCAACTGAGCAAAGCCGCATCTTTGACAAGTTCTATCGGATCACAAAATTAGATCAGCGCAAGCAGGGGGGCACAGGCTTAGGGTTAGCCCTTGTAAAGAAGCAGATTGAGCGCCTACAAGGCACAATTCAAGTGAATAGCGAGCCTGGGTGGACGATGTTTACTATTCAGATCCCAGATTTGAGCCAGATGGTGTGAAATAGGGAAGGATGCGTATGTGGTCAAACCAACGTCTCCAGCACTTAAGGGCAGGGTTTAGAAAGTTACCCCGTTTGCCGCTCAAAGCCGTGATGATTGCGGCTTTTGTCATGCCAATCGTGGGGACGGGGGCATTGACGGGTTATCTCTCGTCTAGAAACAGCCAGCAGGCTATTGAAGACTTGGCGCAGCAACTCATGGGCGAAGTGAGCGATCGCATTCAGCAAGAAGTGCGCCACTACCTGACAAACGCAAAAATCATCAATCAACTCAACGTCAACGCCATTCAATCGGGGCAATTGCCAATTCAGAACCCAAATGACTTGACCCAACATTTTTGGGAACAACGCTTCTTATTTGACAATGTGTGCGGTTCAGCGATTTACTTTGGCAATCCCCAGGGCGAATTTACCGGACTCGGTTGGCATCGACCCAGCCGTACCTGGCGCATCGGGCGCGCCGGAGAAAGCACCAACGGCAGATATTACAGTTATGCAGTTGATGCTCAAGGTCGTCCATCACAACTACTTGAGCAGAACAATCGGTTTGACCCGCGATCGCGCCCCTGGTATCAAGCAGCTTTGCAACAGAAGAAAACAACCTGGAGCCAGGTCTACCCCGATGTAAGTCAACAAGACCTTAAAATCGCTCTGAGCCAGCCGATTTATGATGCCACTGGACAGTTACAAGGCGTTGTGGGTGTTGATTGCCTATTCTCAAAACTAGGGGTCTTACTGAGGCAGACTGAAGTTGGGCAAGCAGGTGTCATTTTTATTGTCGAGCGATCGGGCAACTTGATTGCGACCTCAACTGAGCAACCCCCGGTTGACCAACAACAGTCGCGCATCCCAGCGACTCAGTTTCGTCATCCTCTGATTCAGCAAGCAACGCAGGCACTACAATCTCACTCCGGAAGTTTACCCGCCATCACCCAAGCTCAGCGACTCAAGTTTACACAACAAAAAAATTCTTACTTTCTACAGGCTGTCCCCTTTACCAGCGAAATGGGACTTAATTGGCTCGTGGTTGTGGTCGTGCCAGAGTCAGACTTTATGGCACCCATCTACAAAAATACCGCGACCACGTTGGGGCTGTGTCTAGCCGGGTTGGGGTTAGCGATCGGGGCAGGAATCGCGACTGCGGCTTGGATCACGCGACCTATCATCAGAATCAGTGCAGCCAGCCGACAACTCCCTACAGGCAAGCCAGAATTACCAATTCGGGATTCCTCCATTCAAGAAGTCAAGAGCTTAATCGATGGCTTTCAATGGATGAGTCAGCAGGTGTATGCAGCCCAACAACAGTTGCAAGAATATGCGCGATCGCTCGAAGCACAGGTAATTGAACGCACGCACGCTCTGGAACACAAAGTTCACGAATATCAGCAAGCCAAAGCGGCCTTGCAAGCCGGGAAAAAAGCACTCAACCTGATTGTGGAAGGTACCGCCGCTCAGACAGGAGACGAGTTTTTTCGAGTGTGTGTGTATTACCTGGCAAAAGTTTTGCAAGTTCAATACGCAATCCTGTCAGAGTTTGCGAATTCAGACAAGACACGGGTTCGCTCCATCGCATATTGGGTTGGGGCAGATTGGGGCGAGCCGATCGAGTACTCCATTGCCGATACCCCTTGCGAAAGCGTGCTGACTGGGCAGACCTGCTACTACCCCAATAATGTTCAAACGCATTTTGCGGGCGATCGCGAGTTAATTGAGATGGGCATTGTGAGTTACCTGGGCATTCCTCTGGCTAACGCTAGTGGTCAAGTATTAGGTCACTTAGCCGTACTCGACGTGAAGCCGATGAGTACCGATCCAGACCGGGAACTCATTCTCAAAATCTTTGCGGCACGAGCAGGTGCAGAACTGGAGCGAAAACATACTGAAGCCGCCATTTGTGCTCGTGCTGAACAAGATCAGTTGTTAAGTCGAATTTCGCGTAAATTTGTGAATGAGGATGTGGAAACCGCGATCGCCTATACCTTACAGAAGCTAGCAGAATTATCCCGCAGCGATCATTGTTATATTCACAAGTACAACCATGAGTTGTCAGAATGGAGTACGACTCACGAATGGCACGCTGACGGTATCAATTCACTCAAACCATCATTTCAGCGAGTTCCCATCCAACAATTCTCCTGGGCATGGCATCAGGTTCTCAATCAACAAATTGTTCAGGTTGCATCTATTGATGACCTTCCACTAGAGGCTGCCTCCGAACGAGCGGTATTAGCCCAATTAGGCATTCAGGCGTTTTTATTGAGTCCTATTATTTACAACAATCAAGTTTATGGGTTGATTGGTCTGAATCAGATTTTTTCCAGGCATCCCTGGAACCCAGAACATTTCCGCCTCATGCAAGTTGTTGGCGAGCTAATTACCATCGCTCAAATTCATGAACAAAGCCAAGTCGCCCTACAAGAGCGAGAAGCGATGCTACGGTCGATTGGTGACAACTTGCACAATGGGGCAGTATACCAGCAGGTTCGTGGAGCTGATGGGCGCGATCGCTATACCTACATCAGCGCAGGCATTGAGCAAATCTGTGAACTTAAACGCACCGACATTCTAGCAGATGCAACGTTGCTTCAAAACCAAATTCTAGAAGCCGATCTACCTGGGGCGATCGCTGCAACAAATGCCTCAATGCGAGACTTATCGACGTTTAACTTGCAATTTCGACAGCGTACCCCCAGTGGCCAGGTTAAATGGATTCATTGCCGCTCGACCCCTCATCGTCTCAGCACAGGAGAAATTGCCTGGTCTGGCATTGTACTCGACATCACCGATCTCAAAATGGTAGAAGAGGCTCTAAGAGCCAGTGAGAAGCAGTATCGAGACTTAATTCAAACCGCTAACAGCATTATTTTGCGGTGGGATACCACTGGCCGCATCACCTTTTTAAACCAATATGGGCAAGACTTTTTTGGCTATCAGGAACATGAGATTTTAGGCCGTCATGTGATTGGCACTATTGTCTCAGAGCGAGACATCACTGGGCGAGATCTGCAGTCGCTGATGGCTGATATTTGTCGGAACCCGGATGCCTATCAGAATAATGAAAATGAAAACATCCGGAGTGATGGCAAAAAGGTCTGGGTTAAGTGGAGTAACAAAGCCGTTTTAGACAAACAAGGACAATTAGTTGAAGTCTTATCGATTGGGCTGGATATTACAGATCGAAAGCAAGTTGAAGAAGCCCTACGCGAGAGTGAAATTAAGTTTCGCAGCATCATTGAGAATGCAAATGATATTATCTATATCCTTAAACCAGATGGAACATTTGCGTATATCTCGCCCAGTCTAACTAGCACATTGGCATACGAACCAGACTCTATTATCGATACTCATTTTGCACCAATTATCCATCCTGACTATCTGCCAATGTGTACTCAGGCTTTTCAACAATTGGTTGAAACGAAACAAACGATCTGGGGGTTAGAATACCTGACCAAACACAAAAGCGATGGTTGGCGATGGTTGATTTCAAATATTTCTGCTGTGCAAGATGATAGTGGCAATGTTCTTTACTGTGTCGGCATTGCACGAGATGTAACCCAACGAAAACTCATTGAAGAGGAGCTACGACAGGCAAAAGAAGCCGCAGATGCAGCCAGTCGAGCAAAGAGCGAATTTTTAGCGAATATGAGTCATGAGCTAAGGTCACCCTTAAATGTCATCCTTGGTTTTTCTCAACTTCTACAACGAGACCAAACACTCAGTGCTGACCAGCGAGATAATGTTGACATTATTATTCGTAGCGGTGAACATTTGCTGACCTTGATTAATAACGTCCTTGATCTCTCTAAAATTGAAGCAGGCCACATCAGTCTGAATGAGACGAGTTTTGATCTCTATCAATTTTTGAATGATCTAGAAAAGATGTTTCGGATTCGGGCACAAGAAAAGAAGTTACAACTTGTGTGCGATCGCGCTCTAGATATACCTCAATACATTTGCGCTGACTCGATCAAACTGCGTCAAGTGCTGATTAATCTCCTAGGTAATGCTATCAAATTCACTGAACGAGGGGTTGTCACTTTACGGGTCACAACTGAGGTTCAGCATCCAGCACTGACACCTACGCCAACTTCGGAGGTGCTGACTCAAAACTTAATTAGGGCTTGCTGAAAAAGTATTTTACAAGTTTTGGGAAGACCAACAGCTAAACCCTGAGACTTTTAGAACTCAAGCAACAGCCATAACAAATTGAGAATTTTGCCAGTACCACTGCGATCGGTGGCA
>Ga0209172_10007496_pt1 | contig 11268 bp, 13 predicted proteins | sample LarsenN4metaG_FD_184113 | JGI IMG/M metagenome (GOLD analysis project Ga0209172, IMG submission 184113) | Hot spring sediment bacterial and archeal communities from British Columbia, Canada, to study Microbial Dark Matter (Phase II) - Larsen... ... | reverse complement strand
ATCTTGACTTGCCCCTCCCCCGCCATTATGATGAATTTGCATTGGAGAATTCATGACACTCGACCCTGAACAACTCCGCCGCGCCATGCGCACCTGGACGACCGGCGTGACCATCGTCACCGCCGCACACGAAGGTCAACGATACGGCATGACGGTGAACTCGCTCGCGTCCGTTTCCTTGGAGCCGCCGATCGTGTGTCTGACGTTGAAGCGGTTGACCCACACGCACGATCTGGTCGAACGTTCCGGCGAGTTCGCGGTGACCATCCTTTCAGACTCGCAAAGGGAACTGTCCGACCGTTTCGCGGGCAAGATTCCCGATATTCACGACCGGTTCGAAGGCGTGGAAACCGAAACCCTGTTGTTGAACGCGCCGCTGATCAAAGGCGGACTGGCGTACTTGAATTGCCGCGTCATCAACTCACAACCGGTGGGAGAGAACACGCTGTTCCTCGCGGAGGTGATCGCGGCAAAAGAAGAATCCGGCAGACCGCTGGTGTATCATAATCGCGTGTATTGGAAGTTGAATTCACCCTAACCCTCACCCAAAGGGAGAGGGGAGGATCGCATGCAAGACAAACTCACACCCGAAGAACAAAAGATCCTCCTCCGCCTGGCGCGCGAGGCGATGACGTTGCGAGTCAGAGGCGGGAAATTGCCTCGGCTGGAACTGTCGTCTCTGCCGCCGCGCTTGCGCGAAGAGGGCGCATCGTTCATCACGTTGACCATACGCGGCGAACTGCGCGGGTGCATCGGCGCGCTTGAAGCGTATCAACCGCTGGCACAGGATGTGCGCGAACACGCCATCGCCGCCGCGCTCGAAGACCCGCGCTTCCCTCCCGTGCAGGAACGCGAACTAGGGGCGATCCAGATCGAAGTCTCGCGATTGACGCGCCCGGTCCCGCTCGAATACAAAGATGCGGCAAACCTGTTATCCAAATTGAGACCGCACGTGGACGGGGTCATCTTGCGCGAGTCCTTAGGCCGCCGTGCCACGTTCCTGCCGCAGGTGTGGGAAAAACTCCCGGACCCGGTGGAATTTCTGAATCATCTCTGCCAGAAAATGGGCTTGAATGAAAACGCATGGCGGAGCAAACATCTCGAAGTGTTTACCTATCAAGTGGAGGAATTTCACGAGTCCCCGAACATATCATTTGATTGATATGAGGTTCGGGGTTGAGTAGGGTAAAATCGGCGCATGGCTGACGATGCCGTTTTTCAGGAAGCAGTGGAAGCCCTGCGAGAGGGAAACAAAACCAAAGCCCGTGAATTGCTCACGGGTTTGCTAAAGACCGACCAAAGCAACGCAACGTATTGGGTATGGATGAGCGCGACCGTGGATTCGACGAAGGAACGGATCTACTGCCTGCAAACCGCGTTCAAACTCGACCCGGAAAATGCCACCGCCAAGCGCGGTTTGATCCTGCTCGGCGCGTTGCCGCCGGATGAAACCGTCCAGCCGTTTTCGTTGAACCGCCCGCGCGCTTGGGAGGAAAAACTTTTACTCGCGCACGAAAAACCCAAACCGAAGGGATGGGCGGCTGTGCGCGCCAATCCGGTCTTCCGGCTCGGGGGAATCGCCGCGCTCATCGCGGTGTTGGTCGGCGGGGTTTATTTTGGATTTATCGTTCCGGCGACACAGCAATCGCGTCCTCCCACACGGACGCCGGGTCCTTCCCCAACGTGGACGTACACGCCGACGTTCGTCAACGCGACGGGCATACCCCCCGGAACACCGGCTCCGTTTTCCGAGTTGCTCAATGCACCGTTGACGCCGACCGCGTTGTATGTGAGCACACCGGAGTCAGCCATCACCGGGGATATCTATCGCCGCTTTCTGGAAGAATTCAGGAATGGAAATTGGGATGAGGCAATCACCCTGTTGCAAGATGCCGCGCGCCTCGAACCCGACGCGGTAGAACCGTATTACTACATCGGTGAGACGTATCGCTTCAAAGGGGACCCTGCAAGCGCCATCGATGCATACAACGGGGCTCTGCAAAAAGATCCCGAGTTTGGCCCAGCCTATGTGGGTTTGGCGCGGGCGCGCATCCAGATCGACCCGGGCGCGAACGTCGAACCGCTGTTGGATGAAGCCATCCGTTTCGATCCCAACTTCGGAGAGGCGTATCTCGAACGGGCAAAGGTCAAATTGAGGGATAACGACATCCAGGGCGCGGTACGCGACTTGGAAAATGCAAATCGCCTCCTGCCGAACTCGCCTCTTGTCTATTACACATTGGCACAGGCGCGGCAACGAGAAGGCGCTTTCGAACTCGCGCTGACCGCCGCCGAACACGCCAACGATCTCGATCGGTCCTTCCTGCCTGTCTATCTTTTGCTGGGGCAGTTGTACGTCGAGACCGGCGATAACGACAAAGCGGGTGAGGCGCTGGATATTTATCTCAAATATAACGAAGGCGATGCGGAAGCCTTCCTGTTATACGGAAAAACCCAGTTCAATAACGGTGACTATCAAAGCGCGATTCGAAGTATGAACCAGGTCATCTCGATCGACCGCGACCGGCGAGAGGCGTATTTGTATCGTTTCTATTCGAACGTGGAACTGGGAGACGGCGAAGCCGCGGATGACGATCTTGACCGCTTGCTTGTATATTATCCCAACCTGTTCGAGTTCAACATCGCGTTGATTCGGGCACACTTGATTCAGGGACGCGATGGAAGCGCTCTGCAAATTTTAGAAAAGGCTGTGGGGCTCGCCGAAACGGACGAGCAACTGGCTGTCGCATACTACTGGGGAGGCGTCGTTCACGAGGAGCGCGATGAATTAGAGGATGCCGCAGATTACTGGCAGTTATTATTGGAACTGCCTGAAGAGGCAACCACCGAAGAACAACGTAACACGGCGGAGGAACATCTCCTCGACATCCGCACACCGACGACCGCGCCAACGCGAACAAAGACAAAGACACCCACACCCACCAAGCCTGTCACACCTACGCGGACGCCGACCCCATCACCGACGCCGTAGAACTGCAAAGACACGAATCAATAAAGCGACTGAGAGATCAGTCGCTTTATTGACAGCCTTTCCCAAATCTCTTCCTATCCTCTTCACCTCGTTAAATTACTTGATGATCTTCTCCGCCCAAAAGACAACGCCAGCCGCAAGTTTCAACGCGTCACGATATTCACTCCGCGTGACATCTTCCACTACACTTGGGTAACGGGATTGCACAGCATATTGAGTAAGAATATCCACGTCCCTCACCTGCTTTGGAATTTCGACACCGCCCTCCTCAAGCATGTCCATCAAATGCACAAGTGAATGAGTCTTTGGAAAATCCAGTCCCTTGGCAAGACAGACTGCTTTCAATGCTTTTTCTGCGGCTTGTTGGGCACTGAAACACAAATCCTCATACAGCACTCCCTTCATCCTTCCCCCTTTTTCTGCGAGCGTCAAGTTCGCTTTTGCGCGTAACAGCCATGCACGTGGATCCGTCGGGTCTCTATGCTTCATAGACCACGCGCCCCTCTTGTAGGGCGGTTTTCAATATTGTGCCGGCACTTTTCCCGTATTTTTTCAGATCATTCTCAGTTGCCACAACGATATCCACGGCGATGCCGCTTCCGTGCAGGTTGCGATAGATCTTTTGTGCCGTGCGCCGACGATGGGCAGGCGCGCGCATGACGACCAGCATATCGAAATCGCTTTCGCTATTCATTCGCCCTCGCGCGGCGGAGCCGAAAAGCAATACGCGGCGTGGATTCACGCTAGACACAATCCGGCGCGTGACTTCCCTTAAAAGTTTTTCGTTGACTTCATTTGTAATAGTCGTTGGCATGTTGATCTGCTTTGATTATACATCCAATCCCTTTTGACCAACGCCGCCAAACCTCTTCCTATCCTCCTCGCACGGACACAACGCGCGCAGGTAGTGCCAGTTGTAAATCCCGTAATCGTGACCGTCCTCCCAGACGAGGGTCAGCGCGTAGGAACCGGTGGCAACTACATTGGCAAGCCGCGTGGCAGGTGATTCGACCATCTTTAAAATGAACACGCCGGGATCAGGTTCAGGCTTCATATTTTGATGCCCGCCGCGGCACGAGGCGCACGGACACGCCGCGCGCAACAGGTCGAACGGATAGACGCTGGTGTGTCCGTCGTTCCATGTGATGGTGAGTTCACGCTTGGTCTTGTTGGCTGTAATGCCGGTGGGTTTCTCGTTCATCAATAACTCCAAATATCAACCGCGAAGGCGCGAAGGACGCAAAGATTCATTTCTTCTTCTTTTCCTTATTAATTCCTTCGGGCTCTTCGCGGTAAAAAATCACGGCGAAGGGATGTAACTCAAAAAATCCGCGGCCGCCCAGCCCGCGCGGGTTTCATCGTACGGCGCGACGAGATACCACCAAATGTATCCGTCCAACACGACGGGACCATCTCGCACGATGAAGACTTCCGAATCAAAGCCGAGAAAATCCGGGTTGCCAGCCAAACCGGGTTCAGAACGAATCCGTAGACCTTCACCATCGGTGCCTGAAATCTGCACATAATTGCCGATGGCGATTCCTGTAGGAGCCGCGGTCGGCGCGAAGGGATCGATGGTCGCGGTCGGCGGCGCGTTGGAGGTGGCTGTGGAGGCGGGGATCACGGTCAAATTGGCCGGGGCAAACCCCACGTCCGCGGGTTGAAGCGGGGAGGTGAAACCGATCGAGAAGGCGGTGACGAGTAACAAGAATCCCGCGAAGAGCAACGCGCCGAGAATCACCCATTTGTTGAAAAGTTGTTTCACAGTCATGATGGTTTCAATAATTTCATACCGCGCGGCGGGACGAGCATTTTGAGCGCACCCGATTTAACTTTGATCTCGACCTTTTGAGCCGAACCGCGCGGCTCGCCATCGGTCTGGATCAAAAAAGGAGAATCAGCTTCGATGCGCAGGGAGTTGAAGGTGATCTTGCGGGCTGCATCTGAGTTGATGTGTTTACCGGTCATCATTTCATACGCGTGACGCAGCGCGTCGCCAAGATGGCTCCCACTGAACAACCACATGTCGAGCAAGCCGTCGTCAAGATACGCCTCCGGCGAAAGTTTCGACAAGCCACCGAGATAATGACGAATGTTGGTGGCGACCGCCACGATGTATTGCCCCTCCACCGCGTGGCCATCTGCCCACAAACGCAATTTCACACCACGCCATTGCGCGGCTTGCATCAGGGTCTGCGCGGTAAATTCGGGAAACGCAAAAAATTTTTCGAGTCGGATGCGCGGCTCCAACGCGTGGATGGTGAGCGCGTCCAAGCCGATGCCCGCCCACATCATGAACGATACGTCGTTGCACGTTCCCACATCGATCGCGTGACACGGCGCGTTCGCCAGCAGGGACGCGTTGCGCTTCAGCGCCCAGAAGTTCCCCAGCGTGAACGCGCGCAGGCCGAGTTCGATGCTCCACACGTTCGCTGTACCGGCGGGCAGGACGCCCAGCGCGGTATCGGAATCGATCAAGCCGTTAACAACGTTGCCGATGGTGCCATCACCGCCGACGGCAAACACCGCTTCTTTTTTCTCGACGGCTGCCTGCTTCGCCAATTGGATGGTGTGTTCGCCGCTTTTGGTTTCTGCCGCGTCGGCTTTCCATCCAGAAGACTCGAGCGTTTTCACAACGGACTTTATGAAGGGTTTGACGGAGAATCGTCCCGCCGCCGGGTTGTAGATGATGACCGCACTTCGCATGACAGGGAATTATACTCATCAGGCAGGTAAACAGGTAAAGAAGACATACGGAAACAAAGTACACAGGTAGACAAGTACACGAGCACGGACGTATCTACGTGATTACTTGTCTACGTGTCTACCTCCTTCCCGGCAACACCAGCGGCACATCCAAAAACGGATGTGGCACCACCTGCACCGGCAGGCAGTACGCCTCAGCGATCAATTCTGATGTCAACACTTCCTTCGGCTTTCCCATCGCCTTGATATTCCCCGCCACCATGAGCGCGATGCGGTCCGCGTAATGCGCGGCGAGGTTGAGATCGTGCAAAGCGATCAACACCGCGAGATTATCTTTATGGGCAAGTTCGGTGACCAGATCGAGTAAACCGACTTGATATTGCAAATCCAAATGAGCCGTAGGTTCATCAAGCAACAATATCGGCGTGGACTGGCACAAGGCGCGCGCCAGCAACACGCGCTGCTGTTCTCCGCCGGAGAGTTCGCCCACGCGTCGGTCACTGAATTGAAATGCGCTAACCCGTTGCAGTGATTGCCGCGCGATGTCTTCATCCTTTTGTGAGGGTTGACCCAAAAATCCAAGATACGGTGTACGCCCAAGCAGGACAGTTTCCCAAACTGTGAACGCCGGGGGCAACGACACCGCCTGCGGAACGGTGGCAATGTACCTCGCGCGCTGCATGTGATTGAGCGACGCAAAGTCATCTCCGTTCGTGCGGACGTGTCCCGCGTAGGGAATCACGCCGCTTGCCGCGCGGATGAGCGTGGACTTGCCCGCGCCGTTCGGCCCGATCAGCGCGAGGACTTCGCCGCTTCCCACATCGAGGGAAACGTCGTGAAGAATTTGGCGGGATCCATACGAGGCAGAGAGGTTTTGGATTTTGAGCATAAGGTGTTCCGGTAGGGGCGCAATATATTGCGCCCCTACTACGAATTAAAAATCAGATACCAATACAACGCGATTTCGTCGGTGTTTGGATTCAAGCCCTTGTACAAGTGTGTGTCAAAGCCGCGCAATTTGAATCCAAAGTTTTCATAAAATCTACATGCAGGGATATTCACATCCTGCGTTTCAAGCATGATGCCGGGGAGATTCTTCTCTCTTGCCCAGTCAACCGCTTTTTGCATCAAGGCGCGTCCAACGCCGCGTCGCCTAAAACGGGTATCCACAGCAAAGTCGTCAATCCATGCATAGGCATTCCAATGTTTCGAGATGGTGATCTGTCCTGCCAGGTCAACATCCGCATAGGCAAAGTACACAATCTTATCGGGATTGGAGATATACGCTGAGTAATCCTTCTCTTCAAAGATATATCGTTTTTGATATGGCTCATTAATACTAAGCACTTCATAACGGATTATGCCGTTTTCAACGCGTATTACCAGTTTTGAATCGACTGTGAAAGTGTCATCGCAATGGTTGACATCTTGAAGGTTGTCTTTGTCAATTTCGCGGATGGAGATTTCCATGATCACCAATATCCTTGATTCTTGGCAGTTCTCAACACCCACAAAAAGAACGGCGCGCCAACGAGCGCGGTGATGATTCCCACGGGAATCTCCTGCGGCGCGATCAGAATCCGCGCAAGGATATCGGAGAGGAGCAGGGCGGTCGCGCCGCCGAAGATGCTGAGAGGCAGCAAACGCCGGTAATCGGGACCAAACCAAAGCCGGATGAGATGCGGGACGATGAGTCCGATAAAGCCGATGATGCCGGAAAAAGCCACCGCCGCGGCGGTCGCCAGCGAGGAGGAAATTAATATGATCCGCTTTGAGCGCGATACATTTAATCCCAGTTGCTGTGCTTGATCGTCGCCGAATTGCAAAAGGTTGAGCGCGTGACCGCACAGGATCAAAATGCCAAGACCGATGAGGAGGTAGGGAAGCATGGCGAGGATGGCGGTCCAGTTATTTTGGGTGGCGCCGCCGAGAAGCCAGCCGAGCGCGCGGCGGACTTCGCTGGTGGAGCGAATCATCAGGAACGATGTGAGCGAGGTGGCGAACGATGAAAATGCCACGCCCGCGAGGATGAGGTTCGTGGTTGGGATAGTTTGTCCCACGCGTGCCAGTGAATAGACGATGAAGACCGTGAGCAACGCGGCGATGAACGCGGCGAGGGGGATCGCCATCAAACCCCAAAATGAATAGGGCCATTGAACCGACATGGCAATGACAGCTCCGAGCCCCGCGCCGGACGCAACACCGATGAGGAACGGGTCAGCCAGTGGATTGCGAAATAAACCCTGATACGCCGCGCCGCTACCTCCCAGCGCCGCGCCGGTGAGGGCGATGAGGATCGTACGCGGCAATCGAATCTTCCAAAGGATCGACTCGTTGATCTCCGTGCCGTTGCCGAGAATGGTTTCCCATAATTCTTTCGGTGAAATGAAAACGGAGCCGATGGCGAGGCTGAGGAGCAAGGCGAGTAGAAGAAAGAGGAAAGAGGAAAGAAGAGGGCGCATTGGAAACGTACACACGGAAACAGGTAAACAGGTAAACACATGTCTTCGTGTCTGCTTGTTTACCTGTGTACCTGCCTACTTTGATTACTCGAACAACTCCGGATGCAGCAATTTCGCCAATTGCTCCAGTCCGTCCACCAAACGGGGACCGGGGCGGCTGACGAGGCTATCGTCGAACGGATAGATTTTATCGCTCACCACCGCGGGGATGGTCTCCCAACCTGCGCGTCCTTTCACAGCTTCCGGGGTCACGCCCCACATCGAGTCGCCAAGGATGATGATGGAGGGATTCGACGCCACAACCTGCTCGATGCTGAGCTGCGGATACGGATCACTGGCAATGTCGCCGATATTGTATCCGCCGGCGCGCTCGATGAGCTGGGAACCAAACGTGCCGGGTCCGTACGTCCACGGTTTGGATGGATCGGTCGCATCGATTTCATAGAACACCGGGATGCGCGAGGAAAGCGGCGCGATCTTCTCATCCACTGCGGCAACGCGCGCTTTGAGCGAGTCAACCAATTCAACCACATCGCGTCCCGTCAGTTGACCGACAATCTCAAGATTGTCGTACATCTCTTCGAGCGATGTCGGATTTTTCAAATAGTACACGGTCAACCCCAACCCTTCGAGTTGGTTCACAAGTTCGGGCGTGTTGATCTCGGCGGCGAGCACGAGATCGGGTTCGAGCGCGAGAATGGCTTCTGCATTGTATTCGCCGAACGAACCGCCAACCGATTCGATGGATGCAGCTTCAACTGGATAATCTGAAAATTCATCGCGTCCGACCACCTGTGGACCTGCTCCAATTGCGAAAAGGATCTCCGTGTTGGACGGGGCGAGCGAAACGATACGCTGCGCCGGTTCATCGAGTGTGATTTCGCGCCCCAGTCCGTCAACCAAGGTTCGGGAGGAAACGGCTTCGGTTGCGACTGCTTGTGTGGCGACAACCTCCGAAGGAGACGAATCAACCGTCGGCGCGGGTTGAGGCGCACACGCGCCGGCGGCCATCAGTGCGATCAGTAGAGTTAGTAGTAAGGTTTTACGTAACATGGTTTCTCCTAAGTATGTTGTGTAGTAACGACTCCGCGAAGCGCCCTGCGGGTAAGTCGTCACTACTGCAAAGAATCAAAATCCCCAGCCGAAGCCGGGGAGGTTGGAGAGGCAATCCGAACTGTGCCGTCCTCCACCTCCTTCCGCGAGAGAGTGGTGAACCGACCAGAGCGGGCGACCTGACTTGTTTAGTCTGCTGGTCACCTAGTCCGATAGTCTGCCAGTCGGTTTGTATTCGACTAGAAGACCAGAGGACAAGAAGACTATTCGACTAAATTCACAGTTGCGCGACAGTGTTGGATTTTCACCAACTTCGCCGCTGGCTGATCGAGTTATGAGTTTACGAAGCGATTGTATGCTCGTTACGCGCCTTCGTCAAGAGAACAGCTGTCATGAGCATCGTTGAGATCAAAAGTGTGAAGTTGCCGTCCCTGCCAAAGAATATCAGACCAAACCACGGAAGGAGAAATGACAAGGCGAGGAGGAACCAGTCCGTTCGTGTCAGCGCGATTCCGGCAAGGGCAAACAGCGGAAGAATCGCAAAGGCAAAGTCATAATTTTGCAAATACGGGTTGACGAGCAATGCCATGCAAGTACACAGTGCGACCAGCCAGCCGCCGTCCATGCGGGGAAAATTTTTTATCAACACGAAAGTAAAACCGACCAACAACACAAGGGAAATAACGAACGCCTGATCGAACCCAAAGCCCACAAGGTTGGAAATCGTCAGCGGCAGGCTCACGCATAAATTACATTCCGAAACGCCTTTGAACGCGAACAGGGATCTCGGATAATTGACGATCCAGTTGTTGTCCGCGAGGAAGCCGAGAGCGAAAAGGATCACACCCGTCAACGCGGTGAGGTAGAACGCGCGCCGACCAAATTCATCGCGGCGAAACAGAAGATGTGCGGCTAGTGCAAGCAGGACAAACAATCCCACATGCGGCTTGAACGTGACCAGCGCCATACCAGGCGCGATCATCCACAGGGTTTTATGCCGAAGCGCATAAACCAGCATCGCCATTCCCAGAATCGTCGGGAAGACGTATTGACCCACGATCAACGCGCCGAAAACGGGAAAGAACAACGGCGCGACAATGAAGGAATACAATCGTTTGCGCGAAGCCCAGCCATCAGTGACAAGCCAGACAGAAACCATCAACATCGCGAGGTTGAGCAGGAACCAAACCCTCACCGCGACTTCGGGAGGGAGCAGCACCAGCGGCAGTGTCGCCAGTGCAAACCACGGCGGATACGGAAACGGCAGGACGAACACCCGATCGACGGAAACACCGAGATCGGCAGCGACCATTTGCTCCTGTGCGGAGCGGTCATACAAAGGGATGCCGCGCAAGATTCCCTGATCCGCGCGATAGAGAACTTGAAAATCATGGAACGGATCCAACGGCATGGGGATAAACCATGCGATTGCCAGAATCGCTGCGAGCAGGAAAAAAACAACCAGAAAAATGAGAAGAGCGCGTTTCATAGGGTTCGATTTTGTTTTGCCTGTCCCTGAATTAAACCCCGAAATCGAATCCAGTGGAATGGGAAAAGGAGGAACCAATATAAGAATCCCGGCAGTCCGCGCGGGGAGAAAAAGAGAGTCGTAGAGTGATCCGCTTGCTTGTGTTCAATCCAGAGGTTGCCGAAAATATTGTGGCGATTCTGCATCCCCTCTTCCGCAGAGATGGGAGAATTCATGTGCAGAATAAAACATCCCTCATGCTTGAGCGATTTGAATCCCGGAACGCCGTCCTCCCACACCCGCTCGATATAACTCGGATGCGTCTTCTCCAACGCGTTTTCTATCGCGGTGTCAAAGTCAACCAATTTGACTTCAGGGAATACCGTCAGCGCTTCGGGATGGTTGACAATGCTATCTGCCGACAATCCTTCGATCAGCGCGTGCGCGATGGGATACGGGACCGGAGTCATCAAGTCCACGCCGAACGCCATGAACCAGACCGGCAGGAATGGGACAATGATCATCCGGCGGTTCAATTGGCGCGCCCTGGCATATCGCAACATCAAGTCTTTATAGGTTGCGATCTC
>Ga0209172_10007494_pt1 | contig 11272 bp, 9 predicted proteins | sample LarsenN4metaG_FD_184113 | JGI IMG/M metagenome (GOLD analysis project Ga0209172, IMG submission 184113) | Hot spring sediment bacterial and archeal communities from British Columbia, Canada, to study Microbial Dark Matter (Phase II) - Larsen... ... | reverse complement strand
CGATCCGACAAAACCGGTCGGGTTGGAGGTCCAGGCAAATTTCCCTTCATTGAAATACGTATCTGCCAGCAGGATGGGCGAACCTAGGTAATGAGGGTATTTTTCAGAGACAGGCATGAGGTAGATTTGATAAACATCCGATCCCAAATAATGCTTAAAAATAAACCAGTTGCCATCAGGAGACAAAGAAAAGCTACCCGCATCTTCCATCAATAGATGGGGCGTTTTGTTTCTGTCAGTGCTCCAACTGACAAAAGTAGAACCCTTGTCTCCCCCATATAGTACTGCAAACGGCAAAGAAGGATGGACAGCAATTCTTGTAAAATTTATTTGGTCCTTGTATTTTTTGACTACATCATCCAAAGGATGATGAGCCGGTTCCAGATTCATATTTAAGATTTGTAATTTCTCTGCTTCAAGATCATAGATGATTACCCTATCCTTAGTGGTTGTCCATATCTTAACTCCTACATCGACCTGCTTTATCACCTTGTGCTTATCATCACTCAAATCAATCAATTGTAAATAATTATCTGCATCGAATGGGTCTTTTGCATTACGCTTCTGGGATCTGATTTCGAACAGAAAGAGCCTTCTTTCTGGCTCAACGAGTGCGATTTTTTGTATTGATTGTGTAATCGGAAAGACTATGCGGTACTCGCGGTGCAGTTTCTTCTTGAAGTCAAACAACAGGAAACGCCGAACCTGGCCGTAGCCAAGGATATCCTTGGCGGTTTGCGAAACAAACGTTCCGCCGCCGCTCATGTCGTCCGCAGCATTACGGAAGTAGCGATCATAGTCTATCTTCCCCTTTGGGAAGGAGATGATGGTAACGGCGTTGCCCATGTCGTTGCTCCCCACGGCATTGTCGAAGGGAACTGGAAACAATGAGACATTGCGGTAACTACCGAATAGACCACCGCTGATCTTGAAGGTTTGGGGTGGCAATGATACGGTTCTTGTCTGGTAATCCTTCTCCTCATATAGATATGGCGAATCCATATTAATCCCTCCATGAACGTTGTCGGCAAGCAGCATCCCAAAGCAGGCAGCAATGGCCATGGGGCAAAAGATGCGCCGGGCAATGTTCATGAAGTCTCTCTTTATCGTCATAACAGACTACTTTCCCAACCCCTGGCGCTTTTCTTTGGCCAACTTTTCCAGGTCTTTCTTGACGATGTAATCGTGAAAGGACATCTTCCCTTTTTCGGGGAAATCCTGGTTTTCAAGATCCCATCGGTAGATTTTGTCCAAACTCGATCCGACAAAACCGGTCGGGTTGGAGGTCCAGGCAAATTTCCCTTCATTGAAATACGTATCTGCCAGCAGGATGGGCGAACCCAGGTAGTGTGGGTATTTTTCAGAGACAGGCAAGAGGTAGGTTTTGGTTGTGTCATTTGCGAAATCTTCCCTTTTAAATACAAGCCATTTGCCATCAGGTGAAAAAGAGAAGAGCGTGGCAGCACTGAATAGGGAAAATGGCGTAGTCTCCTTATCCTTACCCCAACTTAAGTAGATCGAACCATTCCGGCCGCCAGAAAGAACAGCAAATGGCAAATGGGGGTGAACCTGTATAACAATAGAGTCAATATATTTTATATTACGATTGAGCGCCTCTTCCAACGGATGATGAGCAGGCTCAAGGTTCATGTTAAAGACCTGCAACTTCTTATCGCTAAATTTCCACAGAAGCACCCGGTCGTGTGTAGTAGTCCAGGTAGTGCCTGGTCCTTTTGGGAGTTCTTTTAAAATTTTATGTTTTTCCTCGCTCAGGTCTATCAGTTTAAGGATTTTGTTAGAATCCCAGGGGTCGCTTGTTCCACGCCTTTGCTCTTCGATTTCCATGAGAAATCGCCGCCGACCTGCATCGGCAACGGCAACCTTTTCGATGGTATTGCCAATCGACATCTCTATGCGGTATTCACGATGAGTTTTATGTTTCAAGTCAAACAGCACAAACCGCCTTACTTGAGCAAACCCTACCAAGTTGGGGGTGGCAGTGGGAAGATAAACACCCCCCCCTTGCAGCTGCTCAACCGCGTTCCTGAAATATTTCTCAAACTCGATCTTTTCTTTGGGAAAGGAAATTACTGTAATGGCGTTTCCCATATCGTTACTTCCCACGGCATTGTCAATCGGTACTGAAAATATTGATACGTTTCGATATCCGCCAAAGAGACCGCCACCATTGAACAGCCCCCCCTTGATGTTGAACACTTGTGGTGGGTTGGTGACGGATGCAAGGTCGCTTTTTTCATATAAAGCAGGTGGTTTCATCGAAGAGTCTCCATCAGTGGTTGTAATTGCAGAAATAAAAATGATGCCAACCAGTAGTGGTAATAAAGTTTTCAAGCAATGCATGACGTCTCCTCAATAATGACATGGCCCTGATTAGCCTCCTTAATCCATGCGGTTTCTTTGCTGATTTTTACAATTTCATCTTCATCGATCCCCTTGCCCAAAGCCTCAATGACCCTTTTATCGTCCTTTCTTATTCTGATAATGTTCTCCGCAATCCGTCCAATCTGCTGATCCAGCCGATAGAAGCGGTAGGGGTTGTACTGAGTGAAAGCGGGCCAGAGGCTGGTGTCGAAGTCATCCAGAAACCTCTTGGTCTCCGTGCAGTAGTCCCACAGATTCTTGCCCACGAAGGGAGCGCTGTAGACAAAGGTCATGTACCAGTCGGTGCCGAACAGGATGCGGTCTTTGATTTTGGGGTGTTTCCGGATAATGGCTTTGAAATCCTTGCGAAACCCGCTGTCGGCAAATGATGACGAGATGTCGGTGTAGAGGTTGGGGTATTCCCCACTCTCAATCATTTCAATGATCTGCCTGTTCCATTCCATGCCCAGGTCGGAAGGTCCGCCAAAGTGGGCCAGGCAGAGGTACAGGTTTTTAAACGATACACACACCTGTTCATCCTCCAGTTCAGCTCCTCCGTCCAGCAGCTCCTTCCAGGCCTGGGGGGAGACGAAATGCCTGCTGAAGTAGTCCGATCTTTTGTCCTTTTTCTGTTTCCGGTCATTCTCCCCATCGAGGGGGTGTTCGAAATCGTAGTATTCGTCTCGCTCGTAGGCGGCAGCCCCTTTCGGGGTGCAGTGGTTCAGGATGGGAATGCCGCGCAGACAGCATTTGGCGTAGAAATCCTTCAGAATCGGCAACCGAGGGTCCCAGGGGCGATACCCTTGGGCGGTGTACATCTTGAACCCCAGGTAGATCCCTTTATCTCCAACCTTGTCGAGTACCTCGGTGGCGTTTTTCGCCAGATGCCAGCGGCGGGGGTCGAAGTGGTACATGGGGAGAAGCTTCAGGGGATACTTTACGACCGCAAGCTCGGTGTATTGCATCTGCTTTATCCAGTTCTCGTAAAGAACAGTTTCCTCGTCCGGCATCAGTACCGGTGTGGCGACGATTTTCAGTTCCCTGGCATTGCCTTTCTCATCCAGGTAGGAGGCGGTTATTCCTTCTATCTGTGCCTCTTCCTGGTATTTTTCAAATTCCTTCGGCGTCAGGTGCTTTTCCGTGTTATCTGTCTGCTTATCCCGCCTTATGTAGACGCTTTTGTCACGCGGGGCCTTCACCCACTCACCGTGCTGCGGCGTCCAGTAGGCACAGGGCTTGTTCGCTTCGATGTCTTCCGGTTTCTCGTAGAGGGGGTTGTAGATCTTAAGGCCAAAGTAGCCGTCGATGTGACAGTATTCCATGTCCATGGTCATGACCACGCTGGTGAAAATCAGGTTAGGGGCATGCTGGTAGAGGCCTTCCTTCATGAAGTAGTTAGTAAGAACGCTCTTTTGCTCCTTAATAAAATCATCGCTGATCTTGATTGTCGACTTCTTCTGCTCGGCAACAAGATCGATCACCGGCGAGGCTTGCAGGATGCCCTCGCCGGGATTTTTAGGGGCAGCATTCACTCTTCGGGATATGGCACGCACCGGCGCCCAGATGGGCTCGAATAAAACCGTAAAGATAGAGCCGAGAGTCAGACCGCTCCCTTCTATCCACCCACGGGAAACAGAGGTCGCAGTCTGCAGTGCGGCCACAGCTCTCGGGCCCTGATCACGCACGAACTGCAGGGGGGCACAGCGACCGCTCTGGATGTGCATGTGGGAATCGACAATGACGGTGGGCTGGTAAATGCTGATGATGTGGATTTTTCCGCACATCATGTCGGGCTTGACGTGCTGGAGAACCTTACCCTTGGGATCGTTTTGCTCTATTCGCTTGTTGCCGGCATCTGTCACGGATTGTCCTCAGGGAGTTTGGTTTTCACTACAGCCGTCCGGTTGTAGAAAAGATTGTATTTGTTGTTAAGGGCTGCTTCTTCCGGCTCGAAGATGACCTCGAACTTGGCGTTGGCATCCTGATTGGTCAGTTCGATTATGCCGTTTTCGTCGGTAGCCTTCTCCACAATGCTGCCGTCCGGCATCTTGATTTTGAACTTCCTGCCTCCGATGGGTTTGTTATCTTCGTGACCAAGCTTGAAAGTCCGGCTGGTCTCATCGTAGGTATCCCACGAAAGATGCTCCACCACCTTAAGGCGAAAGGTATTTTTGTCGGGCACAATTTTCTGGTCACCGGTCGTCTGACCGGCATTGGAATCGTTGTTTACTCCCATGATTTGGGCTCTCCCGAAAACTGTGGCGATGCGTCCGAGGAAACCTCGTGCTTACATGGCGTTTTTATTGTTCTGCGTCATGGGGTCTGAGTTGCGGCATGCCCCTTTCCCCTCGATCTTGACATCGAATGAGTAGTTGATGAACTCGGCTTTGTCCTGTATCGTTCCGGACCCAATCCCTTTCTTGCTGCCAGGCTCATCACCGGTGCTTGTCTTGTAGCAGCACCCGTCGATGGCGCCCATGGTGCCGTCGATCTTCACCGTCTTTGTGCCATCGGCGAGACTGGCCGATCCGGCGACATTGGTATAGGGTATCGGCACTACCGAAGAGCCCATCGGGGTAAGGCAGACATCGGGGCCGCTGACAACTACTGCTCCGCTGCCCTTGTTGGTAATGCCCTGCCCGTTAGCAAATACCGTAGATTTCCCCATTTAGTTGCTCCTGTTTTATAACGACAATTACCCATAACGACGAATCGTCCCGCGATTCTAAACCCGATCCAATACCAAGGCACCACATGGACCATGGTCATCGGAACATGTCAGCAATGTGGAAGATTGCAGCCAGCCACGGATAAACCCCTGTGTGGCGACGGTGGCCAAGACCACTCCGCTGGCTGCCCCAATGTCGCCGTAACAATTGGCCGGTGTCCAGAGCCGCCTGTTGTCATCCGGCTTATCGAAACAGCGAATTTCGGCCATCCCCCATTCCCTGGCCCGGGAGTTTTCACCGTTAAGGTCGTTGAACACCGTGCGGATTTCCTTTCCCTCCACCCCGTTCAGGGCAGCATGGCAGGCCTCGGTCAGCCCGCTGTTTCGTCCGAGTGAGCCCGATGCCCGCGGCACAGGCTCTTCCGCCACACCAAACCCGGCGATGCGTGCCAGGATCGGCCTGCCTGCCTGTTCTGCCGGTGCCCGATCTTCGACGAGCATGAAGCCGGCCGCTTCCCCGGCAATCAGGCCATGATGGCGGCCATAGCTTCCGGATTTCAGGCGGCCGTCCTTTTCGAACCAGTTCAGAGTTGAGGTTCTCAGCAGTGAATCGACGCCGCCTATGATGCACAGTGCGCCGGGATTGCATTCGATCAGGCTATCGGCCTGCTCGATGGCGTATACCATGGATGCATTTCCCCGCGGGACGATCCGCAGGTCGGGCTTGTCCGTCCATTTTCCGATGATCCCGTGTAGCGGGAACCGGCAGCTTTCTTCATAGCGCGGACCCGGCCGCTCTTCGGAGGCTACCCCCAGTAGGAGGTGGATCTGCGATGGCCTGCTCGCACCTTGCCGGAAATACTCCTCAAGGAGTTTTTCCAGACAAAGAGCAGCAATGCCGGCCAAACGCTGGGGAGTTTCCCATCCGTCATGAATCTCTCTGATCCGCGTCACCGTTATGGGGTTGTCACCGGCGTCCAGGTACCCGTCGTACTCGGTAAAGCGGGAGATCCCAGCCCGGACGGAGGCCGCGGTCAATCGGCCGTCATGCCCTACGGCGGTAATGCTGTTTGCCCCGGTGATCACCAGCTCCTTCATAGGGTGGTAACCCCGTGGCGCTGTCTGGCAGCCGGTGCGCGGACTTCAAAAAGAGGCTTTCCCGGATTCAGCAGGGCCAGTTCTAAAGCGGCGGCGGCCCGCTGGCGCTGAAGACCGGTTTGGAGAATCACCCGAAGAGAGTCTGTCGATACAGGCTTCCCGAGAAGGTGACGGGTACCGCTCTGATAACAGCCGCTGTTCTTGTCCCACCAAGCGGAAACAAGGTCGGCGTCGGGCCAGGGGAGGTCGTCATCGGCATCCATGGCAACGTTATGGTCTTTCGGGTCATCATTGGGTCCGGCATTGAATCCCTCGGGCCGCGCCCCGCTTAACTTTTCGAGCTCGATATCGACGCCTGTTATCATGGTGAACGCTTCACCCGCCACCCTGGCAAGAGCCGGCGTATTCATCCGATCAATGAGCCACGGAACAAGTACCGGATCACCTGTCGCACCGGCTCCTATTGTCGCAAGCCTGATGGTTTCAGGCGATTGCGCCAATTCCCACTGCCATGCCAGGGCGGCTCCGGGGCGCATGCACCTCGCTGCAACATTCAGGGCTTCGTCGGCATACTTGTTGTCGGGCGTGACGAAGCTTTTCAATACTTCGACGGCTGTGCCGATTCCGGCGAGAGACGCGGACCAGGCGGCGCAAAAGCGGATTTCGTCGTCGCAATCCGTCAAGTGGTCTTGCAGCCTGAAATCGTTCAGTTCGCTGCTTCTGCCCAATTCTCCACAGGCACGAAGCCCTCGGGCGATCAATGGCGGAAACGTATCGTTCACGGCCGTGTTCAGATGCCGGCCCGGATCATGCCGATGGACGGCACTTGCTGCTATGCCGATGTAACGTTGAAACGGCGATGATTCCCTGAGGAAGCTGCGGATGTGGGGCTCGGCATGGTTGAACGGCAGCCATCCCAGAGCGGAGATAACGGCGTCGGCCTTGGCCCGGTCCTCCCCCACCGTCTCCATGACTTCATGGATGCGGTCATTGTCTCCGCTGTCAAAGGCCAGCAACGCGGGAGCGAACACCCCTTCGACAACGCCGTCCGCAAGCGAGGACCGGCAGATATCCCAGGACGAGTCCCCACCCACGCGCAATCCATCGACCTGCGCCTCCAGCCGGTCATCGAACCGAGCGAGATCGTCCAGGGAAAAGTGCGGCGCATGAACGAGCTTGCCGCGAAGAAACCAGAGAAAAGATGCCTCTTCGGCAAATTGTTGCAGTATGCCTGTTATCGTCGAATTCATCTCTTGAGTGAGCTTTTATGGTTCAGTTGATTCCGACGGAGGCGCCTTTTATCCTGTTTTCGCCCGATGACTGGCTGAGCAGGTAGGCGCCCTTGATGATCACCTTTCCGGCGCTGGTGAGAACAATACTGGCTTTCCCGCATTTGAGCTCGATTTCTTCTTTCGCATCGAACGTAATCCGTTTTCCGTCGATAGTCACTTCGTTCGGAACGACAGCCTCAGGCTCAACCGTTGTCGCTTCGGCAATTTCATCGAGAAGGGAGTACATTGTGTCGACAATGATCGGCTGTCCGGGATCGTTGTTCTCGAACGCCAACAGCACCTCCTTGCCCACAGGGCTGCCGTTGCCCGATATCCGGCTTTTCGCCGAGTTGGTGATCCGGGCGGCAACCGGGCCAAGGGAATTTTCCGGGTAATCCACCATAAACCTGTTATCTGTCATGGCAACGATACAACCGATGCGAAGCCCTTCCGACAGGGAGGTGTAATTTGCCGATAAATCAGCTGAATCCTTTTTTATCAAATCACTTCTCCGAATTATCTGGGTCGCCCCGAACTCCGCTCAGTTTGTGAAGACTTTGCTCGCCTTGATGGTTATGCTGCTCCCATCCATGACTATGGTTGAAGAACCGGCTTTCAGCGTAATCTTGGGCGCTTCAATGACATACTCGTTTGCTTTCGCATAATATTTGGCGCTGGTGGTTTCTGTGTAGTTGCCGTCCGTAGTGGTGGTCCTGTTCCCCTTCACGTTTTCGGTCATGCTGTTGCCGACGAATACCGCCTTTGCCAACCCGACTTCTTCCGTCTTGGCGCCGGCCACAGTTTCGTTCATGACACCGCCGACCGCAACCTGATAGAGCCCGCCAATGGCAAGTTCCTTGGCGCCGCCAATCGCTTCCAGCGAATTTATGCCGACACGTTCGTTTTTGAAACCGCCGACACTCAAGGTCATGTTGGCGCCTATTGTTTCGTCGTGGTTTGCACCCACCTGGATAGTCTTGTTGACGCCGATGCTTTCGCTCTGATTCACCCCGACCGTTTTCGAGCGGTTGTTGCCGACAGTCAGACTCTCGTCACGTCCGACAGTTTGCCCCTTGTCGTTCTTGACCAGGATGTTCCAGTCCTTCTCGCTCTGGAGATAGATCTCCTCGGCCCCCTTGCGGTCGTCGAAGCGGAGCTCATGGAAGTTATCGGTGCCGCCGCCCGGATAGCTGCGGGTGCGGATGCCGCTCTGGGTCTTGTTGGCGGGGAGGTCGTAGTTGGGCCTCATGTTCTCGTTGACGTTGCTGCCGATGATGATGGGGTAATCCATGTCGCCGTTCACAAAGGCGACAAGCACTTCATCGCCGACCCGGGGGATGAACTGGCTCCCCTCGAAACCACTGTTCCAGAACTGGGCGACCCGGAGCCAGCAGGAGGTCTTCTCGTCCCCCTTTCCTTCCCGATCCCAGGGGAACTGAACTTTCACCCGGCCGTACTGGTCGGGATAGATCTCCTCCCCCGGCGGGCCGGTGACCCGGGCGGTCTGGATGCCGGGGATGGTCGGCTTGGAGGTGATACGCTCGGGGCGATAGGTGACGGCTGCCGGGATGGCGAGGAAGGTGTTGCCGTAGCGGGTCGGTGACTGGCCGGCGTTTTCACCGAGAACCTGGGGCTGACGACCGGTATGGATGACCTCGACCAGGAGGTAATCGTCATTCAGAAGGTCGGTTGCGTGATCGGTCAGGGTGAATGTGGCGCCGGGGACGAGCCGTGGGCAAAAGCTCTGCCCCCGGGCCTTGTCTTTCAGGGAATGGATCTCCTGCAGGCGCACCTTGGCAAGCTGCTCGCCCCGGCCGGTTTCACCGTAGGGGCCAGGGTATTCGTAGACCTCAAGGGCGGTTTCCTCCTCCCCTTCGTTCTCGGTGGTGATATCGAGGGTCGGGGTCTTGAAATTGTAGTTGCGATGGGTGAATTTCCCGGAACGGACCCGCTCCGAGCGATAGAAGGCATAGACACTCTCTTCCTTGGCGGCCAGGCCGTCGTTGGTGTTGAACGTCACCGCGGAATTCCCCTTGATCTCCTGGTAGTAGGCCTGGGTGTCGCAGAAGACGAGGACGTGTTTGTCCTCGCCATGCTCAAAGAAGTAAAAGATCCCTTCCTCCTCCAGAAGCCGGGAGATGAAGTGCAGGTCGTTCTCCTCGTATTGGGTGCAGAACTTGCGGGGGATCTTCTCCCGCTCCAGCCGGAATTCAAAGCGGTCGCCGGCGATATTGTGCTCCGTGAGGATGGTCGAGACGATCTCCTCGATGGTTGTGTGCTGGAAGATCCGGCAGTTCGTGCGCACGGAGAGGAGCCACAGGTAAGGCACCACCTGTACCCGGTAGAAATGGTGAACGCCGTTACTCCCCGAGTGGCGGAGCTTGCGGATGACACCGTGGAAATAGCGGTCGGGCTGGTCAAGGCTATCCTGTTGCCCTTTTATGGTCAGGACGGCCTCCTTGAGCTTTACCTCGGCGAAGGTGAGCTCGGTCTCGCTTGCCAGGGTCAGATCGATCTGGAACGGAGCGGAAATCTCCTCGCTGGCCTTGAAACTGAGGACTGCGACGCTGGCGTTTGCGCCCTGTATTTCAAAGAGGAATTTTGCCTCCGAGGCGGAACGCATGTAGTTGAGAGCCGCTCCGGCGATACCGGCGGCTGATTGGCCGAATTGACTCATGGGGACTCCTTTATTTGGACAACTCTTGGAAATTTTTCCAGAACAGTGATTCGTTCAGATACCTGAGGTCCTTGGTTCTGTGATAGTTCTCCGTTGCGCGCATTGCCTCCTCTGCGGCACTGTTAACCGAGGCGGAGTACTTGTCGGGGCACTGCTCGACACCCATTTGGGACGGTGCTTTTTTGACAATGTTGTCTGCGACGAGGAAAAGCGTTGAACGGAGCAGGTCAAGTGAATACTCTTTGCGGTTTAAATAGTTGCACATGAGACCGTGGAAAACTTTCTTGTTCTTCTGTGGGACATGTGGGTCGTTGAAATAATTACGAGCAGTCTTTACGGTGTAAACGACCATGTCCTTATTGAGGGTGATTTTTTGCCAGTAGATATTGATATAGAAGCAGTTGTAAGCGTTAAATGAATCATTTTCGTTCAGGAAACTGATCAATCCCTGCGTAACAGCATCGTGGTAAGCGGAGAATTTATTCTTGATGCACCCGCGCTTGAAAGTTTCATATGCCTTACCGGATCTACCCGATGAATGCTCGACGTATGATTTCAAGAAGTCGAGCAGGGCGTTGTCCGGATCGTGCCGAAGAGCGGCATTCACTGCCTCAAGGGCTATATTTAGATCTTTTTTTTCATGTGTCTGCAGGTAACTGCCGATTTTTTCGTTAGCCTGGTAGAAATACAACGCCTGGGGATTCCCCGAGCGATCAACTGCTTTAGTGTCGAATTTGTTGTTAACCATGAAATCAACAAGCAACGTTCCAAAGTCATTGGGGCTGAACCTGAGAGAAGCCTTGATCTTTGCTTTGAGAAATCGCTCGTTCAGATAGGTATCCTCTGCTGACACGGTATCAGGGTTGAACGCCGGCAACACAAGGAAGAGCAGGAAAAACAATGCAAGCAGCTCATTGATAATTCTTTGACCGGTCATGACAATTTTCCCTAGTGTTATCATTAATACAGCTTGTCGATTTCGCTTTGTGTTTCCCGGTTGTGGTTGTAGATACCCTGCGTTGCTTTCATCAACATGCCACTGTCTTCCACCTTCGGTATGTGAGGGTCTATTCCGGAACCTGATTAGCGCCAATCTTCCGCTGACGCCTGATGTGACATTTGCTGTCGCAGCATGATGATAACTTCATGGCATCTTTCATCGGGAGGATCGCCATG
>Ga0209172_10007493_pt1 | contig 11274 bp, 10 predicted proteins | sample LarsenN4metaG_FD_184113 | JGI IMG/M metagenome (GOLD analysis project Ga0209172, IMG submission 184113) | Hot spring sediment bacterial and archeal communities from British Columbia, Canada, to study Microbial Dark Matter (Phase II) - Larsen... ... | reverse complement strand
TGAATAGAGGGCGATAGAGTGAAGATGGGCCAGGCATGATTGACCTTTATTGACCTCGAAATATCTGGTGTATACACTTGGTATCATACACTATCTATCCCCACACGTATTTATGAAATGGGGTACTTAGCCAATCTTAAAACAAAGCGGCGACAAGTCGCCGCACTCCAAAGGTATATTTGGAGTGACTTGTCAGCGCTTTGGTTTGCGGTCGCACCGCTATTTCCTAAGCTACTCGTCCGGGGCCACATTCCTTCGCCACTTCGCATCTCGTCTCGCGGAGTTACCAACTTTCAATTATCACGCCGAATCAATGCCCAACGGTTGACGGGAAGCCAGTCTGTAATATAATCGAAATACCCTCCAAATATAGGAGAAGAGGCAGTGAGAGATTTTAAAGAAGCATTGCACGAAGATCGAGTCTATCTCTTCGATGGTGCTATGGGCACAATGCTCTATTCTAAGGGCGTCTATATCAACCGCTCTTTTGAAGAACTGAACCTTGTGGAACCGCGCCTTGTGCAGGAGATCCATCGAGCCTATGTCAAAAGCGGCGCCCAGATCCTCATTACAAACACCTTCGCAGCGAACCGGGTCAAGCTGGCTGCGCGCGGATTGGAAGAGCAGATCAAAGAGATCAATTACAAAGGCGCAAAGATTGCCCGTGAGGCTGCTGGAGAAGATCTGTACGTCGCCGGGGATATCGGTCCGCTGGGAATTAGAATCGAGCCCTGGGGGCCTACATCGGTTGACGAGGCAAAAGAGGCGTTTAAAGAGCAGGCAGAGGCGTTGCTCGATGGCGGAGTCGATCTGTTTGTGCTGGAGACCTTCTCTGACTTGAATGAGATCCATCAGGCGATCCGCGCTGTGCGCGAGCTGTGCGATCTGCCGATAGTCGCTCAGATGACCGTGGCCGACGATGGCAACAGCAGCTACGGCACATCGCCTGAGATTTTTACTAAAAGATTGGACGAATGGGGCGCAGATGTCATCGGCATCAATTGTAGCGTTGGCCCGCGCGTCACTCTCGAGACAATTGAAAAGATGGTCCCCGTCACCAGGAAGAAACTCTCCGCGCAGCCCAATGCCGGATACCCGCGCAATATTGATGGCCGCAACATCTATCTCGCATCGCCTGAGTATATGGCTAAGTACGCCAAGCGATTCATACAGGTTGGAGTCAAATTTGTCGGAGGCTGTTGCGGCACCACTCCCGAACACATCAAAGCCATCGCTAATGAAGTCAAGGCGCTCTCTCCATCGCGCAAAATCAGTGTGACGATGGTTCCTGAAGATCAGAGGCCCCAGGTGCAGCCCATCCCGCGTCGGGAGAAATCAAGTTTTGCTCGCAAGATTTGTGAAGGAAGGTTTGTCGCCTCGGTGGAGATTGTGCCGCCAAAGGGATGCGATCCATCAGGCGTGCTTCAGGGAGTGAGGCTGCTGAAAGAAGCGGGCATCGATGCGGTCAATATACCCGATGGCCCGCGAGCGATGTCTCGGATGGGGGCCATCCCGCTGGCGGCGATAATTGAGCGGGAGGTCGGCATCGAAGCTATCTTTCACTATTGCTGCCGCGATAGAAATCTGCTCGGCATGCAATCGGACCTGCTCGGCGCTTACGCTCTCGGTCTGAGAAATATCCTCATCATCACCGGCGATCCTCCCAAGATGGGGCCCTACCCGGACGCCACCGCCGTCTTCGATGTTGATTCAATCGGACTGACCAACATGGTCAGGCAGATGAATCAGGGGATGGACATCGGCGGCAACCCGATAGGCAAACCGACCGGCTGGCATATCGGCGTTGGAGTCAATCCTGGGGCCATCGACCTGGACAGAGAGATAAAGCGATTTGAGTGGAAAGTTGATGCCGGCGCGGAATTCGCCGTCACTCAACCTGTGTTTGATGTCGAGGTATTGAAGAAGTTTCTCAAGCGTATCGAGCATTGCCGGATTCCTGTTATTGCAGGGATCTGGCCGCTTACAAGCTTGCGCAACGCCGAGTTCATGAACAACGAGGTCCCTGGGGTCTCGGTCCCACCCCCTGTGATGGAGCGGATGCGCAAAGCAGAAGGCAAAGAGAAGGCGCGAGAAGAGGGCTTAGCTATCGCCCGCGAGGCGTTGATGGAAGTAATGGAGCTGGTGCAGGGGGTTCAGATCAGCGCGCCTTTCGGCAAGGTTCAATACGCGCTTGATGTTGTTGAGGGAATAGAAAGGTAGGACGAAAGGAGACTCTCATGGGACTTTGGGATAAAGTGACTTCGCAGTTCATCGAAGTCATCGAATGGCTCGATGATACACCAGATACGCTCGTTTACCGGTTCCCTGTCTATAATCAGGAGATCAAGATGGGGGCCAAATTGACCGTGCGCGAGAGCCAGACGGCAGTGTTCGTCAATGAAGGTCAGGTAGCCGATGTCTTCACTCCCGGCCTCTACACGCTCTCGACTCAGAATATGCCCATTATGACTACGCTCTGCTCCTGGAAGTACGGCTTTAATTCGCCATTCAAAGCTGAAGTCTACTTTGTGAGCATGCGCCAGTTCACCGACTTGAAGTGGGGCACCGCCAATCCGATCATGCTCCGAGATCCTGAGTTTGGCCCTATTCGATTGCGCGCTTATGGGATCTACTCGATGCGGGTTAGCGATCCGCGCCTGTTCGTTCAGCAGATAGTAGGGACAAACTCTCGCTTTCAGGTAGATGAGATTAGCGGCCAGCTCAAACGGCAGCTTGTATCAGGCTTCACCGATATACTTGGCGAGTCGAAAATTGCCGCGCTCGATCTAGCCGCCAATTATGATGAGCTGAGCCAGATGTGCCGTAGCAAACTGGCAAATGATTTTGCCAGTTTGGGATTGGATCTGACAAAGTTTGTTGTTGAGAACATCTCACTGCCGCCCGAAGTTGAGCAGGCGCTCGATAAGCGCGCTAGCATGGGCATTATCGGCGATATGCGCAAATACACCCAGTTCCAGGCGGCAAACGCTCTCGAAGATGCGGCCAGGAATCCCGGCGGCGATGCCGGCACAGGAGCCGGGCTCGGCGCAGGCTTCGCTATGGGGCAGATGATTGCGCAATCGCTCGGCCAGTCGCAGCAAACGGCTTCGCCTGCGGGTGCGACGGTCACTTGCAGCAGATGCGGGACGGCGGCGCCCCAGAGCAGCAAATTCTGCCCCGGTTGCGGGAACCCTCTATCGCCGACTGCTGTGGCTTGCATTAAGTGCGGCGCGCAGATAGCGCAGGGAGCGAAGTTCTGCAACGAATGCGGAGCTCCTCAAACGGCAAAGGTTCAATGCCCCAATTGCAAAACCGAGTTGCCGACAGGAGCCAAATTCTGCCATGAATGTGGAACCAGGCTGGAATGAGACGGAATCATACGTTCGATGTTCTACGTCCGGCGTTGAGATATGGGACGCAGAACATCGGACGCAGAATGGGGGTCTACCGCCTTCTGGTTTTGTGAGAGGATAATAGTTGGAGAGGAAACTGACGCAGCAAATAAACATCTACTACGATCTGCATGTGCCGCAAGGATACAGGCCGGATGGCAAGTACCCCCTCCTGATTGCGCTTCACGGTTACGAAGGGAATAAAGAATCGATGATGGCTCTGGCGAAGAAGATCAATAAGGAAGACTGGCTCATTGCTTCTCTTCAGGGGCCCTATCAATTTTTGATCAGGCCAAAAGATGGCGAGCAGGAGACCGGAGTAGGCTTCGGCTGGGTAACCAGATATAAATCCCAAGAGTCGGTCGCTTTGCATCACCGCGCTATTTTTGATCTTATCGGGGATGTGTCGGCAGACTACCGTGTAGATGAGCGCAATATCTTTCTGCTGGGCTTCTCTCAAGCCGTCGGACTGAACTATCGGTTTGTCTTCACCTACCCCGATGTTATTCGAGGCGTAGTGGCCGTCTGCGGCGGGATTCCCGGCGATTTTCAGGAAAAGCCTTATTACAATACAAAGACGGAGATCCTCCACATTGCGGCAGAGATGGACCAATACTATCCTCTGGAGAGAAGCAGGGGGTTCAAAGAGGCTTTGCAACGACGCGCTGAGCGGGTTGATTTTAAGACCTACCCGGTCGGGCACGTCTTCCCCAGAGAGTCTCTGGGGTATATTAGAGAGTGGATTAGCGGATACGTGATGCGTAATCCGTAAGAAGCAACGGTGCCTGGCCGCATCATCTGTAAAAAGCGAGGCGTTGTGAACTATGAAGAGCAGGTGATGCGTGATCCGCAAAAGGTATGCGTTTAGCGTGGCAAGAAGCAGCCGTCTAGCCGCTAAAGGATTAAGGAACAGGCCCCGGCGAGTCGGAGACTCGCCGCACATCCGTAGCGGCCACAGCCGCACAATTTACACACGCTAAACACGTACCGCAAAAGCAAAATGATGTGTGAGCTGTGATCTACAAAGGTTAATTAGAATAGAGGTATTCACGCATTGCGCATTATGTTTTTGGCTTATGAGCAAGATAGCCATCATCATTTTCATCTGTTTTGTTTTAGTAATATTTCAGTCATTCAGTCGCGCGGCGCAGAACCAGACTGGAGAGAATCAAAAGCCATCGCGGGTTGAGCAGCGCAAGCCTGAGACAAAACCTGATGATAAGAAGAAAGAGTCGCAGGAGATTGAAGAAGAGAAAGAGTTGATCGAGCTTGCCACGGATCTTGTTACCGTCACCTTCAGCGTCACAGACAGACAAAACCGTTATATCAATGACCTCAAGCAAGAAGAGATAAAGGTTCTTGAGGATGATGCCCCACAGGAGATATTCTCTTTCACCCGTGTTAGCGATCTTCCATTGAAATTTGCTCTGCTGCTCGATGTCAGCGGCAGCCAGGAGTATACATTGCCGCTGGAGCGGGCCGCTGCTGCGCGCTTCTTCCAGAAGGTTATGCGTCCGGATAGGGATACAGCAGCAGTAATGGCATTTCATCGAGAAGTAGTTCTTCTTCAAGATCTGACTTCAGACCTGTCGAAGATCGCTGCTGCACTTGATCGCGCCAGATTGGAATTGCCTGAACCGGGCAACGAGAAGACGCTGGCAACCGGCGCCAAGTCCGGCGGCACGGCTCTGTATTCGGCAGTCTATGCTGCTTCCGATGATCTCCTCGCGCGACAAACAGGCAGGCGAGTTATCATCCTGCTGACGGATGGATATAACTTCGATAACAGTGTCAGTATTGAAGAAGCGATAAGACGGACCTGGCAATCGGAGGTAATTATCTACGCAATCGGCATTGGGGACCGGTTCCGCTTCTCCGGCATCAATACCGAGGCGCTCAGAGAGCTTTGCTCTTCAACCGGAGGGCGCGCTTACTTTCCGCAAGATAACAACGATCTGGATCAAGCCTTCAAGCAGATCGAAGATGATCTTCGCCAGCAATACGTAGTTGCTTATTCGCCAAACAGCGCCGGACGCTCAAGCTCTTTTCGCACAATTAAGGTTGAGGTAGTCGGCAGGAAAGACCTACAAACACATCACCGCCGCGGATACTATTCATTGCAATTGCAGCAGAGTATTCGGCAGTAGCTGACTTGATCTGCAATTGCCGGCAACTCAATGGGGGCCTTCTGGAACTACTTTCAGTCAAAATGTCCGGGGCCTGCTAGCCGCTAAATCTGCGCTGATTGTTGATGCCTTGTGACTCTTATTAAATATTGCCCCGCTGAGCCAGAGTGACCGAAAACGAGAAAGAAATTCTTTTTCGTTGGGCTACCTTTTGCCTGTCCGTTGAGCCGTCGTAAAAGGCCCACAGAATTTCGCTAAGTCCCGATAATTCAAGCATGTCGCAGTACTACTTCTGGTTAAATTTCTACTGTTAAATGGTTTGGTATCATAGTTGCAGTTGTTACGGTCGAGAATGATAGTTGGAGGATTGGAAATGCAGGTTGAGAGGCGCAAGAATTTACGCGCGAGGGTGTTTTTGCCGGTTCAGGTTATCAGCAGCGCCCGGAAAGGCTTCAAGCCGAAGCTTGTTCTAGCAACCTGCCGAAATCTTGGAATTGGGGGCGCATTATGTCTCTTAAATGAGCCTATTGGGGTTGGTTGCCTGGTGAAGTTCATTATCCACTTGCCCAATAGGAAAGTTGAAGGGGATGCAATTGTGAGCAGGTGCGAGACTTCGGTTGAGACCGGATGGTACAGAATAGCCCTCTGTTTCAACGATCTTCCGATTGAGAGCACAAAGGAGATAGATAATTTTGTTAGGGAGGCAAGCGCGAAGGCTTAATTAACAGCTTTGTGTGCTTGAAGCATTTATGGATGCAAGACGGGCGAGAATGTTATTCATTTTAGAAAGCATCTCCCATTCGCCTTCTCAGGCAGATCATCAGGTAGGCAGGCATGAATCGTGCGATGGCTGCACTCGGGTGTCCAAACCGTCAGGCCAGTCCTGTTTTGAGGCTCTTTGCCCGGTCTATGCACAGCTTCTATCGCAGGAGATAGGGGACCTCTTCGCTCAGATAAATCGCAATGACTTTTCCAGGCCAGCAGGACAGCTCAGAGAGGTTGCTCAGGAGCTTGTGTTGAGACTTTCCATAATGACCGATCCTACCGTGATCAATCCCTGAGAACAGGTTCTTCCGGTGACGTGAAGAACTGCGAAGGTGTAGTGGTATAATAGAGCTGACGGGCAGCCACCATTAAGCTGTGACTGCATAGCGATTTTCGGGAGGCGTCAGCCGTGAAGACAAGCGCGCAAGATCACCTCTTGATCGGGGTTGATATAGGCAGGACAACCCGCGCCGCGCTCATTGATAGCCGGGGGAATATCTTGCTGAAGAGCCGGGATATTACTAATACTCGCTCTGCCCAGGCGCTGATAGATCAGCTCATCGAGATAATTCGGAGAATTCAGAGCAGCGAGCCTGCTGGAGGGGCCGTCGCCGCAGCCGGCATTGGTTTCCCCGGTCTGACCAACATGCGCACACACCGCATAGAAGCGATGCCCAATCTGACGGACATCTCTGATATAGACATCTATCAGGAGATTACGGAAGCGACGGGCATCCCGGTGATTTTTGATAATGATGCTAACGTCGCTGCTTATGGCGAGTGGCGCATCGGGGCAGGTCGCGGCTACCGGGATATGTTCTATATTACTATGGGCACAGGCGTGGGATCGGGCTTGATTCTCAACGGCCAGTTCTATCACGGCTGCAAAGGCTTCGCCGGAGAGTTCGGCCATATCACCGTCGATCCGATTGAAGGGATAGAGTGTGGCTGTGGCAACACCGGTTGTTTGGAGACCATTGTCTCAGGGCCAAACATGGTGCGTCGGGTGAGAGAGTTTGTGCTAAGGGATAACGCTTACGCTTCTTCGGCGCTGACAATGCAGCGCGGCGATGAGCTTAATTGTGACTCGATCTTTCGCGCTGCCGCCGAGGGGGACAATCTGGCAAAGATAATTATCCAGCAGACGGCCCAGTATCTGGGAATCGCCATTGCTGCAATGATTAATGTGCTCAATATTGAAGCGGTGGTTATTGGTGGAGGGGTGATGTCGGCAGGGGAGCTGTTGCTCAAGCCTATCATTGAAGAGACGCGCCGTCGCGCCTTCGCTCCGTCTTATGCTTGTTGCAATATTGTTGCCGGGGCACTCAAGGAGGATGCAGGCATTATAGGCGCGGCCATGCTGGCGCGTGATATGCTGGCGGGGGAACGGTTGCATCCTGGCATCGGGCAGTAGCTTTAGTAGAGTCGTCTATCCGTCCTACGTCCGACGTCAAAACGTCCTACGTCCGACGTCAAAACGTCCGACGTCAGTACGTCCTACGTCCGACGTCAAAAGGTCCGACGTCAGTACGTCCTACATCAAAAGCAAAACCGACGTCGGACGTAGGACATCGGACGTTCAGACGTTACGGACGTCGGACGTGGCGACGTCGGACGTTCCTTACGTCGGACGTGGCGACGTCGGACGTTCCTTACGTCGGACGTGGCGACGTCGGACGTAGGACATCAATCTCATTCTTTCCCTTCACGAGCAATTCTGATAGCTTCTTGCAGCGAGAGATGAGGATTCCTCTCTTCCATAACCTTTATCACTTCTTGATTTTCGTACCAGCATCGGTAATGCAGTGTAATGTTCTTGCCATTATAGGTGATCTCTCTAGTTGACTGGACCAGACTGATTGAGTTGCCGCAGATAGAGCAAGTCATCGCTGCCATCAATTATGCCTCCTGTTAAGTGACGATAGCCGGAGCGCGGAATTGGCCGCTCTGTCAATTACCTCCGGCGTATGCGTTTAGCGTGGCAAGAAGCAGCCGTCTAGCCGCTAAAGGATATAAGGAACAGACCCCGGCGAGTCCGCCTCCCTCGCCGCACACCGCCTAGCGGCCACAGCCGCACAACTTACAAACACGCTAAACACGTACCCTCCGGCGTCATTAAGATTAGCACGGCAATAAGAAGTTCGTTACAGTCAGCTTGAGCGAGCGGCGCGAGCTTTGGATGGTTGTTTGCCGCCCTTCTTAAACGATGGTTTAAGTGAAGAGACCAGATCCCTCATAGATGAGAACCGATCCTTTTGAGATTTGGTGAAGATATCTTCCAGAAGTATGTATTCCCCCTTCTTGACTTCAACCTCTTTGTGCCCATGCTCTTTTATTAGCTGCTCCTTTGAGATGGGAAACGCAATCCCTTTTAGCGCCTGTGTTACTGCCGCTTCGCCATAGGCGCGCCCCTTTGATGGCCCTCTAACCATAAGACTCCTCAGAGAACAGAAGGCAGTAGGCAGAAGGCAAAAGGCAGGCGGGCAAGCTTCTTCCAACTGCGCTGTTCTCATTATTTCTCTCGCGTCGTCGCTGACGACATGAAAGACTCCTCAGAAAACAGAAGGCAGTAGGCAGAAGGCAGAAGGCAGGCGGGCGCTCCTTCTTCCAACTGCGCTGTTCTCATTATTTCTCTCGCGTCGTCGAAGACGACATGAAAGACTCCTCCGGGAGCGCTAGTTTCCTTGCCTGCTCAGCCTTGCACTACCTGGAAAGTAAGCAGGCAAGGAAACCACTGCCCCCAGGCTTTTCATCATTTCTCTCGCGTTGCCGCCGACAACATGAAAGACTCCTCTGAATAGATTGAAAACTCGTTCGCGCTTGAGTGTCCCATTTGTGCGCTGTCTTGTCTCCAAAATGACGACTTCGACCTGCCAAACTGTTCAAATAATTCGGCCCACTTCATCCCTGCTCAAGCATCGTCTAGTTATAGCAAAGGATGTGCCTGCCGGTCGCCGCTTCTGATGGTGTGACAGACGGGTTTTGCCTTTGAGCATATAACGGTGCTATCTTCTTGCCTGGTGGCTAAACTCGCGGGACTTCAAGAAAATATTCCGCTCGCTCCGCTGACCACATTGAAGATTGGCGGCCCGGCTCGATACTTCCTGGAAGCGAAAACGGAGAAAGAGGTCCTAGAAGCGGTCAGCTTTGCTGAGGATAAGAATATTCCTCTATTTATCCTCGGCGGCGGCAGCAATCTATTAATTGCAGATGAAGGATTCAATGGTCTTGTCTTGCGTGTAGCAATCACAGGAGTGAAATCTAGTCGAGATGGAAACAATGTAATCCTGAACGTTGGAGCAGGTGAAGATTGGGATAATTTTGTCAATCAGTGTGTTGAACAGGACCTGGCAGGGATTGAATGTTTAAGTGGCATCCCTGGATTGGTAGGCGGCACGCCCATTCAGAATGTCGGAGCTTACGGGCAGGAAGTTGAGCGGGTGATTGTGTCGGTGCGCGCTTACAGCCGCGCCGAACATAAGGTTGTAGAACTCTCCAGGGATGATTGTGGCTTTGCCTATCGAACCAGCATCTTCAACACGACTGCGCGAGATCGTTATATTGTGCTTAGCGTCTGTTATCGATTGCGCGTCGGCGGGGAGCCAACAATTCAATATGCAGACTTGCAAAGATACTTTGCCGGGCAAACCGACCGGGTGACTCTCAAGGCGGTCCGCGAAGCGGTGCGCCGGATCCGATTAAGCAAAGCGATGCTTCTGGTTCCCGGCGATGTAGATTGTCAAAGCGCCGGATCATTCTTCAAGAACCCTATTGTTTCGCCTGAGACTTTTGCGCGAATAGAATCAATCGCAGGCCAGGCCCCCCCCAGGTACCCCGCGCCAAATGGCCGGATAAAGACTTCTGCTGCATGGTTGATTGAACAGTCAGGATTCGTAAAGGGGGCCCATCGCGGGCGTGTGGGCATTTCAAGTAAGCATACGCTGGCTATTATTAATCGCGGCGGAGCGACCGCTAAGGATGTGATAGCGTTTATGCGAGAGATCCAGACGGGCGTGCAACAACGATTTGGAATCGAGCTAATTCCAGAGCCGGTATTCGTCGGATTTGATAGGTAAGGGCAAGGCTCATCTCTGCCGAGCGAGACTGGTAACTACTGAGCGGCAAAGAATACACAGCCATCTGCCACTGGCCGATTGTCAGTTGCTTGAAGAGAACTGAGTTGCGCCTGTTTGTGGTTATGCAGGTTTATTGGCCTGAGTTTGATTTAGAGCTTGATTCAGTAACACCGATGGCCGTGCCGCTTGTCCCTGTCGGCGCCGTCTCGCCTTCCTGATAACGAACTACAAAGTCCTGGATGATATTAAATGAGCGATCTCCGGCGTTGGGTTGTGGTGTTGCTCCGAAATCGAATGTCCCGCCTGTAGATAAAGTATCAGCGAATACGTATGAGTTCTTCACTACATTAGGGCTCCAGCTCGGATCAAGAAAGCCGCCGCCAGTGAGGCCGGAGAAGTTTTGATAACTGCCCTTAGCAGCTAACGCAGTGGCTTCAGCGCTTCCGATAGCTCGGAGATTAGCGATAGCAGCAGCTTCATTGGCGGATTTCCTTGCGCTGAGCAGGCTGGGGATGGCAATCGCTGCGATGATACCGATGATCGCCACCACAATCAACAATTCAACCAGTGAGAATCCTTTCTCTTGTCCCATAATCTATGCGTCCTCCTAATGATTTAATGCTGGTCTCTTTGCAAGTGAATACTACATCACTCGGTAGGGACCTGTCTACATTTTTACTGCTGGCAATAACGCTCGTGTTGGTTGATCGTTCCTGTTTTTTCCTGCCCGGCAATTAATTTGGTTCATTCAAAAACTAACTGACACACTGATGTCACGCTTCAGAGTTAATTTGACATCCTCCCGCCGCCAAACGCTACCGCGTTATGGCCACGCGCTTCCAGGTCTGCCGCCTGGTAGGTTCTCGGTTCTTCGCGAGCGACTCACGGGCAGCTCCCCGAAGGGGCTCGCGAGGC
>Ga0209172_10007492_pt1 | contig 11278 bp, 15 predicted proteins | sample LarsenN4metaG_FD_184113 | JGI IMG/M metagenome (GOLD analysis project Ga0209172, IMG submission 184113) | Hot spring sediment bacterial and archeal communities from British Columbia, Canada, to study Microbial Dark Matter (Phase II) - Larsen... ... | reverse complement strand
CTCATCTTCTTGCCTAGTTGCCTCCCGAGCAAACGGGCAATGTTTTTATTTTGATCGCTACAAACCTTGCTCAGCAAAGCTTTGATGCCCGTATGATAAATTTTTACACGTATCTCGGCTCAATGCCAAGACGGGCAGCTTGCACAGGACTTGCTGTGGTAACAGTCAATCCCACTCCAAGACTCGTGGTAGCGATCGCTGCAATTAAGAAAGCTCCAACCTTCGACATCAATAGTCTCCTTCGCTCATGAACGGTTTGAAACAACGAAGGTAGATGCGTGTAACATTTATCACTTAATCAATACTGAAGCCTAGTTTTCTGCGTGAGACAAGGATCTTCACCCTCTCTTCAAAAGAAACTTCATCTATGAATTTCTGTTCTATAGAGGTAATTGAAGAGCGATCGCTCTGCCTCAAACAAGTTACGTAGTTTGTCGAGCAGTCGAGATGACAAACTACGCCTGAGAGACGCGGTAAACCAAAACCCTACGGATTAGCAATATCTAGAATCCCTGGATTGACTTCTGCCCACGCGATCGCCTCTGCCATCAAAATCGGGTCACCGGATTGCAGGTAGCTCCGCATTCGCTCAATCACCTTTACCTGGTGGCGTTGTTGCTGAATCTCTGGCTTTTGCTGCTGCGCTTGTTTTCGCGCTTCTCTTTGGGCAGCTAATTGGGCTTTAATCACTGCGATCGCTTTAGCCGGTTCCATGCCTGGGTCTATCCATGTCCAATTCGATAAATCATTACGGGCATCAGGTGTGTTTTGGGTTGAGTTTGGATCGCTAGAAACCCCATTGATATTTGAATTACGAGCATTACCTTGTAATAAGCTTGTCGGCTCGGTGCAGGTGCTTTTGGCATCCTGCACCGGCTGATTTAACTCTGGGGGGTGCGGGGGGTTTTCCACAGGTTCATGGGTGAGGAATTCGGGATGCCAGAGGTCTTTATGGCGATAGAGGGAGCTGCCGCCAATGTTGTAAGCGAGTAGCGCTTTGAAGCGGGCTGTGGCTTGGGTAGGTAACGCATTCTGTTCGAGTAACTGGGAGATCGCCTGTTGGATTTTGTCGCGAGCTGCCTGGCTCCGTTTTTGGTTTTGGCGTAGTCGACCATCGGTGGGCGTGACGGTGTTGCCCGTTGTGGTGTTGATCTCCTTGCCAAAGTGGAAGTAACGACTGGTTTGCACACACATCGCCCACTCCTCGGCGCGATGCTCAATTTCGTGCTGGTGTCGGCACCAATCGGCATAACCAGGAAGTTGCGTCGCCACTCGCACGATTTCGTCTACCAGGGCCTTGCCTTCAAGTGGTTCACAACTGTTGAGAATGTGACCGAAAACGTAAGCGCGAAGGGCGATGCGACCCAAGATGAAATTGGTCTGGCCGTGACTACTCCAACCCGGTTCAATGTCGGCGTTGAGGTCGTTGAGAAACTTATCGGCTTTGCCTGTCAGGGAATAGTGCCGTCTGCGGGCAACTTTGAGCGTTTGCTTGAGGGTCGGTTTGTGAATGGTGTTGCGGCGCTGAGCATACTGCCACTGCCACACAAACATCTCTTGACTGCTTCGCAGCGGTTGAAACTCGTCATCGAGGAGGTAAGAGCCAGCCTGCATCGGCAGCCGGTGGGCCGCAAATAGGTGAGGTTTGCCATCGGTGATGTACTCGCGCACATTGGGGAAAATTTCAAGCTGTCCGAGCGTGGGTTTGAAGCCTGCGTTACTGAGTAAGGTGTCGAGAACCAGAGCCAGTTCCCAGGATTCTTGTGGCTCACTGAATGGAAAGTAGAGATGTAAGCCACCGCTGTAAGAGCTGGTGCAAAGAATGGAGCTGACGAATCCTAAGGATTCAAGAGTGGCTCGAATACGGTTGATGGCATGCCGATCGCGCGTGGGATGGTAAGGGCTGCCCGCATCAATATCAATCACGCAGTACTGGGTTTCATGACCAAACCGCACGCCGTAAAGGTAAGCCCCCTGTTGAATCAGGCGATCGCTTAAGGGATGCCGATTCTCGGTGCGCCACTCGACTTTTGCCCCGGGGGAGGGGTGGTCAGCGTAGATATAGTCGAACCGATGCGGGAAAAGCTCGAGAAACGAGTCGCGTTCGGGGATGTAGTGGGGTGTCGAACCAAGCTGACTGAGAGAGGGGGGCGGATTCATGAAACTCAATTCCCTGAAGATATGCAGTGAAAAAAGGGAAGTGAGTGCTGAATTCACACAAAAAAATTGACAAACTTTGCCAATTTATGCGTAAAATTGACACAGCACTCTTTCGGGAATAACAGAGCCGACCAAAGCAAGAGTTAAACCCGGGAAAGATAATCAAAAATCAATATCGAAATCTAAACCCTATCTGTTCCCGCAGGTGGGGTTTTTGATTTCTAGAGCCTACCTAGAACATGACGCAGCGCCTCCTTGACGGCTAAATGAACAAACCTGTTTGCTCACAATTGCCTCACTGTAGAGAGATGAGACATTGGAAAGTATATTTGATCTTTTTCTAGATCGGAGCAATAAACCTGAGCATTTTTCTATCGAAACTTTTGAGTAGTTTCTGATGGGCTTGAGCGTTGCAACGATCTCCCCACTGTGTCGTGCATAGTGATGGTCTGGGTTGTCTGGTTCCCAGGTAACAAACGCGTCAAAGCTGACTGGTTGAGGTACGACTTGGAGCATGGTGATCGCCCTACTGTCCTGCCAAAACTTGCTCAGCGGTGAAAGGTAGCAGACCAAAAGAAGGGGAGTTGACGCGATCGCCCCCTTGAAAAACGCCACTCTCAACGTAGTTATCGCCTGTAAGGTGCAAGACTGAGACTTGCTGCTGTTCGGGGTCAATCAGCCAATATTCAGGAATTCCACGGGATTGATACTGTCTACGCTTATCCTCCAAATCGCGCTTGCGATTCTTTTTCCCAGGGCTAACCACTTCAACCACTAAGCGCGGTGGTGGCATGTCTGCGGTAATCGTTAGCCGACGTTTAGTTAGCTCTAGGTGTGCCTCGTCCAAGATCACTAAATCGGGGAATCGAGTCCGTGGTACTCCTGGCACTTCAATTTCACAACGACCTGGCCGGATCAAGCGTGGCGCGACAATTCCTGCTTGGGTCAGGAGAAGAAATAAGTAGTTAGCAATCCATTCGCTTTCTTCCCCTTCTGGCATTAGATCAACCAACTCACCCTCGACATACTCATATCGCCCTTCTGGCAAGTCTTCAGGGTTCACCAGGAGGTATTCTTCAAAATTCTTAAATCGCAGTCTTGCCTGAACCATTGCGATCGCCCCTCCTAAATATCAGGATCTAAAACTTCAGCAACCGTCAACGAAAGGTCTAGTTGAGTCAGCATTGGAGACGAGATTACAGCGTCTCCCTCAAAGACAACAGGTAACTCTGGGTAAAACAGATCATCTTGCAACAAGTGCAGGGTTACTTTTCCCTCGTGCGGATCAACAATCCAATACTCAGGAATGTGGCGTTGCTGATAGTCGGCTCGTTTTTCGATATAGTCGCGTCGATAATTTTGCTCGCCAGGGCTAACAATTTCGACGGCAAGCAGAAGGGGCACTCTAAGAACGGCTGACTTGCTTTGTTGCTGTCTTAATTGCTCCCAATCGTCACGCTTTAGAACACAAACGTCTGGCAGTCGTGATCGGTTGCTTCCGGTTCTGACGCCGGTATCTGAGCGTTTAACCTTCCAAGAGAGTTTAGCTCGTTCGACGGCAGCGTAAAACGTCCGGTCTAAAAACTCGGCAATATCCGAATGGAGCGGCGAGGCAGGGGTCACTTCCACCAATGCCCCATCGACCAACTCATAAAAGTTATCCGTGCCATCGTCGTATTCCAAGTAGTCGGGAAAGGTCAAACCTCGGTTGGCTGCAAACATTGCGATCGCCCCTATTTTCTCTTATCACCAGAAAGGTTGGATTCACTTTTACGTTCGCGCGCCGCCTTGGTCACAAGCGCCGCAGCGAGATTCGCAACAGTACGAACCTCAGTATCTGCCCATTCCTGGAGGATCTCATAAACATCGTCATCGACCGAAATGGTCATTCGCTTAGTCATATCGCAATCAGCATGGCTTTGCATAAATCTTACCTCCGCAACATCTAAAGATCCTAATTCTATGTTAATGCCATTTCATTAATTTTATGCGATCAACATAAGTTTATGCTAAAACTGGAAACAACAGGTGGAAATTAACTGGCAACGAGACTGGAAACTTTCCACTATCCAGAACTCAAAGCGTTGTGGTGTTTGCTTTTGAGGCTGGCAACAAGACTGGCAATCAACTGGAAATTAACCGAGGCAAAAAATATGGCTGATTTATCGATTCGTGAACTGGCCGCCAAGCTTGGGGTATCTCACACAGCGATTCGCAACGCGATCGCAGACATAGAGCTGGAGACGGGCAAGAAGCTTGGAAAGTCGCAGGGCCAAGGGAAGGCAACGTTATTGGATAGTTACGCACAGGAGCTAATTGCATCGAAATTCTTCAAACCCGCGACTAGTAAAGAGTCTGCTTCAGCAAGCGGTGGTGAAATTGTTCATAGGTCCGCAATGACTTATGGTGTACCGGGTTTAGCTCCTGTGACCGTGCATCGTGTCAAAGCTGACCTTGTGGCGATCGACGAAGCAAAAACTGAGTATCAAGAGATCGGCCAACAAGCTGTTATCAATCTTGCCCAGCTAGCTCAGCAATACACCTTAGTTAAAGGTGTTCAGACGTTTCGAGAAATTGACGCGACGTTTGAGGGCGTGAAGGCGAGTGCTCTGAATTCCACCCTTTCAGAGCTGGGAAAGTCCGGCGGAGCAACCGATTTGCAAGAGTAGTGATCGCCCTTCTCTTACTTTGCGGCGTTTTTTTGGGGATTTTCTGCATGGTTAAAACTCAAACCGAGCAGAACAATCAAGCACCGCTAAATCAAGTCCGATAAGTCTTTTAACCATTTATGAGGAAACAGCTATGCCCCGAAAGTTTGCGGTCGTGACATTAGCGATCGCTGCTTTACTTCCTATCACCGCTTGCGGTCCACGTTCTGAAAGCGACTGGTTAGGTGGTTATCGCCCTGGTTGGCGTGATGAGAATGCTTATCCAATTGGCGATCGCCCCCGAAGTCAGCAAGAACAGTGGCAAAGACGGCAATTAGGCGATGTTTGCTGTAACAACAATGTGCAGCGTGAGCCGGAGTGGAATTACGCCCCCGAAGCGCAACGAGTGCCACCAGAGCAGGTGTTGTCTGAGCCTCGGTACGGTGGGGCTTCCCAAACTGTCAACGCGCCGCAGTACAGCGAACCAGTCCAGACCAGCACCGAACCCAGCTTTGCAAACCAGTACCCATAGGAAAAGGGCAAGAAATCTTGCCCCTCATTTATTTACCTAGTTTGAGGATACCGAGAAATGAGAACAGGCTTTGATTTTGACGACATCACCGACTGGCTTGCAGACAACAAACTGACGCTAGGGATCTTGGCGTTGGGTGGCTTTGCAGCCATTTCGATGTTTATTGGTGGCGGTTATCAGCAACTACAGGCAAAACTTGACCGCGAATCTGGCGATAATGCCGCTGCTGAGAACCAGGCACGCGCCGAGAAGATTTTTGCGGAGTTGGGCTGTAGCGCACAAGTGATCGATGCCCAAACGCGCACCGCAAACCTGAGAACTGGCTCTTTTGTGATTGATCCAATGAGCGTGACGCGGACCAATCCCAAGGGCACCGCGATCGCATCAGGCTATGTGTGCTCTCTCGACGGCAGCATTTTTGAGGTGAAAGGCGGCACTGCCTTTCTAGTGGGCACATCCCCCCGCATCCGTCAGGAGTTGGTTAAAAGGGGCATCCCATCGCATGTAGAAGCGATGACTCAGCATGTTAACCGCATTTATGGAGACAACCGCTAATGACAACGCGAGCATTCAGAAGAGGGTTTCGCCGTCGGAATGATGGACGGGATGAACGGGGCGATCGCCCGATGAAGTCAGCCATAGGTGAACAAGTGAATTATCTGAGCGATGACCCCAAAGCTAAGCGCATCCAGAAACGGCGCAGCCTGTGGCGCTTAATCAAGCTACCTGTGTATGGCGCATTCGCCATCTGTGGCGCGTTCCTTCTCTTCCGTTCATTTGGCATCTATCAGGTCTTTTTCAGCAACGCGGGTCTACGCACGATTGGCGGTGTGTGTAGTGCGCTTCAACCCTTCCCACTTCTCGGATGGGTACTGAGCGCAGGCTGTGACACGGTATCGCGTGTGATTGTGGGCAGCATTGCCCTGGTGACACTGATTGCCCTCACCGCGTTGATGAGCATTCCAGTATTGCTCTACTTCGACCCCGCAGCCATTGAAGGAATGGTGCACCAGTTGCGCGACAACCGCAAAGAGCACCAGGCGATCGCCCTGTACACCGACGACGGCCAGGAAGTTCAGAACCTGGTGCAGCGTCACAAGAAGTTACCCGATAAGGCTTTGAGAACGCTTGCTCTGCTGTCAGTTGTTGCATTTCTGGTAGAAGCCGCGATTGTGTATTTTGTGCGTGGTCCAAAGGCGAGCATTATCACGGTGCTGATTGACTCGCTAGGTCTGGAAATGCTGCTGATTGCCTTTTTCAGCTTTCGTAATGCCTTCCTATCGAAGCCCAAACAAGCTCGTGTCGTTGATTAAGAGGTGCCCCAATGGAATCAGGACTAACAGAAATCAAAAACCACCCGTCAGGACTAGTCAAAGTTAAGCAAGAACGGCTAATTAAACCGCATGGGGGTGGTATTCTTGGGCGATTGGCTGTCACAGCGGGAGGCATTACCATCGGTTACCTGTTGCTGCCCACAGTACCCCTAGCCAGCCTCGCGATCGCCGGTGCCCTGGCGCTGTCATACCTGCAAGATGCCGATAAAATTCAGCATCCAGAAACGGCGAAACGGCTAGAACTATTGCTGCACAGCCGCACAGCCAAACATCCCTCAATCTACGAATCTCGCAAAGAATTAAAAACCTTCTACCCGATAGGTGCAGTCAATCGAGCAATTGAGTACATGCTTGATTACTGTGATTGGGTTGAATTTAGCCCCCAGAGTCGGCATCCATTGTGAGTCTTTGGCGAAATTTATGTGTTTATTGACCCCATTGATGAGCAGGTTTACTTACCCATTGATGGGCTGAAAATGTTGATGCAGCGGTGGCAGGTTGATGATTCGATCACTGTTGCAGCCGCAACTCTGCCCACCGTCGAGCCACAGGCGGTCGGCTCTGCTGTCTCGAAGACGCTTGCCCCCGCTGCCACACTACCCACCTACAAAGGAGTGCCAATTCTCCCGGGCGATCGCACCACCCTGCTAAACCGTCTGAAAGAGCAGTGCCCCGAACTGTTGAAACTCGTCAAATCCCCTCCAATCAGGCTTGTGGGGCTTCAACGCACGGGAAAAAGTACCTTTGCGTGTAAGCTTGCTTTGCTAAGGGCGTTACTGCTGGAAGGGCACACGACCTTGTGGGCGACTCCACATCGCGAGATCAATAACCGGGTGCCGGAGGTGCTTAACCCCATTGGCACCACGGCTGAAGGGGCTAAAGATTTTGCTGCGATTGAGGCGCACTGGTCTACGATTCAAGCTCAAATCGATCAAGGTCAGCCGCTCAATCTGACTGCTGTTTGGGATGAGTTTGGTGACTATGACCAGTTCCAAAATACAGATTTGTTAGGGTCCTCGTTGCGATCTCTCCTGCGGGAAAGCACCAAACATGGGTATTTTCCGGTGCTGGTGGTGCACGGGGACCAGGCATCGTTCTTGCCAGGCGTCAAAAACATCTTGACCACCCTCCAACAAAGCACCATCAAAGTTGAAACCATTGGTGAACAAGCCAATGAGTTTGGTGAGATGAAGCCAACCGGATGGGTTCAGATTACCTGGCTCGACGGCACCCAATCAGCGTTTAAAACCCCTGAATGGCTGACGGTTGAGTATCTGTTAACGCTGGTTCGTAGCAACACGAAACCTGTGTTTATGGCGCAACTCAAACCCGAATCGAAGCCCGTTCAATCAACCCCGAAATCACATGGGTCAGAGCGCGATCGCCTGGAGCAGTTATTCGGTAAATCTCCTGCTGATCTGGTTGATAACCAGGAAAGTGAGCAGGTGGTGCGCTTCGATTTGTTTGAGGAATTGGCGCGTGTGATGACGCCAGTCGATCCAATGTTTGCGGACTTTGTGTTGTGGCTAAAAACGAAGCAAGGTCAGACACTTTCTAAGCGAGACATGATTCTGTTGTGGGGCAACAAAAAGGATCGAGGTGTTGCCAGTAATGAGAAGATACAGCCGTTTATTGATAAGGCAATTGCTAACACATTGCTGGCTGAAGTTGATGGCTCCTACCGTGTCTTTAATCATGTGGTGTAACCCAAACGTGTAACTGTAACCGAGTTACAGAGAACGCTTGTTTTCTGCCCAAAAACTAGAGTGTAGCTACGAGTTTACAGTGGTTACAGCGGTTACAGTTACACCGGGTTACAGGTCCAGTTACAGCCTCAGCTACAGGTCAGTTACAGCTCGGCTACAACTCATTTCTATTAGTTGAATATATCAAAACCTGAGAATCAGGAGGGTGAAAAGTGGCTAAATTCTCACCAGGAATATTCTGCAATAATCCCGTTACGGTTAACAGAAATAACGTGTTCTGGATGTGTGATTTTGACTTACCAGAACCGATCAAAGAATCAAAATCACTCGCTCAAATTTCAGAAGTACATGGCGTGTTCTGCATGGGCTTTTACTGTGACCCCCAAGTAGGAGATTTAGTGACTTATCGCGGTTATCAATGGCGCGTCATCGGCAGACATTTTTACACCTACCGCCACAGCGAGCGGTCCCAAAGACGCATTCCAAAACTGCTACTCGAATTTTTGGGAGAAACCAATGAGGAATAGAGACGATGGCACTATCGAACAAGGCATTGCAATTTGTGTGGTGGTTATCCTGGCGATCGCTCTGGGTTGGGTTTTAAGAGATAAGGGCTTCTATTTTCGAGTTGAGCAGCGACCCACCGTCGAGCAGCAGAAATGAAACAACGTGACTTATTTGAGCCAGTGCGATCGCCCCCAACTTTCCCCGTTCAACACCTGCCAGATGAGCAACCGCGATAAGGTTGCAAACATGAAAGGTTTTATCCAGGTTTAGAGGCGTGTTATTGCCCTGATTGTGGCAGATCAATTGAAGCTAATACGCCTGAATATCCCAGGTTGATGAAACAATGAAGCCCCTAGCAATTGCCGGGGGCTTCATTGTTTCATCAGATAAAATTTAGACCTTGTGTCGATTAGTCGCGATTTCATAATCGGTTAGTAGCGCCATGTGTGAGGACTTACCAGAGCCAGGAACTGGCGACGGAAGAACTCTAACCAGAGCGTTTAAGCACTAGCGGCTATAGTTTTGACCCTACAGCTCTTTTTTGACAGGGTGCGGATTGCCCATCAACTGGCGCTGGTAATCAAATATCTAAAATAAAAAGCGCCCAAAACCCACTTTTCATAAGGCTTTGAGCCGCAATTTGTTTATTTTCACTGTTAATACTAACAACTTTATAGAACTTCTATAAAGTGAGGAAAACCCGCACGCTGATCCTTACGTTTTTCCCCTATACAAGCCAGAAATCGAAGGAAAGTCACAACAGGATACAAGTACTCTCCTTCGTATCGTTCATTTTCCACTTAATACTTTTCTCTGTTTTGCAAGGCGGGGTAACCGTACTTAGCCTTTTGCTTACCATAATTTTTGCTTTGGTACATTGGTTTCATTCAAGGCGACAAGCCGCGATTTGTTTATTTTCAAAAAAGGAACAAAACAATATGTGCAGCAATGCGAAGTATGTAGAAGTAGAAGTGCTCGGAAATATCGATGTTGTTGAACCGCATCCTCAGCCGTGCGAAGTGCTTGAAGAAGAACTTGAGTTTAGTGGTAAAGCACTCTTCGCTGTTTCTATTGAAGGTGTTATTCGCCGACGTAGAATCCGCTTTTAATTGCTAAAAACAAACCCCTGACTTTGAGTTGGGGGTTTGCGACAGCCGTTGATTGTACGTTGAACTAAAAGCATCTAAAAGTTGAAGCCTCTATCAAATGACAGGGGCTTTTATTTTGGGCTATTCGTGGTACGTCGCGATCGCCCCCTCACCTATCCGCAGTTTGGAGCATTTGCTATTTCTCTTTTGTCATTAGTACAACCATTAAACTGTAAACCCCCGCGCATTCCTGTTCACCCTCATAACCCTCTTGCACTTTGAGCAAGCCTTTTATCATTTCCATTCGGGTTGTAAAAACACCCTTTTCTCGCGCCAGTTCCACAGCTTTTTCTGTAATTCGACCTAATTGTTCTAACGATTCAGTGCATTTAGGATCTGCCTCATTAAGTAGTGCAATGAAAGGGTCAGAAGCTTCTGACTCTGACAATGCATTTGAAGAAGGTTCTTCAGCCGTTTGCACTTGCTCCGGTGATGGTTCTGATTCTGGTGAGAAACTTGGAGTTGGTGACGACGATGAAACGGGCTGCGCTAGTTGTTCAGGGGCAGGAATCATGTTGCCAATTACGCCTAGCACCAAGAATCCTGCAACTACTGCGATTTTCCCTTTTGGTGGCAACCTCATAAACATCTCGAAACAGGTAGTTAAGAGCTTTATCAAGAAACGCATTAGGAGCAACCACAATTAGGTCACTTCTACTTACTCCCGAAATAATCTTTTTCAGGCAAAATTACCAACACTTCAAATTCATTTAGGCATTAGAGAGCGCTCATTGCATAACGGTCAAACAATGGCGTGGGAAATCATCTGTTAGGCCACCGTCAAACTTCACCAGAATACGACCGTCTTTATTGCCGGTAACGATACCAATCCAACCAGCCGCATTTTTGACCCTGGTACCCTTTGGCAATGGCTCAACTTTCTCGGTAGAGATCGCCCCCTCATTCATCCTCAGTTGAGCGCGTTTGCTTCGGCGTGGTGGCTCCGGTTGGTCAGCATCATCTGGCCGATCTTCAAGCAAGTCAATGCCGCGCGCTACACCACCAATTTTGGATAGCTCAGTCAAACCTGCTGCAATCTGATCCAGGCGATTGCCTGCTTTGAATGCGATTGTATCAGTTACCGAATGTTATTCAGTCCATTCACCGTGAATAAAACCATGCACCAGCAATTCTCGATATGAGAATGATTCTCATAAAAACGTCCGGTTTTAACGTTTATGAATGGCTGAAACCCGCATTCTGCCGTTTATAACATTGAGTGCACAAGTCTTTAGACACTCTG
>Ga0209172_10007486_pt1 | contig 11289 bp, 11 predicted proteins | sample LarsenN4metaG_FD_184113 | JGI IMG/M metagenome (GOLD analysis project Ga0209172, IMG submission 184113) | Hot spring sediment bacterial and archeal communities from British Columbia, Canada, to study Microbial Dark Matter (Phase II) - Larsen... ... | reverse complement strand
CTTCTTGTAATGTAAGTCATTCTTGAATATGAATTAACGGCGGGCAAAACAAACCAAGCTTGCTCGGACTGAGATTTGTCTTGCCCCTCGACACAATCCATATGAAGGAGAGTATCGTATGAACAATGTACATGATATAAAGAGAAAACGCAACTACAGGGTTATAGTTGCGCGGGTGTTGGCGATTATGGTTTTAGCTGGTGCGGTAATGGTGCCTATGACATCAAAACCAGCTGATGCACAAGATGTAGGGTGTCGGACACTGTCATCGCTTGATGCCGCAGGAATATTTAGTAGAATCACTCGAACAGCGGTTCCGGGTGTACCCATTTGGGTCGTAAGATTCACCATTAGGCCTGAACACGGAATGTCCTGTTCAGTGGGGCCTCCCTGCAATCCCAATAATGTAGACGGTGTCTTCTTTAGAACTCATGTTAGAGATATTCCCTGTTCTTCTAACATTAGAGCGGTAGAGCCGGTCGCCCCAGATCCATCAAGGCCAGGGTGTATACTTCAATATAACGTTCACCCACAGCTTCTAAATGTAGGGTCGGATTTCTGCTTCAGGGTAAAGTTTCAAGAGTTTACTCTACAGGGATGGAACCCAAAGAGGGCGAACTTTATACTTCCTCTCCCTCCACGCGATTTCCCTCCTGCGGGTGAAGGAGTTGAGGAGAGTATGCTTGAGGAAGGAACAGTTGTGCCAACAGCTGATGATGGAGATCCAGGGGCTTTGCAAAGTCGCTTGATAAACGAAAACGAAGTGCTTTTTGCACTCAGGCCGAAAATGCAAATTGAAAAGAATTAAATCGTTACACTTTCCGGTTTGAGGTTTCGAGCCCATCCTCGCATGGTCAAAATCGACTTTGCAACAACTCTGGATGTGGATTAGGAATGGTTAGGCAGCCAAGGTCATTTTACAATGGTAGAACTTGTTGATCACTTGACCCAGAGACTAAAGAGTTTTTGGGTCAAGTGATCACCTTTAAAGGTGAAGCTATGAAGGACAGAATCAAAGTTACTACATTTTTGATAGTGTTGTTGCTGTATATACCTAACGTTATTGCAGACCAGCGCGAAATTACGTTTCCAGAAGATATTGACATCCTTAATACTCATCCTGGTGCTCTTTCCTTCGTGCATAGCGGGCAAATAGGTATCATCAATGCTTTCAGTTCCAAAAACTTGTCGTCGCATCTCTTTTCATTTTCAGTCGCAGAAGGCAAAGTCATTGATGAAGTCAATCTCAGTGCGGACTTTGGCACTGTTAGTTCAGACTCATCCCCAATTACCTTTATGAGGGTACATAGCAAAACCGGGGTTATCATAGTTTATGGTCACGACCCAAATGGGGTTCAGAAGGTGTTGGCGGTGGCATCTGATGGAGCAGGCCGCTTCCGCAAGTTATGGATAATTTCGTATTCTCAAGTAGATGGGCTATGGCCAGAGGTGGCTTTCAACGAAGATGGATCGAAGCTCTACGTGGTCTACACTGAGTTAGTTTCTGGTGCCCCTTCGCAAAGGCCTGATTTACTTCATAAGAGAGACTTAGCTGTGCTCATAGTGCAAACGCTATCCAGGGCACGACTACTATTTACGATGCAACCACCTATTAGTAACTCAGCGCCAGTGATTCCCAGACAAAGAGTTGCATTGATTCGTGTGAAGGATGGCATGACGCTTGCGACAGCCAGCCTGCCTGACATAAGTCCTTTCGGTGGAATATTATTTGACAAAACACACAAACGGGCAATTGCATTGACAGAACAATCAGTTTATGTACTTACGTCCAGAGGCAATAGTCTTGAAGTCGAGTCAAGGATTGTTGCACCCGAACCATCATTCAATATTGGGCTGGGAGTTAGCCGTAATGGCCGCTATGTGGTTGCTTACAGCGGCTACGATCTGTTTAATCGCAACAATACCTTCTATTCTTACGACCTGGAGTTGAAAACTGCACGAGAACTTTCTATAAAGGAAGAATACTTCCCTGAATCAAATCTAATGACCTTTTATCGGCGTACAAACACTCTGTTTGTGCCGCTTTCAGGCGTAATCAATATTGCTGACAGCAATACTGCCGACCCTCTTGTTGGTTCCAGACGAGCAAATATCATTACTATAGCTACTGATGGGGTTTTACTCCAGGCAGCTAATGTTGAGTTGCCAGAACACAGCCCTGGCGCTCGCGGACCTAATGCCATCACCGGGTTCAACAACATTGAAATCTCAGCATCAGGTGCGCTTGGTTTCGTCTCATCGCATAACGGTCGGCTTTTCGCTTTCGACACTCTGACCGGAGAGATAGTCAACGATGAACCGATGGATTTTAATGGCCTTCGTTATATTCAGTTGCTAAAGTCACATAACCTTCTGATAGCTGACAACGCCAGAAACAAGCTCGTGATTACTGATGTGAGCACCGGCCCCGTCATCACATCAGTTCTGGTCAAAGGCAATCGCACAATTATCAAAGGGAAGAATTTCCTCGCAGGCGCGCGAGTGCAGATAAATGGTGAAGACCTGGGGATTGCCAACCGCGCTCTGAGCAAGCCAGGTCGCAGGATCACGATCCCTCGCGGCGAGAATGATTTCCCGCAGGGGCAGGAATTCTCTGTGGTGGTTGTGAACCGAGATGGTTTAAGTTCCCAACCGTTTACTTTCAAGCGATAATACTCACGCTGATAGCACTTTGTAGAGAGGTTTAGATATGAAATTTACCAGGTTTTCTTTCAAGTCAGAAGCAGTGTGGATACTGATCTTCACCGCTGGCCCTTTGATAATAGGATTACTGCTTGCTCTCGTTATTCCCTGGCTGGCGCGTTGAGCGACTCCAATGTTCGATCTTTAACGTAGAACGTAGAACATAGAACGTAGAACATTTCGTTATGCTTCTTTCTCCAGGCTTTGCGTGGGCTCGGTTGCGCGCTGCCGACGCATCATCACCACTGCCCGCGCTGGGCGAACGCGCACCAACGCATTCTTGAAGTGTTCATCATCTTGCATCTCTTTGGAGAAGTGCTCGCGCAGATACTCAAGGAAGCGGTTGAACTCGCGCTGCATCTCATCCATCTTCTCGCGCATATTGAGGATGATCTCAACCCCGGCCAGATTGACGCCCAGGTCGCGCGTCAAATTCAAGATAAGCTCAAGCCGCTCTAAGTCTTCATCGGTGTAAAATCGAGTGTTCCCTTCGGAGCGCGAGGGCTTGAGCAAGCCCTCGCGCTCGTAGAGGCGCAGAGTCTGGGGGTGCACGCCGTAGGTTTCGGCGACTACGCTGATGGTATACCCTTTGGCTTTCTTCTTCGGTCGCATAATAGAGTCGCTCTATGTTCGATGTTCTACGTTCGACGTTGAAGAACATAGAACGTCGAAGGTAGAACGCAGGACGTTTTACTCCAGTCCCATCTCGGTCCTGGGATTCTCTTTATTCAACTGAGCGAATTTCCTCAATAGCTCCTTGGTATCCTCGCCGATAATCTTAGGCAAAGTTATCTTCACTTCGACATATTGATCGCCGCGCGCATTGCCGCGCAGCGATGGCACTCCGCGCTCTCGCATGCGGAACTTCTGCCCCGATTGAGTGCCCGGCGGAATGCGCAGCACGGCTTTGCCGTCAATGGTTGGAACCTCTATCTTGGCCCCCAGCGCCGCTTCAGGAACGGTGATGGGAATAGTGCAATGAATATTATCGCCCTTGCGGGTGAAGTAGGGATGTGGGGCCACATTAGTTACAATGTAAAGGTCGCCGGGCGGCCCCCCCATTACTCCCGCCTCACCCTTTCCTGCCACGCGCACGCGGGAACCGGTATCAACCCCCGCCGGAATGCGCACCTTTATTGTCTCGGTTATTGGCACGCTGCCGCGCCCGCGGCACCTCTCGCAAGGCGCGCGACGCTTGCCGCTCCCTCCGCAGTCAGGACAAGAGACGGTGAATTGCAATCGTCCGCCTGTGCTGACCGTTTGGCCTGATCCTTTGCAAGTAGCGCAGACGGTTAAAGACCCCCCTAAATCGCCATTCCCATTGCAGCGAGGGCAAGGCTCGCTGCGATTAACAGTGATATTGCTGGTCAGACCCTTAACTGCTTCGGTGAAAGTGAGCGACAGAGGGTATTCAATATCGGAGCCGCGACGTGGCTGTGGGCGCGTCCCTGACGTGCGCGCCCCGCCAAACAGCTCGGAGAAGATGTCGCGGAATGTCCCCCCGCCAAGATTGCTGAAGTCAAATCCGCCAAATCCGAAGCCGCTTTGAGTAGAGGATTCGCTGAAGCTGTCGCTGTAAGCTCCATACCTATCATAGATCTCGCGCTTCTTTGGATCGCTCAATACATCAAATGCTTCTGATATCTGCTTGAACTTCTCTTCAGCCGCCTTGTCGCCCGGATTTACGTCAGGGTGATACTTCCGCGCCAATCGCCGATAAGCTTTCTTTATCTCCTCCGGCTTAGCATTGCGCGAGATGCCCAGAACCTTGTAATAATCGTCGCGTGCCATAGAAGCAATGCGCAATGCGTAATGCGTAATGTACGAACAATCGACGGGTCGCGCATTATCTCAGGCGCCACACATCGCTTTTTACGGATTACGCATCACGCATTACGTTTTTATTTGTTATCTACATCAACGTACTCAGCATCAATCACATCGTCGCCGCCTTTGGATGAGGAGCCTCCGGTTTGCGACGAGTGGCCAGGACGCGAGCCGCTTCCGCCGCTGGCGCCAGCATGCTGACTGTAAACTACTTCCGCCAGCTTGTGAGAGGCGCGAGTCAGGTTGTCAAATGCCATATTGAGCTGCTCGGTGCTTCCTGAATCGAGTTTAGATTTAGCTTCGGAGATGGCCGATTCGATCTGACTGATAGTGCCTGAATCGAGCTTGTCGCGGTTATCGGATAGAGCTTTCTCCGTCTGATAGATCAACGAATCGAGCCGGTTCTTGGCCTCTATCTGTTCGCGCTTGCGCTGGTCTTCAGCAGCATTCATCTCAGCTTCGCGGACCATGCGATCTATCTCTTCTTTAGTCAGCCCTGAAGAAGAAGTGATTGTGATCTTCTGTTCGCGGCCTGTGCCCAGATCCTTAGCTGAGACATTGACAATGCCATTAGCATCAATATCGAAAGTTACTTCGATCTGCGGCATGCCACGCGGCGCCGGGGGGATTCCTACCAGGTGGAATTTGCCCAGCGTGCGATTGTCACGCGCCATCGGGCGCTCGCCCTGTAGAACGTGAACTTCAACGCTTGTCTGATTGTCAGATGCGGTAGAGAATATCTCCGATTTGCGAGTCGGGATAGTCGTATTGCGCTCGATCAGCTTGGTGAATACCCCTCCCAGCGTCTCTATTCCCAGACTGAGAGGAGTGACATCGAGCAACAATAGATCCTTGACATCGCCCGCCAGCACGCCTGCCTGAATAGCAGCGCCGACAGCTACCACCTCATCGGGATTGACGCCCTTGTGAGGCTCTTTGCCAAAGAATTCGCGCACCATCTGTTGAATCTTAGGTATGCGAGTCGAGCCGCCTACCAGCACAACCTCATCGATCTGAGCTGGTTTCAACCCGGCATCTTCCAGCGCCAGCTCGCACGGCTTTAAAGTCTTGCGCAAAATGTCATCAACAAGCGCCTCAAATTTTGCCCTCGTCAGTTTCATCACCAGGTGCTTGGGCCCCGTCTGATCGGCGGTGATGAACGGCAGATTGATCTCTGTCTCCATGGTTGAAGAGAGCTCTATCTTCGCCTTCTCAGCCGCCTCTTTGAGCCGCTGCAACGCCATCTTGTCCCTGGACAGATCGATCCCTTGATCCTTCTTGAACTCATCAATAATCCAGTCGATTATCCGCTGGTCGATGTTGTCGCCGCCAAGGTGGGTATCGCCATTGGTAGATTTGACTTCGACCACTCCTTCCCCTACTTCCAGGATGGAGATGTCGAATGTGCCGCCGCCAAAATCGAAAACGGCAATGGTTTCGTCTTTCTTCTTATCAAGGCCATAGGCAAGTGCTGCTGCTGTCGGCTCGTTGACTATACGCATTACCTCCAGACCAGCGATCTTGCCGGCATCTTTGGTCGCCTGGCGCTGCGCATCGTTAAAGTAGGCAGGCACGGTAATGACTGCTTGAGTCACTTTCTGCCCCAGATAATCTTCAGCCGCCTGTTTGAGCTTCTGCAGGATCATGGCCGAGATTTCCGGCGGGCTGTACTCCCTTCCCCCCGCTACAACTCGCACATCATCGTTGGCAGCGCGCACCACTTTGTAAGGCACCATCTTCATCTCTTCGGTGACCTCATGGTAGCGCCTGCCCATAAAGCGCTTGATTGAATATATAGTGTTTTCTGGATTGGTTACTGCTTGACGTTTAGCAACCTGCCCAACCAGCCGATTGCCATCCTTAGTGAATGCTACCACTGAAGGAGTAGTGCGCGATCCTTCCGAGTTAGTGATAACTACCGGCTCGCCCCCTTCCATGACTGCCACCACAGAGTTGGTAGTCCCAAGATCAATCCCAATTATCTTACTCATCTTGTAATGCCTCCGCAGACTTTAATCTATTAGTTCTATTAGTCAAAGATTATGCTTATGAATGATCGTCCTGATGTTATGCAGTGAGGGTGACAGTAAAAGCTAGACACAGTCTTCGTCCCGAAGGGACGCTCGATAATAGCCCAGCGATTGATCGCTGGGAGCCCAATGAGTCAATCCCCAAGTCCCGCAGGGACGGCTGAGATGGCTGGTGATATTTCAGCCGTGCCTCCGGTACTGACCGATGGTTGCTCTCTTGTTCCCAGCGATCAATCGCTGGGCTACTCTCAACTGCCCCTAACGGGGCCGTGACGGAGTCAAGTTCTTTTCTTCGATTCTGACTGCATAACATCAGTTATCGTCTAAATACGACTACACTATAATATTTGAGTCTATTCTTGTCAAGTTTTATATTAGATTAGGCATCAATAGATTTAGCAAGTCGATTTGCTAGTTTGGGTGCTCATAGCGGTAGTATTCTATGTTCGATGTCTAATGAGCAAACGCTTTGCTATTCCAGATATCGGATCAGCAGAGTTGCCAGCCCCAGGAAAGAGAGGAATCCGAACACATCTGTGCAGGTAGTCACAAAGACTCCTGATGAGACGGCTGGGTCCCAGCGCAGCCTTTTGAGAGTCAGTGGAATGAGCGTTCCGGCAACAGCGGCGACGAACATATTGATAATCATAGCCACTCCAAGCACGCAGCCAAGCATGGCATTGCCGAAATAGAGTCCTGCAACTATTGCGATAGCTGCTCCATTGGCTGCTCCATTTGCCAATCCGACAAGCGTCTCTTTAAAGAGCGCCCAGCGCGCGTTCTCCCAGGTAAGTTCGCCCAGCGCCAGGCTGCGAACTATTACTGTAAGCGTCTGTGTGCCAGCATTGCCGCCCATGCCTGCCACAATCGGCATTAAGGTCGCCAGCGCCACCACTTTCCCTATAGTATTTTCAAATAGATGAACAACCGAAGCTGCCAGGATAGCGGTCAGGAGGTTGATGTAGAGCCACGGCAAGCGGCGCTTTACTGAATCTATAGCCGGGGTTGATATGCGTTCATCGATAGTGAGACCTGCAAGCGCATAAATATCTTCTGTCGCCTCCTCCCTGAGCACATCTATAACGTCATCTACGGTAATCAATCCGACCAGCTTATTTTCGTCCGTTACAACGGGAATGGCGAGCAGATTATAGGAAGCGACAAGCTGTGCGACTTCTTCCTGATCTGTGTCAGTGCGCACACGGATAACATCAGGGCTCATTATTTTCCGCAGCGGGGTGCTTGGCGGATTGGTCAGGAGTTGGCGCAAGCTGATGACTCCGACCAAGTGATTATGTTCATCGACTACATATAGATAGAGAACAGTCTCAAACTCTTCGCTGCGTTTCTGGATAACGGCAGTGGCTTCGCTAACAGTTACATCTTCTCTGAGGGCGAAGACCTCTGGGGTCATGATGCGGCCGGCTGTGTTCTCAGCGTACTCCAACTGCTCGCGCACATCGACAGATGCTTCTACTTGCATCAGTTCAAGCACCTGTTCCGATAGCTCAGTAGGCAGGTGAGCTGCCAGATGGGTAGCATCATCGGTGGGCAACTCCTGGAGCAATCGGGCAATGCGAGGGGGCTCCATTGTCGAAAGCAGCTCGATGCCGACCGGGGTCGGCAATTCGCTCAGCGTTTCAGCCGCATGTTCGAGGTCGGTTGATTCAAGCACAAGGAAAGCAGTGAGCCGCTCATGCTCTTTGAGCTGTTGCAGAGCCTGGGCTATATCGGACGGGCGCGATTTAGTGAATATCTTTGCCAGGTTGGTTGTGGCGCCCCGATGCACCAGCTTTTTTATTGTCTCGAGCAGGAAAGGAGTCTTTCGCAGTTGGTTAGCTTGCCGCAATGGCGTCATGAGCCTCCTCCACTTTCTAGTCGTTAAAATCCCAAAAGAGCGATTTTAGTATCGGGCATAAGTTAGGTCAATCAACAAACAAGGCAAAATCATAAGTGGCAGAATCATAAATTTGATCTTTAGCAAAATGGTTCTGCAAGAGTAGTAGATTTATTCAAGGGGCGTTGGCTATAATTGAGGTTGAAGAAAGGTCTGATGTGAAGCAGGTCTGCATAGTATGCGATGGTTGCAGTTTGGGCAATGGGCTCACAGAGACCCGTGCTGCTGCTGTTGCCATCCTGGAATATAACGGCAGATATAAGATTATCGGCGAGTATTTGGGGTCGCTCACGAACCAGCAAGCGGAGATAATGGCTGCTTGCATCGGCCTTGAGGCTCTGCGCGAGCCCTGTAGAGTGCGACTCATCTCGGATTCTCAATATCTCATACGCACAATGAACGGTGAATTTAAACGCAAAGCCAATCATCAGTTCTGGCAGCGGCTCGACCGGGCGTCGAACGGCCACGAGATCACCTGGGAATGGACGCGCGGCCATGCGGGGCATCCACTTCAAGAAAAGTGCGACCGCGCAGCAAAGAAGATCGCTGCAGCAGGAGCAAGCAACCAGTCGCTACTCAATTCGATTCTCAATGTTGAGCCTGAAACCGGGCTCAGCGCAGCAGATTGATCAGAGGAATTACAGGGTGTGGCCATTTAGAAGGAAAGATAATCGCATCGCCATAGTTGCTGTTGAAGGAATAATCTCCGATTCTCAATTTGGCGCCTCACAATCAAAGATCATCCGCGCCCTGGAGCAGGCCAGACGATCGCGCGCGCGCGCTATTGTCTTGCGCATAAATAGTCCAGGTGGAACAGTGGGCGCCTGTCAAGAGATATACTCAATGATTAAGAGAATCAGGCGGGAAGGCAAGCCAGTAGTTACATCAATGGGGGACCTGGCTGCTTCGGGCGGCGTCTATATCGGCGTGGCTGCTGATCGAATAGTTGCCAATCCCGGCACAGTTACTGGTTCAATTGGAGTGATCATCAAAGCGAAGAACTTGCGCCAGCTCTATCAAAAGGTCGGAGTTGATTCGCAGGTGATCAAATCAGGCGAGTTCAAAGATATCCTCTCAACCGATCGCTCAATGACCGAAGAGGAGCGAACTCTGTTGCAGGCAGTGACCGATGATACCCACAAACAGTTCATTGAAGCTGTGGCTGAAAACCGCAAAATGAGCCTTGAGCAGGTGCTCAGCTTCGCTGATGGGCGCATATTTACCGGCCGTCAGGCGAAAGAGATGGGGCTTGTCGATGAGCTGGGCGGCTTGCAAACAGCCATTGATGAAGCAGCAAAGCTGGCAGGAATCAAAGGTCGCCCCAGGCTGGTCCGCATCGCTCCGGTTAAGACAATCTGGCAGCGAATATTGGGCCCCTTCAGCGCAATAAGCGATAGTTGGGAAGTAGGACCGAGTTTGAGTGGCATACCGCTATGGCTTATGCCCCGGTGAGCGACTCGCTTGCGCGTCGGGCGCAAGCGGAAGTCGAACAGAGCCTTTTTCTACTACCGAATATCAGGGAATCGTTTCTCTGCCCCCGAACAATTGATGAAGTTGATCGAGGTTTGATCAAGTAGTATGGGAGTTTCTCGCTTAAGGAAGTACGATGCTGCGATAGAACTTCTCTGGTTCTTCTTTCCTGTGTTTTTGCTCCTCTGGGTAGTTCCGGCAATGCCTGGCAATGTCTCAGCCACGTGGATAGGGTTGATGACTTTTGTCCTGGTGCTTCTGCTATCATCGCACACTTACTATCAAGAAACAGCTCAGGAGCTTGGCTTCAGAATAGATAATTTCTTTGCTGCGATAAAACTGATGCTCTGGCCGATGGCAGCTCTGATCTGTCTCATGTTTGCTGTCGGCTATGGGCTGGGGGAACCGCGCTTCGGCGCACGGTTCTGGATGGCAGTTATCTTCGGGCCGGTGTGGGGATTCATACAGCAATATGGTCTCCAGTGTTTTGTCAACAAGCGATTGCAGAAGATATTCGGTAAGGGCAGGTTGAGCGCGGGGCTGACAGCATTGATCTTTGCCGCCGCTCATCTGCCCAATCCGGCGCTGACTGTTGCCACAGCAATTGGCGGCTACATCTGGGCGCGAGTCTACCAGAAGGAACCTAATCTATTTGCTCTTGCTCTCACGCATGGCATAGGGAGCGCTATCTTTGCCGCTACAATGCCGAAGACGATCTTGAAGAACATGATTGTTGGCTATAGCTATTTGATCAGGCCTTAAACGTAATGCGTGATGCGTAATGCGTAAATAGATCCGATATATTGTAACCAGATTTTTACCCTGTGCTCAGCTATAGATAATCGCATAAACATATTACTTGCGCTGTTGCTTCTTGGGCGATCTCAGGAGGCGTGTGAATAAAACAGAGATGTTCGATCTCTTTCATAACTACCCTGGGCAAATCACGAATCACCATTCTCACGCATTACGTATCACTGTTTAGCCTCCGCATTCTCGATTAACTTATCAATCAGGGCCTTTAGCTGATCGGCCTTTTGCCGCGCCCTTTCGGCCTCGCGTTGTGCGCGGTCGATGCGTTGTTGTAATTCTTCTTTCTCATTGTGAATATCGCTCAGCTCTCTTTGCATCGCGGCGCGCAGCTCTCGCTCGGCGTCTCCACGGTTGAGAACGCCTCGCATGGTCAGTTCCATCTGAATATTAGCGAGGCGGAATCTTATCTGTTGCTCCCGTGCTTCGAGCTGCCTCTTTTCATCTTTAAGCTTAGTACCCCATTTCATAAATACGTGTGGGGATAGATAGTGTATGATACCAAGTGTATACACCAGATATTTCGAGGTCAATAAAGGTCAATCATGCCTG
>Ga0209172_10007483_pt1 | contig 11289 bp, 11 predicted proteins | sample LarsenN4metaG_FD_184113 | JGI IMG/M metagenome (GOLD analysis project Ga0209172, IMG submission 184113) | Hot spring sediment bacterial and archeal communities from British Columbia, Canada, to study Microbial Dark Matter (Phase II) - Larsen... ... | reverse complement strand
TGATAAAATTCAGGTAGCATTTTTTACAGATGGGGTTAGTTGACAAAAAAAACACCCCATCTTTTTTTACCATAAACTGCCAACTGCCGCACTGCCCCGGCTTTCAGCGAGGTTGTCACCCCGTCAGCAATCACATTAATGTTGCCCAGAATCGAGCGTAGATGCACTAAACCGCGCATCCCCCCCATCCCCCCAGGGGAAGCACTCATAATCGTGGCAACTTTGCCGTTAAAGCAGGCGAGCATCTGTTCTCCTGGTTCAGAAGGACGGGAAGCCCAATCAATAGCATTTTTCAGCACAGCAGTAATCGAGCTGTTGTATTCGGGAGAAGCAATGAGCAACCCTTGATGTGCCAGCATCAGCTCTTTCAGCTTCCGAGCGTTTTCGGGAAATCCTTCTTGAGCCTGCAAGTCTTCATCAAACAGGGGTAGAGGCAGGTCTCGCAAGTCTAAATAAGTCACTTCTGCGCCAGCAGCTTTAGCGCCAGCCGCCGCAATTTTGACCATTTTTTTGTTGTAAGAATCAGCGCGAGTGCTACCAGCAAAGGCGAGAATTTTAGGTGTGAATGTCATCATTTACTCCCGAATGTTTGGAAAAATATAAGCAACGGTGTGGTGTGGTGGAGCGGCAGCGATCGTTTCCCGGGAGTTCAGAGCCGAGCCGCCCATAACTACCCCAGGAGGAGGTCATACCGTTTTGATTTAGTGATGAAACAGATATCTGGTCACAGCCAGTCATTTTTCGTCGAGCATAAAGGCTACTCACCTGAGACATCTGTAACAATTATACACCCAAACAGTATCCAGCATATTTGGCTTATCCCTACCAGAACTGGCCCCACCAACATCAATTTCGCTCCTTTTGCTTATCGCTATTATACGCCCAGGGTACGCCCAAGAAAAATCGGCGCACCATATCCTAATCTGGTAGTGTTGAGGCGAGCATATCATCTAGACTTATAGCCCCCGTTGACTCTTCTGCCTGCAACTGCGTTTTTGTGAAGTTTCCAGGAGCATAAGTCTATTAGGCAATGACAACAAATAAATAACCCCAGGATGATAGCGGATTTCAAATTGGTAATCAGACGCAGAATTGCTGAAATTACTTTCGTGAGGGCACTTGCATCTAGTGCATTTATTTGAAAACCGCTAGATTTTCCCCTCAACTAGGTGGAGAAGCGGCACCAAAACTAAAGTTAGCAAAACTCAGCTCATTAACTTGATGCCACTGGTGAATTTCGTTTCTAAATGCCTTCCAAGGTTCATAAATGGCTTTGAAGCCTGGGGATTTACTGGCGTTTTCTTCGTAAATCTCAAAAGCCACTTTTTCTGCTGCCTGCATGATATCCTGAGAATAGGGGCGCAACTTGGTGCCGCCAGCGATGAGTTTAGCCAGAGATTTTTGGTTTAAAGCATCGTATTGGGCGAGCATATTAGCATTAGCTTCAAAAGCCGCTGCTTTGAATATCGCTTGATACATTTTTGGCAACTTGTTCCAGGCGGCTAAATTCACGAGGATATCTAAAGTTGCCCCTGGTTCCCACCAACCAGGATAGTAATAAAATGGGGCGGCTTTATTTAAACCGAGCTTTTCATCGTCATAGGGACCGACCCACTCGGCGGCATCGATCGCCCCCCGTTCCAAAGCCAAATAAACTTCTCCCCCGGGAATAGCTTTCACATTCACCCCCAGTTTGCTCATCACCTCGCCGCCTAAACCAGGAATGCGCATTATCAAGCCTTTAAGGTCGGCCAAAGACTTAATTTCTCGCTTGAACCATCCACCCATTTGGGTTCCGGTATTCCCAGCGGGAAAGTTGATGATGCCAAAGTCGGCATATACTTTGTGGATAGCCTCAAGTCCGCCACCATGATATAACCAGGCATTTTGCTGTTGTGCGGTCAGTCCAAATGGGACTGCAGTGGCAAACCCCAACACGGGGTTTTTGCCGATATAGTAGTAGCTAGCGGTATGACCGCACTGCACGGATCCAGCCTGCACGGCATCCATCACTTCCAAACCGCCGACAATTTCTCCGGCGGCATAGGGGGTGATGGTAAACTTGCCGTCGGTCATGTCAGCGACTCGCTGACAGACGGTTTGGGCTCCCCCAAAGATGGTTTCTAAGGACTTTGGCCAACTGGCGGCCATTTTCCAGCGCACTTGGGGCATATCTGTTTGTACTACCGAGGTGTTTTGCTGGCTGCAAGCTCCCAAGGCGGCGGTACTGGCGGCGGCGATCGCTCCCGTGGCGACGATGTGGCGACGTTTCATAATTCCTCATCTCTCAGCATAAATAGCCAGTTTAGCCTAATTGTCTGTGCCATAACATACCCCAGATAAATAGGGTGGGCTTCAGCCCACCCTACCCATATTCCCCTACAGCGACAGTAGCCCAAGAAGAGGCAGAGCGAAACCTCACCAAAATGTGAAAACGGCCATATATAGGAGTAATCAACTGTGCGAAGGGATTTACAAGGGTTGCCCATTACCAAAGGAGAACTGCGCCGCCTCAGTGGCCTCTCAGTTGATGATATCATCAGACCTTATGACCTAGTGGATGGGGAAAAAAGGTCACAATTTATCTCTAAGCAAACTGCAGTGATATCCGGGTTAGCGGCAATTTTTTTTGTTGCCTTTCTCACCCTGGGGGACGTAACTATCTGGGAAGTGCGGGGCACCACTGTAGATATGATGTTAGTCAACACCGCGCCCGGTTTACTGTTTGGAGGTGTGGCGGTGGTTTCAGCTTTAGCAGCATTTTTTACCCGGTTTTTCTGGCTGCAAAAGAACGCTGCTCAAGCCCCCAGTCTCATCGGGCTGCTGAATGATGTGGACAAGTATAATGAGTTAATCGAAGCGATTGATTTAAATGATCAATTGGAAGCAGCGGGCAATCCAGAAGTGCGCCTCGCCAACCGCGAAGAAATCATCGCCACTTTGCGCCGTACCCGCGATGATTTAATCCGGGCTTTGCGCACCGATCGGCTATTGCGGGAGAACCGGAAATTTATCGATCGCAACCCCGAACTCTTCGCCAGCAACCTCGACGCCCTCTCCGCCCTAAAAATCAACGACAAAGCCACCGAAAGAGGACGCCGCCTCAACGAAGCCCTGCAAATTGCCCTCAACGCCAAAGGAGAAATGCGCCGTCTGCACAAAAGAAAGTATCATTAACCCACCCAAATTTATCCCCAAACCAGTTTTTCCCTGTTTTGCTAAAATTGCACTATAATTAAATTACCCCTAATTTGGGAGTGACTATGACTGCTACCATTACCAAACCAACCTACACCATCGATGAATATTTAGCCCAAGAAATATCATCTCCAGACCGCCATGAGTATCGCAACGGAGAGATTATACTTATGACAGGTGGTACACCGGATCACAACCGAATTACCGGCAATTTGTTTGCTTTTCTCAATTTTGCCCTCAAACGCCAACCCTATGATGTGTTTGTCACGGACCAACGCCTCTGGGTTCCCGAAAAGCAGCTTTATGCCTATCCTGATGTGATGGTCATCCGTCAGCCCATAGAATTGCAAGAAGGGCGGAATGATACAGTGATGAATCCTCTCATAATTGCCGAAGTGTTATCAAAATCCACTCGCAGTTATGATAAAGATAAAAAATTCGTCGCTTACCGGACGATTCCCAGTTTTAGCGAGTATATCATCATCGAACAAGCAGAACCCCATGTGGAACATTACACCAAAACCGAGGGGCAGGCGTGGCTATTTCGGGAGTATGATGGGTTAGATGCAATATTATCCCTACAGCAGATTGAGTTTACTATCCCCCTAGCGGACTTGTATGATAAAGTGGATTTAGGGGGGGAAGTGGGGGAAAGTAATGCGGAACCGAGTTAAGATTTGATAGCTGCATCTATCTGTTGACAAAGGTATTCTTTTGTGCTAGAATTATCTAAGATAATATCGGCTTGGGCGGCTTTTTCCGCTAGAGGCATTTGGCTGTGAATGCGGGCTTGGGCTTGGTCAAGAGTTAGTTTATCTCTGGCCATGAGTCTCTGTAATTGTGGGTCTGAACCACAGGAAACCACCCAGATTTCTGTGCATAAATCGGTCATTTTGGCTTCAAAGAGCAGGGGAACGGCGAGGATAATCAGCTCTTTTCCCTCGTGAATACAGCTAGCGGTGAATTCCACCAGGCGGCGGCGGACGTAGGGGTGAATGATGCTCTCTAGCCACAGACGTTCTGAGGGGTTGTGGAAGATGATGTTACCCAGTTGTGGCCGATCGAGACTGCCATCAGCCAAGAGGATGCCTGGTCCGTAGCGAGAAACCACAGCAGCGAGTCCCGCCGCACCAACCGCCACCGCCTCCCGAGCATAAATATCCGCATCCCCCACCGGCAAATTGTATTTGGCCGCCAAATATTCTGCTACCGTAGTTTTACCTGTAGCAATGCCCCCAGTCAGACCGATAACCCGGTAGGAGTTAATCATAACTACGTCTTTCCTTAACTATTGCAACATCGGAGACGGGGAGATGGGGGCAAGGGGGAGTGTGGGAAGGGTGGGAAGGGTGGGAAGGGTGGGAAGTGAATAGGGAAAAGTTAAATTTTCACTCTTCACTCTTCACTCTCCCCCATCCTCCCCATCTCCCCGTCTCCAAGTCTCCCCGTGCGGAACCAAACAGCGATCAGCCAATCAATTGAGTCTAAACTCACAAATTTTCACGGTGGTAGATAGCACGAGCGGAAAAATCAGCATAAAATTTTCCAAAGGATATGCCTTCCGAAGGCAGCCATAATGTTAGAACATCATAGCCCCTCCATTGCCCACTGGGGGGAGACAATTGTGGGAAGACACAAAAAATGAAAAATTGGTTCAGAAGCAACATTGCCGGACTGACGACAGCAGCAGTTTTCTCGATGAGCGCGATCGGCGCCCTGACCCATCGGTTAGAACCCGCCGCCGCCGCCCTCTTTGGCAAGCAAGAAGTCAATCAAAACGAATTTATCGCCGTTGCCATACCTCGCGGCACCACCCGTTATGGACTGGTGATCATAGAACAGCAATCAAGCCAGCGACGCTGCTGGAGTGAAAGCGGTTCTAATCCCACCAATGTGGATTTGCTCCTGTTAACCTTTGACTTCACGGGTATCTGTGGCCGCAGTACCGACAGCAACGGCTATTCCCTCCGCGTTTCTGACGAAGACTTAGGACTGACTTACACCCTCCGTTTAGTCAACCGAGGCAATGAAGTTGTCCTCATCGGCGACCCCAGCAGCTCCAGCCGGCCCCAAATAGAAATAGGCAGAACCTTTGGCATCCCCACCGGCCCGACCAAAATCGTCCTTGACCCCACTTGGCGCTTTACCAAAAGAACCTATGAAGGGAAGACCCTAGGTCACGTTTACCTGACCAACAACCAAACCCTCGCGGCACTGGGGGCCGCAGCCGGTTCCACCCCCACTCCCACCCCCACTCCCACCCCCAGACCAACTACCCCACCCACGGCATCATCGAAATTTAGCGATATTGCGGGGGACGTTTACCGCAACGAAATCGAAGGCGCTGTAGCGCTTGGGTTTGTGGCTGGGGTTAATGAAACTACCTTCGGACCGGTGAACACCCTCACCCGCGAGCAAATCGTCTCGATGGTGGTAGAAGCTCTGGTCCGCCTGCCCGGGATTAACCTCAATGTTCCCTCTCAAGCATCTGTCCGCCCCTATCCTGATGTGGTGCCCACGCGGTGGAGCGCGGCGAAAATTCAGTTTGCCCGAGACAATGGCATCATCAGCGGCTATCGTGATGGGACTTTTCGTCCGACTCAGGAAGTCACCCGCGCTGAACTGATGGCGATTTTGCAAAAAGCCACTCTCTTTGCTAAACAGCGCCTGGGGATGAGTAGCCAAATATCGGCGCCAAATTCCCCCACCAGCTTTAGTGATACTTCTGGCCACTGGGCCGCCGCGACGATCGGGCAAATGTCCGGTTACTGCAAAGTCGCCTCTCCCCTGAATGAAGTGGGTAGCGCCTTCTTCCCCAATTCCAGCGCTCGCCGGAACTACGCCGCCGCCGCTACCTTACGGATGATTAACTGCATCAAAGCAGATAAGTAATACCACATCCGGTCACATCTGTTGTGTCAGGAGTGAGGGAAGCATTAGGAGCTAAAATCTAGGTTTCAGCCTAATCAACTTTTAGCCCAATGCTTCCCCCGATAACATCACGATGATAGTCAAGCACTGGGCAATTAGAGTATGTCGCTTTCTAGCAGTTCAACGATCGCCTGCCGTTCCGCCGGTGGGGTTGCCATCGGAGTTTTGCGCGTATCAGTAATCAACCAATCCAGAGCCGCCGCCTCCACATCGATCGCCGCCCCAGTTTTATCCACACAATAGCGACCAAAAACCAACTTATCCACCAACCGCACATCTGGCCCCAACCGAGAATACTCGAAAATTACACTATTTTCCACCGTAGCGCCGCCGCAGATACAGCAGTTAGGACCAATCATGCTAGGGCCAATAATTCTGGCGCCATCTTCAATGCGCGTCATCCCGCCAATATACACCGGGCCGGTAATTTCCACCTTATCCCAATTTACCGCCACATTCAAACCCGTATAAATTCCCTCACCCACTTGCTTACCAGGGATAGAAACATTTTTGATTTGGCCGAGCAACACCCCTCTAATAGCGCGCCAGTAGTCGGGAACCTTACCAATATCCACCCACTCAAAATCCATCCTGATGCCATAAAAAGGCGCCCCCATTTCCACCAGTTGCGGGAATAGCTGCGAACCAATATCGTACTCGCCCCCCGAAGGAATATACTGCAACACTTCCGGCTCAAAAATGTAAATCCCCGTGTTGATATCCGTGCTGAGAGCTTCTTCTACCGGGGGTTTTTCTTGGAACTTGATTACTCTCCCCTCCTCATCTGTCACCACCACCCCATAGCTGGATACTTCCTCCTGGGGCACAGATTTCATAATAATAGTAGCGATCGAGCCTTTTTCCTTGTGCCACTTAACTGCAGCCGTCAAGTCCAAATCAATCAAGGCATCACCGCATAACACCACAAATGTATCGTCAAAATAGGGGTAAAAGTCTTGAATGCGGCGCATCCCACCAGCAGAACCCAGCGCCTGACCCACCAGCTCGCCATCGATGATTTTGCCTTCAAAAGAATAGGCAATTTGCACGCCGAAGCGACTGCCATCCCGGAAATAGTTTTCAATTTCATTCGCCAAATGGCTGACATTGACCATGATTTCGTCAAACCCGTGCTGGCGCAAGAGTTCTACCAAAAATTCCATCACTGGTTTTTGCAGGATGGGAATCATGGGTTTGGGAATTGTGTAAGTAATGGGACGGACTCGAGTGCCCTTCCCTGCGGCCAGAATCATGGCTTTCATCGGCGTATATCTCTCTATCTAAGCGAATCCAATTTTACCAAGCTCTACTGACAAATGCCCCGCATCTCCGGGCTGATTGTTCACAAGGCATCTGTTACCTGTTAGGCGATCGACGAGACGTTAGAGGAGACAGTTGCCGGAAGGGAGCGGATTTTCAGGTCTTGGTAGAATTCCTCCTGGCTTAACTCCACTTTTGACTGCGCCGACAAATGCAGCAGTGCCCAAAATACCCCCACAGCATCGGGTGGTTTGGCAGCATAGGGTAGAGGTAACTCCCCCACCCCAGTGCTGGTGGAAGGCCCACTGCAGCTCGCTGAGTGCCATCGATCGAGTAGTTCGTCCAATTCCAGCCAGTCCCTGCCTTCCGGTAGTCCACTCCAAGTAGCTTCCAGAAACTGCTCTACCGCAGCGGCGATATCAGAAAGATTGTCCTGGCTCGCCAGCTCCCGCAACGCCGCCACCGTTTTCGCAGTGGATTTGCCCCCTGGTGGTAGGCGGTAGGGGCGGCCCCCAGTGGTGGCTCTAGAAGGCTGATTTGATAGAGCCACAGACATGAGCTGGAGCTGTTCGATTAGCTCTTGGAGGGTGACGCGCCGTTTTTTCTTAGCGGGAGCCACCCCCCGCCGCCGGAGCTGCCGCTCCAGCTTCACCACACCACCAGAGGGGTTAAATTCTAGCTCTTCGTCTGGGGGGAATTCGGTTTCCTCCACTTGGCTAGAAGCATCGGGAGATTCGGAACGGATCAGGCTATCGGCTTTGAGGAGGACCAGCATCGCCGCATACAAAAAAGCCTGACCGGATTGGGATAGGGCAATTTCCCGCCAGTTGCGCAGGCTCTCAGCGTCTTGCTCAGTGGCACTAGGCTCCGTGGAAGGGGCCAGCCTGCTCAAATACTTATCGATGACTTCCACTACCTGAACGTCCCAGGGGTCGATTTCCCCCTTGTTTGCCAAGTCAATCAGGAGGGCGATAGCTTCGCTGACCTGTCGGTTCGCATCTTGCGCGAGAGAAACACTCATCGGCTGAAACAGATTCTCTACAGATTATCCATTCTAGACATATCAGCGCCCAAGCGGACGAAACCTGCAATATGCGATCGTGTATTATGGAGTGCCCGCCCGCTACCTATACAGCGGCCACGTGTGACCACAGGCAACTACCATCGATTAATGGGAGCCTGAAATTTACAGCAGAATTGCTCTCCCGGAGATATCGCCTCGATTCCCAGCGGCTATATCCCCAGTTTGGTCAACTAGGTTTTAGCCTGACCACCAGCCACCAGGCGGACTAACTCTAGATCTAACCCTAGGCGATCGGCGATGACCTCCACAGTAAACCCCGCCTCTAGGAGCAGCGGAATAGTATCGATTTTCCCTTCGATTTTTCCTTCGATTTTCCCTTTAATTTTGCCTTTGATTTCGCCTTCGATTTCGCCTTCGGCTTTAGCTTCCTGATAAACGCGGGTTTTTTTCAAATCCTCTAAAGTGAACATCGCTTCTATCTCCTTGGTCGGTAATTCGGTAAACTTATAAATCAGAATCCTTTCCAGAAGTTCCATAATTTTTTGCCTAGTGGCTGCATCGGTTACGGACTCTCTGGTGGTGGTGATGAGTGACCGAGCTAGGTTAATTGCGGCAGGCTGGTCGGCCACTACCAGGCGGACTATCCCGACACCTAGGGTGCTGGTGGTATTGGCTTCTAACTCATCTAAATATACCTGGTGTAGTTGCTGACTGGCTAGGAAAGCGCGATACTGCACAGGTACTCCGGGGTCTAAACTTCTCGCCGCGAATATGGCCACAGCACGCCAGTCGTTTGGGGGTTGATACTGATTCAGATAAATGGCGATTTCGGCAAATAGACGCCAATAGAAGTCGGGTTTGGCTTGAAATTGCACCTCCACAAAGTAAATCAGGCTGTTGGGGGATTCTGTGATGGGTAAAAATATGCCATCGACACGGCGAGCGAGTTCTTTGATTTCTCCTGATGAGAAGGCGTAGTTGCTCGCCAGGGATGGGGATTCGCCGATAAGTTCAAATAGCAGGCTGGGGAAGGTTTGGAATAGTTGGTAAAATATCGTGTCGGTTTTCATGCTGCTAAACTCTGGAAATAGGTATTTCTGGGGATATAGCTACTGGCCATATCCCCATTTTAATCCCCTAGGTTTTAGCCTGACCACCAGCTACCTGGCGGACTAACTGTAGATCCAAACCCAGGCGATCGGCGATGACTTCCACAGTAAAACCCGCCTCTAGGAGCAGCGGGATAGTATCGATTTTCCCTTCAATTTTGCCTTTGATTTCGCCTTGGATTTCGCCTTCAGCTTTAGCTTCCTGATAAACGCGGGTTTTTTTCAAATCCTCTAAAGTGAACATCGCTTCTATCTCCTTAGTGGGTAATTCGGTAAACTTATAAATCAGAATCCTTTCCAGAAGTTCCATGATTTTTTGCCTAGCGGCTGCATCGGTTACGGACTCTCTGGTGGTGGTGATGAGTGACCGAGCTAGGTTAATTGCAGCAGGCTGGTCGGCCACTACCAGGCGGACTATCCCGACACCTAGGGTGCTGGTGGTATTGACTTCTAACTCATCTAAATATACCTGGTGTAGTTGCTGACTGGCAAGGAAACCTCGATACTGCACCGGTACTCCGGGGTCTAAACTTCTCGCCGCGAATATGGCCACAGCACGCCAGTCGTTTGGGGGTTGATACTGATTCAGATAAATGGCGATTTCGGCAAATAGAGGCCAATAGAAGTCGGGTTTGGCTTGAAATTGCACCTCCACAAAGTAAATCAGGCTGTTGGGGTCTTCTGTGATGGGTAAAAATATGCCATCGACACGGCGAGCGAGTTCTTTGATTTCTCCCGATGAGAAGGCGTAGTTGCCCGCCAGGGATGGGGACTCGCCGATAAGTTCAAATAGCAGGCTGGGGAAGGTTTGGAATAGTTGGTAAAATATCGTGTCGGTTTTCACTCTGCTAAACCCCGGAAATCTCGCTAAAACTCTAGGTATTTCTGGGGATATAGCTACTGGCCATATCCCCATTTTAATCCCCTAGGTTTTAGCCTGACCACCAGCCACCTGGCGGACTAACTCTAGATCCAAACCCAGGCGATCGGCGATGACTTCCACAGTAAATCCCGCCTCTAGGAGCAGTGGGATAGTTTCCAGCTTACCTTCGGCTTTCGCTTCCTGATAAACGCGAGTTTTCTTCAAATCTTCTAAAGTGAACATTGCTTCTATCTCCTTAGTGGGTAATTCGGTAAACTTATAAATCAGAATCCTTTCCAGAAGTTCCATGATTTTTTGCCTAGCGGCTGCATCGGTTACGGACTCTCTGGTGGTGGTGATGAGTGACCGAGCTAGGTTAATTGCAGCAGGCTGGTCGGCCACTACTAGGCGGACTATCCCTACACCTAGGGTGCTGGTGGTATTGGCTTCTAACTCATCTAAATATACCTGGTGTAGTTGCTGACTGGCGAGGAAACCTCGATACTGCACAGGTACTCCGGGGTCTAAACTTCTCGCCGCGAATATGGCCACCGCATGCCAGTCGTTTGGGGGTTGATACTGATTCAGATAAATGGCGATTTCGGCAAATAGACGCCAATAAAAGTCGGGTTTTGGTTGAAATTGCACCTCCACAAAGTAAATCAGGCTGTTGGGGGATTCTGTGATGGGTAAAAATATGCCATCGACACGGCGAGCGAGTTCTTTGATTTCTCCTGATGAGAAGGCGTAGTTGCTCGCCAGGGATGGGGATTCGCCGATATAGTCATTTCAAATAAGAGTGAGAGGGAATCCAGATGTGCTAAAATTGAGAAGAATCATGAGGGAGGGGTCAGAATGGCTTATAGTCTGGACTTGAGAAAACGAGTCATAGAGTACATAGAGAA
>Ga0209172_10007482_pt1 | contig 11291 bp, 9 predicted proteins | sample LarsenN4metaG_FD_184113 | JGI IMG/M metagenome (GOLD analysis project Ga0209172, IMG submission 184113) | Hot spring sediment bacterial and archeal communities from British Columbia, Canada, to study Microbial Dark Matter (Phase II) - Larsen... ... | reverse complement strand
CCTCAACCTCCAAGCCGATGACTACTACTACTATCGCTACTACCACTACGACTACTCCAAGGAGCGGGAAGAGAGTTTGGAAAGTAGGGGGACCTAGCCGGGTTTTGCCCCGGGGAGAATACGGGGCGCGTTTGGTGTTGGGGGGTTGCAAGCGATGCGACGAGCCGCCGAGGTGGGTGTCTTTGCTGCCCTAGCCCTGGGTGTGCTCGCCTTTGGCGGCACTGAGCCGCTCTATTTCTCCCTCGTCCAAATCGTGCTCCTGGGGCTCTGCATCCTCCTGGTGTTGCGCGCTGACTCCACGCTAACTGAGTCAAAGCCTCCGTGGCCGCTTCCGGCGGCCTTGGCGGCGCTACTGCTGCTCCAATCGGCTGCGCTCAGCATCGCTCCCCATACCACGCGTGGCCATTTGCTTCTCTTCCTCAGCTATCTTGCGGGCTTCTATCTGGCCGCCGTCATCTGCCAGGAGTCACCGGCAAGAAGGCGGCTCGTGCTGGCCTTGCTGGCTCTGGGCGCCTTCGAAGCAGTGTACGGGCTGGTGCAGTACTTAACCGGCTGGCAGAAGATTTTTGGCTACACCAAGGTCTTCAACCTCCAGGAAGCTACCGGCACCTACATCAACCGCAACCACTTCGCGGGCCTGCTGGAGATGCTGCTGCCGTTTGCCCTCGTGCTCGCCTTTTATCAGTTCGGCAAGCTGCGTGACCTCAATACGGCACGGCTCAACTCCCTTGGCGCCTTCGCTGGCCATCCCGAGACGCAGAAAGGAATCCTCTGGCTGCTGCTGGCGGTGGTGCTGTTCGTGGCCCTGGTGTTTTCGCGCTCGCGCATGGGGTTGCTCGCGACCCTGTTCTCGCTTGCGGTCATGATGGCCGTTGCCGCTGCCTCCGGCAGACAGCGGCGCCTCGGCATCGGCTTGGCCCTGGCGTTTCTTACCGCGGGCATCTTGCTGGCTCTCTGGATCGGCCCCGCTCCAGTGCTGGAGCGCTTTGAAACCCTGGGGAACGAGCAGGCGCTGGGCGCGGAGCCGCGCTGGGTCATCTGGCAGGACACCCTGCGCCTCATCAACCAGCGCCCCTGGCTGGGTAGCGGCCTGGGAACCTTCCCCATTGCCTACCCGTCCGTGCAAGCAGCCTACTTGACGCAGTTCGTCAACCACGCCCACAACGACTACCTCGAACTCTTCTCCGAACTCGGCCTCCCCGGCGGTGTTCTCCTCTTGGCCGGGCTCTTCTACCTGCTGGCACGCACCCTGCGGTTCTGGACGGCCGCTCGAGACCGCTTGAGCCGCGCTCTCGCGCTCGGCTGCGTTGGGAGCCTGTCGGCGCTGCTCCTGCATGCGCTCACCGACTTCAATCTCTACATCCCAGCCAATGCGCTGACCTTCGCCGTGATTGCGGGTCTGGCCTGGGCCGTGATTCCCCCGCAGGCCGGGGCAGAGGCAACCAGATGAACCGGGCACTCCAACTCGGCCTCAAGCGCACGCTGGACATCGTCTTGAGCGCAGCGGCGCTGCTGCTGCTGGCGCCGTTGCTTCTTCTCATCGGACTGGCGGTTCGCCTCGATTCCCCCGGCCCCGCGTTGTTCAGGCTGCGGGTGGCCGGGCGCAACGCTCGCCCTTTCGAGCTGCTGAAATTCCGCACCATGATCAAGGAGGCCCAGCAGAAGGGCGACCCGTTCGAGACCGCTGTGGATGACCCGCGCATCACGCGCGTGGGACGCTTCCTGCGCCGCTGGAGCCTGGACGAGCTGCCGCAGCTCTGGAACGTCCTGCGAGGCGAAATGAGCTTGGTGGGGCCGCGCCCCACCTTCGTCGAAGTCGCGCGCCGGTATTCGCCGCACGAGGTGCACCGGCTCGAGATGCGCCCCGGCCTGACCGGCTGGGCGCAGGTCAACGGGCGCAACCTGCTGTCCTGGCCCCAGCGCGTTGAATTCGATCTCGATTATATCGAGCGCTATTCACTCTGGCTCGATCTGAAGATTCTGGCACGCACCCTTCCCGCGCTTGCGCGCAGAGAAGGAGTGTACGGAGAAGGCGGGAAGGTGCGCATGCACCATCCCGCTTGAAGGACACGATGGGAGGAAAGCCACGCGTGGTGTTGCTGGGAGCCGGCGGCCACGGCAAGGTTGTCCTCGACGCCCTGCTGGCCGCAGAACGCTACGAGCTGGTCGGGGTCGTGGACGACGACACGCGCAAGGCCGGTTTGAAGCTGCTCGGTGTCCCCGTACTGGGGCCGCCCGGGGATTTCAGCGGGCTCGCCACGCATTTCGGCATTGAGGGGGTGGTGGTGGCCATTGGGGACAACTACATCCGCGAGGAAAAAATTCGCGCCCTGCGGGCCGCGGGTCTGCGCCCGCTGGGTGTCGTCCACCCGCGCGCCCACATTTCTCCGAATGTCAAGCTGGGCGAGGGCGTCGTCATCCTGGCGGGGGCAGTCGTCAATGCGGGCACCGTGATCGAGGACAACGTCTGCATCAACACCTCGGCTTCCGTGGACCACGACAACCACTTGGGCCGCAGTTGCCACGTGTTTCCCAACGCCACGCTCACCGGGGGCGTGCGCCTGGGCGAGTTCGTCTATGTCGGCTCGGGTGCGGTGGTGAATCCCTACTTGACGATCGGCGCCCATTCCTACGTGGGTGCCGGCGCCGTGGTGATCGAAGACGTGCCCGAAGGCCTGACGGTGGTGGGCGTGCCCGCGCGGGGAATCAGCCGACGGCAACCCGCGCCCCACTACGCCAAGGTGAACAAGCCGTGAGAGCCCTGGTCGCAGAACTGCCAGCCATCGCCGGCGGCCAGCCGCTGTTTGCGGAGCGGCTGCCCATGGTGTCACCCGAAGGGCTGCCGGATGCCTCTTTTGCCGATGAAATCCATCGCATCGTTTCTTCGGGCCAGCTCACGAATGGCCGTCGGGTGCGGGAGTTCGAAGAAGCCGCGGCTGCCTACCTGGGCGTGCCGCACGGCGTGGCGGTCTCCAGTTGCACGGCCGGATTGCTGCTGACCTTGCGCGTACTGGGGTTGCGCGGGGAAGTCATCCTGCCGAGCTTCACCTTTCACGTCACGGCCCACAGCGTGGTCTGGAACGGGCTGCGGCCGGTGTTTGCCGATTGCGAGCCGGACACTTTCTGCGTAAGCGCGGAGGCCGTGCGCACGCAGCTTTCGCCGCGCACCGCCGCGGTTGTGGCGGTGCACATGTACGGGCATCCCGCCGACATCCCGGCGCTGGAAGCGCTCGCGGCCGAGCGCGGCATTCCCCTGCTCTTCGACGCCGCCCACGCCTTCGGCAGCCGGTTCAACGGAACGCGGATAGGAGGATTCGGAACCGCCGAGGTGTTCAGCTTCTCGCCCACCAAGCTGCTCGTGGCTGGCGAAGGCGGTCTGGTGGCGACGCGGGATGCGGAGCTGGCGCGGCGGCTGCGTGCTGCCCGCAACTACGGTGACCCCGGCACCTACGACCCGGAAGTTCTCGGCCTCAACGCGCGCATGAGCGAGCTGCATGCCGCACTCGCCCAGCGCGGCTTGGAGAGCATTGAAGAGCGCATCCAGCAGCGCAACCAGATTCGCGCCCGCTATGAGCGCCGGCTCCGGGAAGTGCCGGGCTTGAGTTTCCAGACCATCCGCCCGGGCTGCTTGAGCACCTGCAAGGATTTCTCCGTGCTGCTGGACGAAACTCAGTTTGGGGCTTCCCGCGACTGGTTATTCGAAGCGCTGCAACGCGAAAACATCGACGTGCGGCGTTACTTCTGGCCGCCCGTCCACCGGCAGAAACTCTATCGGGAGGTCTGGGACGGCCGGCCGTTGCCGGTGACCGAGAGCGTATCGGACGGCGTGCTGAGCCTGCCGATCTACTCCTCGCTCAGCGACACGGCGGTGGAGAAAGTCTGCGATGCCCTGGCGCGGGCGCAGGAATTCGCTGGCCGAAACGGCCACACCCTGAGGTAGCGATATGAGCCAACGGTGGGCTGCGTACAGAGACCGGTTGCGCAAAGACGCCCGGCTCTTCCCCTGGCGGTGCGCCCTGTGGCGGATGGGGGCGGACTTTCTGCTGGTCAATGCCTCCATCATCACGGCCTTCGTGCTGTGGTTCTTTTTCTACGTGGTGGTCTTGCTGACGCCCGACCCGCAGGGGTTGGCTGACCGGTTTCAGAATTTCGTGCGCACCTACTGGCTCTTCTGGTCCCTGCTGGCGTTGCTGGTGTTCCACCTGAGCGGGTTCTACACGCGCACGCGCGGGTACGCCAGCCGCTACAAGGCCTGGGTGGTGTTCCGTGCCGTCAGCCTGTTCATGGTGCTGTTCGTCTTTGCCGACTACTTTCTGTGGCGCGGGGCGCTGATCCCGCGCGGTGTGGCCCTGCTGAGCTGGCTGCTGACACTGGCGACCGTAGGCGGCAGCCGCTTCCTGAAGGTTCTGTTTCTTCAGCGCTTCCGGGTGGAGCCGAAGCTGGGTCCCGACACAGTGAAGCGCGTATTGGTCGTGGGCGGTGCCGGGTACGTGGGGGCGGTGCTGGTGCCGCAATTGCTCGCCCGAGGCTACCAGACGCGGGTGCTGGACGCTTTCGTCTACGGCACGGACGCGCTCACCGCCGTGAAGGACGAGCCGAACTTAGAACTGGTGCCCGGCGATGTGCGGGACATTCAAGCCGTGGTGCAGGCCATGCAGGGCTGCGACGCCGTGATTCATCTGGCCGCCATCGTGGGCGACCCGGCGTGCGAAGAGAACAAGCAACTCGCCATCGAGGTCAACCGCGCGGCCACGCGCATGCTGTTGGATGTCGCGCGTGGCTACGGCGTGCGGCGCTTCCTCTTCGCCTCCACTTGCAGCGTCTACGGCGCGTCCGATTACCTGATGGACGAACACACGCGCGTGGCGCCGATCTCGACCTATGCGGAGACCAAGGCCGAATGCGAGCGCATCCTGCTGGCCGCCGCCAATGGAGACTTCCACCCGACGGTGCTGCGTCTGGGGACGCTCTTCGGCTACTCGCCCCGCCTGCGGTTTGACTTGGTCGTGAACCTGCTCGTGGCCCGCGCGGTCACGACCGGCACCATTACGATTTATAACGGTGACCAGTGGCGGCCTTTCGTGCACGTTCACGACGCGGCGCGCGCCTTCCTTGCCTGCCTGGAAGCTGATGTCGCGCTGGTTGCGGGCGAAGTCTTCAACGTGGGCGCCTATCCGCTGAACCATCGCCTGTCGGAGTTGGGCGAGAAAATCGCGGCCCTCGTCCCCGGCGCCGTGGTCGAACACGTAGAAAACAGCGACCGGCGAAATTATCGTGTCTCCTTCGACAAGATTCACACCCACCTGGGATTCCTCTGCGAACGCACGCTCGAGGACGGCATCGGCGAGATCTACCAGGTGCTGCGCGCCGGCCGCGTCAAAGACTACGCGGAGGAAAAGTTCAGTAACCACAAGTTCCTGCAGGTGGCGGCGCCAGAGGAAACGCAACTGGAGTCGCAACTGAACTTGCTGGAAACGAGCCGGAAGGCTTCCTGAGGCACGCGAGATGGAACGCCACATTGCCGTGGTTGGCGCAGGTCGCTGGGGACGGAACCTGGTGCGGAATTTCCACGCGCTCGGCGCCCTGCACACCATCTGCGACGCCGACCCGCGCGTCCTCGCGCGCTACCCGGGGGACTTTCCCGGCGTCCCCCTCGAGACAAACTTCGAGAAGGTGCTCGCTGACCCCGCGGTGCGCGGGGTGGTGATTGCGACGCAGCCCTCGCTGCATTTTCCACTCACCCAGCGGGCGCTCGAGGCCTCCAAGGATGTGCTCGTGGAAAAGCCGCTGGCACTGGCCGTGCGGGATGCACGCGCATTGGTGGAGCGGGCCGAGCGATGCGGACGCATCCTGATGGTCGGCCACCTGCTTGCCTATCATCCCGCGATCGAGAAGCTGGGTGAACTGATCGCCGCCGGCGAGTTGGGCCGCATCTACTACCTGTATTCCAACCGGGTCAACCTGGGTACCTTCCGCACAGAAGAGAACATCCTGTGGAGTTTTGCCCCGCACGACTTGGCGATTGTCCTTCGCCTGCTCAAAGAAGAACCCGTGCGGCTGGTGGCTGAGGGAGCTGCCTATCTGCAATCGGCCGTGGCGGACGTAACTATGAGCTCGCTGGAATTCCCCAGCGGCGTGCGCGCGCACATCTTCGTCAGCTGGCTCCACCCCTACAAAGAACACAAGCTGGTGGTCGTGGGTTCGGAAAAGATGGCGGTCTTCACCGACAATAGCGATCCCCACAAGCTCCGCCTCTACAAACCGAACATCCGCTGGGTGGAGCGGACACCGGTGGCCGACATGGTGGAGGCAACTCCGGTCCCGATTGCCGATGAGGAGCCGCTGCGGCGCGAATGTCAGGAGTTTCTCGACTGCATCGCCACGCGCCGGCGGCCGCGCACGGATGGGCGGGAAGGGGTTGCGGTGCTGGAGCTGCTCGAGGCGCTCCAGGAATCACTCGATCGCCGCGGCGCTTCCGTCGCCTATCCGCGCCCGCCTGCCACGGGCACGTACTTCGCTCATGAGACCGCCATCATTGACCAGCCCTGCGAGATTGGCGGCGGCACCAAGATCTGGCACTTCAGCCACGTGATGGCGGGCGCGCGCATCGGGCGCAACTGCATCCTCGGGCAGAACGTACACGTCGCGCCCGGAGTCGAAATCGGCGACAACGTCAAGATCCAGAACAACGTTTCTGTCTATACCGGCGTGATTCTCGAGGACGACGTCTTCTGCGGGCCTTCGATGGTCTTCACCAACGTCAGCACACCGCGCAGCCACTACCCGCGGCGCGACCAGTACGAAACCACGCGCGTGCGCCGCGGCGCCACGCTGGGTGCCAACTCCACCATCCTTTCCGGCGTCCGCATCGGCCGCTACGCCTTCGTGGCCGCGGGCGCCGTGGTCACGCGGGATGTTGCTGACTTTGCCCTCGTCGCCGGCGTCCCCGCACGTCCGCAGGGCTGGCGCTGCAAATGCGGCCTCGCCTTGCAGTTCGAAAACGGCAATGGCACCACCTGCTCGCTCTGCGGCGAACGCTACCTGGCGGATGAAGACGGGGTCCGCGAAGCGGAACTGGAAGCATCGGTGCGGCAGCGATGAAACCGAACAAGAGAATCAAGACCGCAGTGGTGGTCGGCGCGCGACCCAATTTCGTCAAGGCAGCTCCCCTGCTCCACGCCTTCGCCCAAGGCCGACGGTTCGAGGTCTACCTCATCCACACCGGCCAGCACTATGACCCGGAGATGTCGGACATTTTCTTCCGCGACCTCCGCCTGAAACCGCCGGACATCAATCTCGGCGTGGCCTCCGGCTCGCATGCGGAGCAAACCGGTGAGATTCTGAAGCGGCTCGGGCGAGTGCTGGAGTTGTGGCGGCCAGAGCTGGTGGTGGTGGTCGGGGATGTGAACTCAACCCTGGCGGGAGCACTGGCGGCGCGGAAGCTCAATCTGCCGCTGGCCCACGTGGAAGCCGGTTTGCGCTCCTTTGACCGCACCATGCCGGAGGAAATCAACCGCCTGCTGACCGATGCCATCTCTGACTACCTGTTCACCACCGAGGAAAGCGGGCGGCGGAACTTGCTCCGGGAAGGCATCCGCGGAGAGCAGATTTTCTTTGTCGGCAACATCATGGTGGATGCGCTCGAGATGTTTGCGCCGGTCGCAAGGCGCTCCGACATCCTGGCACGGCTCGGATTCAGTCGGAACGGTCACCGGCAGCAGATCGCTCCCTACGCAGTTCTGACGCTGCATCGCGCGGCCACCGTGGACGACCGCACATCGCTGGCGCGGGTGCTCGAAGGCGTCACCCGACTGGCGCCGCGCATCCCTACCGTTTTCCCTGTTCATCCGCGCACGCGCGTCCGCTTGCAAGAATTCCGAATGGAGGAAGCCGTTACAGGACTACGGCTGCTGGAACCGCTCGGCTATCTCGACTTCCTCCGTGCCCTGAAAAGCGCGCGGCTCGTCCTGACCGATTCCGGCGGGATCCAAGCCGAAGCGGCCGTGCTCGGCGTGCCCTGCCTGACGCTGCGCGACCGCACAGAGCATCTGGCGACGCTGGAATGCGGAGCCAACACCTTGGTGGGGACCGACCCACAGCGGATCGTTTCGGTCGCGGCGGGCATGCTCGCCCGCGACCCGGCGCGGCCAGAACGCCCACCTCTCTGGGACGGCCAGACCGCTCGCCGCATTGTCAACGTGCTCCAAGAAAACCTCACCTAGGGGCCAGAAAACCCATGGGGGTCAGCAGCCGCGTCCAAGCCGAAGTAACAGACGGAAGAAAGCTTCGCTTTGCTGTCCACCCGCTGGTGCGCGACCTGGGCGTGACGACGGCGGGCGAAGCCGTGGTTCTGGTCGGCAGTGTGCTGGTGGTGTCTGCCTTCGGGCGGTGGCTGGGGGCGGCGGCCCTGGCCGAATACCTACTGCTGCGACGCGTTGTGGCCCTGCTGCAACCGGGCGTGCAACTGGGCTTGCCGCTGGCGGTGGCACGCCAGGTGGCAGTAGCCAGCGGCAAGGGCAAGCCGGATCGGCTCCCTTATCTCGTCGCTGGCCTCTTGCTGGCGTCCGCGCTCGCAGTGGCGCTCGGGATGACCCTGAATCTGGCGCCCCGGCAGTTTGCTGCCGGGCTGTTCGGCGACGCCGGGCACAGCGGTCTGATTCTGCCGCTGTGGCTGCTGCTGGTGGGGCTGGCCGCGCAACAGTTCGTCTACTGTTTCTACCAGGGACAACTGGCACTGGGACGAGCCGCGCTGGTGCATGTGAGCGGGCTGGCGCTGGTGCCGTTGACGGCAGTGGCGGGATTGGCGTGGACCGGGTCGGTCGCATTCATCGTTCAACTGATGGGGGCGTTGACGCTGCTGGCAGCGCTGCTGCTGGCTCCCGCTGGTCTGTGGTCGACCGTGCGAGCAGGTCTCCGCCACCACACCGACAAGGTGCGCGAGTTGCTCCGCTACGGAATCCCGCGCTTGCCGGGCGACCTCGGCCTGGCCAGCTTCCTTGCGCTCGGGCCGATTCTGGCAGCGCACCGATTGTCGTTGGCGCAAGTCTCGCCGTTGCTCATCGGACAGACGTTCCTGACGCTGGGCGCGGCGGCGCTGACACCGCTCGGACTCGTGCTGCTGCCGAAGCTGAGCCAGATGCTGGCGCAGAATCGGAAAGCAGAAGTACGGGAGCAACTGGGGCTGCTGGCAAGCGCGCTGGTGGATGTTTCGCTCTTTGCGTGTGTCCAACTCATTGTTTTTGCCGACGCAGTGATTGTGGTGTGGCTGGGGGCGGAGTTTGGGAGTGCCACGCCGGTCGTGCGCCTGACGCTGCTCGCGCTCCCCTTCTATCTGATCTATGTCGGCCTGCGCAGCGCGATTGATGCGGCCAGCGTGCGTGCGCACAACGCAGAAAACGTCCTGCTCTCGCTGGGACTGTTCCTGGTCGCGTCGCTCGCGGTCGTGAAGCTCGTGCCCACCGCGCGCCTGCTCGAGGGGATTGCCCTAAGCCTGGTGGCCGCGGCGGTCCTGCTGGGCTCGCTGACACTGATAACTGTCCGGCGCTTGTACGCGCTCGCCTGGCCGCCCTGGCGCGCCCTGGCCGACCCCGGCATTGCAGTCAGCCTCGGGGCAATTGCTTTCGTGGCCCGGCAGGTCAGTGGCGGAGAGATTTCCCTGCCGCGTTTCCTGGCAATCGAGACGCTCACCTGCGCCGCCTTCCTCGGGCTGCTGATGGCGCTCCGCACACCCTGGCTGGTTTCACTCCGGCAGATGGCGGGCAGAGCTGGCGGGGACGAATCGGGTCTTAAGGGGACGGAGAGGAACGCGTGAGAGGCCGAGGGGGAACAATCGGGTTCTGGCTCGGGCTCCTGGCGGTGACCCTGTTGACCACTTGGGGCGTGCTCTACGGCGACTATGTGGCCTTGTCCCTCGCTGTCAGCGCCATCCTCATGGGGGCTTCCCTCTGGCTCACCATCGGCCGCTGCAGTCGCCCGGAAATCCCTTCCAGTGCCACCATCTGGCTGATGCTCTTCCTGGCCATGAACTTCCTCGGCGGTCTCTACCTCTTCTGGACGCACGCGGACGCCTACTTTCTCGTCCGCAGCCATGCGCCCAATTTCCGCCTGCTGGCTCTGTTGACGCTGGGACCTGTGGGCATCGCCGCCGGCGTCGTGGCCGCCACCCGCTGGCTGCGTTTCCAGCCCGCCGCCGAAGTGCGCCGCTTCAGCAGCCGCCGGCTCACTGATTCTCCCCAACTCGCCCTCTGGATTGGCATCGCGTTCCTGCTAGCGCTCGCGGCCACGCTTTTCTACTTCCAACTGCGCGGCGGCATCCCGCTGGCCGAAGTGCTATCGCATTTTGAGGCGCGCGAACACTCGACCCTGCAGCAGCTGCGCCGCGAGTTCACCCAGGCCGAGCTGGGCAGCCGCCACGCCTACGCCGCCACCTTCTATCAGTTCTATGGGATGGTGATGCCCTGGTGCGCGCTCTTCTTTCTGCTGCGGGCGCTGCAAACCGGCCGGCGGGCGCTCTGGGTGATCACCGGCACGATGATGGCCCTGACTTCCTTCTCCCTGCTGGCCTCGCTGGATCGCTGGCCGCTGATGAAATTCAGCCTGATGATCCTGCTCGTCGTCAGCGTGGTGCAACGCTGGAGTTGGCGCCGCTGGACGATCTGGGGACTCGTCCTGTTCGCCGTGTTCTCGACCCTGACTCTCATTCGGCATCCCGGCCGACCGTCGGACGTCCTCGAACTGGGCAGCGAGCGCGTCCTCCTCAAGCAAGTGATGCCCGTCTATTTCATCACGCAGACCGTGCCGGGGCAGATGCCCTACCAGATGGGGGCCGCCACCTGGAACGACATCAGCCTCCAGCGCTTTGGGCACAAGGAGGGGCTGCGGTTTTCGCAGTGGACGTTCGCGGAACTGACCCGTGCCCGCGCCTACCAGGGCTACGGCACCTCACCCACCGTCTTCTTCACCCTCTTCTATGTCGATTTCGGCTTCCCCGGTGTCCTCCTGGGCGGCTTCCTGCTCGGCTTGGTGTTGCAATCGGTCTACGTCTGGTTTGTCCGCGGGGAAAAGTCGCTGCACCGGCTCATCTTCTACGGAATGCTGACGGAAGCCTTCACAACTACGGTGTACGGGCTCTTGCCCGGGACCCTGGCGCAGTACGTCCTCCCCCTGGTGCTGATGTACGGGCTCATGACGCTGCTCCACCGTCAGGCCCGCGAGCTGGCGCCGCGCAACGCTTCCCTTGCCGTCGAACAGGCCGCGCCACCGTACTTTGGCGGGCAGGTGCGCTGATGCAC
>Ga0209172_10007474_pt1 | contig 11299 bp, 9 predicted proteins | sample LarsenN4metaG_FD_184113 | JGI IMG/M metagenome (GOLD analysis project Ga0209172, IMG submission 184113) | Hot spring sediment bacterial and archeal communities from British Columbia, Canada, to study Microbial Dark Matter (Phase II) - Larsen... ... | reverse complement strand
CGGCTGGTGTCGAAGGCGCGGCCGGCGCCGCCCATCGTGGCTTTCTCGCCGAGCCAGGAGACCCGCCGGCGGCTGGCGCTGCTCTGGGGGGTGCTGCCGCGGCGCATCAAACGCATCCGCGACGTCGACACCCTGACCCGCGAAGCCGAGCGGCGCCTGCGGCAGGAGAAGCTGGTTGAGAAGGGCGACCTCATCGGCATCGTCGCCGGCACCCCACTGGGAAAGAAAGGCACGACCAACCTGGTCAAGTTCCACGCTGTGGGGAGCCGGCTGAAATAGACCGAGAGAAGCGCCGGCTTAGTTAATCCAGCGGTCGGGACGAGGCAGGTCGCGGCTGCGCTGGTCTTCCTCGCGCATGTAGACTTCGAAGTCGCGCCGGCGCCGGCGCAGTTGCCAGTCAGTGTACCCCCGCCGAATCCCCCGAAAAATCCCGTCGCCGCGCAGATAGCCCAACCCGATGAGCATCCCGCCCAGGTGCGCCACGTGGCTGACGCCGCTGCCGGGGGCGTTCAAGGCCGAGAACAGCGTCAGCACTCCGAAGATGAGCACGAACAGCCGCGCCGGCACCGGGAAAAGAAACCAGAGGAAGATGGGCTGGCGCGGGTAGAGTAGCCCGAAGGCGAGCAGGATTCCGTAGATGGCGCCCGAGGCGCCGATGGTGGGGATGTGCATGAGGTTGGCCCCGCCCGCGCCCAGCCAGCCGAGCTTGACGCTCAAGGTTGTGACCAAGACGCTGAAGAGGCCCGCGCCCGCGCCGGTCACGAGGTAGTAGCGCAGGAAGCGCCGCCCGCCCCAGTCGCGCTCGAGCACTCCGCCGAACATCCACAGCCCGAACATGTTGAAAAAGATGTGCGCCAAGCCGCCGTGGAGGAAAAGATAAGTGAGCGGCTGCCAGAGGCGGAACTCGAAAAGAAAACTCTGCGGCGCCAGCCCGAACCAGTCGACGAACGCCCCCGCCAGCGGCGGCGAAGCCAGTTGCAAGACGAGCGTGAGCAGGAAAACTGCGACGTTCAGCAGGATGAGTTTCTTGACGACCCGGGTGAGCGCCCAGCCGAAGCCGCCGCCGCCGGAGCCGTAGGCGCGGTAGCTCGGCCCGCCCCAGCCGCGATAAGAAGTCATTGGGTCAAAGAGTCGAAGAGTCGAAAAGTCAAAGCGTCAAGACTCCTCTTAACCCCGCCCCATCTTACGCCGCCGCGAAGAATGCTGCAAATAGGTGATGAGGCGGGACAAGCCCGCGCTTGGGCGTCGGCAGTCGTCGAGGAGGCTGGCGTAATCCGATTCCGCAATGTACTTCTGGTCAAGAGCAACGGCCCATTGAGCGCGTACTTCGGCGCAAGAACCCTTGGCGATGGTCAGCGAGTGGGCAAAGGCGGCGTCCGAACCCAATTCGAACCCTTCCGCAATATTCGAGAGGATGGAGACCGAGGCTCTCCGGATTTGGTCTCGCAAGCCGTGGTCGCGGGCGAAGGCAGCGTTGCGGGTAAGGGCGTAGACTTGATTGGTGACTGCTCGCGCTTGCTGATAGACGTAGAGGTCTTCGAATTCCCGGGCGGGCTGGCGCTTCTCCGGTTTCTCCGACTCTTCCACTCTTCGACTTTTAGACTCTCTCTTACTCGAGTTTCTTGCGGCCGACGAGGAAAAGCGCCGCCGCCAGGGCCAGGAACACGAGCAGGCCGAAGAGGCTGGAGTCGGCCAGCGTCGGCCAATACTTCGTCCCAAGGGCCACGGCCTGGTCGACTTCGAAGCCCACCAGCCCGGCGAGCGCCAGCCCGCCGATGGAGCCGCCGGCGATGAGCCCCGCGGCAAACAGCGCTCCGCTCGAGACCTCGCCTTCCTTGCGGTGGTAGACCTTCTCAATCAGCCAGTTCACCACCCCGCCGCTGAAGATGGGCGCGGTGGTCGAGATGGGCAGGTAGGAGCCCACGGCGAAGGCCAGCGACTTGATGCCGCACAGCTCCATCACCACCACGATGAACACCCCGAGCAAAACCAGCCGCCAGGGCAGGCTCTGCCGCAGGATGCCGTTGATGACTGTGCTCATCAGCACCGCCTGCGGGGCGGGCAGGCGGTCGGAGCCGATGCCGACGCGCTCCTGGAAGTCGATGCGCTGCCCGGCGACGTCGTAGAAGTAGCGCCCGTCGGGCAGCAGGCGCGAGCCGATGACGTTCACCACTTGGTAGCTCTTGCCGTCCTGCACCGCCTCGCCCACCACTTTCATTTCCGCGGTGAGCTGCACGCTTTCCATCGTGAAGGGCTCGACGCGGGTGTAGGCCTGGTTGAGCAGCACCAGGGTGAAGCCGATGACCAGCACCGAGGTGAGCGCGCCGATGATCATCGCCACTTCCGCCCTGCTGGGCGTGGCGCCCACCAGGAAGCCGGTCTTGAGCGACTGCGAGGTCGCTCCGCCCACGGCCGCCGCGATGCAGACGATGCCGCCGATGGCGAGCGCCACCGCCGGATAGGAGCCGCCCGTCCAGCCCGCCACCACGAACAGCAGCGAGGTCAGCATCAGCGTAGCGATGGTCATCCCGGAGATGGGGTTGGCCGAGCTCCCGATGAGCCCCACGATGCGCGCCGACACGGTCACGAACAGGAACCCGAAGATGACCACCAGGATGGACGCGATCAAGTTCCCGCTCACTCCCGGGTTCACCCGCCAGGCCAGCAGCGCCCAGACGATGACGATCATCGCCAGCGAGCCGCCGAAGATGACCGTGCCGGGCAGCTCCCGGTCGGTGCGCGCCGCGGCCACCGCCCCGGCTTCCTTGCCGCCGCGCAACTGCGCCACCGTGCTGCGCAGCGCCTTCACCATCGTCGGCAGCGTGCGTGAGAGGGTGAACAAGCCTGCCATCGAAACCGCGCCCGCGCCGATGGGGCGGATGTAAGCGTTCCAGAGCGCGAAGGCGTCCATGTCGCGGATGGGGACGGTGCCGGGGAAGATGGGCTCGGTCAGGCCGCTGCCGAAAAACTTGATCATGGGGATGGTCACGAGCCAGGAGAGCACGCCGCCGGCGAAGATCATCCCCGCGGTGCGCGGCCCGATGATGTAGCCGACGCCCAGGTACTCCGGTGTGACGCTGCCGGCAAGCGTCGCGCCCGGATACCAGCTCGGCTGATAGATGGGTCGCGGCTGCCAGAAGAGCAGGCCTTCGTTGAAGAACTTGTAGACCAGCCCCAGGCCGAACCCGGCAAAAACCTTGCCGGCGAAGCTCCCGCCTTTTTCCCCGGCGATGAGCACGTCGGCGCAGGCCGTGCCTTCCGGGTAAGTGAGCGAGCCGTGCTCGACTACGTTCAGCTGCCGCCGCAGCGGGATCATGAACAGCACCCCGAGCACACTCCCCACCAGCGCCAGCAGCAGCACCCGTGGGATCTCCGGCACCCCCAGCGGGAAACCGAGGAAGATGAGCGCCGGCAACGTGAAGACCACGCCGGCGGCGATCGATTCGCCCGCCGACCCGGAGGTCTGCACGATGTTGTTTTCGAGGATGGTCGAGCGGCCCAGGTACTTGAAGATGGAAATGGCGATGACGGCGACGGGAATCGAGGCGCTCACCGTCAGCCCGGCGCGCAGCGCCAGGTAGACGGTTACCGCGCCGAAGATGAGCCCCAGCACCGCGCCCAGCAGCAGCGCGCGCAGAGTGAATTCGGCCTGGGTCTGGTCGGCCGGAACGTAGGGTTTGAACGTGGAGGCGGGCTCGGCCATCGGTTTCTCCTGTTTCCCTCCCGAAGCTCCGGGACGAGGAGGGGTATTCGAATCAGCAGGCCCAGCGCACGCTAGCACGCCGGCGCGCGCCCCTGCAAGTGCGAGTTTCTCCTATGGCCCGCCAGTAAAGAGATCCCTCACTTCGTTCGGGATGACACCCTTTCGTTATGCAGCTTCCTGTCATTCCGAGCGGAGCGAGGAATCTCTTTTGTCGCGGGCCAACCTAGCGGGTGCAGGCGGCTTCGAGGCTGGCCCACTCGAAGCCGCGTCCCAGCCGCTCGGCCAGCGCCCGCGGCGCCAGCCGCCGGCTCTGATGAAGCAGAAGGGAGCGGTCGAGCGCCGTCAGCTCCGCGCGGTAGAGGTCGGCGCGGTGGTAGTAGGAGTAGTCCTGGTAGACGAGCTCCTTCGAGGTTACCAGCGCCAGCAGGAAGTCCCAGAAGCTTTCCCGGCGGAACCACCGCCGCCGGGTGGCTTCCTCCCGCTCAACCGTCAGCGTATGCGGCTTCGGCTCCTGCGCGTCGGCGAGGCGCAGCCACAAACAAGCGGCGGCGTGGAAGCGCCGCGTGGGGTCGGGGTCGGGGAAGCGGGCGAGCGCGGCGTCGAGCGTGGCGTCGTCAATCTCGAAGCCGTCCCACCAGTAGCGGTAGATGTTGTAGGCGCAGGCGCCCGAGCGCAGGTGGGCGCGCACGCGTCCCGGGTGCTTGCCCGTCGTGGCCAGCACCAGCCCGAGGAGCTCTTCGAGGGTCATCGCCTGGCGCACCACCGGGCGCAGGTCGGCGTACTGCGCCAGGTCCTCGCTGTAGCGCACCGCGATGACTTGAGGTTCGAGCATGGTTTGTTTGGGTAGGGCAGGGGCTTGCCTGCCCTGAGCAAAGTCGAAGGGCCCCCTGCCGGAAAGTCTAGCCGCCGGCCAGCCGGTGGCGGACGAGCTCGTTCACGCGCTTGCCGTCCACGTTCTGCCCGGCGAAGCGCCCCATCACCGCCTTCATCACCTTGCCCGTGTCTTTCGCCGACGCGGCGCCGGTTTCTTTGACCGCTTCCTCGATGGCGGCTTTGATCTGCTCCTCGCCCACCGCCGCCGGCAGGTATTGCTCCAGGATGCCGATTTCTTTTTCTTCTTCCGCGGCGCGGTCTGGGCGGCCGCCTTTCTTGAACTCCTCCGCCGCCTCGCGGCGCTGCTTGACGAGCGACTTCACCACCGCCAGCGCCTCGGCGTCGTCGAGCGCGGCCATCTTTTCAATGCGGCGGTTTTCGAGCGCCGTCTTGAGCATCCGCAACACCAGCAGGCGCAGCTGGTCCCGCGCCTTCATCGCCGCCGTCAGCTCTTTTTGTATTCTGTCCGCAAAAGACATTCGGTCCCTCGCGTGTCCGCGCGAATAGCGTAGAATACCCGACGCCTCGCAGGCGGCGCAATTGCGATGAAGATTCTTGTCACCGACAAGATTGCCGAGCGCGGGCTCGACCTGCTGCGCGGGGAAGGCTGGAGGGTCGAGGCGGCGTCTCCAAAGGATCTCGCCGCCATCAAGCAGGCGCTCGCCGAAGCCACCGCCTGGATTCTGCGCTCGGGAACGCAGGTGTCGGCCGAGCTGCTCGACGCCGCGCCGCAGCTGAAAGTCATCGGGCGGGCAGGCATCGGCGTGGACAACATCGACCTCGAAGCCGCCACCCGCCGCGGTGTTCTGGTGATGAACACGCCCGGCGGGAACGCCGTCAGCGTGGCCGAGCACACCTTTGCCTTGCTGCTCGCACTCGCCCGGCGCGTGCCCGCCGCCGACCAGTCCACGCGCTCGGGCGAATGGCGCAAGAACGAGTTTGCGGGCTTCGAGCTGAAAGGCAAGACCCTCGGCCTGGTGGGCCTCGGGCGCATCGGGCAGGAGGTAGCCCGGCGCGCGCTCGCCTTCGAAATGCATGTCCTCGCCCACGATCCCTTTGTGGCGGCGGCGCTGGCGCGCGACGTGGGGGTCGAGCTGGTGTCGCTGGATGACTTGCTCGGGCGCGCCGACTTCCTTTCGCTCCACGTAACGCTCACGCCCGAGACCCAGCACCTGCTCGACCGGGAGCGCTTGGCGAAATGCAAGCGCGGCCTGCGCGTCCTGAACACCGCACGCGGCGAGTTGATTGACGAAGCCGCGCTGGCGGAAGCGCTCCAGTCCGGGCAGGTGGCCGGTGCCGCGCTCGACGTCTTTGCCGGCGAGCCGCCGCGCGACTCGCCCCTGCTCAAGCTTCCGAACGTCATCGCCACGCCGCACATCGGCGGCTCGACCGCCGAGGCGCAGGAGGAAGTCGGCTGGCGCATCGCGCAACAGGTGCGCGACTACCTGAAGGACGGCGTGGTGCGGAATGCGGTGAACCTGCCGACGCTCTCGGCGGAGGAGTACCGCCGCTTGAAGCCCTACTTGGAGCTGGCCGAGCGCCTGGGGGCCTTCGCCGCGCAGGTGACCGGGCCGATGAGCCGCGTCAGCTTGCGCTACGCCGGGGAAGTGGGCGAGTTGAACACCCAGCTCCTGCGCAACGCCGTGCTGAAAGGAATCCTCGCGCGCGTGGTGAGCGAGCCGGCCAACCTCGTCAATGCCGCCACGCTCGCCGCCGAGCGCGGCCTGACAATCGAAGAGACTCATGTACGCCGCGAGCAGTCCCGCGGCCTCGGGATCCCGAACACTCTTGGGGTCACACTACATTGTGAAGGTCAGCAGTTCTCGGTCGAAGGCACGGTGCTGCATGGGACGGCGCTGCGCATCCTGGCGGTGGACGACATCGAAATCGAAGCGCCGCTCGCCGGCACGATCATCTTCCTGCGCAACCGCGACGTCCCCGGCGTCATCGGCCAGATCGGGACGCTGCTCGGCGGCCGCAACATCAACATCGCCAGCTTCGCCCTCGGCCGGCGCGAGCAATCGGGCTCGATGGGGAGCGTGGGCCCGGGCGGCGGGGCCGAGGCGGTGGCGATTGTGCGGGTAGACGGCGCTGTGCCCGAGCCTGTGCTCGCCGCCCTGCGCAGCATCCCTGCAGTCACCTTCGCCCGCGTCGTGGAGTTGTAACCACAGACGCACAAACATGGACACGGATAGAAGACAACCTCAGGGGCTAAAGCCCGCTTCTTTTAGCTGACTTTTCGGCACGACTGAAGTCGTGCCCTGACAAACACCTGTGTTCATCGATGGTTAGGTTGCGGGCTTGGGGCGGGCGAGGATGAGGGTGAAGTCGCTCGTGAGCTCGCCGGCTTGGATGAGCGCGCGCTCGGCCTGGCAGAGCAGCGTCAGCACGCGGCGGTCTTCTTCCGTGTCCTGGAAGTTTCCCACAATGCGGTCGAGCACGAGTTGGAGGAGCGTGCCGCCGTAGTCGCGCCGCTCGACGATGATGAACTCGCGCTCGAGGAGCGGCACGATTTCCGCCGAGCGCACCGACTCCGACGGGTCTTCCGCTGCCACGCGCCAGCGCGGCCGGCGACGGACGTCTTCTCGGTAGGGCTCGAGGAGGCGTCGCCACCAGCTCGGGTCGAGGTTGCGCCGGCAGCGTTCCGGCAGGCGCTGGAGCAGCTCGTTCGCGTAACGGAGCTGCTTTTCCGGCCACTGGAACTGCGCCGGGCCGACATATTCGTTGAGCGCGAGCAGCCCGCCGGGCTTGAGAGCCGCGCGCGCCTGGGCGAACAGCCGCTCGAGTTCGCGCACGTGGTGCAGCGACATCGGGCAGAGGATGAGGTCGTAGCTCGCGGGCGCGAGCTCCAGCGCGTTCAGGTCGGCGACGAAGAAACGCAGCCGGTCGGCCAGACCGGCGCGTTCAGCGTTGGCCTGCGCGCCGGCGATGGCGTCGGGCGAGAGGTCGCAGGCGTCAAGCGCGCGGCACAGGTTGAGTTCGACGGCGCGGCGCTCGAGCGCGCCGCGGCCGCAGCCGAGGCTTAGCCCGCGTTCGGCAGGTTGCGGGAAATATTTCTCACGGAGCCAGGCGAGCCAGCCCTGGTCGGCGCGGCCCGAAATCTGCGGGTTGATGTAGAGCCGAACAACGAGCGGCGAGCGCAGCCAGTTGACCCGGGCGGTGTAGCGGTCGAAGTCAGCGTAGCGCGTCCGCCAGAACCGCCGCGTCAGCCAGTTTTTCACTCGGCCAAGCACACGCGCACCGTAGGCGAAGTCGCAGAGGAAAAGCAAGAGGGACGAAATGCAGATTCTTCCCTTCGGCTTCGCTCAGGGCAAGCGCTCCGCTCGGAATGACAAGCCCTTTCAAGGCGGTACTGGAAGGGCACGGCTTTAGCCGTGCCGAAAAAGACGGGAAGAGAACCCGGGCTTCAGCCCCTGAGGGATTCTTGTCGCTCCGGTCTTTCGACCTGCGCGATGGCCTACGGCAGTGAGGTACGAAGGAACACTCGACCCCGAATGTCGGGGCTGAAGCCCCGACCCCAGAAGAGCAGTGCGGAAGGCTTGTGGGGTCGCGGTTTCAACCGCGACATAAAAAGCAGCAAGAAGAATGCGGGCTTTAGCCCCTGAGGCCTTCAGCGGCTAGGTCACGCCCCGACGGAGATTGCTCTTGTGCTCGGACTCGCTTGGACGATGTGGCATGTTAGCCCTTCGTCGAGCGGAGGAATGGCGGCCCCGGAAGGGATGGCCCAATTGGGCGGACCTAGCCTTACATAGGACTATCTTCCTATTGACCTAGTCAGGGGGGGGTCTATACGTGGCTCCAACGGGGAGAGCACCAGGGCAAGATCGATTACCACAGTGCTGGAGACGGTTGACCCCATTCGTGTGCTGGACGCGATCGATGCTTCCGGAAGGGAAACCTCCACAATGAAGAAACGTGCTTGTGTGATTATTGCTCTCGTCCTTTCTTGTTCCTTTCTTGCCGCCCAAGACTTGGGGACTGTGAAGCTGAAGATCTTCTTCCCAAAAGACCCGCAACTCAGCTTCCTGGTTCACCAGTGTACCAAGTTTGCGGATCCGGATAAGGAGAGCGGAGAAGTCAGAACAAAGGTTCGCTGTCTTGTTTTGTTTCAAAACGAGGGTGAGCCAATCACGGCTGTGGGATGGAGATTCGAGTTCTTCGACACGGCCGGGAAGCGCGTGGCTGGCGATCTATACGCCACTCACGATTATACCCGCAAGGAGGCCGCGCCGGTTGAAAAGGCCGGCCTGTTTTCCAGGGACTACACGGTTTGGATACCCGATGCCGCTTCTTATCAAGCGGGGCATTGGCACGTTCTCTTCATAGAAAGGGGAACGGCAGTAATAAATCATGCGGCAGCAGGTAAGGACTTTTACGACCGTTTCCTCGTGGCACGGCAGGAGAGGTCGAAGGGAGAGTAGAAGAATGAAGAAGTTCTTAAGGTTTACAGCCCTCTTTGCGCTAGGACTATTTGCGTTTCCTCTGGATGCCGGGGAGCCGAAAATCGGAACCACGCTGACATTGTCTCCTTGGTGCGCAGCGAACCTTGGCGCTAGTAAGCTCGTTCCAGTCGTTACGGGTTTCTGCAATTCACCTTGTTTTCCAGGTGCGACAGGTTGTTGTGCAAACTCTGCTGCGCCGTGTAAGTGCGAAGCACGTTACAATTGCGGTTATGGGCCAGGGCTTGGCTCTGTCTATGAGATCTGGTCTACCTTGGCCAATGATGCCTGCGTGGCGCCAAAGTGTTCTTCGGGGAAGCCAAAGATACCGGTTGCTGACTTTCCTTGTGCGCTTTGCGGTGTCAATATTCCCCCGTTCCCGGCTCCCATCGTTGGGTTTGACTTTCTAAACCGATGCGATAACGCCTGGGACACACAGTTCATGACTTGCCCTACTCTAGAAGACCCTGCCGGCCAGTGTGATTGCAGTAATCCGGAGATTGGTTGCGTGTGGCCGTAGAAAAGTACGAATACGAAGAGAACGTGCGTGCTGTTTTCCCTCTTGTCGACCTTTGCCCTTTCAGACCCCGATGGTGGGTTCGCTTTTCGTTGATTCGGGTAGGCGCTCCTAGGCCTTCCATCAGACCAGCCCTTCAGTGGACTTAGGGACAAGTCGGCCTTAGCCTTTGGTGACGCCGACCCTTCCCTGCGCTCAAGTAGGCTCTAGCCTTTGATCACTCCGATGGGTTTCAACCGAGCCACTCTCTTGGCGAGGCCGGCCTGGTGGACGACGTCCACCACGGCGTCCACGTCCTTGTAGGCCTCGGGGATTTCCTCGGCGATGCCTTCGCGGCTCTCGGACTTGACGAAGATGCCCTGCTCTTCCAGCCGCTGGCGGGCGGTGCGGGCGGCGTCGCTGTGCCTGGCGGCAGTGCGGCTCATGCGGCGGCCGGCGCCGTGACAGACGGTGCCGAAAGTTTCCCGCATCGCGCCCTCGGCGCCGACGAGGACGTAGGAGGCGGTGCCCATGGAGCCGGGAATCAAGACCGGCTGGCCGACGGCGCGGTAGCGCGCCGGCACTTCCGGCCGCCCGGCGGGATAGGCGCGGGTCGCGCCCTTGCGGTGGACCAATACCTCGCGCTCTTCGCCGTCGACCTGGTGCCGCTCCCGCTTGGCGATGTTGTGACAGACGTCGTAGACGACGCGCACTTCGGTCGCCGGGCCGAACAGCCGCTCGATAGCGCGGCGGGCGAAGTGGGTGATGGCCTGGCGGTTGGCCCAGGCGAAGTTGGCGGCGCAGGCCATGGCGCCGAGGTAGTCGCGGCCTTCTTCGGAGTTGATGGGGACGCAGGCGAGCTGCCGGTCGGGCAGCTCGATGCGGTGCCGCTGCATGGCCTCGCCCATTTTGTTCAGGTAGTCGGTGCAGACCTGGTGGCCGAAGCCGCGCGAGCCGCAGTGGATGAGGACGACGACTTGCTCGGGGCGCAGGCCGAAGGCGGCGGCGACTTCCGGGTCGAAAATCTTTTCGACGTACTGCACTTCGAGGAAGTGGTTCCCGGAGCCGAGCGTGCCGAGCTGCGGGGCGCCGCGCTGGCGGGCGCGCTGGGAAACGGCGTCGGGCGAGGCGCCGCTCATGGCGCCTTCCTCTTCCGAGCAGTCGAGGTCGTCGCGCGTGCCCAGGCCGCGCTCGTTCACCACCCAGCGGGCGCCGCGGGTGAGGACGTCGTCAATCTCCTGGAGCGAGCAGCGCACCGGCCCTTTGGTGCCGGTGCCGCAGGGGACGTCGCGGAAGAGCTGGTGGACGAGCTCCTTGATCCGCGGGACGACTTCTTCGCGGTCGAGCGAAGTGGCGAGCAGGCGCACGCCGCAGTTGATGTCGAAGCCGACGCCGCCGGGCGAGACCACGCCCGTGCGCACGTCGGTGGCCGCCACGCCGCCGATGGGGAAGCCGTAGCCCTGGTGGATGTCGGGCATAGCGAGCGAGCGGCCGACGATGCCAGGGAGGAAGGCGACGTTGATGGCTTGCTCGAGCGACAGGTCGGTGAGGATCTGCTTGAGCAGCGCCTCGTCGGCGTAGATGAGCGCCTCGGTGCGCATTCCGGGCTTGGTGCCGCGGGGGATGAGCCAGCGGCAGGCGTCGAGCTTCTCGAGCTGTTCAAGCGCGAGCTTCATGGCTCCCGGAGTCCATTATACGCCCCGGGGTGGTTTGCGCTGGCCCGCCGAGCTCGGGTACAATCCAGTTGGCGAGGTGAGCCATGCCGGTGACGGAAGAGCAGGTCTGGGA
>Ga0209172_10007472_pt1 | contig 11301 bp, 11 predicted proteins | sample LarsenN4metaG_FD_184113 | JGI IMG/M metagenome (GOLD analysis project Ga0209172, IMG submission 184113) | Hot spring sediment bacterial and archeal communities from British Columbia, Canada, to study Microbial Dark Matter (Phase II) - Larsen... ... | reverse complement strand
TGCCGAGGCGCGCACCCGCCTCGATGGACATGTTGCAGATCGTCATTCGCGCCTCCATGGAGAGCGCGCGGATCGTGCTCCCGGCGTACTCGATCGCATGCCCGCTCGCGCCCGCCGCGCCGATCCTCGCGATCAGGGCGAGGATGATGTCCTTGGAGTGTACGCCGGCGGCGAGCGCCCCGTTCACCGTGACGCGCATCGTCTTCGCCTTCGACTGCCACAACGTCTGCGTCGCGAGCACATGCGCGACCTCGGAAGCGCCGATGCCGAAGGCCATGGCGCCGAACGCGCCGTGCGTCGAGGTGTGCGAATCGCCGCACACCAGCGTGATGCCCGGCTGCGTGAAACCCTGCTCGGGGCCGATCACGTGCACGATGCCCTGGCGCGGATCGTCCAGTCCGAGAAGGCGAATGCCGGCAGCGGCCGCATTCTGCGAAAGCTGCTCGATCTTCGATCGCACCGAAGCGTCCGCGATCGCCGCACGATCGCGGGTCGGCGCGTAGTGGTCCGGCGTGGCGAGGCAGGCATCCGGCCGGCGCACGCGGCGGCCGGCCGTGCGCAGCGCCTCGAAGGCGTGAAAGCTGCCGTCGTGCAGCAGGTGCCGGTCAATGTAGAGGAGCGTGCGGCCGCCCGGCCCCGAGGCGACCGTGTGCGCGTTCCAGATCTTCTCGTAGAGCGTGAGCGCCACGGCCGCCACCTACGACGCCTTCGGCATGTGGCCGACGGAGTCGGCGTACTTCTTCATCGCTTCCTCGCCGAGATAGGCCTTTTCCCAGGCGCGGATGCGGTCGAAGCCGGCGAAGGTGTGCAGGTCGCCAAGTGGATGCCGGGCGAATTGCGCCATGAAGCGCGCCTCCGCCTGCGGCCCTTCGACGCGCATCGCGACGGCGAGATCGTGCATCGCCGCCAGTGCCGCACGCATGAGCGCCCCCGGAGCGATGCACACCGCGATGCCGAGCGCGCGCATCTCTTCGAGCGAAAAGCGCGGCGACACCCCGGTCATGTTGTAGAAGACGGGGCCTTTCACCTCCGCGACGACGCGGCGCACTTCCTCGGCCGAGGTCGGACCCTCGACGAAGGCGAGGTCGGCGCCAGCGGCAAGAAAGGCGTTCGCGCGCCGGATCGCCTCGTCGAGCGAGCCGCCGGAGGCGCCGCGCGCGTCGGTGCGCGCGATCAGCACGAAGTCCGGGTCCAGGCTCCTGCGCGCGTCATCGGCGGCGCGGATCTTGCCGACGGCTTCCTCCAGCGCGATGACCTGCCGCCCGGCGACATGACCGCAGCGCTTCGGCACGACCTGATCTTCGAGATGGATCGCGGCGACCCCGGCGCCGATGAATTCGCGCACGGTGCGGATGACGTTCACGGCGTTACCGTAGCCGTTGTCGGCATCCGCGATCACCGGCACGTTCACCGCCTGCGCGATGTAGCGCGCGTTGGCGACCGCCTCGGTGAGGGTGACGAGTCCTGCATCCGGCAGCCCGGTGAGGGCGAGCGAGGTGCCATAGCCGCTCATATACACGGCGGGGAAGCCGGCGTGCTCCAGCACACGGGCGCTCATCGCGTTGAAACAGCCGGGAACGAAGAGCGTCGGCCCCGCGGCGAGCAGCTTCCTCAGCCGTGCACCGGCCGATTCCATCAGTGGAGCGTCGCTCCGGAGCGCTTCACGACCTGCGCCCACAGCTCGCGCTCGCGCTCCAGGAGCCTGCGGAACTCCTCGGGCGAGCTGCCCACCAGCTCCGCGCCCTGCCGGGTGAGCCGGTCGCGAACGACCGCCGAGTTGATCGCGCGCACCGCGGCCGAGTGCAGCGCCGCGACGACTTCCTCAGGTGTGCCGTCCTTCGCGGGCCCGTCCTGCGCGTGCGCCGCGACCGACGCGGCGGCGAGGTCGTAAGCAGCGAGGAACGGCCTCACACCGGGTCCCAGGAAAAGACGTCCTGCGAACGGTCGAGGGAATAGAAGTGCGCCCGCAGCGCCGGGATTGCGTGCTCGGCGATCGCCTCCGGCGTCCAGCCCTCACCGCGGTGCACCGAGCGAAGCGGCCGGCTCTGGCTCATGAGGAAGATCTCGTTCGCCCGCACCGCGAAGATCTGGCCGGTCACCTCCTGCGCCGCGTCGCTCGCGAGATACACCGCGAGCGGGGCGATCTTCGACGTCTCCATGCGCTTCAATTTCTCCAGCCGCGCCTTCTGCTCGGGCGTGTCCGCCGGAATCGTGCCGATCATCCGGCTCCAGGCGAAAGGCGAGATGCAGTTCGAGGTGACGCGGTACCTCGCCATGTCCAGGGCGATGGACTTGGACAGCGCCGCGATGCCGAGCTTGGCGGCGGCGTAGTTCGCCTGGCCGAGGTTGCCGATGAGGCCGGAGGTCGAGGTCATGTGGATGTAGCGCCCGGCGTTCTGGCTCCGGAAGTACGGCGCCGCCGCGCGCGAGACGTAGAACGCGCCGTTCAGGTGCACGTCAATGACCGCGCGCCATTCCTCGACCGACATGTTGAAGAAGAACCGGTCGCGCAGGATGCCGGCGTTGTTGACCACCACGTCTACGCGGCCGAAGGCGTCGAGCGCGGTTTGGATGATGCGGTTCGCGGATTCCCACTCCGCGACGCTGTCGGTGTTTGCCACCGCAGTTCCACCGCGCGATCGGATCTCCTCCACGACGCGCTGGGCGGGTCCGGCGTCCCGGCCCTCGCCCGCGACCGACGCGCCGACGTCGTTCACCACCACTTTCGCGCCCTTGGCCGCCATCGCGAGCGCGAAATCCCGGCCGATGCCGCCTCCGGCGCCGGTGACCACCACCACCTTGCCTTCGAGCATCGGCTAGTCCCGGTAGGACGGGTCGCGCCGGTCGAGCATGCGTAGCAGCGCCGGCCATTCGAGCTCGGTGATCCTGCGCCGCTGCCCCGGCTTGTAGCGCTCGTTCGTGAGCGCCACCGTCTTCGGGTCGGGCCAGTTGAGCTCGGTGTTGCACGCCATCGCCGCGAGTTGCGCCTGGCAGGCGCGCTCCAGCCAGTGCATCGTGACGAACGCCTCGCAGACCGTGGCCCCCGCCGTGAGCAGCCCGTGATTGCGCAGGATCATCGCCGAGTTCGTGCCGAGATCGCGCACGAGCCGCTCCTGTTCGGCGAGGTCCACCGCCGGCCCCTCGTAGTCGTGGTAGCCGATGCCGGCGAAGAACATCGCGTTCTGCGTGAGGGGCAACAGGCCGCACTTGAGCGCCGAGACCGCCATCCCGGCGGGCGAGTGGGTGTGAATCACGCAGGCGACGTCGGGGCGCGCGCGGTGGATCGCGCTGTGGATCACGAAGCCGGCGCGATTGATCCCGTAGCCGGTGCCGGAGTCGAGCACCACGTTGCCGTCGAAATCCACCTTCACGAGGCTGGAGGCGGTGATCTCCTCGTAGGCGTAGCCGTACGGGTTGATGAGGAAACGGCCTTCCTCGCCGGGCACGCGCACCGAGATGTGGTTGTAGACGAGGTCGTTCATTCCGAAGAGCGCCACCAGCCGGTAGCAGGCGGCGCAGTCCACGCGCGCCTGCCATTCGGCCTCGCTCACCTTGTCGCGCAGCGACGGAATACGGACATGGGAAAGATCGGTCATCGGCAAGCCTCCGGCGGCAATTGTCGCACCATGAGCGGCTGCGCGGCAGGCCGGTTTCAAACGCGATCGGCGCCCGGCCGCGGCGCGCCGGAGGGCGAGGCTATAATTCGCCCGGTCCTCGCGATTCCGCTACCCCATGAAGATCCTTGTCAGCGTCAAGCGCGTGGTGGACTACAACGTCAAGGTGCGCGTCAAGTCCGACGGCACCGGCGTCGAGACCGCCAACGTGAAGATGTCCATGAACCCCTTCGACGAAATCGCGGTCGAGGAGGCGGTGCGGCTGAAGGAGGCCGGCGTCGCCACCGAGATCGTGGCGGTGTCCTGCGGCGTCGCCGCCTGCCAGGAGACCCTGCGCACCGCGCTTGCGATCGGCGCCGACCGGGCGATCCTCGTCGAGACGGACGCCGAGCTGCAGCCGCTCGCGGTGGCGAAACTGCTCAGGGCGCTCTGCCAGAAGGAAAGCCCGCAGCTTGTCATCCTCGGCAAGCAGGCGATTGACGACGACGCCAACCAGACCGGGCAGATGCTCGCGGGCCTGCTCGGCTGGGCGCAGGCGACCTTCGCCTCGAAGGTGAAAATCGCCGACGGGCGGGCGGAGGTGACGCGCGAGGTGGACGGGGGCCTGGAGACGCTCTCGATCGCGCTGCCGGCGGTGATCACCACCGACCTGCGGCTCAATGAGCCGCGCTACGTGACGCTGCCCAACATCATGAAGGCGAAGAAAAAGCCGCTGGAGGTGGTCAAGCCCGAGGCGCTCGGCGTGGATGTCGCGCCGCGGCTGAAGACGCTGCGGGTCGCCGAACCCCCGAAGCGCAAGGCGGGCGTGAAGGTGCCCGACGTGAAGACGCTGGTCGAGAAACTGCGCAACGAGGCGAAAGTGATATGAAGACGCTCGTTCTCGCCGAGCACGACAACCGGGCGATCCGCAAGTCCACCCTGAACACCGTCGCCGCGGCGCAAAAAATCGGCGGCGAAATCCACGTGCTCGTCGCCGGCCACGACTGCGGCGAAGCGGCTCGGGCGGCGGCGAGAACCGCCGGCGTCGCGAAGGTGCTGCACGCGGACGCGCCGCACCTGGACAATGAACTCGCCGAGAACGTCGCCGCGCTCATCGCCTCGCTCGCGAAGGGCTACACGCACGTGCTCGCGCCCGCGACCGCGAACGGCAAGAACGTGCTGCCGCGCGCCGCCGCCTTGCTCGATGCGCAGCAGATCTCCGACATCGTGGCGGTGGAATCGCCCGATACCTTCGTGCGGCCGATCTACGCAGGAAACGCGCTCGCCACGGTACAGTCGGCCGATCCGATCAAGGTGATCACGGTGCGGACCACGGGCTTCGACGCAGTCCCGGCCGAAGGCGGCAGCGCCGCAATCGAGACGGTCGCGCCGCCTCCGGACAGCGGGCTATCGCGCTTCGTCGGGCGCGAGGTCGCGAAGAGCGAGCGGCCGGAGCTCACCTCGGCTCGGGTGGTGGTTTCCGGGGGCCGCGGCCTCGGTTCGGCGGAGAACTTCAAGCTGCTCGAGGCGCTCGCCGACCGGCTGAACGCGGCGATGGGCGCTTCGCGCGCGGCGGTGGACGCCGGGTTCGTCCCGAACGACTGGCAGGTGGGACAGACAGGCAAGATCGTCGCGCCGGACCTGTACATCGCCGTCGGCATCTCCGGGGCGATCCAGCATCTCGCCGGCATGAAGGACAGCCGCGTCATCGTCGCCATCAACAAGGACGAGGAGGCGCCGATCTTCCAGGTGGCCGACTACGGCATCGTCGGCGACCTTTTCCAGATCGTGCCGCAGCTCGTCGAGGAGCTGGGCAAGGCCCAGTAGGGAGCGCGCCATGAGCGCCTACCGTGCGCCGCTCAAGGACATGCGGTTCGTGCTGAACGAGCTGGCGGGGCTCGCCGAGGTGGCGAAGCTGCCGGGCTACGGCGAGGCGACTCCGGACACGGTGGACGCGATCCTGGAGGAGGCGGCGAAGTTCGCCTCCGGCGTGCTCGATCCCCTCAACCGGCAGGGCGACCGCGAGGGCTCGCGCTGGCAGGACGGAAGCGTCGCGACGCCGAAGGGCTTTCGCGAGGCCTACCGCAAATACGTCGAGGGCGGCTGGGCGGCGCTGCCCTTCGCTCCCGAATGGGGAGGGCAGGGACTGCCCAAGCTCGTCGCCACCGCGGTCGAGGAGATGATCACCTCGGCCAACATGTCGTTCTCGCTCTGCCCGCTCCTCACGCAGGGCGCGATCCACGCGCTGGAACTCTGCGGCACCGAGGCGCAGAAGAAGCTCTTCCTGCCGAAGATGGTGGCGGGCGAATGGACCGGCACGATGAACCTCACCGAGCCGCAGGCGGGCTCGGATCTGGCGCTCGTGCGCACGCGCGCGGTGCCGCAAGGCGATCACTACCTCGTCTCCGGGCAGAAGATCTTCATCACCTACGGCGAGCACGATCTCGCGGAGAACATCGTGCACCTGGTGCTCGCGCGCACCCCCGACGCACCGGAGGGCGTCAAGGGCATCTCGCTTTTCGTGGTACCGAAGTTCCTGCCGCGCCCCGACGGCGCGCCGGGCGAGCGAAACCGCGTCTCCTGCGCCTCGATCGAGCACAAGCTCGGCATCCACGCCAGTCCCACCGCGGTGATGGTGTACGACAACGCGGTGGGCTACCTCGTGGGCGAGGAGAACAAGGGCCTCGCCTACATGTTCGTCATGATGAACGCGGCGCGCTTCAGCGTGGGGCTGGAGGGCGTGGCGATCTCCGAGCGGGCCTTCCAGCGCGCGCTCGCCTACGCGCGGGAGCGGCTTCAGGGCAGGGACCTCTCGGGTGCCGGCGGCACCGTCCCGATCATCCGCCATCCGGACGTGCGGCGGATGCTGATGCTGATGAAATCGCAGACCGAGGCGATGCGCGCGCTTGCCTATGTCGTCGCCGCGGCGATGGACACCGCCGCGCGGCATCCGGACCGGAGCGTGCGCGAACGCAATCAGGCGTTCGTGGACCTGATGATTCCGGTGGTGAAGGGCTGGAGCACCGAAACCGGGATCGAGATCGCCTCGCTCGGCGTGCAGGTCCACGGCGGCATGGGCTACGTCGAGGAGACGGGCGCCGCGCAGCACCTGCGCGATGCGCGCATCACCACGATCTACGAGGGGACCACCGGCATCCAGGCGAACGACCTCGTCGGGCGCAAGATCGCGCGCGACGGCGGGCGAGCGGTGAAGGGCTGGCTCGCCGAACTCGGCCGCGTGGATGCCGAGCTCGGGCGCGCGCAGAGCGAGGAGGCGAAGGTGCTGCGCGCCGCCCTCGCCGAAGGGGCGAAGGCGGTGGACGGCGGTGTCGATTTCATTCTCGCCAGGGCGCAGGCGGAGCCCGCCGCCGCGTTCGCCGGCGCGGTACCGTTCCTGAAACTGATGGGGGTCGTCGCCGGCGGCTGGCAGATGGCGCGCGCCGCGCTCGCCGCCGAGAGAAAGATCGCCGCGGGCGAAGGCGACGCCGGCTTTTTCCGCGCCAAGCTCGCGACCGCGCGCTTCTATGCCGAGCATGTGCTCGCGCAGGCGCCGGCGCTTGCGCGCACTGCGACATCCGGCGCCGCCGCGGTGATGGCGCTGGAGGACGATCAGTTTCACGCTGCCTGAGCGGCGATTGACCGCGGTCACGGAATATCGGCGCGCGGCCGCCTGTTAACATCCCCGGGCCAACACAGGAGGAGGACTCGTCCCATGCTCAAGCTCGTCACGGGCGCGCTGCTCGCGCTTTCGGCCGCCGTCGCCGGCGCCGCGATCAAGGAGGAACCGGTCACCTACCGGGAGGGCGACACGACGCTCAAGGGTTTCATCGTCTATGACGATGCGGTGAAGGGCCGGCGGCCCGGAATCGTAGTCGTGCACGAATGGTGGGGCATCACCAAACACACGCGCGACGAGGCGCGCAAGTTCGCCGAGCAGGGCTACACGGCCTTTGTCGCCGACATGTACGGCGAGGCCAGGACGGCGGACAACCCGACCGATGCGAGCGGCCTGATGAAATCGCTGATGGGCAATCCGGCGACGATGCAGGCGCGGTTCAACGCCGCGCTCGCGGAGCTGCGCAAGCATCCGACGGTGGATGCGGCCCGAATCGGCGCGGTCGGCTATTGCATGGGCGGGGCGGTGGCGCTCAACATGGCGCGCGTCGGAGCGGATCTCGCCGCCGTGGTGGCTTTTCACGCGAGCCTGGGGACGGCGACGCCGGCGGCGCCCGGCAAGGTGAAGGCGAAAGTGCTGGTGTTGAACGGCGCCGATGATCCGCTCGTCAAGCCCGACCAGATCGAGGCCTTCAAGAAGGAGATGGAGGCGGCGAAGGTGGACTACCGCTTCATCAACTATCCCGGCGCGGTGCACGCCTTCACCAATCCGGAGGCGACCGAAAAGGGCAAGAAGTTCAATTTGCCGCTCGCCTACCACCCGGACGTGGATCGGCAGTCGAAGGCCGAGGCGGCGAAGTTTCTCGCCGCGGCGCTCAGGAAGTAGCGTTTCGCTAATCGAGGAGCCCGGTCACCCGCGGCAGCCAGAGCACGATCCCGGGAAAGGCGATGCAGAGCGCGAGCCCCGCGATCTGCAGCGCGACGAAGGGGTACATTGCCCGATAGACGTCGCTCATCGTGACGCCGGGCGGGACGGTGCCCTTCATGTAAAAGAGCGTGGCGCCGAAAGGCGGCGTCATGAACGAGGTCTGCAGGTTCACGGCCACGAGCGTCGCGAACCAGGCCATGAAATAGCCGCTCGAGCCGATGTGATCGGAAAAATCCAGGCGGGCGAGGATGGGAGTGAAGACCGGAAGCACGATCAGGCAGATCTCGATCCATTCGAGCGGGAAACCGAGCAGGAAGATGAGTGCCATCACGAAGGCGAGGAGCTCCCAGCGCGTGTCCACGCCCAGTCGGGCGAGCGCGGCGAGCACCGCGTCGTCGCCGCCGAGCGCGCGAAAGACATAGGAAAAGCCGGTCGCGCCGAGAAACAGCATGAACACCATCGCGTTCGACCGGCATGCGTCGCGGATCGCCTCGCGCAGCATGGCGGGCGTCAGGCGCCGGTTCACGGCGGCGATCAGCATGGCGCCGAAGACGCCCACCCCGGCGCTCTCGGTCGCGGTCGCCCAGCCGGCGAAGATCGAGCCGAGCACCACCACCATGAGAAAGGTCATCGGCGCCAGACCGGTCCAGAGCGTATGCCAGATTTCGGCGCGCGTCCGCGGCCCGTCGTCCGCGGCCGGCCGCGGCGCCCGTGCGGGCCGCACGAGCGCGACGCCCAGGATGTACAGCAGGTAAAGACCGGACAGGAGTAATCCCGGGACGGTGGCGGCGGCGAACAGGGCGCCCGCCGAGGTCTGCAGCATCTCGGCCATCACCACCAGCATGATCGCCGGCGGAATCAGGATGCCGAGCGTGCCCGCCGACGCGATCGTTCCGATCGCGAGCCGCTTGTCGTAACCGGCCGCGAGCATTTGCGGCAGCGCGATGATGGACAGCAGCACCACGGCCGCGCCCACCACGCCGATGGGCGCTGCGAGGATCGTGCCCATCACCATCACCGCCACCGCGAGGCCGCCCGGCACGCCGCGCAGCAGCACCTGCGTCGCCTCCAGCATCCGTCTTGCCGAGCCGCTGCGCTCGAGGATCGCCCCCATGAAGATGAACATCGGAATGGAGACCAGGATCGGGTCTTCGGCGACACCGCCCCACATGCGAAGCAGGATGTTGGCGAGCCCCTGCAGCTCGAACCGGTCGAGGCCCCAGCCGATCAGCGCGAAAACAAGGCCGGTGCCGCCGAGCACGAACGCCACCGGATAGCCGCAGAAGATCACGACGAACATCGCCGCGAACATCACCAGCGCCAGGTTGTCGGCGAGCCAGCGCATCACGGCTCGGGCGACGTCGCCGCGATGACGACGCCGGCTTCGGCGGCGCTGCGGCCGCCGAACAGATACACGACCAGACGCGCCGCCACCGACAGGATGGCGAGCGCGAGCAACACCAGCCCGGCGAGCAGCACCGCCTTGATGATCCAGCGGTAGGGCAGGCCGGAGGCCGCCACCGAGTGTTCGTTGACGACGTAGGACAGCCGCACGAACTCCCAGCCGTACCAGACCGCGACCAGCGTGTACGGAAGCGCGAACACGAGGCACCCGGCGAGCTCGATCCATGCGCGGCGCCGCAACGACAGGTCGGCGACGTACGAGTCCACGCGCGGATGCGCGTTGATCGTGTAGTTGAAGCCGAGCCAGAGCGAGAAGATCGCGGTGTGCAGGTGCCACTCGAGCTCCTGCAACCTGGTGTAGGGGATCGGCAGGCCGAGCTTGCGGCAGACGACGTCGAAGCAGGTGACGCCCATCAGGACGACGAGCAGCCACCCGCTCGCGTCGGCGACGGCGCGCAGCAGCCGCTGCGCGAGCGCGGCAAAAACGAGCAGCGCGTTCAGCTTGCCGGTGCCGTCGTCACTTCAGATAGCCGATGTCGCGCCAGATCGCGTAATCGCGTCGGAACTGGGCGAACGATTCCCAGACGCGCCTGAAGTTCGGGTTCTTCGCGGCCTCCTCGGCGACCACCTCGTTCCAGGCTTTTTCGTAGGCGGCGAGGATTTCGGGAGGCCAGCGCCGGATCTGCACCCCGCGCTTTTCCTGCATCTCCTTAAGGGCGCGCCATTGCGCGGCCTCGCCTTCGGCGATCGAGTCGCGGATGAGGTCGCCGCACGCAAGTTCGATCACCGCCTTGTACCGGTCGGGCAGCGCGTCCCACTTGGCCCGGCTGAAATACAGGTCGAAGAAGGTCGCCTGCTGGTGCCAGCCGGGGAAGTAGTAGAACTTGGCCACCTGATAAAAACCGAGCGAGAGATCCATCGCCGGGAGCGAGAACTCGGTGGCGTCAATCGTTCCGGTCTGCAGCGCCTGGAAGATGTCGCCGGGGGCGAGCTGCTGCGTGGCGACGCCGAGCTTCTCCATCACCCTCGCCCCCAGTCCGAAGAAGCGCATCTTGAGCCCCTTCAGGTCGGCGACCGACTTGATTTCGCGGCGGAACCAGCCCGACGCCTCGGGCGGGATGATCGCGCACGGCACGTTGTGCAGGTTGTACCTGGCGAACATCTCGCGCGCGAGCTTCAGGCCGTCGCCGTAGTACATCCACGCCAGGTACTCGCCGATGCCCGGGCCGAACGGGACTGTGGAGAACAGGTTGAACGCGCTGTCCTTGCCGGCGTACCAGCCGGCGCCGGCCCAACCGGCGTCCACCGATCCCTGCGAAACCGCGTCGAGCACCTGCGCCGCCGGAACGAGCGCGCCCGGTTCGTGAAAGCGCAGCTCGATCTCGCCGCCGGAAACGCGCGCGATTCTCGCCGGCAGCTTGTTCTTCGCCGCATCGCCGATCAGCGCCATGCCGCCGGGAAACGTGCTCGCCATGTTGAGGCGGAGCTTGGGCGCCTGCTGGGCGGCGGCCGATCCCGCCCAGCCGAGCATGGTCGCCAGCACGAACGCCAGGAGTCGCATCATGATTCCCTCCCGCCGAGTTTCCGGCTATTCTGCTCTTTGAAACGAAGCAATAGGAAGATTCTCAGACAATGAAACAGGAGGCCCCGGGCGCGCCGCCGCCCGCCCGCTCCAGCACGCATCGCTCGCTCGAGCGGGGGCTGTACCTGCTCGAAGTGGTGGCGCTCAACGGCGGCTCGACCAGCCTTGCCGAGGCGGCG